>OBII01000008.1_pt1 | contig 143903 bp, 119 predicted proteins | sample 2433771 | NCBI WGS metagenome assembly OBII01 (sample SAMEA2452127, study PRJEB22498) | human gut metagenome | biome: human feces; feature: human gut; material: feces | place: Australia | collected 2012
GAAGAGTACCTGTCAAAACTTTTGGAGGGCAGCGCAATTTAATGCGTCTGCCCTGTTACTGACAAATGAAAAAATATTTCAAATCTCCTTTGAAATATAAAAGTATTATATTACCTTTGTAGTTAACTATTGAAACAAAACTAAAAAAATCAAATATAATTATGATACAATATAAATTACTTAAGTCGAAACTGACTGGTGATGTATATGCACAACAAGTTGAATCACATCCATTTACTTCAAATGATCTTAGAGAAAAACTAAAAAAGCAATATGGCTCTATTGCTATTGCGGTTTTAGACGACACATTCAGCATTATTACAGAAGAGTTGGGCGAAGGCAAAACCGTTTCGCTAGACGAATTTGGCACGCTCTCTATTCGACTTGGAATAACCAAAAAGGCTGTGAAAGATTTCAAAGAGGTAAATACACATGATATAAAGGTTAAGGGAATTAGATTTAAGCCTTCAAAGGTGCTTAAACGCGAATTGTATAGTCAGGAAATACACCTACAAAAAGGGGACACAAAAAGACGTAAGAATACAACCGACGACCGTTGGGTGGCACTATACAATTACATACTTGAGCAAATGAACACCTATGGGAAACCTCGCGAAGACATCGTCATCACAACAACTTTGTACCGTCAGCTCACAAACTGCACCGACTATGCAGCACGAAAAGAGCTCGCTCAATTCTGCCAAGAAGGTTCGCTACATAGAATTCCTACAGGCAAAACATTATTATATACGTTGGCAATATAATATTTAATATTATTATAACTATATTGATAGGGCATACTAAATTATAAACTTTTATAATTTAGTATGCCCTAGTTCTGGAGTTCTTGTTACCACAATATTATTTAATGTGAGTACAAATATTATGGCAACTATATTAATATCTCGTATTCTGTTTTAATTTCTTATTTAAATCCAAACATCTTTGTGGTATTGGGAATACTGTTGTAAACCCAGTAAATTCGTTTTCTAAAGGCGTCCTTTGGTCGTATGCCTTGGTATATTTACCAAAACGAATTAAATCTTGACGTCTCCAACCTTCCCATACCAATTCCAACAGACGCTCTTTTAGTATGTTGTCTAAATTGGCTTCCACATGAGGCATTCCTACTCTGTCCCTTATGGAATTCAATTCTTTTGAACCATCCTCACCATTGCGAACTTTCGCCTCGGCTTCCATCAACAGCGCGTCACCATATCTAAAAAGGACGATATCGTTGTCAACCTGTCGTCCGTCCGAATAGGCGGTTCGATCAACCTCGTATTTGCCTACACGGGCACCTGCCGTCTGTTTATATGGGCTGTCGCTGAGGTTCAGTTTCAGTTCAAGCGGCATGTACACCAACGGCTTCCCGTTGTCCAAATATATCTTTTTTCCGTCAACAAGCACGGTATCAGCATAGAAGTTTATCTTGAATCTATTGTCAACATTGTCCGTTCCGTAACCGAAAGCCTTGACGGTTGAAACAGTTGCACATGTGCCGTTTTCGGAAGAACCACCATAAGCTCCGCCATGTTTGTAGTGGCGTGAGCGGAAAAGATAGTGGTATTCGTTCAAATATAAGTTCTTGTCCAATGGGATTGTGAAGATGTTCTCCTTGGAATTTTCATTATGAACCGCAAAGTTCGATGCGTAGTCGCTCTCCAACTCATAGCCTTCTTGCCGCAGTTGCTCGCAATACCAGATGCAGGTTTCCCAAGCGTTCTTTTTCTCGCCATTTACATTGAAGTAAATGTTATTGCCATTCAAGCGCTTGCCGTCTGTCCAGTTGTCATCAGTATATATTTCTGCATTAAGTGCCAATTTTGCAAGCAAGAAGTTGACTACAGGTCGTGTCATTCGTCCGTAATAGTCTCCCTGTTTGTTGGAATGCTCATCGTCAAGTTGTGGTAATACATCTTGCAATTCTTCAAAAATAAATTTAAAGACCTCACTTCTTTCGCTTTGCGTTACCTGCTCCAATTTCACATCGTATGATGTCACGATAGGAACACGCCCGAACATATCCATCGCATAATAGTAGAACAAGGCTCGTACCGCTCTCACCTCTGCCGTGAAAGCTTTAATCTGCTCTGTTGAAAGCAGACTTTTATGGCTGTCAATGATAGAAAGCGACTGGTTAGATAAAACAATTACCTTGAAGAGATATTTCCATACATTATATAAATTAATATCATTGGCATTCCATTTGTGCTGATACATGTTCTCCCACAAACCGCCATCATACCAGTCTCCACCACGGATTGGATTCATTGCCTCGTCAGTGGTCAAGGTATTGTAGTCGTAAATACCCCGGCAAGTTCCTTGAAGACCTTCAGACTCCTGGTTGCTACCTATGTAGTTGTATAAGGAAGCTACAGCATTTTTGTATATATTATCTGCATTGTTGTAGATTGCCTCCTGGTCCAGCTGGTCTTTGGGATGCTCATCCAGACAGCTGCTGAAACAAAGCATTAACGGTGCTGCTAATATGTATTTAATAATAGTCTTCATACTCTTTTCGTTTTAAAATTGTACACTCAGTCCCAATGAGTAAGTACGGTATAATGGATAGTTGCGCTTGTCGTCAATACCCATAGTACTGTTGACAACATAGCTATTTATCATTGGTGTCAAACCTTTATATCCGGTGATTGTTCCAAGGTTGCTAATGTTGCATGATACACGCAAGGAACGAATAAGCTTGCTCCTCAAAGGCACATTGTAGCCTATTGTCAGATGCTCGAAGTTCAGGTAGTCACCTTTTTCAAGCCAGTAGTCAGAGACTCTCTGGTCCATGATGTTCTTCTTTGGAGCATCCTTCAAGACATTGTAGTCTGGGAAGCAAGCCATGCTTGTGTAAGCCAGTCCTGTTCCGTTGAAAATCTTGTGCCCGAATGCTCCATTCATCTGTATGGAGATATAGTAATTCTTATATCTGAAACTGATGTTTGAGCCAAGGATCACCTTTGGTGTGGCTTGTCCTGCAATGTATCGGTCGCCTCCGTCGCTCAAATCCACCTTGCCATTATGATCAAGGTCCTCTATGTCATAAAAATAGCTGCCGTTCTCGTTCTTGACAAGCCCCTTACAATGTGGCAAGTAGAAAACGCCAAGCGGCTGTCCAACTATCTGATAGACCACGTTGTTGTCGCCGCCGTTTTGACCAGCACCATCCAATGATCCAATAGCAGTGATGTTCGCTGCCGACATGCTCATTCCATTGTAATCTCCACTTAGCGAGATGAGTTTGTTGCTTTGAAACGACAGATTCATATTGATGTTAAGATCCAGGTCCTTCTTGCTTATTGGCTGCACGGACAAGCCCAGCTCAAATCCGCGGTTTGACATAGAGCCAATGTTTGCCAGCAATGTATTGTATGCGAATGGTGGAACCGGAACCTCATAGGCGTAGAGCATATCGGTGGTCTTGGAATAGTAATACTCCGCTGTAAGCATAAGCCTGTTGGCAAAGAGACCAATGTCCGCACCGATGTTAAACGTTGTCTTCGTTTCCCACTTCAAATCAGGATTGTTGTTTCTTACCATACCAAGGGTTACTGTTGGAGAACTCTTTACCGGAACAATGCCAGTCTGCCTTACGGTGTTCATGGTTGTGTAGGCGGAGATACCGCCAAGATTGCCCGCCTGTCCCAGACCCGTGCGGAGTTTGAGCATTGACAGCGGTTTAATGTTGGCAAGGAAGCTTTCCTTCTTCATGTCCCAAGTGAATGATACAGATGGGAAGAATCCCCATGTATTGTTGTCACCAACCATTGACGATCCGTCACCGCGAGCATTTACCGCTAAGGTATATCTGTCAAGCAGATTATAAGTGATGCTTCCCATTACAGAAGCCAGAGACTGGTCTTCGTAAGTGCTTTCTGTTCCACCGTATGGACGGGCTGCTGTAGCACCCAGATTGTCGTAATGAAAATCGTTTGTAGGTATTCCCTTGGCATACACCCAGAAAGCAGTCTTTCTCAGTTTTCTGTATTCACTGCTTACTCCAGCAGAGACCTTATGTATGCCGAACTCTTTGTTGAAATCAAGAGATACATTGCCAAGCCATTCCTCTTTCTTGAACTCTCCACGGTACACGTTGCCTTGTGCCCATACCCATGTCGGACAGAATTGTCCGTTTTCGGTAGAGCCATACAGGTAAGAGCCGAACGTGGATACACGCCAGTTCTTATTGAAATCGTAGCTCAGCTTTATGTGTGCGTCAAAGTTCAAATCCTTGGAGTCGTTTTTCTCTTCAAGCAATATTCCAGGTGGGTTGACATGCGTTGCCGATTCGTTTTTCAGCCAGTTTCCATGCTCGTCAGTACCAGCAGGGAAAGTTGGGTTCTGGCATGCTGCGGAATAGAACAGCATCTGTGTATCAAAGATGTCATGGTTCTTGAACGATGAGCCAAATACTCCGAAATCTCCTGTTAGTCTGTCGTTGAAGGCTTTCTGGGTTACATCAACTTTGGCAACAAAAACGTTATAGTCCATCTTCTTGATGATGGTGTTGTGGTCCATTACTCCGAAAGATGCACGATAGTTTGACTGTGGCGTACCTCCGCTGAATGCAAGGTAATGATTGTTCACCATACCCGTGCGTGTTATCACCTTGTAGTTATCGGTATTGAAACCTCCGTTGTTGCAATAGATACCCAATGCCTTTGCCGTTGCAACATATTCAGCAGCATTGAGCATCTCCAGGTGTTTGTACATTCGCTCAAAGCCAACATTTCCTTCATAGGATATCTGAAAACCACGTCCAGTTCCTTTTTTCGTTTTGACTTCAATCACACCTGACGCTCCACGTGAACCATACATGGCGGTCTCCGCAGCATTCTTCAATATACGAAAACTCTCGATGTCTGCAGGATAGATGGTTGATAGGGTAAGTACGTCAGAAGTAACCCCATCAATCAACACTAAAGGGTCATTGCCACCGATGATAGAGGTTGTACCACGTACTCGCACACTATTTAGCATAGCCATACGATCCAGACCATTGGATGTCACGTTGACACCAGCAGCCTGACCACTCAACACGTCAAGGGCGTTGCTGGCAGCACCCTTGTTGGAATGATTTCCAACTATCTTTATAATATTACTTCCATTGTCAATGGAATCTTTCCGTTCTGCAGGATCTTGCTTTTGTGCATGAGCCAAAGAACTGCAAAAGAGCGCAATGATAAGTAAGGTAAAGTCTTTTTTGCTCTTTGCCATTTTATATATCTATTTCTATTAATTAGATTATGGATAGTTTCTTATTGGCAAAGATAAAGCATAATTTATATAAAAACTTAAATAATTACACTTTATTAACAATAATAGTTAATTCATCAATTGTTGCATCGAATCCGATGCTTATTCTATAATCATATACAACTAAGTTTTGGTAATTGCAAAACCTATTTACGTTCAATTTTTATAGGTGTTTTTGAATCCAAGCTATTAGAACAGCTACCGCATATTGCTGTTCTTCTCTTGTCAATTGTCTTCCTGCAGGTATATGATGCCATTTGGAGAAGCATCCTCGGCAACAGCACCCCGTAGCATGTTGTGCAATAAAAACAGGATGCCCTTTCATAGGAGTCTGTTTACCATCATTTGGAATAACAGCAGGAGCAAGTCGCTTGGCTACAAAATCCTCGGCATGTTTACGAATTGTTGTCAATCCCTTTTCTGCAATATATTCCTTATCCCTTGCAGAAAGAGTGAATCGGCTACGAAAGTTAGACTTTGAAAGCCTATCGAACAAGTCTGTTAAGTCGTAATCTATCATCCCTGATGGTGCATACTTTTGGTTGCCTTTTGAGCCAACGCCCATTTCACATTCCTCGTTCTCTTCAGTAAACAAATTTAATTCTACGTATTTCATACGTCTAAATGATTTCTTTGAGCGTCAATTATTATAAACTAGAAAATCTATTAATACCATATTTTACTTGCCATTGCAAAGCAATTTTAACAAGTTCATCTCTTAACATATAGCTATCTTTAAATTATTTATATACAGGTCATAGGATATTTAGCGATGAAATCTTGATTATTTAATATTCATCCAATATCTCTTTGGCCTTTTTCTTTTTCGCATCCTTTCTTGCTTTAATAATTCCTCCAACATTTACAGCATAAGGGTCTGTATCGTAATCTTTTACGAATACTTGGGTGCCTGTTTTAGGGTCGGTAATAGATTCTATTAGCGATTCTTTTGCTACTTCTTTTGCTACCTTGCAAGATGTTAGGCAAAACAAGGAAAATATAATTAGCATTAGCGATAATGCAGCCCATGATTTTGGCTTTCTTATAAACTGATTCATTGCTTTATGTTTTTGTTATATGAAAAGTTCATTCTCCTTTCTGTCGCTACATAGAGGCTTAAGATGTGCAGTAAGGAGGTTTAGACGCTCACCAATACCTCTTGCTTGGGCAGGACAAACCGAAACGCAACGCATACAGCCGATGCATAGTTTCTGGTTGTTGGCTTTGGGATTTTGAAGAGAGATAGCTCCTGTAGGACATTCGCTTACGCATGTTCCGCATTCTGTACAATCATCGTTGGCAACAGGGTAGGGACCAGAGCAACCTTGTTTGTATGGACGATTACCCGGCAATACTAATGGTTCAAAAGGCTGTGGTGTCTTCACCTTATTTAATATATATGAGCCAAAGGAAGCCAAAACTTTAGCATCCTCATCGTCAGGTCTGCCTGCGCCATACATTCTACAAATGCTATGCTCGGCAATAGCAGCAACAGCAGCTATTACTTGAAATCCAATTTCTGAAGCTATATCCAGCATTTCAACCAAAGCATCTTCGTAAGCTCTATTGCCATATACTGCAACAATAACGCACTTGGCTCCGTTAGCCTTAATGTCCTTCAATCTTTCTACGGCAAGAGCAGGCACACGACCTGCGTATACTGGCATAGAAATAACTATCAAGTCGTCTGCATTAATAATTGGATATTTCAAGTTCTCCAGTTTGGTGCAGAGTTCTGTAAGATTGCTGTCGGCTGCGATTCCTTTGCATAGCAATTCACTTACTCGACGAGTTCCGCCTGTTGGGCTAAATGTAATTTGGTGTAGGTTCATAATGATGGTTCTCTTTGAAATAATGTTTGCAGTTGCAAAGGTAATGATTTCTATTTTATTTGCATCTCTATTTGCAGCAACATTTTCTTAGCCTTCAATCCTCCTGCATAGCCAGTAAGGGATTTATCGCTACCTATGACGCGATGACAAGGGATTAGAATGCTGATGCCGTTGGCTCCTATTGCTCCTGCCACGGCTCTTACAGCTTTGGGTTTGCTGATGTTTTGAGCTATTTCCTTATAACTTGTTGTCGCTCCGTATGGAATATTCAGCAATTCGTTCCATACTTGCTGTTGAAAATCCGTGCCTACAAAATGCAACGGAATAGTGAAAGCCTTACGATTGCCTGCGAAGTATCCATCAAGTTGCCTTTTGGCTTCTTCCAAGACAGAGGAGGTCTCGGTCTTGAAAGAGGCTTTAAAATATCTCTCAAGTCGAAGTTTATTACGCTCAGCACATGGATTATCGCTCCAATCGCAAAGGCATAGTTTATCAGCATAAGAAGCCAAGACAAGCTCGCCACATGGAGAGAAGTAGTGTTGGATGTTGATTATTTTATCCATATACTATTTACTATCCCATTACTACATCGAGCACCATCATGAGCACGAAACCAATAGCAAAACCTATAGTGCTAAGGTTGCTATGCTGACCACTTGAAGCTTCGGGAATGAGTTCTTCTACTACCACATAAAACATGGCACCTGCTGCAAAGGCAAGCATGTAGGGAAGGGCAGGCATAAGAAGAGAGGCAAGCAATATAACAGCTAAGGCACCTATTGGCTCGACAACTCCACTTAGCGAGCCAAGCATAAAGGATTTCCAACGGCTGTTGCCAGCTGCACGCATAGGCATAGAGATGATTGCTCCTTCTGGAATATTCTGTATTGCAATACCCAAAGATACAGAAATGGCAGCAGCTAACGAAATATGAGCAGCTCCATTCTCGGCTCCTGCAAACACCACACCTACTGCCATTCCTTCAGGCAGATTGTGGATAGTTACAGCAAGAGCAAGCATGGCTGTCTTGGATAAATGAGAGCGTAATCCCTCTGGCTTGTCTGTACCAATATGGAGGTGAGGAGTTAGTTCATCGATAAGCAGCAAAAAGCCTATACCTAAAAGAAAGCCAACTGCAGCAGGCACTACCGACCACGCTCCGCTATCAGCCTTCATCTCCATAGCAGGAATAAGCAACGACCATACAGAAGCTGCCACCATTACGCCTGATGCAAAACCTAATAGCGACTTTTGCAGACGTGCCGACATTTCATTTTTCATCATGAATACGAATGCTGAACCAATCATTGTGCCTAATAGCGGCAAAAGTAGGCCGATAATCAATATTATTGTTACTTTCATAATTTACTTTTATTTAAATGATACAAAGATAATGCAAAGATACAATAATGTTACGACTTTGGCAATACCTAAAAATAAGGTTTTAAAATGATTTCTCATGAGAAATTTAGGAAATCTGCATATTGCTTTTGAATAGACTTAATATCGTGATATAAGTTTGATTAAATTGCCGTGACAATAAATCCCCACCATTAATCCTTTGTTGGAAAAATGATGAGGAATATTTTTCTATGTCACCTCAACTACGGAGAGTGCGGGTATATGTAGGAAAAGCTAATTAGTCAATATCAATTAATTTGAAATGTTTGTTGAAAGTTAAATCTAAACCATTTGCCAATTCTATCTCGTATTCATTTTTATTTATTTCAATCTTCTTAACAGCTTGTCCAGGATAATTTGCCTTCAAATAGTTTTTGATGGGTTGTGGAATAAATCGTGCAGGCACAACAGCTTTCTTGCAATCAATCTCTGTAATATTTCCTTTCTTGTCGAACTCAATCTTGGTTCCATTTTCCAAAACCACATCATAGCTCTTTTTTACAACTCCAGACTCGATAGTTGCAAGCATCACCTTTTGGTTTTTAAAATCGTTGTTTAGCAAAGATTGTGCCTTAACAGGAAGCGCATTTACTGCAATAGGCTTATCGTTACCTGCATTTGCTATAATATTACATGATACAAAACAACAAATGACAATAAGCAAAGTTTTGATAGTTCTTTTCATAATCTGTAATTTTTAAGTTTATAATTTTGTGTAAGTGAATATGGTTTTTACCCTCTTCAAACTATTAGACGTAAAAAGTGTGCAAAGCGTTTCATTTGCAACCAACTTTTTTACATTTTTTTTGCAACAAATCGTTGGGTAACTAAAAAAGCTTGTTACATACCAAAGTACAATAATGGCTCCAACAACGGCTGATACCATTTCGCCAAAGAGTGAAACGGCATGGATGCCGAGGAGTCCAAAGACCCAACCTCCAACTATACCACCTACTATGCCAAGAATGAGGTCTACTATACATCCCTTGCCATCTCTTTTAGTTAGTTTGCATGCAATAAAGCCTGCTATAATTCCGAATATTATACTTGTAATCATAATTCTCTATTAATAAAAAAGATTCCATTTAATAGACTGCAATATATACCAAAAATATGAAAAGCTAAAAATGTGATATTTTACATGTCAGTCTTGATAATGCACCGCCGACTAACCTGCCAACAAGAATGTTGCTCCGCTAATTCCTATATATGCATAGATAATATATTTGAGCAACGAGCCAGTAATGTGTTTAAACACCCATGCGCCAATCAGGTTGCCTACCACAACTCCTGAAATGCCATAAATATAGCCTATAGATACCGTTGAGGTGAAGAAACCATTATAGGCTCTTGCCATAGTCATCATCAAGTTGCCCATCAAGAAATATGTTTGCGTCATTGCTATATAATGCTCTTTATCTGGCTCTGAACTAACAAAATATAGTACAGCTGGCGGTCCCTGCATACCAAAAAATCCACCCATTAAACCGCTTAAAGTTCCTGCTGTAATCTGTACAGGCATCGTAGTCTTCACCTTAATGCGTTTACTGAAAAAGGTGAAATAGATACTTGTTAGAATTAGCGTTATGCCAAGCAATATATTCAGAACGGCGTATTCCATACGCTTGAGCATAAATATAGCACCTATTGACACTATGATGAATGTGAGAAGGATTGGCAATAGTCGGCTCCAAGAGATGTATTTGTATTTCTGAACTACAATAATCAACGAGGTGGTCATTGCCAATAGTCCCGACAATGTTGTAGCTTCGCCATAAGAAGGCATGATGCTTGGAAGCATAGTCATAATGAAAATGCCAAAGCCAAAGCCTGTGGTGCGTTGAACGAAACTTGCACCTATGCTTAACAGAAATAGTTCTATTACAATATTGTCCATTTGTCTTAATCCTATTTTTTGCCAACTTATTAAGTTATGAATTAGCATAAAGATAGTACTATTTCATAGTTGTTTACAGATGCAAAGTTAATACTAACTTGTTAGAAAATAAAATTTTATTATTAGTTTTGCCTATAAATAGTATAATAATTGATAAATAATACGGATTTTGTTTGTTTCAAATACTCTTTTTCGCTATATTTGCAAAGTATCATTAAGATACCTATGTTTAATATTGAATTGCTACTAACTAAAAATCTTTTATACTATGGCAAAAATTAAGCAGATAGTAGAGTGTGTGCCTAATTTCAGCGAAGGCCGCGACATGAACGTGATTCGTCAGATAACCGACGAGATTGAAGGCGTAAAGGGTGTGAAACTGCTTGATGTAGACCCTGGAGAGGCTACCAACCGTACGGTAGTTACCTTCGTTGGCGAACCTGCCGACGTGGTAGAGGCTGCCTTCCGAGCTGTGAAGAAAGCTGGTCAGCTAATAGATATGCGTCAGCATCATGGTGCTCATCCTCGTATTGGCGCAACCGACGTGTTGCCTATTGTGCCTGTTAGCGGTATCACACTTGAAGAATGTGCCGAGATTTCTCGTCAGCTTGCTAAGCGCATTGCCGACGAACTAAATATTCCTTGCTATTGCTACGAGGCTGCTGCTTTCACACCTGAACGTCAGAACCTTGCCATTTGTCGCAAGGGAGAATACGAGGGTATAGCAGAGCGCATAAATGATGATGCAGAGGCACCAGACTTTGGTCGTCGTCCTTTCGACGAGCAGGTGGCTCGCACAGGCTGTACCGTAGTTGGTGCACGCGACTTCCTTATAGCTGTCAATTTTAATCTTAACACCACCTCTACTCGTCGTGCTAACGCTATTGCTTTCGACGTTAGAGAAAAAGGTCGTCCGATGCGCGAAGGAAATCCTATCGTAGGCAAGAAACTCCTTAATGCCGACGGCACTCCTATGATGAAGCCTGGAACTTTGAAATGTACCAAAGCCATCGGATGGTATATCGACGAATATGGCATCGCGCAGGTTTCGATGAACATCACAAATATAAATGTAACTCCTCTTCACAAGGCTTTCGACGAGGTTTGTCGTTGCGCTCAAAATCGTGGTGTTCGCGTAACTGGCACCGAGATTGTTGGTCTTGTGCCTGAGCGCACTCTTCTCGAGGCTGGTCGCTATTTTCTTAAAAAACAGCAACGCTCTGCTGGTATTCCAAAGCGCGACATCCTAAACATCGCCATCAAGTCGTTTGGCTTGTCAGACCTTAAGGAGTTTAAGCCAGAAGAGAAGATTATAGAATATGTGATGGCTGAGGGCGAAGAAAAGCAACGCTTATTGGTAGACCTTACCGTAAAGGGATTTGCAGAAGAGACTTCGCGCGAGAGTCCTGCTCCTGGTGGTGGCTCAGTATCAGCATATATGGGAGCTTTGGGAGCCTCGTTGGCTACTATGGTTGCTAACCTTTCGAGCCATAAGCCAGGATGGGATGACCAATGGAGCGAATTTGCTGCCGTAGCCGAAGAGGGTATGGCGCTACAAGAGCGCTTGTTGCATCTCGTAGACGAAGATACAGAAGCATTCAATCGCATCATGTCTGCCTTCGGTATGCCAAAGAATACTCCTGAAGAGAAGGCTGCCAGAACAGAAGCCATACAGACTGCAACTATTTTTGCCGCAGAGGTACCATTAGAAACCATGAAGGCTTCGTTCGAAGTGTTTGCCGTTTGCCGCAAGATGGTTGAGAAGGGCAATCCTAATAGCGTGTCAGATGCTGGCGTAGGTGCTTTGGCTGCTCGTGCTGCTGTGCTTGGTGCTGGCATGAATGTGAAGATTAATGCCGGTTCGCTCAAGAATCGTGAGCAGGCAGAGGCTCTTATTGCTCAAGCCAACGAACTTATAGCTAAGGCTAATAGCGAAGAGGCTGAGATTACAAAGATGGTAGAAGAAAAACTATAAAAACCTAACGACTATGACTTTTGCTGAAGAAATTAGATTGGGCATTCCTGAGTTCTTGCCAGAACCTATGCCTTATGACAATAATATTAATCATGCGCCTAAACGCAAAGAGATACTAACTGCCGAAGAACGTCAGCTGGCGCTACGCAACGCTCTTCGCTATTTTCCTAAGCAGCTACATGCGCAGTTGGCTCCTGAGTTTATCGACGAGCTTAATCGCTATGGCCGTATCTATATGTATCGTTATCGTCCAAGCTATGATATGTATGCTCGACCTATCGACGAATATCCTCATCGCTCGCAGCAGGCTGCAGCCATAATGCTCATGATACAAAACAACCTAAACCCTGAGGTTGCGCAACATCCACATGAGCTTATCGTTTATGGAGGTAATGGTGCTATATTCCAAAACTGGGCACAATATCGACTAACGATGAAATATCTTAGCGAGATGACCGATGAGCAAACACTTGTGATGTATTCTGGTCATCCACTCGGCTTGTTCCCATCGCATAAGAATGCTCCACGAGTAGTGGTGACTAACGGAATGGTGATACCTAACTACTCTAAGCCAGACGACTGGGAGCGCATGAATGCTCTCGGAGTGAGCCAATATGGTCAGATGACTGCTGGCTCGTATATGTATATTGGTCCTCAGGGTATCGTGCATGGCACAACTATTACCGTGCTCAACGCTTGCAGAAAGCAGCTACAAGCCAATGGCGAAGGTAAGGATATCCACGGCATGCTCTTCGTATCGTCGGGGCTTGGTGGCATGTCGGGCGCACAACCTAAGGCTGGCAACATAGCTGGCGTGGTGAGCGTTGTGGCTGAGATAAATCCGTTGGCTGCAAAGAAACGCTACGACCAAGGTTGGGTAGACGAGCTTCATGATAATCTCAACGAACTGATTCCTGCCATACGCAAGAGTGTGGAGGCTAAGCGCACGATATCTATGGCATATGTAGGAAATGTGGTAGACCTTTGGGAACGACTTGACGACGAAGGCATACACGTAGATATAGGTAGCGACCAGACTTCGCTCCATAATCCTTGGGCTGGCGGATACTATCCTGCCGACCTAACCCTCGAAGAGTCGAAGACTATGATGGCTGAAAATCCAGACGAATTCCGCAAGCATGTTCAGGCTTCGTTGCGTCGCCAAGTCGCTGCTATCAATCGCCTTTCTGCCAACGGCATGTATTTCTTCGACTATGGCAACGCTTTCTTGTTGCAATCTAAGCGTGCAGGTGCCGACATATGCTTAGAGAATGGCAAATTCCGCTATCCATCGTATGTGCAAGATATCATGGGACCGATGTTCTTCGACTATGGTTTTGGACCATTCAGATGGGTATGTACATCGGGCTTAGCTGCCGACCTTGCCAAGACCGACGATATAGCAGCTTCTGTACTTGAAGAGATTATGCAGGATGCTCCTGACGAGATAAAGGGACAGATGGCTGACAACATTCATTGGATTCGTGAAGCAAGTCGAAATAATCTTGTTGTGGGTTCTCAGGCTCGTATTCTTTATGCCGATGCCGAGGGACGCTCAAAGATAGCTCAGGCTTTCAATGAGGCAATTAGCAAGGGCGAGATTACTCGTCCGATAGTGCTTGGTCGCGACCATCATGATGTGTCGGGTACAGACTCTCCATTCCGTGAAACAAGCAACATCTACGATGGCTCGCAGTTCTGTGCCGATATGGCTGTGCAGAATGTCATTGGCGACTCCTTCCGTGGTGCCACATGGGTATCGCTACATAATGGTGGCGGAGTAGGCTGGGGCGAAGTTATCAATGGCGGATTCGGTATGGTTATCGATGGTAGCGAAGATAGCGACCGCCACATACGCGAAATGCTGTTCTGGGATGTCAACAACGGCATAGCTCGCAGAGCATGGGCTCGCAACGAGGGTTCCATCCATAGCATAGAGCGAGAGATGATGCGCTCACAGGGCTTGCAAGTAACAATGCCAAGTCTTGTTGACGACAATATCATCAATAAATACGCAAACTAAAAATCCTTATAATCAAAACAACCAAAAAGCCTAAGTTTTTATGAAGATTCACAAGATTTCAGCCGAACACCTTTCGATAGAAAAGATTGGCGAAATAGTGTATGGTGACTACAAGATAGAATTGAGCGACGACGCACAAAGGCGCATCTCAGAATGTCGCAAGTATCTCGACAAAAAGATAGAGGAGTCTACCGTGCCTATCTATGGCGTTACAACAGGATTTGGCTCGCTTTGCAACGTGAGTATCGGTTCCGACTATCTCGCACAACTGCAGATAAACCTTATGATGTCGCACGCTTGTGGCACGGGCGACCGTGTGCCTAACGACATCGTGAAGATAATGTTGCTACTCAAGATTCAGTCGCTCAGCTATGGTTTCTCGGGCTGCCAGCTCGCTACAGTAAACCGCCTCATCGACTTCTTCAACAACGATGTTTATCCTATAGTTTATATGCAAGGTTCGCTTGGTGCTTCGGGCGACTTGGTGCCTTTGGCTCACCTCTCGTTGCCTCTCGTGGGGCTTGGCGAGGTGGAATATAAAGGCAAGGTGCTGACAAGTGTAGAGTTGCTGAAGAAATTCAAATGGCAACCTATTCAGCTTGCTTCTAAAGAAGGATTAGCCTTGCTCAACGGTACGCAGAATATGGGAGCCTTTGCCGTATGGTCGTTGTTGCAATCGCAAAGACTCAGCAAATGGGCAGACAATATTGCAGCCATGTCGCTCGATGCCTACTATGGTCTTACAGCTCCTTTCACAGATGCCGTACACCAAGTGCGACCTCATAAGGGACAAATCGCTACGGCTGCTCGCATGCGTGAACTCTTAGAGGGTAGCGAAATCATTGAGAAGCCTAAATCGTATGTGCAAGATCCATATTCATTCCGTTGTATTCCGCAGGTGCATGGCACGGTAAAAGATACTATAGAATATGTGAGGTCAGTAGTTGATGTAGAGGTTAATTCCGCTACCGACAATCCTACTGTTTGCCCTGATGAAGATTTGATAATCTCGGCAGGCAACTTCCATGGCGAACCTATTGCCATGCCTATGGACTTCCTTGCTATAGCGCTATGCGAATTGGCTAACATCTCGGAGCGTCGCATCTACAAACTTGTGAGTGGCACTCGTGGTCTGCCAAGCTTCCTGGTTGCTAACCCTGGAGTAAATAGTGGCTTCATGATTCCACAATATACCGCAGCTTCGATAGTAAGTCTCAACAAGACCCTCTCTACTCCTTCGTCGGTAGACAGCATACCATCGAGCCAGGGTCAGGAAGACCATGTGAGCATGGGTGCAAACGCAGCCATAAAACTATATAAGGTGGTGCTCAATACTGAGCGTGTGCTTGCCATCGAACTCTTTAATGCTGCTCAGGCACTCGACTTCCGTCGTCCGCTCAAATCGTCGCCTGCAGTAGAGGCAATCCATGCTGCTTATCGCAAGGTGGTACCTTTCATCGTCGATGATGAAGTGATGTATCCTCATATAGCTCAGTCAATAGAGTTTTTGAAATAAAGCCTATGAAATTACTTGTTAAAAACATTCATACACTTGCAGGCGTAGAATACGAGCCGAAACTAAGACTAAAGGGCAAGGAGATGGCGCAAACAAACACCATCTCCAACGCTTGGCTATTGGCTGAAGATGGACGCTTTACGCAGTTTGGTAGCATGGCTGACGGTATACCTGCAAGTGATGAAGTAGACAAAATTATCGATGCAGAAGGTGGCATGGTGTTGCCTTCATGGTGCGATTCGCATACGCACATCGTCTTTGCAGGAAGTCGCGAGCGAGAGTTTGTAGATAAGATAAATGGCTTAAGCTACGAGGAAATAGCTCGTCGTGGAGGTGGCATTCTAAATTCTGCCGACTTGCTTCACAACACTTCTGAAGATAAGCTATATCGCCAAGCTATGATGCGACTCAACGAGGTGATACAGAAGGGTACTGGCTGCATAGAGATAAAGAGTGGCTACGGACTAAACCTTGAAGATGAGCTAAAGATGCTTCGCGTGATTCAACGCATGAAGGAAACATCTAAGGCTAAGATAGTATCTACATTCCTTGGTGCTCATGCCGTGGCTCGTGGCATGTCGCAAGAGGAATATGTGAGGCTTATTATCGATGAGATGATACCTGAGGTTGGACGTCAGAAGCTTGCCGACTTTGTCGACGTGTTTTGCGACCGTGGCTTCTTCACTCCTACGGAGACAGCACGCATACTTGAAGCTGCTGCCACATGGGGTATGCGACCAAAGATTCATGCCGACGAATTAGCTTCGTCGGGTGGAGTAGAGGTTGGCGTAGAGCATGATGCCTTGTCGGTAGACCATCTGGAGAGTATGACTGTTGAGGAAATTGAGATATTGCGCAATAGCAACACTATGCCAACGGTATTGCCAGGCACATCGTTCTTCTTAAATATGCCTTATGGCAAGGCTCGAAAGATGGTTGATGCAGGACTGAGCGTAGCAGTAGCGAGCGACTATAATCCAGGTTCTACACCTTCGGGCGACATGAAGTTTGTGGTGTCGTTAGCGTGCATCAAGTTGCGATTGCAACCAAGCGAGGCGTTGAATGCAGCTACGATAAATGGTGCTTATGCCATGGGCGAGAGTGCCAACTACGGAAGCATAGCCAAAGGAAAAGTGGCGAACTTCTTCATCACACATCCTATCCCTTCGCTCGATTTTATTCCGTATTCCTATACCACTCCTATTGTTAAAACTGTAGTTTTGGCAGGTTGTGTAGTGTGATTTGTATCTAAAACTCTTGTTTGCCTCATATTATTATGCGACTATTCGCATTGGCTGTTTCGATTACTCGCGTGACGCCATTCGAATAGTCGTATAAGCTATTTCGAATAGTCGCATAAACTCTTTTGAAATGCCTATAATATCACACTAATATCATGTTTTCTTAAGGAAAGCTGGTAGTTTTGCTGATGTTGTGTTCCAATTAATTTGAGTTTACACGTAATATAACTTATTGGTTACAAGCCTTTTAGAGAGAATGGATAAGGTTCCTGTTCCAGTTGTTCCAATTAATTATTTTCACGCTCCATTTATCTTTCTCTTATATATAATTACTTAATAATCAATTAGTTATATAGTATATATATATGTTTTGGATGTTGATAACCTAATTGGAACAACTGGAACACGAAGAGTAAGAAACCACTTTCGTTTTCTTGCTTATTTCTTCTCCAAGGCAAAATATTTCCATAAAGGCGCAGCCATCATGGCTTGATGGAATTCATCATTTTGAAGCATGCGCCACACTTCGTCGCGATCCAGGAGCAGCACCTTGATGTCTTCGGATGCTTCAAGATGTTGGGTAGACACTTTCTCTACGCCTATGGCAAGATATGTGTGGCTATAGTTGGTGCACGCTCCAGCATTAGGACTTATGGTCATCAGTTTGCTCCATTCGCCTCCTGCGTAGCCTGTTTCTTCGTATAGTTCGCGCTTAGCAGCCTCCAAAGGGCCTTCGCCTTGCTCCACACAGCCTGCAGGAATCTCTATTGCCGTGAGATGCTGAGCATGACGATATTGGCGCTCCATAAGGAATTTGCCATCCTTTGTTATGGCTATTACGTTGCAAAACTCAGGATATTCCAACACATAGAAGTCTTTTATCTCAGCCCCTGTAGGTAGCTTTACATGTTCGCGACGTGCTGTTAGCCATGGTTGCTTAAACAGGTATTCGCTTTCGAGAACTTGCCAAGCCATAGGGTCTTTTTTTTGTTTATCCATATTTTCTTTTAATGTATAATAGTCTTAATTAATCAACGAATGGTTATAGCGAATTATTGCCTTTAGCATAATATTTGTTTCTTCGTTAATCGCCAATCATGATATAAGAATAAGAGAAAAAAATAGTAGACAAAGAATGCTGATAATAGAGATAAAATTACTATATTTGCATAGAATAAAAAAGAAGAAAATATAAATGGCACTAAAAATATACAAGATTTCTGAGTTTAACCATAAGGCAAAGATCGGGTTGTTTGACGAGCTATGCAAACTGCTTGCTGAAAGATGTGAGGATGGCAAGGAAGAGTGCATAATCGTGGGCAACTATAATGTGGAGGGAGTAGAGATTGATGCGATGGTTGTGACTCAGTATGGTGTCATGGTTTTCGACTTTAAGAATGGTGGTGGCAACATCGTGGCACGAGAAGTGGGAGAGTGGACACAGAACGACCACTCCGTAGCTGGAGGAGCCTATGGCAAGAGTCCGATGGTGAATGCGAGAATGATGAGAAATCGCCTGCGCTCAAGTTCGAGTAAGTTGCTTGGATGCCAACTGTCGGACGCAAAAGTGGTTGTAGTGTTCAGCATGCCTTCAGCTATCGATGATTCTGCTCTTTCGGAATCAACGAAGAACTGGCTGAGGGTTTGCGACATCAATAATATTGCAGACGTTTTAGATAAGGCATTGCTTGGAGCAAGAGTGATAAATGATGAGATTTTTAAAGCTATCCCCAACCATTTGTGCATATCGCAGTTTGATATTCAGCAAGAATTTGCGAACAGCTATTCGGGTATTTATTCTCCCGACGTGGCAACCGACTTCTTTGGTCAGATACTGTCGATGCCTAATGATATAGATATCCGACTACAATATAGAATGTTGGCGCAGATTTTTCATCAGGCTGTCGACGGCAAATTGCAGGACAACAACATAAAATTCTCGGGCTTTTATGCCAAGGTGGAATACCTGCTGTCGGAATATAAAGACAAGATGATGGACAGGTCGTTGGCAATGGCTGTTAACGCTTTCCGTATTAGAACACGCAGACTAAAACCTCGTAGCGCAAGATATCAAACTAATGACGAAGAAAGCGTGACAGACGAAGAACTTACAAAGTCGTTGACTCACGATGTGGCAGCCTTGGCTAAGTTTATTGGCATGATTTACGGTAGCCCTGTGCCTGAAGAATTAAGCCGCCGTTTCCCCTATGTATCAGATGCCTACTATCGTCCACTTTACCGCATGGGAGCCGTGATGCGAGTAGTGGTGGATAGTTGGAACGACGACTTTATAATGGCTACTGATAGTGATTCTGGCTTGGAGCAGAAGATTTATTATCGCAAGACCGACAACCGCTATGCTCTTGGCGACCATGGATATCTGAAGGATATGTTGCAAAAGGGCGACCAGTTGAACTTAGTGATGCCAAGAATAGAAAACGAGATTATCTATCCTGTCATCGTAATCTATAATCCCGACTATCTGATAGACGTATCGTCGCTTGCTGCTTGCTTTTCTGAACACGAGACAGCTACACCATATGCCTATCTGATAAGAAAGTTGTCGCCTTCGGTAAATAGCGAGGCTATAATGCTCGGTAACTTTGCTGGTCAGATACTCGACGAAGAGGTGTATCATATTAAACGTAGCTATGAGCGCAGCCTACATGCCTTCTGTGCCAATAATGCCGTAAATCTTGCAGTATGTCCGCTATCGGAACAATTTAGAGAGAATGCGGAGATGCAGAAGCAGCATATCCATAGAGCTATATTTGAAACCTTGGCTGAAGCTGCCACAATACCATATCAGGCAGACGGAAGAAACACCATATTGGAACCTTCGTTCTATAGCGAGACGTTGGGACTGCAAGCTCGTATGGACTTTATACAAAAGGATATGACTATGATGGTGGAGCAGAAATCGGGCAAGGCAGCCTATAATCCTTCAGACCCTGCAACGCCTCGTATTCGCCCTGAGCATTATGTGCAGGCGCTATTGTATATGGCGATATTCAGATACAACTATGGCGTGGCGTATAGCAATTTTCATTCGTATATGCTATACTCTAAATACCCCAACAGCCTTTTGGATATTGCTACAGCTCCTGGATTGCTCTTTGATGCTTTGAAACTGCGCAACCAAGTGGCGTGGATGGAATTGCTATTGAGCAAGGGTGGATTCCGTATGCTGGAATCGCTTACTCCTGAGCATATTTATCCTAACGAGAGTGGATATGCGTGGACTCACTTTGTGCGTCCGAGATTGGAGGATATATTGTGTCAAGTGCGTGGTGCGAGTCAGCTGGAGCGCGACTATTATTACAGGTTCTTAACGTTTATTGAAAACGAGCAGATACTGTCGAAGGTGGGCAACCGCACCAAGGAAGAATCTGGATTTGCATCGACATGGAATTCAACTCTCGAAGAGAAACGAAATGCTGGCAACATATATGCCGACCTCAGCATCAAGCCTGTGCGCAAACAGGAAGGTGAACCTATAGAAGAGGTGGAATTCCTATTCCCAGAAGAGCAAGATAACGACATGTCGAACTTCAGACAGGGCGATGTGGTGTTCTTCTATTCCTACGACCCACGAAAGGCCGATGAACCAAATCCAACACGCCACTATGTGTTTCGTGGTTGGCAACAAATCCTGGAACCAAAAGCGTGAAGGTGGCACTACGCAATCCGCAGACCACAACCGAGGTTTTCGAGGGTGAAGTGTGGGCTATAGAGCATGATTTTATGGAATCATCATATCGTGCGCTATTCCAAAGTATGCAAATATTCTTGCAAGCGCCAAAGAGCCGAAGAGACTTGCTAATGCTTCAGCGCAAGCCTGAGATCGATGCGAGCAGAAGGCTAAAGGGCGACTATACGAACAACGGAAATGCGGAGTTTAACGAACTTGTGTTGAGAGTGAAGCAAGCCAACGACTTGTTTTTGATAATTGGGCCTCCTGGTACGGGTAAGACCTCGTTTGGTATGCTGAATGTGCTGAAGGAGGAATTGTTGGAAGAGGGTAGCTCGGTATTGCTATTGTCGTTTACAAATAGAGCTGTCGACGAGATGTGTAGCAAGTTGGTTGAAGAAGGTATCGATTTCATACGTTTGGGTAGCGAACTGGGATGTAGCGAGAAATACAGAAGCCACTTGCTGAATAAACGCTCTGAGGCATGCAAAGATGGCGAAGAGATACAACAACTGATAAGCGGTTGTAGGGTGTTTTGTGGCACTACCACAGCCTTCAATAGCAGCATAGCGCTACTCGGCATAAAGCAGTTTGACTTGGCTATAGTAGACGAGGCTTCACAGATATTGGAGCCGCAGATAATTGGTTTGCTGTCGCAAAAGAAAAATGGCACAGACGAGTGTGCCATAAAGAAGTTTGTACTAATAGGCGACGAAAAACAGTTGCCAGCAGTAGTGCAACAACAAGAATCGGAATCTAAGGTTGTAGAGCCTAACCTGCAGGCTATAAACCTAAGCGACTGCCGACTATCGCTATTTGAACGTTTGATAAAGACTTATCGCAAAAATGGCGAGAACAACGAGTATAGCTACATGCTAACACGTCAGGGCAGAATGCACCAAGATATTGCAAAGTTTCCTAACTACGCCTTCTATCAGAATAAGCTCATACCTGTGCCTCTGTCGCATCAGGAAGAGTTTACGCCATGCGTGAGCGATAACAAGAATGGTTTGGATAATCTGCTTACAACAAGGCGAGTATCGTTTGTGACGTATCCTCAACCAAAAACCACGGAATGGGAATACGAGGTTTCGGACAAGGTAAACATAGACGAAGCTAAGATGGTGGCAGCTGCGGTTTATCGTATCTATAAGCTCAACGAAAAGGAGTTTGATAAGACTAAGACCGTGGGCGTGATAGTGCCTTATCGCAACCAAATATCGACCATAAGAAACGAGATTGATAAATATTGGGTTGAGGAGTTGCACGATATCATGATAGATACCGTAGAGCGCTATCAGGGTAGCCAATGCGAGAATATCGTGTATGGTTTCACTATCAAGAAATACTATCAGCTAAACTTCTTAACGAGCAATCAGTATGTTGATGAAACCTCGGGCGAGATTATCGACCGCAAGCTCAACGTGGCTATGACCAGGGCTATGAAACACCTGATAATGATAGGCGACGCAAGACTATTGCGCGAAAATATCATCTTCTATAAGCTCATGGAGTTTGCGAAGAGTAGACATAGCTATTTCGAAATAGCAACAGAAGATTTCGTTAAGGGCAACTTCTGTTTGGCTGATAACAACGGTGACACCTTATATAATATTGGTGGCACATTCGAGAGGCTATTCAACAAATTCGTTTTGAAGCCAATAAAGGACGACGCTTATAGCGAGTTACCACAATATGTAATGGGCAACTGCGAAGAAACCAATAAGGCGTTGATTGACTATGGACGAATAAACTTCTCTTCGCCCAAAATATGCCAAATGGATAATGCTGATGCCAACGGAAGAAAGCAGATGCGGGAATTCTCAGCCCACGACATTGTGAAGCTATATTGTTATCATTATATGAGCGAATATTATTATGAAACTAAGGCCTTGTATAGTACATATAGTAAAGCCGGCATTCCAAATAGTGTCTTGTTTATAGATATGGGATGTGGTCCTGCTACTGCAGGCTTGGCTTTTATGGATGTGTTTGGCGACGTGGTGTCGAACGTGGAATATTATGGAATAGACACATCGGAAGCTATGCTCGATATGGCAGAAAAGATGATGAAGGATGGTTATGGAGATAAAGTATGCTTCAATAAGGTGAGAAGTTTTTCACAATTAGATGCCAACTTCTGGGCAGGAGTTTCAGAGGTGCCGTCGTTAGTGGTATTCAACTTCTCGAATTTCTTCTCTATGGTTAGTCCTGCATTCTCGGAGAAACTTGCAAATCAGATATCAAATATAATGAAGAAATATCCACTCAATAAATATGAATTCTTCATTCTGCAAGCGGAGGGAGAAGAGAATAGTAAGAGCTGTAGAGTGTTTAAGAATGGAATGAGAATAGAGAGGTTATAAAACAAAAAAACTCACAACTAATTAAATTGTGAGTTTTGCTTTTGTGGGTAGTGATGGATTCGAACCACCGAAGGCATCGCCAGCAGATTTACAGTCTGCCCCATTTGGCCACTCTGGTAACTACCCGTTTTCTAAAAGCGATGCAAAGGTATGCTTTTATTTTGAAAATAAAGAATGTTTCTCGAATAATTTACGTTTATTAACTAAAAATCCGTTTTTAATCTGTTATACCTTATCTATATATAGTATAATAGCAATACCTTAGCATCGTTTTTTCGCTATTTTCGAGTTTGTGTGTTTGGCAAGAATCCTGCTATTATGCCAAGAAGTGGAAGGTAGGAGCTAACTTGGAAGATGAATTCTATGCTTGTTTTATCGGCAAGCCAACCAAAGAAGGCAGAGCCGAGGCCACCAAGACCGAACATCAAACCGAAGAATATACCTGCAATCAATCCTACTTTATCTGGCATAAGGTCGGTAGCATAGACTACTATTGATGAAAATGCAGATGCAATAATCAAGCCTGAGAGGAAAGTGCAGACGATGGTCCATGCAAAATTGGCATAAGGCATGATAAGGGCAAATGGAGCTGAGCCAAGAATAGAGAACCAAATTACGTATTTTCTTCCAAACTTATCGCCCAACAGTCCTCCTGCAACTGTTCCTATAGCGAAAGCTGCAAGGAAGACAAATAGGCATAGTTGTGAAGCTCCGACAGAAATGCCGAATTTGTCAATCAGGAAGAATGTGAAATAGCTTGTGATACAAGAAGTATAGAAATACTTCGAGAATACAAGCATGATGAGAATGGCTAATGCACCATATTTAGCACGTTTAGAGATGTTGGTATTTATACCGACAGTCTTTTGCGGATGTTTGGTAGCATATGCCATGCGTGCTTTATACCAAGAGCCAAGTCTTACCATGATAATGGCTGCCAGGAAGGCCGCTAAAGCGAAGAAGGAAATGGAATGCTGACCAAAGGGGAGAATGATGGCTGCTGCAAGGAGTGGACCAAGGGCAGAACCGCCATTACCACCAACTTGGAAGATAGATTGTGCCAAACTCTTTTTACCTCCAGAAGCCAACTGTGCTACTCTTGAGGCTGTAGGGTGGAAAATAGAGGAGCCAAGGCCTACGACACTAACAGATAGAAGTATAAGCAGATAGTTTTCGGCAAAAGCAAGAACCAATAAGCCTACTAAAGTGAAGCACATACCTATGGATAGAGCGTATGGACGTGGATGTTTGTCGGCATAGAGTCCTGTGAAAGGCTGAAGTATGGAAGACGTCATCTGAAAAATCAGAGTGATGATGCCTATTTGTGCAAAAGAAAAGCCGAATTTGTCTTTTAATATCGGATAAATAGAAGGTATTATTGACTGTATCATGTCGTTTAGGAAATGTGAGATGCCGCATATTATTAGCATCGAATACATGGTGCCTTCAATCATAGTATGGTTGCCCTTGATTTTATTTCCTATTGTCGATAAGTTCATTTGTTGTTGATGTTTCTTTTGTTATTATTCGTTGTATATTCTAAATAAAAGTTTGTTTATCCATCCGATGGAGAATTTAAACCAACGGTATTTGGCAACAGGCTTGCCACCAAAATTAAGAATGAATTTGCGATGTGGGTTGCCTGGAGTAGGAAGACCTGCATCAAGGAATCTGAAGTGAGCATAACCTCGGTTGTTGGCATAGTCTATAGCTTTCCACACCATAATATAATTAGGGTGCAGATGCATATAGCGCTTATTGCGTGATGCAAGAAACCAAAGATAAGCATTTGATTCAGAATAGGCACATACGCATCCACCAATAAGCTTGTCTTTGTATTTCAGTACAAACACATTAGCATTCTTGCTTTTAGCAAGTTCAAGGAATTGATTGTAGGGTGGGATAAGTCTGCGCAGGTTAAGCCTATTGTTATTGCGTAGGATAGTATAGAACGCCTTAATATCTGAATCTGAATCTGTATCGGCTATTTCTACTTTGATATTATCAGTATCCATATTCGCAATATATTTCTGAGCTTTTGGCAAAAGTCGCTCTTCTGGTGATTTGGAATGAAGAGAGTTGTGAACTTCTTGCCAGTTTACACAGAAATAGCCTTCCTTACGAAAATAGCGATAGCCAAACATCTTTTGCGAAAGGTCGCTAAATTCTACAAACAAGCAAAGCTTACGGCGAAACTTCCTAGTAATGGCTTTAAGCATCATGCCAAAAACCTTTTCTTTGTCAGTACATGTAGGCTCATAGTCACCTTCGCCATGTATGCGCCCTTGGGTAAACAAATATGGAGGCATGAGAGAGCCACGCCTACGTATTGTTGCCAACATATGGGCAACAACTATTCCTTCGTCGGTAGTAGCAACTGCCATATATGGCGATTGCGCCGAAGAGCGTTCTATAATGCCAAACAGCTCTACGCTATGAAAGAAGTTGTTGCATGTCATCTGTGGCAACTCTTTGCTATTGCTTATTATGCTTACCCTGATGTTTTGCATAATGCAAAATTAGAAAAATATTGATGAAGTTCAAAACTTTTATAAGTCTTTAACCAATAAGGAAATGAATAAGGGAGAGGATAAGATAGGCTGCGCTCAGGAATGGAAAACAAAAACTGCGTATTTTGTTTTGTCATTCCATTCGCTTGCACTATCTTTGCAATATGATAAACTATGATTTGAAAAAGATAAAGGTCATCGTGTTTGATGTAGACGGAGTATTGTCGATGCAAACTGTTGCCATGGATGTTGAGGGCCAACCTCTGCGTACAGTAAATATTAAGGATGGATATGCCATACAGTTGGCTCAGAAGTTGGGACTGAAGATAGCCATTATAACAGGCGGACATTCAGACTCAATAAGAAAGAGATATGAGTATCTGGGAGTTGAAGACGTATACATGAAGGCAGCCGTAAAGACAGAAACTTATGCTGAGCTGAAAAAGAAGTATTCGCTTAGCGATGATGAGATTATGTATATGGGCGACGACATTCCAGACTACCAGCTAATGCGCCTTTGTGGTTGTCCTTGTTGTCCTAAGGATGCTTGCTCAGATATTAAGGCTATAAGTCTTTATATTAGCGACAAGAATGGCGGGTGCGGTTGTGCTCGTGATGTGATAGAGCAGGTGCTTAGAGCTCAAGGCAAATGGCTTGACGATGCAAAAGCCTTTGGGTGGTAACTTATTGTTTAACAATATATTTATCTCAAAACTATGAAGTATAAGATTATATTGTCCTCTAACTCTCCTCGTCGAAAAGAATTGTTGGCAGGACTTGATTTAGACTATGAGGTTAGGGTAGTGGATGGCATCGATGAGAGCTATCCTCACGACCTTCCGGCATCAAAAATACCAGTATACATATCAAAGAAAAAGGCTGCTGCTTATACTATTGGCGAAGGAGAATTGGTGCTGACTGCTGATACCGTTGTTGTGCTTGGTGATGAAGTTTTGGGAAAGCCAAAAGATGAAACCGACGCTAAACGTATGCTTAGAGAATTGAGTGGCAAGACGCATCGGGTTATAACAGGTGTTTGCTTGACTACTACTAGTAAGCAACAAGCTTTTGCTGTTACAACAGATGTAACATTCAAGATTCTTACCGACGAAGAAATAGATTATTACGTCACACAATATAAGCCATTAGACAAAGCTGGTGCCTATGGCATTCAGGAATGGATAGGCTATATTGGCGTAACTTCGCTTAATGGTAGCTATTTTAATGTGATGGGATTGCCTGTGCAAAGAATATACGAAGCGTTAAATAACTTTTAGTTCTTTACATTTTAATTCTTCGTTCTTCACTTATTTCCTAATCTGCCCGAAGCCAACCAGTATGTCGGTACGTCCGCCTATAGGGCGATAGTATACCAAGGCTTGGTATTGGTTTTCGGTTTGATAGAAGTTGCCTTCTGAAGGCACATGTGCTGTGGTTCCGTCATTACGTAGCCACAGATATTGATAAGAATAGTAGCCTTGTTTTAGCAAAAGAGTTGTTGTGTATAGTTGTGCCAAATCATTATATTGCATCTCATACTTAGGCTCAAAGCGGTCGTAAGTCCAAGAGGCATTGAGATAAACCTTACCTTCAAGGCGTGGAGACTTTAAGCGGAAATGAGTTAGAATGTAATCTGACGAATAGTCATTCTCAAAATTATCGCTATTTCTTATATAGAAAGCGCCATTAGCATCCTCGTCGTAAATATAACTTTGGCGTGGCTCGTCTGTCCAAATCATGGCGTTATAGTTTTCACCATCCCAAGATATTGTTTCTATACCGAGGGTAGGATGTCCTGGGTCAAGAATTTCAAACTTTCTATATTCATTGCCGCCATTAAAGATGAAGTCGCGACAATGATCCCAACGCAGCCCATCACTCATCAAATATTGTGGCTTGGCGTTGACAACAGCATTATCCCATCTTCCGTTTTGCATCACCACAGTTTTTATTTGTGTTTCTGGCGATGTGACAGTAAGATTTCCATATTTCAAATCCATAGCTATTTGCTGATGACGTTTGTTGATGTCGTAGTCGGTATTGGTAGTCATAGAAAGCCCAACTTTCATCAAAGGTTCAACAACCATAAAACAGACGGTAAGGATAGGTGTGTCGTCATTATTATTGTCGACTACAGTAAGGCGATAGTTGCCACCTATCTTCAGTCGGCAACGTCCGTTAGGTATCTGTAGCGAATAATGAGTGTATAGGGTGTTGGTATTTATCGACTCTACGAGGTCGTCAATAGGATTGTCCTCATAGTAGCCTTCGCAATAGTCGCTTGTGAAGATTTCTTCGGATGTTGTCCAATCTGCTTCACAATGTTCTATGCGATATGTATATCGATGATACTCGTGAGTGAGGTCATCAAACGAAATGTATATAGGTTCTCCACCAAGCTGAGTGATTGGGGGCAAAAGCCAATCTTTGCCTGATACTACTTGTAGTGAAGTAATGGTAGGCGAGAGAATCTCGTGTCTTTGTGCTAAAACAGGCGAGAAAGAGGAAAACAATAAAAGGGTACATGCACAACGGCATGCACCCTTAACATTGGATGTAATGATATTCTTTATGATAGAATGATTACTCACCCTTGATAGCAGCTACACCTGGAAGAACCTTGCCCTCGATAGCCTCGAGCAAAGCACCACCACCTGTTGAGATATAAGAAACCTGATCAGCCAAGCCGAACTTGTTGATACAAGCCACTGAGTCGCCACCACCAATGAGTGAGAAAGCACCTTCCTTAGTAGCCTCTGCAATTGCCTCAGCAATAGCCTTTGAACCACCAGCGAAGTTGTCGAACTCGAATACACCAGCAGGACCATTCCAAAGGATAGTCTTAGCACCCTTGATAGCATTAGCGAAGAGCTCGCGAGTAGCTGGACCTGCGTCCATACCTTCCCAACCATCAGGAATATCGTTAGATGGGCAAACCATAGTGTTGCAATCGTTCTTGAAAGCGTCACCACAGATAGAGTCTGTACCAAGAACGAGGTTTACGCCATTCTCTTTAGCCTTCTTTATTACGTCAAGAGCTACGTCTAGCTTATCGTCCTCGCAAATTGACATACCAATCTTACCACCCTGAGCCTTAGCGAATGTATAAGTCATACCGCCGCAAAGAATCAAGTTGTCAACCTTTGTAAGCAAGTTTTCAATGATACCAATCTTGGTAGAAACCTTAGAACCACCCATGATAGCTGTGAATGGACGCTTGATGTTGCCAAGAACTGCGTCAACAGCCTTAACTTCCTTCTCCATCAAATAGCCAAGCATCTTGTGATCCTTGTCGAAGTAGTCTGCGATAACAGCTGTAGAAGCATGCTTGCGGTGAGCTGTACCGAATGCGTCCATAACATATACGTCAGCGTAAGAAGCCAACTTCTTTGCAAAATCCTTCTGGCTTTCCTTCATAGCCTTCTTTGCCTCGTCGTATTCTGGAGTACCTTTCTCTACACCTACAGGCTTGCCTTCCTCTTCTGGATAAAAACGAAGGTTCTCAAGCAACAAAGCCTCACCTGGCTTAAGAGCTGCAGTAGCCTCAGAAGCGTTAGCGCAGTCGTTAGCGAACTTAACCTCTACACCAAGGCGCTCAGAAACCTTAGCAACAATCTGAGAGAGAGAGAGCTTTGGATTAACCTTACCCTTAGGCTTACCCATGTGGCTCATCATGATGACAGCACCACCATCAGCCAAAATCTTCTTAAGAGTAGGGAGGGCACCACGGATACGGGTGTCGTCGGTTACATTACCATTCTCGTCCAATGGAACGTTAAAATCTACACGAACGATTGCCTTCTTGCCGGCAAAGTTAAATTGATCGATTGTCATTTTACTTTGTATATTAATAAAATTAAAACTATTCTCTATAATATCTACATTCAAAGATACTGCAAAGGTAACAAAAAAACTCAATATGTCGTTATTCAATACCAATTATTTAGTTTTTTTTGCTTAGAACCTACGTTGCATGTGTCAAACTGCAATGTGGGGTTTATAAAAGAAGGGTGTCAGATATGAAATCGTTGTTGATGATTTCATATCTGACACCCTACAATATATTATTATCCATTCATGGATAGCAAGAACTCGTCGTTGTTGTGGGTTCTCACCATTCTGTCGTGAATAGAGTTCATGGCTTCGATAGGATTCATATCGGCAATATACTTGCGAAGTATCCACATACGATCCAAAGTTGTCTTGTCTTGCAACAAGTCGTCGCGACGTGTACTTGAAGCAACGAGGTTGACAGCTGGGAATATACGCTTGTTTGACAAGCTGCGATCGAGCTGCAACTCCATATTACCAGTTCCCTTGAATTCTTCAAAGATAACCTCATCCATCTTGCTGCCAGTATCGATAAGTGCTGTAGCTATGATTGTGAGCGAACCGCCACCTTCTATATTACGTGCTGCACCAAAGAAGCGTTTAGGCTTTTGAAGTGCGTTGGCATCAACACCACCTGTAAGCACCTTGCCACTAGCAGGAGATACGGTATTGTATGCACGTGCCAAACGAGTGATTGAGTCGAGGAAAATAACTACATCATGTCCAGACTCTACCATTCTCTTTGCCTTTTCCAAAACAATACCTGCAATCTTTACGTGGCGTTCTGCAGGTTCGTCGAAAGTAGAAGCGATAACTTCGGCATTCACGGTACGAGCCATATCGGTAACTTCCTCAGGACGCTCGTCGATGAGCAACATCATAAGGTATGCCTCAGGATGGTTAGCAGCAATGGCATTAGCGATGCTCTTCATCAATATTGTCTTACCGGTCTTTGGCTGAGCCACGATGAGCGCACGCTGTCCCTTTCCGATAGGAGAGAAAAGGTCTACTATACGAGTTGACAAGTTGGTTGTCTGAGGGTCGCCACAAAGATTGAACTTCTCGTCAGGGAATAATGGTGTGAGATGTTCGAATGGTATGCGGTCGCGTATTTCTGATGGTGTACGACCATTAATAGTGTTGATGCTTGTAAGAGGAAAGTATTTTTCGCCATCGTGTGGAGGACGAACCGAACATTCCACAACATCGCCAGTCTTCAGGCCATACTTCTTTACCTGCTGCGTAGATACGTAAACATCGTCAGGTGATGAAAGATAATTGTAATCACTTGAACGAAGGAAACCATATCCGTCAGGCATTATCTCTAATACGCCATTAGCCTTGATGATATCAGCAAAGTCGTATTCCTTTTGTTGTGGTTCTTCCGGCTGTTGCTGATATTGTTGCTGATATTGTGGTTGAGCAGGATTAGGGGTAGATATGGTTGGATTATCAAACATATCATAATTTGGAGTTACGCCCTGGTCCTCAATAGGAAGGTCGACCATGATAATAAAATCAGTACCATCAGCAGGGTCTCCACTCCACACGCCATCAATATTCTCTTGGGTGAATTCTTCTGGTTCGTTGTTGGTACTCTGACGGTTAGCCATCTTTGTCTGAAGCTGTTCTATAAGTTCTTTGTTGTCGTCAGAATTTGTTGGTACATATTGCTCTTCTGGCACGAAGCTTTCTGCTTGGGCTGACTGTGCTGAATCTTTTGTTTCGGCTGCACCTAACTCTTCATTTAATTCTGCTTCAGCTGTTGGAACAATAGCATTATCATCTTGTTCAACATTATCTATACTGTCACCAACACTCTCTATGCTGTTAGGCATATTTTTATGAGCTTCTTCGAGCAGAGCTAATATTTCTCTTTCGCGCTTTGTCTTAGGTCCACGATGCTTAGGCATTGCTGCAAGTTCTGCTTTTAGAGCCTCTACATTAATGTCGTTGGTGTTTGTAGACAAATCTTGTGGAGTGTTTTCAAGAATTTCTTTTTTAGTGTTTTCCGTAGACATGCTCTCTTTAGTTTGGTTATCTTCTGCAACTTCTGGGGTTGTTATATTAGGATTTGCATTATTAGAATTTGCTGTTGTTACATCGCTGAATAGTGTTTTTTCTGAAGGTTGCTGTATTTTATTCTTTTTCACGTCATAATTTTCGCCTTCTTTGCCATGTACAGAATAAACTCTGTCTGTGTCCTTCTTCAGTATTCTTGTGCGTTTTCTTTTAGCTCCTAATGGATTCTTGCTACCCTCAACAATTGCTTGTTGGTCAAGAATGGCGTAAACCAATTCTTCTTGAGTGGAATTCTTAGAGGAATTTATACCCAAGGTATTAGCAATATCTTCCAATTCGGAGATACTTTTAGATACTAATTCGTCTTTGCTATACATATATAATGTGTATAAGAAGTTTTGATTGATATATAAAGGAGTTTCAAGAACTGTAACTCCTAATTGCTAAAAACATTGCAAAGATAATGATTTTGTCTGAATATATTTAAATATAATTAGAAAAAGACGTCTATATTAACAAATATTAATATCGATGATTATTAATATATGAAATAAAAAAGAGTCGACCCTAAAAAGAGTCGACTCTTATAAATATATGGTTTAGATGTGATTACTCACCCTTAGCCATTTTAGCCTTGAGCTCAGCGAGAACGTCGAGATCACCAAGTGATGTACCTGCAGCAACGTTGTTGATTACAGGGGCATCGTTCTTCTTAGCTGTGTGCTTCTTAGCTGGCTTTGGCTCTTCCTTGCCCTCTTCGAATGTACGAGAGTGAGAAAGGATGATGCGCTTTGTTTCCTTAACGAACTCGATTACCTTGAAGTCGAGCTCCTCACCAAGCTGAGCCTGTGTGCCATCTTCCTTAACGAGGTGCTTTGGAGTAGCGAAGCCCTCACCACCTTCGTTGAGAGTGATAACAGCGCCCTTGTCCATCATCTCAGTAATCTTACCTGTGTGAACAGAACCTGGAGTATAGATTGTCTCGTATGTATCCCAAGGATTCTCTTCGAGCTGCTTGTGACCAAGGCTCAAACGACGATTCTCCTTGTCGATTTCGAGAACTACAACATCGATTTCTGCACCCTGAGTTGTGAACTCAGATGGATGCTTAACCTTCTTTGTCCAAGAGAGGTCAGAGATGTGGATAAGACCGTCAACACCTTCCTCGAGCTCTACGAAGATTCCGAAGTTAGTGAAGTTGCGTACCTTTGCTGTGTGCTTGCTGCCTACAGGATACTTGCTTTCAATATTCTCCCATGGATCTTCCTTAAGCTGCTTGATACCAAGGCTCATCTTGCGCTCCTCACGGTCGAGAGTGAGAACTACTGCCTCTACCTCATCGCCTACGTGCATGAACTCCTGAGCTGAGCGGAGGTGCTGGCTCCAAGACATCTCAGAAACGTGGATAAGACCCTCTACGCCAGGAGCAATCTCTACGAATGCGCCGTAGTCAGCGATAACAACAACCTTACCCTTAACGTGGTCACCAACCTTGAGGTTTGCATCGAGAGCATCCCATGGATGAGGAGTGAGCTGCTTCAAACCGAGAGCGATACGCTTCTTCTCATCATCGAAGTCGAGGATAACAACGTTAATCTTCTGATCAAGAGCAACAACCTCGTGTGGATCGCTTACGCGGCCCCAAGAGAGGTCTGTGATGTGGATGAGTCCGTCAACACCACCGAGGTCAACGAATACACCATAAGATGTGATGTTCTTAACAGTACCCTCAAGAATCTGACCCTTCTCAAGCTTAGAGATGATTTCCTTCTTCTGAGCCTCGAGTTCAGCCTCAATAAGAGCCTTGTGAGAAACAACCACGTTGCGGAACTCCTGGTTGATCTTAACAACCTTGAACTCCATAGTCTTGCCTACGAATACATCGTAGTCACGTATAGGATGAACGTCAATCTGGCTACCTGGCAAGAATGCTTCGATACCGAATACGTCAACAATCATACCACCCTTAGTGCGGCACTTGATGTAACCCTGGATAACCTCCTCGTTGTCAAGAGCAGCGTTAACACGCTCCCAGCTCTTGCTCAAGCGAGCCTTCTTGTGAGAGAGTACCAACTGACCCTTCTTGTCTTCCTGGTTCTCTACATAAACTTCAACCTTGTCACCAACCTTGAGGTCTGGGTTGTAACGGAATTCAGATGCAGGAATGATACCGTCGCTCTTGTAACCGATGTTAACGATAACTTCCTTCTTGTCTACAGAGATTACTGTACCTTCTGTAACCTGGTGTTCTGAAACCTTGTTAAGGGTTTCGTTGTAGGCCTTTTCAAGCTCTTCCTTGCTTGCGCCTGTGCTTGCGCCATTTTCAAATTCTTCCCAATTGAAGTCCTGTAATGGCTCAACGTTCTTTAAGTTTGACATGTTAATTAATAATGTTTTAAAATTAATAAAGTTGGACTTTATGTTAATTGCTTAATGGGCCAATTGCCCACAAATTGGCTGCAAAGATACGAATTTATTTCTTTTCTACAAAAATATTTCCTTGATTTTTAATCACTTGTCCATAAGATAGTATTATTTTTTATGTTTGATGAACATTTTTCTATAAACATTTTGTGCTTTTTGTTTTTATTTTCTACCTTTGCACATACTATGGAATACAAAGAAACAGACATCAAGGGTGTTTGGATTATTGAACCTAAAGTTTTCAATGACGCCCGTGGTTACTTCATGGAAGCTTGGAAGAAGGAAGAGTTTGAGGCTCATGTCGGCAAAGTTGACTTTGTGCAAGACAATGAGTCTAAGTCTTCGTATGGCGTTCTTCGTGGTCTGCACTACCAGAAAGGAGATTTCTCGCAAGCTAAGCTTGTTAGAGTTATCAAGGGTAGAGTAGTAGACGTAGCTGTTGATATACGCAAATCTTCTCCAACTTTCGGAAAGTATGTAATGGTAGAGTTGAGCGAAGAAAACAAACGTCAGCTTTTTATTCCACGTGGCTTTGCACATGGCTTTTTGGTTTTGAGTCAAGAAGCTATATTCGCTTATAAGGTTGATAATGTTTATGCTCCTCAGTCGGAAGCTTCAATAAGATGGAATGATGAGACTTTAGCTATTGAATGGCCGATAGATATGAGCAATGTTGTGACAAGCGATAAGGATCTTAAGGGTAAATCTCTTAATGATGCAGAATTGTTTGTCTAATATGTACATCTAAATACTTAAGTTTTGAGAAAGTCGTTAATATACATATCTATGCTGTTGTTGCTCTCTGCTTGTGGTGGAGAACAAAAGCAGAATACACCTGAGGTGAAAGAAGACCTTAAGGCAAAGCAACTATTGCAAGGTATTTGGCTAGATGACGATGCTGGCGATGTAGTTTTCAAGATACATGGTGATACCATTTTCTATCCTGATACTACGAGCATGCCTGTGGCATTTAAAGTCTTAGCCGACACTTTGGTGTTGAATGATGCTAAGAGTTCTAAATATCCAATATTAAAACAGACTGCACATTTATTTATCTTTGCCAATCAGAATGGTGAGCAGATAAAACTTGTGAAGAGCGAGGACGCTTCTGATGATTACTTTTTTGAAGGTAAAAAGGTTAGACCTTTAAATCAGAACGAGCTGATTAAGCGTGATACTATTTTAGTATATGGTGAAGATAAATATCATTGCTACGTGCAAGTGAACCCAACAACTTTCAAGGTTGTTAAGTCGAGCTATAATGATAATGGTGTGGCTGTAGACAATATCTATCACGACAATATTGTTCACCTTAGTGTTTTTAAAGGAGCAGCAAAAGTCTTTTCTTCCGATTTCAAGAAGCGTAACTTTGAGAAGTATGTACCTGCAGAAATTCTTCAAGAAGCTATATTGAGCGATATGCTATTTTCAAAAATTGATGCGTCTGGTGTGCATTATGTAGCTGTTTTAGGAATTGGTGATACTCGAATTTCTTATGATGTAGAAGTCGTTGTAAGCTTTGATGGCAAACTTCATATGTCGGTAGCTAAATAGATATATAATAATAAGGTGGCTTGATAGGTCTATAATATATAATAAGGTGTAGCCAATAATTATAGAACATAATAAAACGCACTTAGATTTTGGTAAATGCCAATCTCTAAGTGCGTTTCTTTTTATTTCTCAAATCCTTTTGTTTGATTTGAATTTAAACTCGTGTTTGTCTTGCTTTTGTTTGAGCTACATTTAGGATGTAGTCAGCCAACTTCTCAAATCCATTAATAGTATCAAGATAGAAAGCACCAAGCTTATAGTCGTATGCTCCTTCAGAGAGTTGCTCTAAGTTGTCTGCTCTAAGATCATTTCTCAAGTTGTTTATAGAGTTTTCAATCTCGTAGCTCTTTGCTATATCGTGACCTTCGCCCTCAGCTTGTCCTAAGGCGTTGACCATAAGCTGCATGGCTTCGCCAACCAATCCTTCCATCTTCTTGATGTTTGCAAGTTGCTTGTCTGTAAAATGCTCTTTGCAGTTGCTTCGTTTGCGAGATAATGTTCTTGCAATATTAAAGTTGCAGTCGCCAATACTCTCCAAATCGTCTATCTCTCTAAGCATTCTCATCATCTGAAGTTTTGCTTCATCAGAAAGTCGACCTTCGGCAATATGTTGCAGATAGTGAGCAATCTCATATTCCATATTATCCGTGATATTCTCATACTTTTTAACTTTATCAAAGAGCTTTTCAAAATCCTCATCTTTCTCGATGTTGTGCATATCGAGCAAGAAGTTGAACTGTCTTTGGCAACGTATAGCAAATTGAGATATCTCTTTGCGGGCTTGAATTATTGACAACTCTGCAGTAGAAAGCAAACCAGCTGTGATATATTGCAATTTCTCAGGCTCTTCTGCATCCTTCTCAGGCAATACTTTGCATACAAACTGCTCAATCTGTGGTACAAACCATATTAATAATAATGTGTTGGCAATATTAAATGCTGTATGGAAAGCAGAAAGCTTGTAGAGAGGATTATCTGCTCCGCCCATCACATCTGTTACCATCCAACTGATAAAGTCGCAAGCAGGGTAGAAGACTAATAACACAACCACTACTCCAAATACGTTGAAGAACATGTGAGCCAAGGCTGCTCGTCTGGCTTGAGTATTTGCTGTAAGCGAAGCTATAAATGCAGTTATCGTAGTACCGATATTTTGTCCCATCGCAAGGGCTGCTGCTTGCTCAAAGCCAAATCCTGGAATATTCATTCCGAAGAGCATCAAGGTGATAGCCATAGTTGCGGCAGAAGCCTGCACAAGCATAGTTACTAATGCGCCAACTATCACGAAGAGGATGATTGTGAGGAACGAGTCGCAAGGCACATGTGCAAGCATTCCTGCTACCATGTCGCCTATGTTCATGGCTGTAGCTGCATCCTGAAGGAATGTCAATCCCATAAACAAGAATGAGAATCCGAAAACAAATTCTCCGATGCTCTTACGCTTGGATTTTCCTGAGAAAATAAGAGGTAATCCGATAGCTAAGAGAGGGATGGCAAAGGCTGAAATGTTAACCTTAAATCCTACTGCTGAGATTATCCATGCCGTGACCGTGGTGCCGATGTTGGCTCCCATTATCACGCCTATAGACTGACGTAGCGTCATCAGTCCAGCATTTACAAAACTCACTACCATTACGGTTGTAGCTGACGACGATTGGATGAGGGCTGTAATGCCCACACCTGTCAACACACCCATCAATCGGTTCTTTGTCATAGCTCCGAGTATGGAGCGAAGGCGATCGCCTGCAAATTTCTCCAAGCCTTCACTCATTATCTTCATTCCGTATAGGAACAAAGCCAACGAGCCTACCAAGGAGAAAATGTTGATTAAAGTGCTCATAAAAATGTATTGTATCAATATCAGCTGCAAAGATATTACATTTCCGTTACTTAACAATTAAACGGATGTTACAATACTGTTACATTATGCTTTGACATGAATTTGTAATGATGTTGTTATGCGCAGGTAACAACATTACGATATATTTGCAAAAAACTTAAAAGTATATGGATATGGAAACTGCAAAGAGAATTCAAGCCATCTTTGGCTATTCAAGAATTATCGTCCTTTTGGTTATTTTGGCTTTGTGTTGGTTTGGTATGAATGGTATGCTGTAAACCATTAATAATCAAATCCATAACAACAATGTTGCAGTCTATTTTTCTTCAAGCATAGCCTGCAATCTTAACATCTCGTCTCGATATTGTGCAGCCTGCATAAAGTCGAGATTCTTGGCAGCTTGCTTCATAAGAGCCTCGGTATTTTCGATGCTCTTCTTTAGTTCGGCTGTCGACATCTTTCTTACTATTGGGTCTGCAGCAAATGCGCTTGCATCTGGTTCGATATAAACTTGCGATGCGTATCCTGCCGACTTCTTGCTTGTTGTAGATTCGCTTGTCGAAGCAGATGTGAGCGAACCCTTTATAGATTTCTGAATCTGCTGTGGCGTAATGCCATGCTCCTCATTATATTTAAGCTGAATAGTGCGTCGGCGCAAGGTTTCGTCGATAGTGCGTTGCATGCTCTCCGTGATGTTGTCGGCATACATAATTACCTTGCCATTAACATTACGAGCTGCACGTCCTGCTGTCTGAGTTAGACTACGATGGCTACGCAAAAAGCCTTCTTTGTCGGCATCTAAGATGGCAACAAGCGATACCTCAGGAAGGTCAAGTCCTTCACGAAGAAGGTTTACTCCTACCAGCACATCAAAGACTCCCGCTCTAAGGTCGTTCATTATCTTTACACGGTCAAGTGTTGCTACATCGCTATGTATGTAATTAGCTCGTATATCGTGATTTAAGAGATATTCCGTAAGCTCTTCAGCCATACGCTTAGTAAGGGTAGTTACGAGAGTTCGCTCGTTGCGATGACAACGAGTCAAGATCTCATCCATCAAGTCGTCTATCTGATTTTCTGATGGTCGAACCACAATCTCTGGGTCGAGGAGTCCGGTTGGTCTAATGATTTGTTCCACTACAACTCCTTCAGCTTCTTGCAATTCATAATCGGCAGGAGTGGCAGAAACATAAATCACCTGGTTCATCATTTCGTGGAACTCTTCAAACCTTAATGGGCGGTTGTCGAAAGCTGCAGGCAGACGGAAGCCAAACTCCACAAGGTTTTGCTTTCTTGCACGGTCGCCACCATACATGGCATTAATCTGTGGCACACTTACGTGGCTCTCGTCAATAACCATGAGATAATCCTTCGGGAAGAAATCGAGCAAACAATAAGGCCGTTCGCCAGCCTCGCGACCATCGAAATACCTTGAATAGTTCTCTATACCCGAACAATGCCCTAACTCCTTTATCATCTCCATGTCGTACTCTACGCGCTCCTTTATTCGTTGCGCTTTGATGTTGTCGCCAAGGTCGGTAAAGAAATCTATCTGTTTAACCAAATCATCCTGTATCATCTTTATCGCCTTTGTGGTTTGATCTTGCGATGTTACAAAGAGATTGGCAGGATATATCTGATATGTTTCAAATGACGCTAATCTGTGCATGGTGATGTGGTCAACCTCTTCGATAGAGTCAATCTCATCGTCCCACCAGCTCACTCTCAGAATGTTGTCGCTATAAGCCATGGCGATGCTAACGGTATCGCCTTTTACCGAGAAATTGCCTCGTTCAAGATTTATGTCATTTCTTACATATAATGAAGCTACAAGCTGGCGTAAGAATTCGTTGCGGTCAAGCTTCTGTCCACGACCAATCTTGATGATACTCTCGTTCATCGCAGTTGGACCACCCATGCCGTAAATACATGAAACAGAAGATACAACGATAACATCTTTGCGGCCTGACAATAAGGCACTTACCGCACCAAGACGAAGCTTATCAATCTCTTCGTTTATAGCCAAGTCTTTTTCTATATACACATCCTTTGATGGAATATAAGCCTCAGGCTGATAATAATCATAATACGATACATAATACTCTACAGCATTATCAGGGAAAAATCCTTTCATTTCTTCATACAATTGTGCTGCAAGAGTTTTGTTGTGGCTAAGTATCAACGTTGGTTTGTTAACGTTGGCAATAACGTTAGCCACGGTAAATGTTTTACCTGAACCAGTAACGCCCAAAAGTACCTGAGCCGGTACGTCTTGTTCGATACCTTCTGTTAGTTGCTTAATGGCTTCTGGTTGGTCGCCTGTAGGCTTATATTTTGATGTCAACTTGAAATTCATAACGCAAAAGTACTAATTTTCCATTATTTACTGTAATTTTTTGCTAAAAAACGTGTAACATACTTTGATAATAAAGGAATTATGTGTAATTTTGCAATTCAAAACACAAAATATGAAGAAAAGAATACTTTATGCATTGTCATCCTTGCTCTTGTTGAGCAGTTGTGCCCACGAATTTAATCGTGTGTACAAGGCTGATAACTTCCATTACAAATATGAATATGCAAAGGAATGTTACGCCAAGGGACAATACACTCGCGCGATAACTCTTCTTCAAGAACTTATCACTTTGGAGAAGGGTACAGAGAATGCTCAGGAGAGTCTTTATATGCTTGCCATGGCAGAGTATAGCAATAAAGACTACGAGACAGCTGCTGAGTATTTCAAGAAGTATTGTTCAAGCTATCCACGTGGTATTTATGTTGAAAGAGCTAAATACTATGTTGGTCAAAGCTTGTTTCAGAGCACTCCAGAGCCACGTCTCGACCAGTCGATGACAGTCCAAGCCATCACTTCTTTCCAGGAGTTTTTGGATCTCTTCCCTGATTCAAAGATGAAGCCACAGGCGCAGAAGCGATTGTTTGAACTTCAAGACAAGCTCGTTACCAAGGAGTTGTATTCTGCACAACTTTATTATGATCTTGGTTCATACTTTGGCAACTGTACAAGTGGCGGCAACAATTATGAAGCTTGCATCATTACCGCTCAGAATGCTCTAAAAGACTATCCATATACATCTCTTCGCGAAGAGTTCTCGTTGCTTATTATGAAGAGCAAGTATGAATTAGCTCAGCAGAGTGTAGAAGAAAAGAAGCTTGAACGTTTCCAAGATGCTGAAGATGAGTGCTACGGCTTCATCAACGAATATCCAGACTCAAAGGATAGAGCAACTGCGGAGAAGTATATTAAGAAATGTAAGGAAGTAACTAAAGATTAACATTATATAAAAATTATATCATCAATGGATTACAAAAAGTCAAAGGCTCCAGTTAACACCGTTACTCGCAACATTATGGATTTGTGTGACGAGACTGGAAACATCTATGAGAGTGTAGCTATTATCGCAAAGAGAGCTAACCAAATCTCTGCAGAGATAAAGCAAGACTTGAGCAAGAAGCTCGCTGAGTTTGCTTCTTACAACGACTCTTTGGAGGAGGTGTTTGAGAATCGCGAGCAGATTGAAATCTCAAGATACTATGAGAAGTTGCCTAAGCCAACACTTCTTGCTACAGAAGAATTTGTTGAAGGTAATATTTATTGGCGCGACCCTTCTAAGGACGCAGCTCAAACTCAGGAATAATGATACAGCGTAAGCAATCTCTATTCCTTTTGGTAGTCTTCGTATTGTCTATCGTTGGAGCTATGCTTCAGGTTGGCAATATCGAACCATCAGGAATGGGTGTAGGCGATAATGTGTATAGCCTCTGCATCTTGCATGCTGATGGCTCACGTGGCTACGCTTCTTTACCTTTGTTGGTCATCTATACCTTGAATGGAATCCTTTCGTTGGCAACAATCTTCTTGTTTAACAACAGAAAGTTGCAAATGAAACTTTGCTCTCTTGGTATTGCGTTGATGGCAATATGGTATCTTGCATTTGCATATCTTTGCGTAAGCGTATTCCCTGAGGCAGGAACGTTCCATCCTTCCTTCTCGGTATGCTTGCCTGTAGTATGCTTGATTCTATATGTCATGGCTCACGCAGGCGTCAACAAAGACGAAAAGCTCGTTAGAAGCATGGATAGGATTCGATAGTTCGTTTATCACAAAAATATAAAGGCAACACTTCATCTTGTGAGTGTTGCCTTTTATTGTGCATTTTATTATACCTTGCAGTTTACACCTTTTATATATAGGCTACTTCATATATAGCTTCTCGTATTGTTTCGCCACCTTTATATAATCATGATGCTTTCGTATGTATTCTATACTTTGACGTTGCATCGTTGATATGTTTTCGGGATGCAAAACCATATTCTCTATTTGGCTATAAACGCTTTTGAAAGTTGGTTCTACGTTGACAATTGGTCGCAATTCTGTTTCGTTCAATACCTCATAGTTTTCAGGTTCGCCACCACCTATGCATATTAGTCCGTGCGACATAGCCTCAAGCGGATTCATCGATGGTGTGTAGCTATATAGTTGGTCTACAATAGCGTCGCACGACATCATCAACTTGCGATATTCATCAAACGGCACGCTTTCTACTACCATTAGCTTTAGCTTATCTGGATATTTGCTTTTCACCTCTTTGGCAGCCTTAAGCATAATGTCAGTTCCCTTGTATGCCGAGCGCGACTTATTTATTCCAATAAAAATCTTAATCGGTTCGCCATCTTTATGAAACTCTATTGTTGGAGTATCGTCGTCACATACTATAGGGAAAGGTATGAATTCTGTTTTCTTTGGGAACAAAGGTTCATAGATGGCAAGATATTCGTATAGTCCTGCAACTATGGTGTCGCATTCTTTAGCCATCTTTTCGTTTAGTCGTTGTTTCTCAGTACCTATCCAGTCAGCTATCTCTTTGCGTGCATCTTCGGTATCTCTAAGCGTTTCGCCGATATTGAAGTCGCCATATCTGAAAGGCTTACGAGTGCGATTCTCGTTCACCCAATAATAGTCCATACCAAAGGCTCCTAACACCATCTTGCCATTATGTTTTTTCAGATAATCAAAGATTGAGAATAGCCTTTGCGCCTTTAGCTCGAGGAACATAGGATTTATAAACTGCACCACATCGTAGCCACGCAAGCGAGGCATCACGGCTATAGTCTTTGCCATAAGTGCCATGCCACCAAGTTTTCCCTCACGGCGAGCCATATCTATGTCGCGCGGATAGTTTTTCCAAAAGTCTCCGTTCGACATAACAGTCACCTTATGCCCCAACACACGTAGTCCCTTAGCCAACGTGTTGTGCACATTACTATATTCGCCTATCAGCAATATTTTCATCCCTTCAGTCCCTTTAATATCAGCAGATATCTGCCAGCCTTGTTGCTAATAAGTTTTCTGAAAGTCTTGTATTTTATGGTGTAGCTCTTGTCGGGTAGGGGGTAGAGTCCCTTCTCGTATAGCTTGTTGATAGCCTCTTCCAGCTGGTGCATAGAATGCGTCATGGTTGCCGTATTGTAGAGATAATCCATCGACAGCTGAGCTATTCTTCTTTGAAGAGCCTGGCGAGCATCCTCGGGCACACGAGTGCTCAGTTGCTGCAGATTGCACAATATATCAAACACGTTGTTGAGTCTCGCCACAATCTTTCGGTTATCCTGATTGTTGGTGATAGACCCTTTGCGCACTCTATAGAAATAGGCGTTAGAATTTGTCTTATACACTTTCTGCGCACGAATCATCAACTGCGGAGTAAACTCCTCGTCCTCGCATATTCTGCCAGGAGTAAATGCCAACGAGCCAAGAATCTCTTTTCTGAAGAAATATGTGCATGCACTCGACTTCAGATTATTGTTGTTCATATATTCCACACCTGATGTTGGTTCGTCGAACTCGAAAGGAACGTCAGTCACAGGTTTGTGAGTGAAGTTGAACATCACCACGTCAGGATCATTATATCGAGCTATGTCTACACAATGTTCGTAAGGGGTTGGTAGCAGCTTGTCGTCGCCATCTACAAACTGAATATATTTGCCTGTAGCAATTCGTATACCTGCATTTCGAGCTTCCGACAATCCGCGATTAGATTGACGGATGTATATGATATTATCTTGATAGTCGGCAAGTTGCATTATAGCAGGAATATTGCTACCGTCATCAACCAAGATTACTTCGCGTTCCTGGTCGCTTAGCGACAAAGCCATGATGCTATCCAAGCATTCTGCAAGCAATTCGGGTTGCAGATTGTATGTTGTTACGATGAAGCTTATTAGCGGTCTCTTCTGTAAATCTTGTGTAAGTATTTGTTTATCAAGCATAGTGTTTTAAATCCTATTATCTTATTAAGTTTTGGCTTTATTCCTTTGGCGTAAGGCATTTTGGGGAAATCGGGGTATTTGCCCGTACATTCGTGAGCTGTTAAAGCAATATTCAGCACCTTGGCATAATAATCTGCATCGCAAACTTTCGGCATCACCCTCATGTGAGCTTCAAGCAAATCAGAAATATCCTTGCCATCTGCATTCCTTGTTATGCCCTTCGGATTATCGTAATAATAATATAGACCAACCGAAGTTGTGGCTATAATATTAGCTTTCTGAAGAATCAGAGGTAGCGTATGTGCATCTTCAAACTTCTTGTTGGCAGGGTATCTTACTCCGTTAAACAACGATTTTCGATAAATCTTATTCCATGCATACGTATGTTCATAGGCTTTACCATGAAGCCAGTATGACGAAAAATCAGTATACTCCTTGTCGATACCAAATGTTAGCTTATGCTGACGTTTCAGATTACCGTAATGCTCATACACAGGATATTCAAGAATGTCGTAATCAGGATGCACATTCAATATATCGAATAGCTTCTTGTAGGTTGACCTTTCCACCTCATCGTCGCTATCTACGAAGGTTATATATTCGCCTTTAGCTTTGCTTATTCCCGAGTTTCTTGCTTCCGAAAGTCCTAGGTTTTCTTTGTGGCTTATCACCTGTATTCTATGGTCGTCATGCCTCCATCGTTCGCAAATCTCGTCGCTACCATCTGTAGATGCATCATTCACGAGAATTATTTGCATATCTCTGAACGATTGCTCAGAAATGCTTCGCAGACATCTGTCGAGGGTGTCTGCAACATTATATACAGGTATGATTACTGATAGTTTCATGTTTGCAAATATAAGAATAAGATGGTTTCTATTTCGAATACGCTTCAAAGATACATAATAATTATGAAACAGCAAAGCTTATAGTTGAGATTGTGGCACATTTCTCCCGATTTTTCCGTTTAACTTCCCTTTTCGTAGTTTGTCTTGCAGCCTATTCTTTATAGTTAACGAGAGTGGTCGCATGGAGCATTTCGCATAGTCGCATCAAGCATTTTGACTATTCGTATAGTGCATTTTGAATAGTTGCATAGGCTTATGAGAAATATCCTTCATAATATTGGCGAACCTTCCAATATGTATTCCATTTATTGCACTCAATTGCCACTTTCTGCTATCATTTTTTTCAAAATGCAATTTCATTTCTGCCATCTATGGTTTAGAAATTAAAAGTTAGCGCTATTTTCCTCAAAGCCTATGAGAGAAAATGTTGCAAGAGAGAATTGCGAACACTCGATTCAGACACTTGCGATTGAATTTTGAGATGCATTTAATGCCTTTAAACACCCCAAATTTGTAGGATAAGTGGAAGTTTTTGTCTTTACTTCCAGCAATTGAAACAGATGTAAAAACGTTGTTGTTGATTGATTATCAGCCTTTTAGGAGGAGATAGAAGCATGTTTGTTCCAGTTGTTCCAGTTGTTCCAATTAATTTTTTTAGCATTCCAATTTTCTTTCTCTTATATATAACTACTTAATAATCAATTAATTATATTGTATATATATAGGGGTGTTGCATGTTGATAACCTAATTGGAACAATTGGAACAACTGGAACACGAAGAGAAATCCACTTTCGTCTTCTTGCCTATTTTTCTCCAAGGCAAAATATTTCCATAAGGGTGCAACCATCATGGATTGATGGAATTCATCGCTTATATACGAAAAAAGACAATAGGTTAGAATTGATGGTCTAATCCTATTGTCTCTTTTTATTGAGATGATTTTATAGTCTTTTTTGTTGAGAAGATTATATTGTAGCTTAATCTCTCGGTTGTGGCTCAAAAAGCTTACATGGTTTTTAGCTTAAGCTTCTTAGTCTTGTAGCCTTTGCCCTTTACTACGAGAGTGATGTTTGAAGGCGTGCGACCAGCACGAAGTATTACGAGGGCTGAACCGTTGTAGAGCGAACGAGTGTTGCCTGTATGTAGTTCGTTTGACGACAAGTTACCGTTGTCTACGGCTACTATCTGCGCATCGCCCTCTACGCTGAATTCAAGCTTCTCGTTGGCTGTCCACGCACGACGATTCTTGCTGTCTACAGCATTTATGCGAACATGCATCAGGTCTTGGCCATCGGCCTTCCATGTTTCTACATCAGGAGTAAGAACCAGCTTGGTAGCCTTTGTTGTGGTCTCGATACGATGGCGAGCCACCACCTTGCCAGCATTATAAGCTATCGCCTCTATGTAGCCAGGCTGATATTCAATATCGTTGAAGCGCATCTTGTTGCGGTTCTTAGCCTCTTTGCTGTTCTGCTGTGAAGCCACCACCTTGCCATTAACCTTGAGATCCACCTTTTCGGCATTTGTATACACGTTTACGCTATACTTCTTGCCAGGAGTGCGATTCCAATGCTCGCTCAATCCGTCGTTGCTGAATATGATGCCATTCCATTCCTTAGCATCAGCCTTAGAATCGATGATGCCAATATGCACAACAGGCTCTTCTGGCTTGAACATAGATCGGAGAAGGTAAGCGTATGGCTTAGGCTGTAGAGAGATGTCGAACGAACCGTCGTTGAATCCCTTTGCTGGCCATCCACGACTCTCGCCAAGATAGTCAATCATGCCCCAATATGCCAATCCCATCACCTTGTCGAGATCCATACCAAAGAAGTTTGGTCCCATATTAGAGAGGTTGGCTTCGCTCTGATAGAATGTCATCCAAGGGAAACGCTTTCTGTCGCCAGGGAAATACATATAGCGATAGTTGTAGGCTGCGATATCTGTTTCCTGAACCAAAGGAGCTGGCAGCGAGTCGGTCTCAAGACTACGGCCACGTGGGTGCATGGCTACGGTAATCTTGCGAGTGTTGTCGTAGCGCTGAAGCACAGGCTTCATCATGCGATAAGGAGTTACGCCCCAATCGCCAAATGGCAAGTTAGGATATGTCTGCAATTCGTTGCCCAAGCTCCAAGCTATCACGCAAGGATGGTTTCTGTCGCGTTTTATAAACTCAGGAAGTTCGTATGGCCATTGCTCCATCCATGGTCTGCGTCCACCTGTATATTGGTCGAGCCACTTATCGTAGAGCTCGTCGAGCACAAGGATGCCGAGCGAGTCGCAGAGGTTGAGGAATGATGTGCTATAAGGGTTGTGGGATGTGCGGATGTGGTTGAAACCGAAGTCTTTCAGCATCTTCATTCTCTTCTCCATAGCACGAGGGTAGGCAGCTGCGCCAAGAGCTCCGAGAGTGTGGTGGTTGGCAATACCCTTGAGCAATACCTTAGAGCCATTAACCTTGAGTCCGAAGTCAGGACCAATCTCTATTGTTCGAATACCGAAGCGTGTGGTAGCGCAATCCTTCTCTTTGCCGTTGGCATCGAGAATGCGTACGGTTGCGGTATAGAGGTTAGGAGTGTCGCAATTCCAAAGCTTAGGGTTTGCAATATCGATAGTCTCCCATTTCAGCTCGTTTGTACGCATTTTGCGGTTGAAAGGCATGTCTACGGTCTTGTCATAAACGATGTTGCCTTGTGGGTCTTTAACTACGGTCTGAAGCTTAACGTTGTTTTGCTTTGTATAGTTAGCCACTTCCACCTGTAGGTTTACAAGATGGTTGTCGGTAGTTGTTACGTAGAGCGGATGGCGAACGAAATAGATGTCGGCAGGAGTAGACACAATCTTTACGTCGCGATACAGACCGCCACCAGTATACCAACGAGAGTTTAGCGGACCGCTTGTTGAAGCATGAACGGCTATGGTGTTAGCCTGACCATACTTAAGAAGCTTAGAAACGTCGATATCGAAGCCCAGATAGCCATAGTCGGTACCACCTATGCGCTTGCCGTTGAGGTATACGTCGCCAACATACATGATTCCCTCAAAGTCAAGGAGTATGCGACGTCCCTTCATGTCGGCAGCTGGAGTATAGGTCTTCACATACCAGCCGTCGCCCATTTCCTTGAAGCCACGAGCAGAAAGGCGTGATTTGAAGTTTGACGCTCCATCCGAGTTGTCTTCCGACTCGTTGGCAGCAGGAGCCACCCATGGTTGAGATATCTGGAAGTCGTGTGGCACGTTGATGGTTTCCCATGAGCCATCAGAAGTGTTGATGGCTGTTACATCGATATTGCCACGATGAAACTGCCAACCGAAGTTGAAGTTCTCTACGTTTCGCTGAGCCGAAGCTGAGAGAGCAGCCACGGCAAAGAGCGAAACGAACGATAGATGTTTGTAGGTCATTACGTTGTTGTTTTAGTTTTAGTCTTGGATTATTCTTTGATAGCTTTATTCCTTAATTAGTTTCACCTCAGAATTAAGACCCGAAGCAACAGGAGTCCAGTCGGCATAAGAGGTCTTCTTGTAGTTGATGTCTACCACATTAATCTCATCAAACTTACGCCACTTGTAGCCTTGGCGGTCGAGTTCCGAGATTCTGTTGGCTGGAAGGTTGGTAACCTCTATGCGAATCTTGTTGTTGCCCTTGTGCAGAAGGTTGGCAAACGAAAGACGATAAGGCACAGCCCAAGCGCAACCTATCAAGCTGTCGTTTACGTATACTCGCGCACTCTCTCTAACGTCGCCAAGGTCGATAGTCCAGCTGTTGCCTTTCTTCAGCTCAGCAGCCGAGAGGTTTATGGTGCATTCATAAACGCCTGTTCCCATCAAAGTGCGAGTAGAGTCGTCGAGATTCTCCCACGCCTTAGTGGTGTCGAGGTTGTAGGTCTTAAAGATGGCTGGAGTAGCTTCGGTAAACGACAATTTCCAGTTGTTGAGAGTCTTAACGATAGGCGAAGTCTTTTTCCATTCGCATCTTACAGGAAGCGAAGCCAACTCTTTGCTCAAAGTTTCATCTTTGTGGTTGAAAGTCTGCAGAATGATGCTCTCGCCCGAACGAAGGTTAACCAGAATGCTGTCGCCACAAATCTCAGCTCTCTGACGGTTGCCAGTCATAGGGTCGAACCACATAGCGGTAGCCATAGGAACAGCCAAAGTGGTGTAGGCTTGGATGTCGTTAGGAGTGAGGTTGGCTATGAAGTAATGATGTCCCTTGTCGTTAGAGCGACGTATTAGCTTCAATCCCAATTCTGTCTTCATCTTCTCAGCCTTAGCAGCCTTAGTGAGGTCAGTTGCGCTTGTGCCTACGATGATGTTTGCACCCTGCGCTTTTAGTTTTTCGATATGCGCCTTTACGGCAGGAGTAAGAATGTTATCGGCAGAAGGAATCACAAGCCCCTTGTATGTGGTGCCACCAGGAGTATGGAGCATACCATTATTATAATAGGTGTCGAGCAATATTCTGTCGGAAATATAATCGCAATCGAAGCCTGCTTGGTCGATGGCATCGATACACTTCACAAACTCAGGAGCCAACTTGCCCATGGCGTGGATAGAGAACTGCATAAGGCGTTTGCCCGTAGAGCGCTTTGCCCACATGTCGTGGATAGGCAAATAGGTGAGGAAATCGTTGTCAGGACGACCCATCTGGAGCATGCTTTGGCAACGCTCCACATACTTCATGAAGTAAGGAGCATCGCGCCAAATGGTGTTGTTAGGACTCATGTCTATAGATGCATAGAAGCGCCATCCTGGCCATGTCTCGTGTTGAGGAGAGTAGGCTGTGCCATGGAAGAACATGTGGTTTACGCCAGCACAGAACATAAGGTCCATATCTGGTTTCATCTGGCTTAGCGATGTGCGGAAATGCTCTGTAAGCCATGTGAAAGTCTCTGACGAAGTGTATGGTTTGCCCATGATATGCGCAGCCGAAGGAGCATATTTGAGCATAGAAAAGTCTGAATCGTTTTTGCGAGTCTTGCCTGGGTCTTGGCGCAAGCCTTTGATGCCAAAGTTGGTAAGTCCGAAGCCTTCGATTTCAGGAATGTCGACAGCAGCATAGCAGTCGATAAGGTTTGCTGGGCTACCGTGAGCCTGGTTGCGAGTGATGGCTCCATGGCTATGTGCCCAAGCTGTCCAAGTGCGTGTGAAATTATCGAGAAGCATGTCGCCAAGAGTTTCGCGATAGTCGGCAACAACCTTAGTGTCGCCATCTACGAGCTTATCGAAATTCTCTTCAAGACTATATCCACGACGATTGTAGAATTCTTGGAATAGAGTAGGCGTATAGTCAGACTCCGACACCTCGTAAGAGTCGTTGAAGAAGGTGTGAGGATATGGAGTGCCAGTCTTCTCGAAAGCCTCTTCGATATGCTTAAGATAGTTGGTTACAGCCTGCTTGTCGAAATGGTCGATAACAAAACCTGCTCCACCTGGTGCTGCACGCTTAACAGCCATCACGCCCTTTTTCTGATACAAGGCTATGATGCGCCATGTGCCCTTTGACGGAAGCTTTGTGGTGAGCGTGCCCTCAACGAGCGGAGTAGTTATCTTCAGGAATTTGCCCTCAGAGAATGCATAGATGCCTACGAGCGATGTGTTTTTGCGTTTCTTCTCAATAGGACGAAGGTCGAGAGCTTTAATCTTTTTGCCCACAACTGTTGTGTCGATGATAAGCATCTGAGATGCACTCTCGTCGAGTGGTACCCAAGGACCACCAAAAGGCCATCCTGTACCTGTAGCCATATCAAACTCTATGCCGTCGGCTTTGCATTCCGCATTAACGTATTTCAATATCTCCATATAGCGAGGCGAAAGGAATGGAATATTGTTTTTCTCATTTCCCTGCACGCCATAGATAGGAGTAATCTCGATAGCGCCAATACCATGGTCGGCAAACTGGCGAAGATTCCACTTTAGGTCGTTTTCTGTAACTGCTGAGCCAAGCCACCACCAACGGGTGCCTGGTTTGGCTTCTTGATTAGGTACTGGCCATTGCTGCGCAAACATGTTAAGACTCATAGCCAACGCGGCAATAGTAACGATTTGTTTTTTCATATTGCTTTTTAGTTTTTTAGTTTGGTCGTAGATTTATTATTGAGGACTTATCGTTTCCTCAACGAGCTTGCTCCTTAATGGAGCTTACTCATTCTGAAGGCTTACTCATGATGATATGGTTCGCCCTTGATGATGGTGCAAGCACGATAGAGTTGCTCAACGAAGACGAGGCGCACCATCTGGTGTGAGAATGTCATCTTCGACAAGCTTTGCATGCTGTTGGCCCGAGAGTAAACAGATTGTGCAAAACCATAAGGTCCGCCTATGATAAACACCAGTCGGCGAGCTGTAGCCTGCTGTTTCTCAAGCCATGCTGCCATCTCTATACTTCGCATCTCTTTGCCACGCTCGTCGAGCAATACAACGGTATCCGAAGGTAGCAACAACTTTAGTATAGCCTCGCCCTCTTTATCCTTTTGTTGGTCTTGGCTGAGGCTCTTGGCATTACGCAATTCCGGGATTACCGTAACCGAGAATGGCATGTAATGATGTATGCGCTCTATATAGTCGTTGATGGAAGCTATGAAATGCTTGTTTGTAGTCTTGCCAACCACGATTAGTTCAGTCTTCATATTCTTTCTTTCTCTTTGGGTTCATAGGAAACCATCCCTTCTTAACTCTTTGCTTTTGCTCGAAGAGTTCGCCTATTGTCCAGAGACATGAAGCACCAAGGATGCCGAGAAGCGACGATATAAGCACGTCGGCAACAAAAAAGGCAGCGCCTATGCTGGCTATTCCTGCTACGAGGAATAGCCACCATGGGCGTGTGCCAAAATAGTATTCCACCTTTATTACTATAGGGTGGAACACACCTATTATTAAAAATGTAGAAATGGCTATCACCATTCCTTTGAAATGTAAATCCATTACAAACAATCTTAGTTGTCCTAAAAATCTATACTAATACAGTTATCGTGTAGTCTTCCATCAACTTGCGGTATCTGCCCTTCTTGATTTCGGCATCGGTACCCAAGCGATGAGCTTTGTTGATTTCGTATTCTGAATAGCTACCTTCGAAGAAGAATACTTCGCCATTGCCTTCGAAAGCAAGGATGTGAGTACAGATACGGTCGAGGAACCAACGGTCGTGGCTGATAACAACAGCACAACCAGCAAAGGCCTCAAGACCTTCTTCAAGAGCACGGAGAGTGTTTACGTCGATGTCGTTGGTAGGCTCATCGAGCAACAATACGTTGCCTTCTTGCTTCAAAGCCAAAGCCAACTGCAAGCGGTTGCGCTCACCACCTGACAATACTCCGCAAAGCTTGTTTTGGTCGGTACCCGAGAAGTTGAAGCGAGAAATATAAGCACGCGCGTTGACATCACGACCACCAAGGCGAAGAGTTTCGTTGCCTTGAGCAATAACATCATATACCGACTTTGCAGGGTCGATATCCTTGTGCTGCTGGTCTACGTAAGCGAGCTTAACGGTTTCGCCAACCTCGAATGTGCCGCCATCAGCATTATCAAGTCCCATGATAAGACGGAAGAGAGTGGTTTTACCAGCTCCGTTTGGGCCAATAACACCTACGATGCCGTTAGGAGGAAGCGTGAAGTTGAGGTCGTTGAACAATACCTTTTCGCCGAAAGCCTTCTTCACATGGTGAGCCTCGATAACCTTGTTGCCCAAGCGTGGTCCGTTAGGAATAAAGATTTCAAGCTTCTCCTCGCGTTCCTTCTGCTCTTGGTTGAGCATCTGCTCATAAGAGTTAAGACGAGCCTTACCCTTTGCCTGACGAGCCTTAGGAGCCATGCGTACCCATTCGAGCTCTCGCTGAAGAGTCTTCTGACGCTTAGAAGCCGACTTCTCTTCTTGTGCCATGCGCTTTGTCTTTTGGTCGAGCCATGAAGAGTAGTTGCCCTTCCATGGAATACCCTCGCCGCGGTCGAGCTCAAGAATCCATTCGCTCACATCGTCGAGGAAGTAGCGGTCGTGGGTAACGGCAATAACTGTTCCCTCGTATTGCTGCAAGTGCTGCTCCAACCAGTCGATACTCTCGGCATCAAGGTGGTTGGTAGGCTCATCGAGCAATAACACGTCAGGCTTCTGAAGGAGCAAACGGCAAAGAGCCACACGACGGCGCTCACCACCTGAGAGGTTAGTTACAGGCCAATCACCTGGAGGACATTTCAAGGCTGCCATAGCACGGTCGAGCTTAGAATCCATGTTCCATGCGTCGGTAGCGTCTATGATATCTTGAACTTCAGCTTGGCGTTGCATGAGCTTATCCATCTTGTCTGGGTCGCCATAATACTCTTCGAGACCAAACTTAAGGTTGATGTCTTCGTATTCTGCAAGAGCGTCGTAAGCCTTTTGTACGCCCTCCATAACATTCTCCTTAACGGTCTTCTCCTCATTCAAAGGAGGATCCTGTGGCAGGTAGCCAACACTATAGCCTGGGCTCCATACAACTTCACCTTGTGTAGGCTGCTCGAGTCCAGCAATAATCTTCATAAGAGTTGACTTACCAGCACCATTCAGACCGATGATACCAATCTTTGCTCCATAGAAGAACGAGAGGTAGATGTTCTTCAATATCTGCTTCTGGTTTTGTGGGATGATTTTAGATACTCCCACCATAGAAAATATAATTTTCTTGTCGTCTACTGTTGCCATAAAATATTACTAATGTTTAGCCAATAATTCTTGGAGATTTAATAGGCATAGCCTAACCTTTGCAAAGTTAATGAAAAAATGTCGAAGTATGAAACTAAATTTGCATAATACAAGGAAAATGAGTAGCTTTGTGGCAAAAATTATAGTATTATATATGGGTAGAACTAAATTTTCTCAACACGAGATAGATATTATAGCGATGTTGCTAAGACGAAAAGAGGCTGGCACAAGGTTTCAACAGAAGCAGATTAGACATCAGCTGAGAGTGAACTTTGAGTTTAGTATAGCCGATTTCAACGAGCCTGGCAAGTCGTTTGGTGAACCAGAATTGCGTGATGCTATTAAGCGTGGCGCAATACAGATATTGGATGATGCAACAATTGCTTCGATGAAGGAGAAGCGTGCTCGCGACAAAGAACGCGATGAGGCTGTTAAGGAAGCTGAAGCTATAGAGAATGGAGCAACCGACTGGAAGGCTGCTATGAAGGAGTGGGAGGATTATTATAAAGAAGACGAGAAATAGCCTTCTATGAATGTAGCAATTATAGGTGCTGGCGCAGCTGGATGTTTAGCTGCGATACAGATAAAACGCAACAATCCGAAAGTAAATGTAACGGTATATGAAGCAGGCATTAAACCGCTTATTAAGGTTGCTATTACAGGTGGTGGAAGATGTAATCTTACTAATAGCTTTGATGGCATTCGTAGCTTGGATGAGGCTTATCCTCGTGGCGCACGATTGTTGAAGAGATTATTTAGAACGTTTGATTATAGCGATGTGTATCAATGGTTTGAGTCGGAAGGCGTAAGTCTTACTACACAAGATGACGAATGCGTGTTTCCTGTATCGCAAGACGCTATGGAGATTGTAAATACCTTGGTTAGACTTATGCGCATACTTGGCGTAAAAGTCATTACAAGACATAGAGTTTTATATATTAACCATGAAGCGGAAGATTGTGAATATTTATTAACCTTTTCGCATGGCGATGTTGCTAAGGCTGATGCTGTAGTAGTGACAGCAGGAGGAAGTCCGCAGGTACGAGGATTGGAGATGTACGAGAAACTTGGATTGGAGATTGTGAGCCCTGTTCCTTCGCTCTTTAGTCTTAATCTTGAAAAGAATCATCCTATGACGGCTTTGATGGGAACGGTTGTTAACGATGTGCAGGCACGATTGGTTGGAACTAAGCTCTCGGCCTTTGGACCATTATTGATTACTCATTGGGGAGTTAGCGGTCCGGCTATCTTAAAGCTTTCGTCTTATGCTGCTCGAATATTGGCAGAAAATGATTATAAAGCGCAAGTGGCTATAAACTGGTTTGGACAAGCTAATGAGGCTGAGGTGATGAGAATTATTACTGAAATAGCCGAGCAAAACCAAAAGAAGCTCGTATCGAGCGTGTGGCCTGAGAGGTTTAATAATAGAATGTGGTGTTATCTGATAGATGCTTGTGGATTACGCCAAGATATGCGATGGGGTGAATTAGGCAAGAAGGGACTAAACAAACTGGTAGCTTTGTTGACTAATCACACTCTAAACATAGTTGGAAAGAACAAGTATAAGGAAGAGTTTGTGACATGTGGTGGAGTAGCACTTTCGAATGTGAATCCATCAACACTTGAATCAAAAAAACATCCACATCTGTATTTCGCAGGTGAAATACTCGATGTGGATGCTATAACAGGAGGCTTTAATCTGCAAGCTGCATGGACCATGGGGTATGTGGTGGCAGAACAGTTTAAGCCTTGATAAAGCTTTATAGACAGGCTTTTTATTCCAATATCTTAACCATATTGAGCGAAGAAATCTTGCCTTCGGCTCCGATGGTAGCTTTGATATTATATTTTGCCGACTTCTCCTTGCTTGGGTCGGTACGTTCAATATTCTGGGTGGCAGTAAATGTGACAGTATACTCATATTGATTGCCGCCCACATCTTTTTTCTCAATATTCCAATCGTTGTTCAGACGCCAATTCATGTTGGTGATGTCGTCCTTATATATTTTGTGCATAAAGGTGATGACATCGCTCTTTGTAGCATCGCTCTTACCAAGGAAGGAGGTGAGGAACGAAGAGACTGTACTTGCCAATCCGTCTTCGTTGCGTGAGTTGATGCTTTGGAAGAAATGGCGGAAGATAGTTGCAATAGCCTCTTTCTCTTCTGGCTGAACAGTCTTTGAGTTTAGAGTTGCAAGATTCTCCTTGCAATCATCAATATGCTCGCCTGTGGCATGTTCGTCCATATAGAGCTTGTAGCTCTCAAGGGTATTGGCTGTTGTGGCTGCAGCCCAATCTATGGAGTCAATCTTATGAAGAGCCACGCTATTATGTGGACTATCAGGATGATTGTTGATATATTCTTCGAGAGCCGACTTTGAACCGCTTGCTAAAGTGTTCATCCATTCTTCATCGCCTTTGCGCAACATAGCCAAGCGCGAACTAACAGAATCAATCTGCTCTTGTGGTGCGTCGCTATAGTTGTTGAGGAAGTTCTCAAGGAGTAATGGGTCGTCGCTCTTCATAGCTATTTCGTAAGCTTCTTGACATCTGTCGCTCTTGGCGCTACTATAGAAATAGAAAATGGCGCCACAAATTACTAAAGAGATAGCAAGAGCTATGATGATAGTTTTGCGCGATTTTCCTTGCTCGTTTTCTGCTGGCTGTTGTGGAGCAGAAGGACGCTTAGGAGTTGGAGGAACAGGCTGTGTGGTTGTGTGAACAGGAGGAGGGGTTGTCGCTTTAAGCTGTTCGCCACAATTAGGGCATGTTGCCTGGTCTTTAAAAACTGCTTCTCCGCAATTCTTGCACAATGTGATTTTACCTGCTATTTCTACACCACATGATGGACATACTGGTGCACGGTCGCTAATTTGATGACCGCATTCTGGACATTTTATTATTGCCATATGTTAATTAATTATTTATGTCTAAATCTTATTTCTCTCAATTTGTGTTTACCCATAAATCGGCTCTTGTCTACATAACCATTAATGCCATTTATGCGTCCTTTTCCTGTATATTGCCAAAGCACGAAGTCGAGGTCGTCTTTCAATACAGGTATGCGCTCGGTATATTGAGCTATCATAACTTTATAGTCGTGGAGTTTGCCAAGAAGGTAGCGGTCGTAGAAGTTGGCTCCTGTATAGATAAGCGGCTTCTGGCGATAGGCTTTCTCTACGAGATGAAGGAATTTGAACAACGAATCGCAAAACTCCTCGGTACAGAGTCCGCTCTTTGTCTCAACATCTATCATCGGCAACAGATCTTGGTCGGATGGTCTGCATTGGGTCATAAAGTTGTTGAGCTGCACTTGCTGAGGTATTCGTGGACGGTAGAAGTGGTATGAGCCAACTTTGAGTCCATAGCGATGGGCAAGGTCGATGTTGCGCTCGTATTTGTTGTCTATTCTGTCGCCACCTTCGGTAGCTTTTATATACACGTAAGCCATGTTGGTATTCTCGCCAATAGTTTCCCAAAACACGTTGCCTTGGTAATGGCTTATGTCGATGCCATGTATGTGCGAACATGTGTCTTCGCATTGAACATATTGGGCGAAGGCAGATGCTGATGATAATAATATGGTAAGGAATGATGATATAAATCTTTTCATTTTCTGTTTTTATTCTTCAATTTCAGATAGGCTACGGGCAAAATTACTAATAAAATTGCTCGTGGTTTCTATTGGGGCGTATGTTATATATCCAAGGCTGCGACGAAGGTTGCGTCGTAATACCGTGGCGTTGTTTTGAACAAATCCGCTACGTGTTTGTTTGAAATGCCACTCTTGTGCTGTATCTATAGCTTGGTGGTCTATCGTGCGCATTATGATTTTCCAAGTGTATGGTTCGATGTTGGTAACGAACGGTATCTCGTCTTGCTCAAAGTTGAACACCTTTATCAAGATGCTTCCTTGAAGTTGTGCCATTCGTCGCATATGGATATGCTGAAGCCAATCATCAATCTTCACGAAGTCTACTTTGCCTCCTTGTGTGCGGAGGAATTTGCCTAATGATAGAATACCTCCAAGCGACATGCCGTGGTTGAGAATGGTTTGAACATTATCTACAAGGATAGCCAATAGTCGGAGTGAGTGAATATTCGTATCAATAGCATGGCGCTCTTCGTCGAATATCTTTTTCAGTCTGTTGTCAAGAAAAGTGTTGCTAAGTTCCGGCACCTCTATATGGTGACTAAAGTCGAAGCGCTTATCTTCTATGTTGCCATCGCTTGATGCAAGGTCGTCAAAAATGTCGCTTGGCATATTGTAGCCTTCGTCGTGAGAGTGTTGAGATAATCCGTCGATGGCAATCGCAACAACATCTTGCGCCTTTATCATCTGCACAAGTCTGTTCCACTTGAATCGTGTCATAGGTTCAAGTGCTTCGTTCTCGCCCAAGGCTCCTGAGAGCAAAATGCGGAAGAAATTTCGTTTAATGATGTCCATGAGGAATATTGAATTTTAATGGATAATCAGTTGTTTGAGGGTGTTGGTAGATTCTGCCTATTAACTATATCGTCGAGGTAATCTAAAGATAATAGCCACGAAGGCAGCAATACCAATAGCTACAGGATAATATAAATAAGGTATAATCTGCATAGGATTGATGTTGGCAAGACCTGCTGCAAGGAGCATCTGTACGCCATAGGGTAGAAGACCTTGAACCGCACACGAGAAGGTGTCGAGAATGCTTGCAGCTTTGCGATTATCTATGCCATATTTATCGCATATCTTTTTTGATATTCCGCCTACCGTTAGTATAGCTACCGTGTTGTTGGCTGTACAAACGTTGACCATGCTGACAAGTGCTGCGATAGATAGTTCTGCTCCACGTTTAGAGTTGACGCGGGATGTGAGTTTAGATATCAGATAGTCGATGCCGCCATTTTCGCGTATTATCTCAAGCATACCACCTGCAAGCATAGCTATTATCACAAGTTCTCCCATGCCTGCAATACCTTTTCCCATTGCTTCCATCCAGCCTATGAGGTTGTAGCTGCCAACGAATATACCGATTGCACCACTAAGTATGACGCCTATGGTGAGTACAGCCATGACATTCATTCCCGCAATAGCTGTTATAAGCACGGCAAGATAGGGGAGAATCTTGAGATATTCTACATTCTTTGTCAACGGAGGAACATTAAGACCGTAGCCCATGTAGAAATATACAAGTAGTATAGCGATAGCTGCAGGAACTACAATAAAGGCATTAACCTTGAATTTGTCGCTCATCTTGCAGCCTTGGGTTTGAGTGGCTACGACTGTTGTATCTGATATAAATGATAGGTTGTCGCCAAAGTATGCTCCACCCACGATGATGGCTGTAAGGAGCGGAATGTCGGCTCCTATAGTGTGTGCCATAGTTGCTGCTATAGGTACAAGAGCAACAATAGTACCAACGCTTGTGCCTATAGAAAGAGATATAAAGCAGGCTGCAATAAACAATCCTGGCAACAACATGTTGGAAGGAAGAAAACGAAGGGCGCAATTGACGGTTGCGTCTACACTTCCCATCTCTTTTGCTGAAGCGGCAAAAGCTCCAGCCAGCACGTATATCCACAACATGAGCATAAGGTTGTCGGAACTGGCGCCACGACTAAATAAATTGATACGTTTGGCTAAAGGGAAACCGCCGCATGTAGCTATGGCATAGATACTTGATGCCATGAAAGCAACTGTGACAGGAACTTTATAAAAGTCACCTGCCACTATGGAGGTTACCACGTATAATGTGATAAATACTATCAGGGGCGATAATGCCCAAATTCCTTTCTTATTGCTCATTTTATATCATAATTGTGGCGGTAGTAGGATTTAACCACCGCCACAATATATTGCTGTTATTTTTATAGAGTTACTCCGTTCTTAAAGATGGAAATCTCGCGATAACCATTCTTCTCGTTCTGAGTAGGCTCGCCATTTGCTACGGCAATAATCTTGTCGACAAACTTGCTTACCAAAGTCTTCATATCAGTACCCTCAACGAGCTCGCCTGCATTGAAGTCAATCCAATTGTTCTTGTTGTTGTAGAGCTGTGAGTTGGTGGAAATCTTCATAGTAGGAACGAAGGTTCCAAATGGAGTTCCTCTACCTGTTGTGAACAACACTATCTGACAACCAGCAGAAGCCAAAGCTGTTGACGCTACAAGGTCGTTGCCTGGAGCTGACAAGAGGTTTAGACCCTTGGTCTGAAGACGATCGCCATATTCAAGCACGCCACTAACAGGAGCACGTCCGCACTTCTGGGTACAACCCAAAGCCTTATCCTCGAGAGTTGAAATACCGCCAGCCTTGTTGCCTGGTGATGGGTTTTCGCCTACAGGCTCTCCATGAGATAGGAAGTACTCCTTAAAGTTATTGATGAGTGAAACTGTTTGGTTGAAGAGCTCTTGATTCTCACAACGATTCATCAATATTGTCTCGGCACCAAACATCTCAGGCACCTCGGTAAGGATAGATGTTCCGCCTTGTGCTACGATATAGTCTGAGAATTCGCCTACGAGTGGATTAGCAGTAATACCGCTAAAGCCATCTGAGCCACCACACTTCAAACCTATGCGAAGTTCGCTTAGTGGAGTTTCTGTGCGCTCGTCGTTGGAAGCCTGTGCGTAAATCTCCTTCAAGAGCTTTAAGCCTTCCTCAAGCTCATCGCCTTGAACCTTCTGTGTTACAAGAAGTTTGATGCGGTCTTTATCGTAGTCGCCAAGCATCTTCATAAACTCATCAGGCTGATTGTTTTCGCAACCTAATGATAGTACCAATACACCACCTGCATTTGGGTGCAAGCAGATGTCGCGAAGCACTTTGCGAGTATTCTCGTGGTCGCCACTAAGCTGTGAACAGCCATAGTTGTGATGCCAAGCGTGAACGCCATCAATACCCTTGAGGCCTGTTTCTGCTTTGAGCATTTCTGCCAACTTTTCTGCAATACCATTCACGCAACCTACTGTTGGCACAATCCATATCTCGTTGCGCACACCAACTTCGCCATTTTTGCGATGATAGCCCATGAAGGTGCGGTTTTCGCAAGCGATGTTAAGTTTTTCATTAACAGGTGAATATGTGTACTCGAGAGTTCCCTTAAGATTTGTTTTAATGTTGTTCTCGTTTACCCATTCGCCTGCTTTTAAGTTCTGCTTTGCATGGCCAATAGGATAACCATACTTAATGATGTTTTCACCCTCAGCCTTGTCCTCAAGAAGAACCTTGTGTCCGGCAGGAGTGTCTTGGAGTAGGGTAATCACTTTGCCATCGATGGCGATAGTCTCACCCTTTGCTAATGGCTTCAGACAAACCACTACATTATCTGCAGGGTTAATCTTTATGAAATTTGCTTGTTCCATTTGTTTTTATTTAGCTTGTTATGTTTATATATATAATAAATGTATTTTTTATAAATATGTCTATAGAATTCTTCGTTCTTCACTCTTCATTCTTCACTCCCTAAAGCTGTGTTCTTCTGTAGAATTCGACATTCTCTTTTGTCAACAACTCTATAGGCATGTAGTTAACAGGTGAAACCTTCTTCTTAAGCACTATGGCTTGGAACAAGGCATCGATGCACGAAAAGCCCTGCTGATATGCATGCTGAGCGATAAGGAACGAGATACTTCCCTGACGAAGACATTGAGCATTCTTGCCTACCATATCATAGCCCATTATCTGAACATCGCGACGGTTTGTCTTTAGCAAGAATTCGCCTACTATATGTGCCTTAGAACATAGAGTGATGCAATGGTGTGTATGAGGGTGGGTTGAGAAGTAATTCTCTAATAATGTGTTAAATTGCTTGCGTGAGCCATCAATAGGCAACTCAAGGTCTATGATGTTGATGCTTGGAAAATGGTCGCGCATATAATGGCAGAATCCAACTTCGCGGTTTGCTTGCTGCTTACTGAGCACACGGCCTTCCTTTGTGAGCTTTAACTTCATAATCTCCTTATCTTTCGAAGCTATGAGCATCAACATCTTTGCTGCAAAATATCCACTTGCAAAAGAGTCTTGACCATAGAACGAAAGAGGCTTGAGGTCTGGCATGTATGAGTCGAGCAATATAAATGGTATATTCTTCTCGTGCAAGATGTCTGTAAAGAGTGACGTAACTTCTAGATCTGCTGGCACAATAACAACGCCATCAGGCTCGCAATCTAGAATAGCCTGATATTGCGCTTTAAACGAATCTTCGTTAAAGCGCTCGTAATATATTATTTTTACGTTGATGTGGAAATCTCGGCGTGTCTCCATAGCCTTCTTTGCACCTTCTTCTATTTCTTCCCAATAAGCTTCTGATTCATGCTTTGGAATAAGAAGGTAGAAAGTATACGATTTGTTGTATGCAAGAGCTGACGCATACATGTTTGGCTGGTAGTTCATTTCTTTTAGAGCCTTTTCAACTTTCTCTCGAGCTGATGGCGACACATTCGGACGTTTGTGCAACACACGGTCTACTGTGCCAACAGAAACTCCGGCTCTAAGTGCTATATCCTTTATTCTTATTTTTTCGTTCATAGTCTGACTTTTGTGCAAAAGTAGCAATAAAAGTTGAATTGTGCGAAAGCACAGCCTTTTATTTTGGTTATTTTTGCAAAAATACCGCATTTTATTTTCTTAATATGAAAAATATCGTTACTTTTGCAATGCAAACGAAAGAATTAATCATTATTAAAACGAATTACATAATTAACTAATTAACTAAAAAGAAAAGAAATGGCTAAGATTGTAACATTAGGCGAGATTATGCTTCGCCTTTCGCCAAACGGCAACGACCGCTTTATACAGAGTGATTTATTCCGTATCATTCCTGGTGGTGGTGAGGCTAATGTGGCAGTAAGTGTGGCTAACTATGGTCACGATGCTTACTTTGTTTCTAAATTGCCAAAGCATGAAATTGGTCAAATTGCTGTCAACGCTCTCCGTCGTTATGGCGTTAATACCGACTTCGTAGCTCGTGGTGGTGATAGAGTAGGTCTATACTATGCAGAAACAGGTGCAAGCATGCGTCCTTCAAAGGTTATCTACGACCGTGCTCATAGCTCTATCGCAGAGGCTGATCCTTCAGACTTCGATTTCGATGCTATCATGGAAGGTGCACAATGGTTCCATTGGTCTGGTATCACTCCTGCTATTAGCGACAAGGCTGCTGAACTTACTAAGTTGGCTTGTGAGGCTGCAAAGCGTCATGGCGTAACAGTTTCTGTTGATCTTAACTTCCGCAAGAAGCTTTGGACATCAGAAAAGGCTATCTCTGTTATGCGTCCTTTGATGAAGTATGTTGATGTTTGCATTGGTAACGAGGAAGATGCACAACTTTGCCTCGGTTTTAAGCCTGATGCTGATGTAGAAGGTGGTAAGACTGATGCTGAGGGATATTATGGTATCTTCAAGGGCATGATGGAAGAGTTCGGATTCAAGTATGTTGTTTCTACTCTCCGTGAGTCTATGTCTGCAACACACAACGGCTGGAAGGCTCTTATCTATAACGGTAAGGAGTTTTATCAGAGCAAGCACTATGATATTATGCCTATCATCGACCGTGTAGGTGGTGGTGACTCATTCTCTGGTGGTCTTATCCACGGTCTTCTTACAAAGAAGACTCAGGGCGAAGCTCTTGAGTTTGCAGTTGCAGCTTCAGCTTTGAAGCACACTGTTCCTGGCGACTTCAACCTCGTTTCTGTAGAAGAGGTAGAGAGCCTTGCTGGTGGTAACGCAAATGGTCGTGTTCAGCGCTAAATAAAGTAAAAGGGAGAGTAAAATGTTCGGTTGTCTAAATCAACTCTTTTACTCTTTCTAATTAAACATTAAACAATAAACATTAAACATTATATAGATAATGGCAAAGTTTAGCAAAATGCAGGTTATGGCAGCCATGAAGGCTACCGGTATGGTACCTGTATTCTTCCACAAGGATGTAGAAGTTTGCAAGAATGTTATCAAGGCTTGCTACGAGGGTGGTGTACGTGTATTCGAATTCACTAACCGTGGTGACTTCGCACACGAAATCTTTGGTGAGTTGGTAAAGTGGGCAGACAAAGAGTGTCCTGAGTTGATTCTCGGTGCTGGTACAGTTGTTGATGCAGGTACAGCTTCTTTGTATCTCCAGATTGGTGCTAACTTCATCGTTGGTCCTAACTTTAACCCTGATATTGCACCTGTTTGCAACCGTCGTTTGGTTCCATATAGCCCAGGTTGTGGTTCTGTTACAGAAATCAACAACGCTCAGGCTGCTGGTTGCGACGTAACAAAGGTATTCCCTGCAGGCAACGTAGGTGGTCCTTCATTCGTTAAGAATTTAATGGCGCCTTTGCGTTGGAGCAACATCATGGTTACTGGTGCTGTTGAACCAACGGAAGAAAACCTCACTCCTTGGATCAAGGCTGGTGTATTGTGCGTTGGTATGGGTTCAAAATTGTTCCCAAGCGACGTTGTTGCAGCTAAGAACTGGAAGGCTATTACTGATAAGTGTGCAGAAGCTCTTGGATACATTGCTAAGGCTCGTGCATAATATAAAACTTTTTGGATGCTCCATTTGGCTTGTTAGCCTATGGAGCATTCTTTTGTTTTCAGCTTGTTCGTCAAATGATTCTGACGTTGCTGACAAGCTGAACACCCTTTCGTATGCTTACCACTATCGCTCTCTAGATTCTACAGAGGTGTATGCCCGCAAGGCTTTCGCTGCTTCTGAAAGCTATGACGCAGGCAAAGCGGAGGCTCTTAACAATCTTGCTTTTGTTAATATCGCAAGAATGGACTATCAAAAGGCAGCTCAACAGTTGGATAGTGCCATCAATATTACTGACAACCAAGTAGAACTATTGGTTGCCGAAATACAATATATGCGATTGTGTCAACGCCAGTCGCACAATAAGCTTTTCTATATTCATCAAGAAAAAGCTAAGAAATATTTAGATAGAATTATAGAAGATAAAAATCTTCTTAATAGTCATCAACTCAAACGATTAATCTACGCTCAATCAGAATACTACATCAACCTTTCTGCATATTATTATTATGTAGGATTGGTTGAACCTTCAATAGAAACTATGAAATGTATTGATCCTGATGGAGATATACAAAAAGATACTGCACAATATCTTAATTATCTGTATAATGTGGGTGCTGGTGGCATCATAACAAATGCAGATGCTAATGTTGTTGCTAACGAAGAGTTTAATTACCTTACCCAATGTTATATTGTTGCCTCGCAGCGCAACTACCCTTATTGGAAAGCTCAAGCGTTGCAAGCAATAAGCGAGCATCTTCTTTCGCCTTCAACAAGACAAATACTGATAACAAACTATCGTCCATTCCTCGATTATATAAATACAGATGGCATGGATTATTCTTTGTTGGCTGGTAATCTTGCGCAACGTTCGCTCAACATATTTACAGAATATAAGGATGTATATCAAACGGCTGGTGCTTATCGTACTTTGGCTGGTTGCTATTGGGAAATAGACGATTATCCTTCTGCTTTGATATGCCTAAATAGTGCGTTGGAAGCAGATACCATTATAAATAGAGCACCCGATTTGGTTGCTTCTATTCGTGAGCAGTTATGCTTGGTATATTCGGCTCAGAACGATAAGGTTAATAGCGATATCAATCGCAACTATTATCTCGACCTACAGGAACAGACTCGACAAGACAAACAGCTTGAGGCTCGAGCATACCAGCTTGATAAATCTTCAAAGACATTGAATGCGATGATTGTGGCTGTGTTGTTTATGATTGCTGTTGTGCTGTTTGTTCTTGTGTATTTTGCAAGAAAGAGAAAACAAAAAGGTGCAACAGTTGATATTGACGAGCTCTTGTTGCCATTAAAGAAATGGAATATTGAAAACAATAAAAAGCTGACAGCTCTTGACGATAAGCTGGAAGAAGTCCAGGAGCAGACTGCTTTGGTTAGACTTTCTGAGGAGAAAAACAAACAGCGCAATCTTGAACAACGGGCAAAGTTGGCTTTGGTAAATAGTATAACTCCTTTTATTGATCGCATTATTAATGAGATAAATAAACTCAATAGCCGACATGAAAGTGCAGAACTTAGAGAAGAACGATTAAAATATATTTCTGAACTTACTGATGAAATCAACGAGTATAACAACGTGCTTACTCGATGGATTCAGATGCAACAGGGTAGGGTTAGTCTGCGTATCGAGAGCTTCTCTATAAATGAGCTTTTTGATATAGTGGCTAAATCTAAGATGAGCTATTCTTTAAAAGGTATAAGTCTGTGTGTAGAGCCATCTACGGCTGTTGTAAAAGCTGATAGAGTATTGACGCTCTTCATGATAAACACTCTTGCTGATAATGCTCGTAAGTTTACACCAGTTGGAGGTAAGGTGACAATAAAAGCTGAAGAAAAGCCTGACTACGTAGAGGTAAGTATTTCGGATACAGGTTGCGGTATGGATGAAAATAAACTTGCTCATGTATTCGATAATAAACATATTGCCGATGATGGAACAACATCTGCACAAAGTCATGGTTTTGGACTTTTAAATTGCAAAGGCATTATAGAGAACTATAAGAAGATAAGCCGCATCTTTTCTGTTTGCGATATTAATGCCGAATCTTCTGTAGGCAAGGGTAGTCGTTTCGCTTTCCGCTTGCCTAAGGGTGTGGTCAGAATGATTATGGCTTTGATGGTTATGGTCTTTGGCTTTACTATGCCTTCATACTCTGTAGGCAACGAAAAAGTTGGAAGTAATAATAAGAAGCCTACAATATCTCGCCTAAATACGCAAGAGCAACATCTTAATGATGCTGCCCGATTTGCTGATAGCGCATATTATTCAAACCTTAATGGTACGTATGCCCACACTTTGGCATGTGCTGATAGTTGTATGAAATATCTGAATATGCATATCTACGCACATGCAAAAAGCAAAACAGATATACCAAAGATGGTTTTGTTTACAACATCATCTGCTATGCCTGCCGAAATATTGTGGTTTCACAAAGAGATAGAAAGCGACTATGCAGTAATCCTTGATATTAGAAACGAGACTGCAGTAGCTGCTTTGGCTCTACATAAATGGGATTTATATAGATATAATAATAAGGTGTATACGCGCCTATTCCATGAATGTTATGCTGATGCTTCGTTGCCTCACTATGTACAGACTATGCAAAAAGCTGAAAACAACAAATGGGTCGCTATAGTTATATTGGTGTTGTTGCTTATCTGTATTCCACCTATATATTATATGGTATACTATCGACATATTATATATTATAAGGTGTGTGTAGAGAGAATTCATGCTATAAATGAAATCCTTCTCGGTAATGGCACTGATGAGGATAAGCTAAAGTGTGTAGAGGAATTCAATAGCAAAACAGGAAATCTTGGCATCGCAGTTCTTGATAAGGTTGTAGACCAGATATTGGCAACCCTTCGTGCAAATGCGGAGTCGTCTGAACATAAGGCTGAGCAATTGGAGTATGCTCACAACGAACTTAGACAAGCAGAAAGAGAAAATAATATCTTGTATGTTGATAATAGCGTGTTGGACAATTGTCTTTCAGCTTTGAAGCATGAGACTATGTATTTCCCATCGCGCATAAAGCAGTCTATAGAGACAAAAGATTGCGACATACAGGTTGTAGCAGAACTAGTGACATACTATAAGCAGCTATATTCTTTGCTTAGTGCACAGGCCATGCGACAGATTGAGCGCCCTTATAAAGTTGATAGGGATACTATGAGATATTTGTTCGACTTGCTGAAGAAACTGAATGGAGGTAGCAAGCCTGATTATCAGGTCAAAGAGAAAGATTGCGTTTATGTTCAATTGGCGTTTGCTATGACATCGCTAAATATTACAAGTGTGCAAGCACAACAGCTCTTCACACCTTTAACCCTGGATGTTAACTTCCTTATCTGTCGACAAATAGTTCGTGAATTAGGAGAAGTAACAAACCTTAGAGCATGTGGCATCGTTGCTACTGCTGATAATATAATTGAAATAACAATACCAAAAGCAATATGGAAGAATTTAATATCATAATTGTTGAAGATGTAGCCCTCGAACTCAAGGGCACAGAAGGAATCATACGCAACGACATACCTGAAGCTCATATCCTCGGTACAGCCGACAACGAGCCTGCATATTGGAAACTCATTAAGCAACAGGTGCCAGACCTTGTGTTGCTCGACCTTGGGCTTGGCGGTTCTACAACCGTAGGTGTAGAGATTTGTCGCCATACCAAAGAAATGTATCCTAACGTGAAGGTGCTTATCTTTACAGGCGAGATACTCAACGAGAAGTTGTGGGTAGATGTGTTGGATGCAGGATGTGATGGAATTATCTTGAAGAGTGGCGAATTGCTCACTCGATCAGACGTGGCAAGTGTGATGAGTGGCAAGCGATTGGTTTTCAATCAGCCAATCCTTGAGCGCATAGTAGAGAGATTCAAGAAGAGTGTGGAAAGTCAGATATTAAAGCAAGAAGCTTTGGTAAACTTCGAGATTGACGAATATGATGAGCGATTCCTACGTCATCTAGCGCTTGGATATACCAAGGAGCAGATAACCAATCTCCGTGGCATGCCTTTTGGCGTGAAGAGCTTGGAGAAACGTCAGAATGAGCTTGTTCAGAAACTTTTCCTTGGTGGTAATGGCAAGATGGGAATAAATGCTACACGACTCGTTGTGCGTGCCTTTGAACTTCATATTCTTGATATCGACAACCTTGTACCCGACGAAGAATGAAACGATTTTGCGCGATATTCTCTATAGTATTGATGGGACTACAGCTATTGCTAATCCTTGCTTCATGGATAGTGTCTGCTGTATTTCCATCATCTCCTATTCATGCCCTTATTGGTTCTGGAGGATTACGATGGTTCATAGGTTCTTTTGCCAATAATCTTGCATCCCCTTTGTTAGTATATGTCCTTCTTTGCTCAATAACATATTCTTCTCTAGTTAAGAGTGGTCTTATATCATGTGTGGCAAGTGTTATGGCTAAAAAGCAATCATTCTCTATGCAACAAAAGTTTGCTTTCAGAATAATGCTTATTGAATTTGTTTTGTTTGTTGCTGGAGTCATATTTATTTCCGCTATGCCACATGCTATACTGCTTAGTGTAACAGGAGCGTTATTTCCAAGTAGCTTCTCAAGTGGCTTAGTGCCTATGATATGCTTTGAGCTATTCGTGCTATCAATGATATATGGAATTGTAGGTGGCGAGGTTAACACCTTAGAAAAGTTTTGGAACTGTATAGTTTCGGGGGCAAACTTTTTACCAGCTGTGTGTTTTCTTTATATTCTTATAGTACAATTATTCTATTCAACATGCTATGTCCTAGGTATATAGCAATTATTGAAAGGATATGATTTCTTATTAAGTATTATAAGATATCTTATAAAGTAAGAGCTTTTTGGAAAAAATAAATGAGTATTTATTAAAAATAAAAAAGCGGATACCTTCACAGGCAACCGCTCCTAATCTTCAATAGGTATTAGTCTTCTTTTAAGGTAAAAAGATTGTTTTCAGGATAACGATGCAAAGGTAAGCATTTTCCTTGAAACAAACAAGTTTTATTGTGTTTATTTTTAATATATTTTTCATGTGCCTTAACTTCTTCTCACAAGTACATAAAAACACAAACACACAACAATAAAAAGACCGCATGATTTCTACAATCATGCGGTCTTGATTTATCTTGTGTTTGTGTAGTCTAAACCAATACTTTTTAATAAGTATAAGCCTATTGTTATCTCTTATGTGTATATTAGATAGAAAATTTGTGCTTGTGTGTGCGTATATGATTAAATAACACCCTGAGCCATCATTGCCTTAGCAACCTTCAAGAAACCTGCTACGTTGGCACCCTTTACATAGTTGATATAACCATCAGGCTCTGTACCATACTTAACACAGTTCTCATGGATGTTATTCATAATTTCATGAAGCTTAGCATCTACTTCCTCGCGACTCCACTTCAAGCGCTCAGAGTTTTGGCTCATCTCCAAACCAGATACAGCAACACCACCTGCGTTACTTGCCTTACCTGGGCAATAGAGAATCTTAGCATCCTGGAACACCTTAGTAGCCTCAGGAGTTGTAGGCATGTTAGCACCCTCAGAAATAGCTATTACACCATTTGCAACAAGAGCCTTAGCAGCTTCCTCGTTGATTTCGTTCTGGGTAGCACATGGGGTAGCGATGTCTGCCTTCTCAAACCAAGGCTTAGCACCCTCTACATACTTGCAACCATACTTCTCTGCATATTCCTTGATACGTCCGCGCTCAACGTTCTTCAATTCCATGATGTAAGCCAACTTCTCTTCGTCGATTCCGTCTGGATCGTAGATGTAGCCATCAGAGTCTGAACATGTAAGAGGCTTAGCACCAAGCTGAAGGAGCTTCTCGATAGTATACTGAGCAACGTTTCCTGCACCTGATACAAGAACTGTCTTGCCCTTAAGGTCGATATTGCGAGTCTTGAGCATATTCTCAAGGAAGTATACATTACCATAACCTGTAGCCTCAGGACGGATGTTTGAACCACCAAACTCCTGACCCTTACCAGTAAGCATACCCTGGAACTGGTGTGTGAGCTTCTTGTACATACCAAACATGTAGCCAACCTCACGTCCACCTACACCAATATCACCAGCAGGAACGTCCTCGTCTGGACCTATATGACGATAAAGCTCTGTCATGAAAGCCTGGCAGAAACGCATTACCTCAGCAGAACTCTTACCACGTGGAGAGAAATCTGAACCACCCTTAGCACCACCCATAGGCAATGTTGTCAATGAGTTCTTGAATGTCTGCTCGAAAGCAAGGAACTTCAAGATAGAAAGGTTTACTGACTTGTGGAAACGAATACCTCCCTTGTAAGGACCAATAACGTTGTTATGCTGAATACGGTAACCCATATTTGTCTGAACGTTACCCTTATCGTCTGTCCAAGTTACACGGAACTGGATTACTCTATCTGGAATGCAAAGGCGCTCAATCAAGTTTGCACGATCAAACTCTGGGTGCTTGTTGTATTCTTCCTCAATAGTTCCTAATACCTGACTAACTGCCTGGATGTACTCTGGCTCGTTTGGAAATCTCTGCTTAAGAGTTTCTACAACTTCTGTTGCTTTCATGTTTGTCTTATGTTTATTGGTTGTTAATTATCCCTTTAAATAGGTATTTGTATCGTTGTTTACGTTTACGGTTGCAAAGTTATAGCTTTTCTTGTAAATACCAAACAAAAAGTCATCTTTTTTAATATAAAAACATAAAAAAGTTATGTATTATCACTTTTATATGTCTAAAAGTAGGTGTTTCTGCTTTTGTGTGCTCGTTTTTATACCATTTAATGTATTGTCATATATTTCTTTTTATACCATTAATGGTTTTAATAAAGGTGGCAGAACATACATTCCTTTTTAACTTTAAAAAGGCAATTGGTTGCGTTGTCAGTGCCACCATGGTATCACTCTTGTTTTAGCAAGGTGAAACTGCAGTACCAGCAAGGTGAAACTCCAGTACCACCTTACAGGTAATAAAAACGGTACTGGAAGACTTGTTAATCATGTCTAATTGCGTGCTTCTTTATGGTTTAAAACTAAAATAAGGTATACCATCATGCGATGATATACCCTATATATAATAATGTGTATTTAAAATAGCTTTTATAGCTTATTTTTATCAACTCAGCTATTAAGCGTTCTTGATGTTTGGTTCTTCAAGACCGAAACCTCTCTTCTTGTCGAGTGCCTTAAGATAGATAGCGAAGAGGAGAGCCAAAACTCCGAATGATGCGAAGACAATCAAAGGAATTGTATAGTCGTAAGGAATGAAGTCTGCACCAGCTTCCTTTGCGGCGATAACAGCAGGATTGTTTTCGTTGGTTGATGCAAGAAGGTTACCGATAATCTTTGGTACGAAGCAAAGGCCTATGTTCTGAACCCAGAAGATAAGGCAGTATGCAGAACCAAGAATCTTCTCGTCGATAATCTTTGGCACACTTGGCCACAAAGCTGCAGGCACAAGAGCAAATGAGATACCGAGGAGCACGATTGTTGAATATGCTATCAATGGGCTCTTTGTTGCTGGCAATACGAAAGCAAATACGAGGTGACAGCAGATAAGAAGCAATGCACCACCAATAAGCATTGTCGCACCCTTACCCTTACGGTCGAGGAAGTTGCCAAGGAATGGAGTGATGACAGCAGCACCAATAGGGAACCAACGGAAGATGTTTGATGCGTCTTCTGGCGAGATACCATCGAGGTTGCATTGCAACATGTTGGCACCATAGCGCTGGAATGGGAAGATTGCAGAATAGTAGAGTACGCAAAGCAAAGCTACAATCCAGAATACCTGTGAAGAGAAAATCTTGCCAAGGTCGCTGAACTTGAACTCGTCCTCTGGGTCGCCAGCTTCTTCTGATACACCCATCTGCGTATCAAGAGCCTTATCCATGAATGTAAATACGATGAAAGTGATAAGACCGATGAGCAACAAAACTGTGCAGAATGCTACAGGAGCAACAACAGTTCCGAAGTGGCTAGCAATGATTGGAGAGATAGAGAAGATTGCAAACACACCTACACGTGCGATAGCCATCTCAAGACCCATAGCGAGAGCCATCTCCTTACCCTTAAACCATTTTGCGATAGCCTTTGATACTGTAGTACCTGCCATTTCGCAACCACAACCAAAGAGCATAAAGCCGAAGCAAGCCATCTTGGCACTTGCAGGTAGAGCTACCCACCATGAGTTGAGCCAATCTGCAAAAGCTGTTGTTGCAAACCAGTCGGTGATACCGATAAACTTAATCAAAGCTCCGATAAACATCATCGAGGCTGACAATACACCAGTGAAGCGTACGCCCATCTTGTCGAGGATGACACCTGCGATGATGAGGAATCCCAGCACGTTTACGATATACTCTGATGCGGCATATGTACCAAAGGTATCAGGACCCCATCCTTTTTCGCTCTCCATAAGAGCCTGAATTGGTGACATTACATCGACAAACATATAGCCGAAGAACATCATTGAAGCGATAAGTACAAGAGCTGTCCAACGAGCCCAAGCCTTATCATTCAACAGTTGATTAACTTTCTGAACCATTTTTATTTTTATTATTTGTTTATTATTCAAATTGTTGTTTCTTCAGCTCTATTACTTCTTCAACCATCTATCGAGCCAGTTGAAGTAAGTACGCTGCCAAAGGATACCATTCTGTGGTTGCAATACCCAATGGTTTTCATCTGGGAAGATGAGAAGTTCTGCAGGTATGCCACGTAGGCGGGCTGCATTGAAAGCTCCCATACCTTGGTTGGCATTGATGCGATAGTCTTTTTCGCCATGGATGCAGAGGATAGGAGTATCCCACTTATCGATAAACTTATGAGGACTATTCTCGTATGTCTTCTTAGCATTTGCCGATTTGTCTTTGTTCCAATAAGCGTCTTCGTATTCCCAGTTGCTAAACCAAGCCTCTTCAGTATCTGTATACATAGACTCAAGGTTGAAAGCACCATCGTGAGAAATGAAACACTTAAAACGCTTGTTGTGGTGACCTGCAAGATAGTAAACAGAAAATCCACCAAACGAAGCTCCTACACAACCCAAACGGTCTTTGTCTACATAAGGCAAGTTGGCTGTTGCATCATCAATAGCTGTTAGATAGTCGTTCATACATTGACCAGTCCAATCACCCGAAACCTCTTCATTCCATTCGCTACCAAAACCTGGCAAACCGCGACGGTTAGGAGCTACAACAACATATCCTTGATGTGCCATAATCATGAAGTTCCAACGATAGCTCCAGAACTGGCTAACAGGACTCTGTGGGCCACCTTCGCAGAACAAGAGGGTAGGGTATTTCTTGTTGGCATCGAAGTGAGGAGGCAATACTACCCAATAAAGCATTTCCTTGCCATCTGTTGTTTTTACCCAACGCTTCTCTACCTGTATCTTACCGAGCTGGTCGGTGATATGTTTGTTCTCGAATGTAATCTGCTTAATGTTAGTCTTCTTGATATCCTTTCCTGGAGTAATCAAGTAGAGGTCGGCAGGTTCGCCATAGCTATGACGCTCGGCAATAATCTGTTTGCCATTACCAAGCATCTGCAAAGAACCGAAGTCTGCACAATTATCTGTAAGCTGCTTTACTTCACCCTTGCGAGTTACGGCATATAGGTTTTCTGTTGCATGCCATACACCTATGAAATAGATTTGAGCATCCTTGGTGTCGCTCCAGCAATAATCGTCTACGTTGGAGTCGAAACTTTCTGTGACATATTTCTTCTCGCCTGTTGCAAGGTTGTAAACGCACAAACGGTTGCGATCACTCTCATATCCGTTGTGAGCCATGCTCTGCCAAGCAATATACTTTCCATCAGGAGAGAATTTTGGATTTACATCGTAGCCAACATTCATGTCGCCCTGCTGATGGTTTACAGCCTGGTTCTTCATCGACTTTGTTGCGTCAATCTTAGGTTCCTTATATCCTTCTGGTTTGCAAAGGTTGCGAGTGTGCTTTGTCTCCACATTATATATATATATGTCGGCATCTGTAGAGATAGCGTAGTCTACACCTTCTTTCTTGCGACAGGTATAAGCTACGAGCTTAGAGTCGATACTCCAATCAAGTTGCTCGATACCACCAAATGGAGCCAAAGGACATTCATATGGTTCACCCTCAAGGATATCAACCACGTTAGCAATGCCATTTTCTGTTACATCAGCAACAAAAGCATGTGATATCTGCTCTACATAGTGATCCCAATGACGATAGTTCATATCTGTTACCAATCGTCCTGTAGCCAAAGGAAGGTCTGAAGGATTCTTCTTTATAGTACCATGATAGTCGAGACTCTTAAGCAAGATTACTTTCTTGCCATCAGGCGAGAACTTATATCCCTCAATAGCTCCTTCGGTATCAGAAAGCTTCTTGCGGTTTTCGCCATTGGCATCCATTGTCCATATCTCGCCTTCACGCAGGAAAGCAATCTTTCTGCCATTAGCAATCCATGAAGCATCAGTCTCGCTCTTTGCATCTGTAGTAAGCGCCTTAATGCCAGTACCATCTACGTTCATGATGTAGAGCATCTGGTGGCTCTTGTTTTTCTCTACACTATAGTAGCCAACTTGATAGACAATCTGCTTACCAGAAGGTGAAGCCGAATATCCACCGATACGTCCCATAGCCCAAAGAGCCTCAGGCGTCATGACGTCGCTCTTTAGGGTGACATTGTTCTTTTGAATCATGTCTTGTGCAGTTACGAAACTGCCGCTCATTGTTAGAGCGGCAGCTATCGTTAAGGTTTTAACTATATTCATTATATTAGTAAGTTTATAATCTTACAACATTAAACCGCATTATATAAATATAGGTATTATATAAAATGGTTTATTTTCTTCTTTGGTTCATCTGCTGCTGACGCATTTCCATCTGCTTCTGCTGCATTTCTTGCAAAGCCTGCATACGTGCCATCATACCCGACATCTTGCCAGGGTTCTTCTTGTTCTCCTCATATTTAGCTTCAAGAATCTGAAGAAGCTTTTCGTCGTTGGTAGTCTTGCGGAGCAACCACATGATGGCTGCGCTAAAGAACAACGATACAAAGTAGTAGAAGTTAAGACCTGCAGAATAGTCGTTGAACATGAAGAAGAACATCAATGGCATGAGATACATCATCCATTGCATCATCTTCATCTGCTCAGCCTGCTGACCAACCATCTGGTCGCGCTGCTGACGCATAGTCATCAAAGTGTAGAGCACGTTGGCAACGCAGAACAAGATACATGTCAACGACAAGTGGTCGCCAATGAGCCAAATATTAGTGTTCCATTCAATGATTGGGTCGTATGTGCTAAGGTCGCTAATCCAAAGGAAGCTTTCGCCACGAAGTTGGATAGCATTAGGCACGAAGTTGAACATCGCAATCCAAATAGGTGCCTGAATAAGCATAGGCAAACATCCAGATAATGGGCTAACACCATATTTGCTATATTCTGCCATCATAGCCTGCTGCTTCTGCATCTGATCTTCAGGCTTGTTGAATTGTGCTGTAGCAGCATCCAACTTTGGTTTCAACACTCTCATCTTAGCCGAACTCATGTAGCTCTTCTTCACCATAGGGAAAGTGATGAACTTAAGCAAGAGTGTGATAAGGATGAGCACGATACCCATGTTGATATTCAAACCTGTAAGGAAGTCGAATACGTAGAGTGTGAACCAACGGTTGATGATGCGGAACAAAGGCCAACCAAGGAAAACCAAACGCTCCATCTGTAGATCTTTGCCAAAGTTGCATTCCTTCTCCATGCGTTGCAACAAACGGAAGTCGTTTGGACCATAGTAGAAATCAAACTCTGTAGCCTTCTTACCTGAAGGGTCGAAGAAAGCCTTCATCTTAGCTTCATACTGCTTCAAATAGCCAGAACCCTTTTCTTGAGGAACGCTTGTCATCAGAGCATTTGCCTCAAAGTCGTTCTTAGCAATCATTACTGCTGAGAAGAACTGGTTTTTGAAAGCCACCCAGTTAATCTTATCTTCAACAGCCTCATCGGTCTTTGCGCTAGTTTCGCTGAGATTACCTGTTCCACCATCAACATTATGATATGTAAGTGATGAATGACTATTCTCAAACATGAAACCCTTCTCCTGCTGACGACTCTTGTCCTTCCAGTTTACGTCTACACTCTGTGTGCCAGGTGCAAACATGCCTGCCATACCATTTGCTGTCATCTGCATGTGGAGCATATAGTCCTTACCGAGCTGATAGCTAATGGTGATAGTCTTACCCTCTGCTGCCTGAGCTGTGAAAGTTACGGTAGAGTCTGTAACATTTGAAGGAGTGAAATAAAGTTCTGATGTAGAGATATTTGTCTCCTTAGCTCCAAAGGTATAGTTGAGCTGCTGATCCTTACCATCGAAGAGAGTAACATTCTTGTCTCCCTTATAATCTTCGAAACCTTTGATAACAGCTTTCTCTACAGTAGCACCCTTAGTATTGAACGAAAGCTCAACCTTCTGGTTCTTCAGAGTTACGGTTTTCGACTCGCCCTTCAAAGCAGAATAGAAGAGACGTGTGGTGTCAGACGCAATAGCTAATTTCTTTGCTGCTTCCTTAGCAACTTTAGCCTGAGCCGCTTGAGCCTCAGCCTTCTTTTTAGCTACGTTGTTAATAGAGTCCTGAACAAAAGCAGCTCTCTGCTCTTCTGCTGAGGGCTGCTGATACCATGTGAAACCAATTAGAACAAGCGCTATTAGCGCAAATCCAATGATGTTGTTTTTATCCATTTACTTTTTTTTGATTGTCTATTGAGTGTTTTATAAAATCCACAAATAGAGGGTGAGGATGCAATACTGTGCTCTGGTATTCAGGATGGAACTGTGTGCCTATATACCAGTTTAGTCCTGGTATCTCAACAATCTCTACGAGATCGCTCTCTGGATTGCGTCCTACACACATCATGCCAGCTCGCTCGTATTCCTTTTGGAAATCATTATTGAATTCGTAGCGATGACGATGACGTTCCTGAATATGAGTCTTACCATATATATCACATACCCTTGAACCTTGTTTTAGCACACATTCGTATGCTCCGAGTCGCATTGTGCCACCCATGTCGGTGATATTCTTCTGCTCCTCCATGATGTCGATGACATTGTGTGGAGTCTTCTCGTCCATCTCTCTGCTATTGGCATCTTTATATCCCAATACGTTGCGAGCGAACTCTATCACCATCATCTGCATACCCAAGCAGATACCGAATGTAGGTATGTTGTGGGTGCGGGTGTATTTGGCTGCGACAACCTTTCCTTCTATACCACGTTGACCAAATCCAGGGCAGATTACTATACCATCTTGTCCTGCCAGCTTCTCTGCAACATTTTCATCTGTTAGATTCTCAGAGTTGATGAATGTCAAAACTGTCTTATGGTCGTTGTAAGTTCCTGCCTGATATAGAGCTTCACGAATACTCTTGTAGGCATCCTGCAAATCATATTTGCCAACGAGTCCGATATGAACCTCTTCAGTTGCCTTGTCGCGACGTTCCAAGAAGCTCTTCCATGGACCGAGAGTAGGCTTTTCGCCTGGCTCTATACCAAACTTCTTAAGCATGGCTGTATCGAGACCTTGGTTTTGCATGTTTACAGGCACCTCGTAGATACTTGGTAGGTCTTCGCTCTGTATCACGCAATCGAAATCTACGTTACAGAATGCAGCAACCTTTTTCCTTATATCATCGTTTAGATGCTTTTCTGTTCGGAGTATCAAGATGTCAGGCTGTATACCCACACTCTGAAGCTCCTTTACGCTATGCTGAGTAGGCTTAGTCTTAAGCTCTCCTGCAGCCTTAAGATAAGGCACGTATGTCAAGTGGACATTCAAGGCATTCTTACCGAGTTCCCATTTCAGCTGTCGGATAGCTTCCATATATGGTGCACTCTCGATGTCGCCTATAGTACCACCAATTTCCGTAATTACAAAGTCATAGCCACACTTCTTTCCCAAGAGTTTCACGTTGCGTTTAATCTCGTCGGTGATGTGTGGAACTACTTGTATAGTCTTTCCCAAGTAGTCGCCATGGCGTTCCTTATCAATTACTGCCTTGTAAATTCTACCAGTAGTCAGCGAATTCGCCTTTGTGGTTTGAATGTCTGTGAACCTCTCATAGTGTCCGAGGTCAAGGTCTGTTTCCATACCGTCCACAGTCACATAGCATTCACCATGCTCGTATGGGTTCAACGTGCCCGGATCAATATTGATGTACGGGTCAAACTTTTGGATGGTGATATTGTAGCCTCTTGCTTGAAGAAGCTTACCAATAGAAGACGAAATAATTCCCTTGCCGAGCGAGGAAACTACACCACCCGTAACGAAAATGTACTTAGTTTCAGTCACTTTTTTATGTATTTGTGTTTATCTTGGTGCAAAGTTACGATATTTTTATTATCTTTGCAAGCAAAAACAAAAAAAGATGGTTTCAAGATACATACTGCTATTATTTTCATTTCTTGCTTTGCAAGCCTCTGCCAAACAAGCCTTTAATGAGGAAGAAGATGAAGATGCTGCTTACAAAATAAAGAATATTCATAAAATGGCAGAAATGCCTCTTACTATTATTGATTCTCTTGCTCCTGAGCAAGAGGCAAGATTATTTATGCCTCTAACATTCTATAAAGGTGTAGCCCATAGACTTTTCTCCCTCGACGAGGATGCCGATAGCTGTTCGGTAGCTTTGCTCGATGATGCATTATTATATATTTACCTCAAACGTCCTGATCTTATAGAAAGTAAGGAATCAGAGATAGATAAGGTGGCTCCACCTGTAGATACTCGACCAATAGTTGTTGCAGCGCCAATAAGTGAATCTAAGCATAATGTAACAGAGGTTAATGATATTATTGAAGCTCCCGAGCCAGAGATCGTATTGCTGAAGCCAAACTTCTGGTCTTTCAAGGGCGACTACTTCCTTCAGTTTATGCAAAACTATGTGTCGGGCAACTGGTATAAAGGTGGTGAGAAGAACTATTCGTTCTTGGCAAGTGCGACATTAGAAGCCAACTACAACAACAAGCAGAAGGTACGTTGGGATAATAAATTGGAACTTAAGGTCGGCGCTCAAACAAGTTCGAGCGATACCATTCATAAGGTGAAGACAAACACAGACCTTATGCGTCTCACTACTCGCTTGGGATTGCAGGCAACAAGGAAATGGTATTATACCATACAGGGTATTGCCAGCACGCAGATGTTTCGCGGTTTTGGCGGTAATAGCGACAAAGTATTGAGCGATTTTCTTTCGCCTCTTACCTTCAACCTTTCTATCGGTATGGACTATAAACCTTCATATTTTAAAGGTAAGTTGACTGGTAACGTTCACTTGGCTCCTTTGGCTTATAACCTTAAGTTTGTTGATCGTAAGAATCTTAATACTCGATATGGTATAGAGTCTGGCCGTCAGGCACTTAACGACTTTGGTTCGCAGCTTACTATAGACCTCACTTGGCAGATGTCGAGCATGATTAAATGGCGTTCACGTCTGTATGGTTATACCACTTATAAGCGTGCTGAGATGGAGTGGGAAAACACCTTCTCTTTCCAGTTCAATAAGTATATTTCTTCTATGCTTTATATATATCCTCGATTCGATGATTCGAAGAAGAGAGATAAAGATTATGGATATTTTCAGCTGAAGGAGTATATCTCGTTCGGTTTCGCTTATTCAATGTAGAATATAAATTATGCAAAGATATTTTATAAATCTTAGTTTCGATGGTAAGCGATATCATGGTTGGCAAATCCAACCTAATGGTATTTCTGTACAGGAGGAATTGCAACGTGGACTAAGTCTTTTGCTTCGTCGAAAAGTGGAAGTAATGGGAGCTGGACGAACTGATTCTGGTGTTCATGCTCGAACTATGGTAGCTCATTTCGACAATCCGGAAGCTATCGATGCTAATCAGCTGTGTTATCGATTGAATAGGGTTATGCCTACAGATATTGCTATTAACAGTATATATCCTGTGGATGAAGAAATGCATGCTCGCTTTTCTGCGACCAACCGCACTTATCGTTATTTCGTTCATACCAAACGAGACCCCTTCTGTCGTGATTATTCTGTTGAGATGCATTATCCCATCAACTTCGAATTGATGAACGAAGCAGCAAAGATGCTACTTGATGCAGAAGATTTTAAAGCTTTCTGTAAATCTAACCATGACGCAAAGACCACCTTGTGCGATGTTCGTACAGCCCGTTGGGTGCAGATTGATGATAGTCATTGGTATTTCGAGATTTCTGCCAATCGTTTTTTAAGAAACATGGTAAGAGCTGTTGTTGGTACGCTGATCGAAGTTGGAAGAGGCAGAATGTCGATAGCCAAAATGCGAAGCGTGGTTTATGAAGGTACTCGTTGTGATGCTGGCGAAAGCATGCCTGCTCATGGATTGTTCCTTTGGGAGGTAGAGTATTGATTATAGAATAATTAGATAAATAGTTAACAAAAAAGTTTTTCAGGAATATACATTATTATAATATGTGGTTATTATTAGCTTTTCTCTCAGCCACGTTGCTGGGATTTTATGATTCGTTCAAGAAAAAGGCATTGTCGAGCAATGCCGTGATTCCTGTATTGTTTCTCAATACAGTTTTCTCGTCTTTAATATTTATTCCTTTCATCATCCTCTCGTATGGTTCTACGACTCTTGATGGTTCTATCTTTCATGTAGCCTCTGGTGGATGGGAAGTGCATAAATACATCCTTTTGAAGAGTTGTATAGTTCTCTCTTCATGGCTTGCAGGTTATTTTGGAATGAAACATCTGCCATTGACTATTGTAGGTCCAATAAATGCTACTCGACCTGTTATGGTGTTGGTAGGTGCATTGTTGGTATTCGGAGAACAGCTAAACCTTTATCAATGGATAGGTGTTGTTCTTGCTGTTATCTCGTTTCTTCTCCTTAGCCGTAGCGGAAAGAAAGAAGGTATCGACTTCAAACATGACAAATGGATATATTGTATTGTTATAGCTGCTGTGCTTGGTGCAGTAAGCGGACTATATGATAAATATCTCATGGCTTCGCCAGAGAATGGAGGTGTGGGACTCGATAAGATGATGGTGCAGAGCTGGTATAATATCTATCAGATGTTTATGATGGGTGCGATGCTCCTTGTTGTTTGGATGCCTGTACGTAAGAAAACAACTCCTTTCCGTTGGGATTGGACAATTATAGGAATATCAGTATTCCTAAGTGCTGCCGACTTCGTATACTTCTACTCTTTGAGTCTGCCTGGAGCTATGATTTCTATTGTGTCAATGATTCGAAGGGGTAGTGTGATAGTAAGTTTCTTGTTTGGTGCAGCTGTTTTCCATGAAAAGAATCTAAAGTCGAAGATCGTTGACCTCGCCTTTGTGCTATTAGGAATGATATTCCTCTATCTTGGTTCACGATAAAATGCTATCTGTGGTCAGAAATATAGGCTTCGTTGGTTAACCTTGACAGCTATGTTTTTTACCAAAATCGTCACAGATTAATAATTTTTGTGGGCAAAGTGTTTGCATTCTGATATAAAAACAGTATCTTTGCACAAATAATTGAAACAATAACATAATTATTTATGGCACGTAATATATTCAGAGGATTAGGTATAGCGTTGGTAACACCATTTACTTCAGATGGACAAGTTGATTATAAGTCACTTAAACGTCTTGTGGAGTATCAGATTGATAATGGTGCCGACTTCCTTTGTATCCTCGCCACTACAGGCGAAACTCCTTGCCTTACTCAAGATGAGAAGGATAAGATAACACAACTTGTTAAAGATGTTAATCACGGACGACTCCCTATCTTGAAAGGTTGTGGAGGTAATAATACTGCAGCCGTAGTAGAGGAATTGCGTACTGCTGATTGGTCGGGTATTGATGGAATATTGAGCGTATGTCCATACTACAATAAGCCTTCTCAGGAGGGATTGTATCAGCACTTTAAGGCTATTTCAGAAGCAAGCCCACTTCCTGTAGTGTTATATAATGTGCCAGGTCGTACCGGTATTAACCTTAAGCCAGAAACTACAGTACGTCTTGCTAATGATTGCGAAAACATCGTTGCAGTTAAAGAGGCTTCAGGTTCGTTGGAACAAGTAGACGAGATAATTAAGAATAAGCCTCAGCGTTTTGATGTGCTTAGTGGTGACGATGCGTTAACATTCTCGATGGTAGCGAGTGGTGCTGCTGGCGTTATTTCTGTTATTGGAAATGCTCTACCTAAGGAGTTTTCTCGTATGATTCGTTTGGAGTTCCAAGGTGAGTATGAACCAGCTCGCAAGATACATCATATGTTTACCGAGCTCTATTCTCTGCTCTTCGTAGATGGTAACCCTGCTGGAGTAAAAGCTTTGCTTCATGAGATGGGTTTCATTGAGAATCAGCTTCGCCTTCCTTTGGTACCTACTAAGGTGTCTACACTCCAGAAGATGGCTGAGATACTTAAATCGCTTAGAATTTAATAATATCCTAATTTATAAACCTATGTTTAAAACCTACAAAAATGCCACAAGGATATTCTTTGTGGCATCTTTTTTTCTATTTACAACATCTTGTATCTATAAGCAAAGTAGAAAAGTTGTACAGAATGAGCCTATAGAAAAATCAAATGCAGAGTCGAGTCAACATGCAAAGGTTGACAAAGATGTAGTTAAAAACCTTACTTCGTCGGAGTTTAAGCAACTAATCATGGATTTTGATTCGTCGCCAAACGAGTGGAAGTTTAAAGGCACGCGTCCTGTGGTTATCGACTTCTATGCTACATGGTGTGGTCCATGTCGCCAAATGGCTCCAATATATAATAAGGTGGCAGAACTATATTTCTCTAAGGTGGATTTTTATCGTGTGGATGTAGATGAAGAAGGTGAACTTGCTAACTGGATGCAGATTCAGTCTATTCCTACTTTTATGTTTATACCAGCTAAAGGAATGCCTACTGTTAGTATGGGATCTATGGCTGAAGAGGAAATGGAACAACAAGTGGCTATACTTTTGCGTTCTGAATGATTTATTACATGGTTATTTCTTGTAATAACCAAAATTAACACTATAAACAATTACTTATTGAATAAAAATAAGTAATTTTGAACCCAAATTAAAATGCAAGAACGCCTTAGAACGAAAAAAAAAGGCATTCTCGTTGATTTTGACATAAAATAACCAAGTAATAAATAATGGACGAAAATCTAACAATTGACCACGACCGTATCCTCAAAATTAATATTGAAGAGGAAATGAAGTCGTCGTATATCGACTACTCCATGTCGGTTATCGTGGCTCGTGCGCTTCCTGATGTCAGGGATGGTTTCAAACCTGTACACCGTCGAATCTTATACGGTATGCTCGGTATTGGAAACACAAGTGATAAACCATACAAGAAATGTGCCCGCGTAGTAGGTGAGGTGTTGGGTAAATATCACCCTCATGGCGACTCTTCTGTTTATGGTGCACTCGTGCGTATGGGACAGGAATGGAACATGCGCTATAAGCTAGTTGATGGACAGGGTAACTTTGGTAGTGTAGACGGTGACTCACCTGCTGCCATGCGTTATACTGAGTGTCGACTTTCAAGAATGGGTGAACAGGTGATGGACGATCTTGACAAAGAGACTGTCGACATGACAAACAACTTCGACGACTCTTTGGTTGAGCCAACTGTTATGCCTACAAAGATTCCTAACCTCCTTGTAAATGGTGGTAATGGTATTGCTGTAGGTATGGCAACTAATATTCCTACCCACAACCTTACTGAAGTAATTAATGGTTGCTGCGCTTATATCGACAATCCTGAGTTGACTACTGAGGAGTTGATGCAGTATATCCCTGCTCCTGACTTCCCTACAGGTGCTTACATCTATGGTCTTCAAGGTGTAAAGGATGCTTACGAGACTGGTCGTGGACGTATTATTATGCGTGCAAAGGCTGAAATTGAAAGTGATGAAAGCCACGACAAAATTGTTGTTACCGAGATTCCTTATGGTGTCAATAAGCAACAACTTATTGAGTATATAGCAGAACTTGTTAAGGAAGGTAAGCTTGAGGGTATCTCAAACGTAAACGATGAGACTGGTCGTCAGGGTATGCGTATCGTTGTTGACGTGAAGCGTGATGCTAACGCTAACGTTATTCTTAATAAGCTCTTTAAGATGACAGCCCTACAAAGCTCATTCTCTGTGAATTGCATCGCTTTAGTTAAGGGACGTCCACGTACTCTTACTCTTGTAGAATGTGTTAAATACTTCGTTGAACATCGTCATGACGTAACTATCCGTCGTACTAAGTACGAATTGCGTAAGGCTCAGGAACGTGCTCATATCCTTGAAGGATTGATTATCGCTTGCGACAACATCGACGAGGTGGTACACATCATTCGTGCAAGCAAGACTCCAAGCGAGGCTCAAATCAATTTGGAGAAGCGTTTTGAGATTGACAATATCCAGTCGAAGGCTATCGTAGATATGCGTCTGTCTCAGCTCACCGGCCTGCGTGTAGATCAGCTTCATGCAGAATATGAGGAGTTGGAGCGTCAGATTGCATACTTTGAGCAGATTTTGAGCGATCCAGAACTTTGCAAGAAGGTTATGAAGGATGAGCTTAATGAAGTTAAAGAGAAATATGGCGACGCTCGTCGTACAGAGATTATCCCTGACGAACATGAGTTTAACGCTGAAGACTTCTATCCTAACGACCCTGTTGTTATCACAGTAAGTCACCTTGGCTACATCAAGCGTACTGCTTTGTCTGAATTCCGCGAGCAGGCTCGTGGCGGTGTAGGTGCTAAGGGTGCTCATACACGCGACAAGGACTTCACAGAGTATATCTATCCAGCAACAATGCACCAAATAATGCTCTTCTTTACTAAGAAGGGACGTTGTTACTGGCTCCATTGCTATGAGATTCCTGAGGGTGATAAGACATCGAAGGGTCGTGCCATTCAGAACCTTTTGAATATCGATTCTGATGATAGCGTTAATGCATTCCTACGTCTTCGTGGTCGTGGTCTTGAGGATGAAGAATTCATCAATTCTCACTATATAGTATTCGCAACTAAGAATGGTACCGTAAAGAAGACTCCATTGGAGGCTTACTCTCGTCCACGTGCTAATGGTGTGATTGCTATTAACATTGCAGAAGGCGATGAGGTTGTAGACGTACGTCTTACAAATGGTCACAACGAGCTTATCTTGGCTAACCGCAATGGTCGTGCAGTACGTTTCGATGAAGAGACTATCCGCACTATGGGTCGTACAGCAACTGGTGTTCGTGGTATGCGCCTTGATGGTGGCGACGACGCTGTTGTTGGTATGATTGTTATCAACGACTCTGAGAATGAGACCGTTATGGTAGTTAGCGAAGAGGGCTATGGTAAGCGTTCTGAGGTAGAAGACTATCGCAAGACCAACCGTGGAGGTAAGGGTGTGAAGACTCTAAATATTACCGATAAGACAGGCCGATTGGTTGCAATTAAGAATGTTACCGACGACAATGACCTTATGATTATTAATAAGAGTGGTATCGTTATCCGTCTTGCTGTAGCTGATTGCCGTGTAATGGGTCGTGCTACCCAGGGTGTACGTCTCATCAATCTTACTAAGAAGAACGACGTTATTGCAAGCGTTTGTAAGGTGATGTCTTCAGAGCTTGAAGCATCTGTTGAAGAGGAGAGTCGCTCTGCCTTCTCTCAGAAGAGTGAAGAAATGAAGCAGGATACATCTTCGCCTGTATACGAAGATGAAACTCCTATTGATGAGGTAGACTCTAAACAGGTAGAAAACCCAGAAGAAGATAATCAATAATTTTAAACTTATAAAACTATGAAGAAAATTTTTGTAATGGCTGCCATGGTACTAGGAGTATCAGCAGCTTATGCTGGCGATAGTGAGCCATTGAAGGCTATCACAAAGTCTAAGACTTACGCCGAGGCAGAGGCTTTGTTAAATAGCACTCTCGACCAGTTGGCTTCTCCACAGGAGAAAGCTAAAGCCTACAATAAGCTTTATGAGCTTTCTATGAAAGATTTCGAAACTGTATCTGCAGTAATAGCTGAAAATCAGAGAGCTGCAGTTATGAAGACTGAACAGCAGGCTTATGATACAGCAGCTTACTACAATAGCGCATATAATGCAGTTAAGGCTGCTGTAGAGTGTGATAAGTATGATGGTCAGCCAGACGCTAAGGGCAAAACTAAGATTGCTTACCGCAAAGACGAAACTCGCCTCCAGAAGCTTACTCAGGCTCGCTTGGAATTGGTAAATGGCGGTCAATGGATTGATGGCAAGAATGACGAGGCTGGCTTGTTGAAGTATTGGGGATTGTTCCTCGAGAGCCGCAACACTCATTTGTTCGAGGCATTGCCAAAGGAGCCATTCTTGGGTCAAGTAGCTTTCTATGCTGGTGCTTATGCTGAGCGTGCTAACAAACTTGAGAAGGCAAATCAGTATTTCGATATTGCTATGCAGGATCCTGAGTGGGCAGAGAAGGCTGAGAATGCTAAGTTTGAAGTAGCCGGTAAGAACCTTAAGACAGAGGCAGATACTCTCCGTTACATCAGTCAGCTTAAGGATCTCTACACACAGAAGAATAGCGAGGCAGCTTTCAGCGTATTGTGCAAGCTCTATAGCTCTTCAAACAAGACGGCTGAACTCAACGCACTTGTTGAAGATATGTTGAAGAAGAATCCTACAAACTTCTTGGCTTTGGCTTACCATACACAGAGCATCGCAGATGCTGTATCTCGTCAGGAAGAAAACCAAAACTGGGATCCTGCTATCGAGGCTTACAAGAAGCTTCTTGATGCAAGTGACAAGAATCAGGCATTCGTTTATGCAGGTCTTGGACAATGCCTCTGCAAGAAGGCTGGTCTCGTTCAGGATCGTAATGCACAGAAGGAACTCTTCAAAGAGGCATTGCCACTCCTTGAGAAGGCAAAGGAACTTGATCCAGACAACAACAACAACTGGGGCTACTTCCTCTATGTATGCTATGGTTCAGTATTTAGCTACAACGACGATCGTGCTATTGAGCTAAAGAAACGTTTCGGTTATTAATTTATACTGAATATTCATATTTATGCGTATCAATCCTATTGGATTGGTACGCTTTTTTATTTGTCTTTTTTAGCTCAAAAAAATGAAGTAGGCTTCAATTGCAAATGAAGCAGGCTTCGTTGGCACTTGAAGCAAGCTTCGTTGGTCATTTAAGTTAGCTTCATTTTTTTTGGTGATTTATCGCGATAAAAGATGGTATATATATACTAAATGTGAAAATCTGACGTTGTTATATATAATGGAAAACAAAGAAAAGCAAAACGGCTACTCACATATAATGAAATATACGGGTTTGTTTGGAGGTATTCAAATGCTAAACATGCTTGTAGGAGTTGTCAGAAACAAGATGGTCGCCATGATATTAGGTCCTGGTGGCATGGGATTGCTTTCTTTGTTCAACTCTACTATAAAACTCGTGTCGGAATCTACAAACATGGGTATCTCTATGAGTGGAGTGAAAACGATATCTCAGAATTTTGATGATGAAGCCAATGATAAGCTCTGTGAATCTGTAAAAATGATAAGATTATGGAGCTTATTGACTGCATTATTGGGTTTTGTTGTTTGTGCATTGTTTGGCTCAAGCATCAACTCGTTGACTTTCACTTGGGGTGACCACTCGTTTCATTACATGATGTTGTCGCCAGCTATTGCCTTTATGGCTATAACCGGTGGTGAGACTGCTGTCTTGAAAGGAACTCGCCAGCTCACGAACTTAATGATGATTTCTTTCTACTACGTGTTGATTACCGCAGTCATTAGTGTACCTATATATTATTATATAGGCGAGAAAGGAATCGTTCCTTCTTTGGTATTGGCAGCCTTTGTTAATATGGTGTTAGCGCTATATTGTTCAACAAAGAAATATCCATATCGTTTGTCGTTCAATAAAGAACTGTTAGTAAAAGGTTCTAGTATGATACGCCTAGGTATAGCACTCGTTTTGGCTGGTATTTTGGGAAGTGGCGCAGACTTCTTGATACGTACTATCCTAAATACTTATGGCTATCTTGACGAAGTGGGATTGTATAATGCAGGCTACATGATGATATTTGTGTATGCAGGAATAGTTTTCTCTGCCATGGAATCTGACTATTTCCCACGCTTATCTGCAATACGCGATGATGTAGAGGCACAAAACAAATGTGTAAACCAGCAGATAGAAGTAACTTTATTGCTGATATCTCCATTGCTTATAGCTTTTCTGATAGGAATGCCTATACTGCTTCCATTGCTATATAGTGGTCATTTTATGCCTGTATTAGGAATGATTCAGGTAGCCGTTATGGCTATGTTTATCAGAGCCTTAGCTTTGCCAGTTGAATATATTCCTTTAGCAAAAGGCAATTCTATACTATATCTCTTTATAGAAGCACTTTATGATATAATGATTGTTGTGCTCACTTTTGTGTTATACAATTGGATGGGACTTTTGGGCGCTGGAGTTGCATTAACATTATCTATGATAGTTGACTATGTTGTAGCCTATATAGTGATTAAAGCAAAATATGGTTATAGTATATCTATAGAAGTTTTGAAATATGTGGCTATGCAATTTCCATTAGGTATCTTGGCTTTCTTAGTTACTATGGTTGAATCTCGTTTGCTTTATTGGTCGATGGGATTATTGCTCATAATGGTTAGTTTAGCAATATCTTTAACAATACTTCATAAAAAGACAACATTATGGGAAAAACTCAAGAAGAAAATACTAAGACGATAATATCAAACACAATGACAACCCCCAAAGTTACAGTATTGGTAGCAGTTTATAATGCTGAAAAATATATCAGAAAATGCCTTGATTCTCTAATCGGACAAACATTAACTGATATACATGTAGTATGTATAGACGATGCTTCTACTGATAATTCTCTTTCTATACTTAATGAATATGCAGGAAAAGATAACCGAATAGAGGTGATAGCTCTAACAGAAAATCATGGCCAAGCTCATGCAAGAAATCAGGGATTAGTTAAGGCTAAAGGACAATATGTCTGTTTTTTAGATAGCGATGATTGGATGTCGGCTGACTGTTTAGAGAAAGCTGTAGATTGCTTTACCCAGCATCCTCTAACAGATAGCGTGCTATTTGATACCAGATATGTATATCCTGATAGAGAAGAATCTTACCCTATGCCTAAGTTTGAGGCAATGTCGGGCAAAGAGGCTTTTGAAGCTTCATTAACATGGAAAATTCATGGAGTATATATTGTAAAAGCTGAAATACACAAAGAATTTCCTTATGATGAATCATGTAAGGCTTATAGCGACGATAATACCACACGTCTTCATTACCTTTCGTCGAGAGAAGTGAGAACGTGTGAAGGTCGTTATTATTATCTGCAGCATGGGGAGTCTACTACACACAAAACCGGGCTACAACGCTTTGACTATCTTAAAGCCAATATGAGCATGAAACAAACTCTGCTAAAGATTGGAGCAGAGGAAAGAATCCTGGATTTATATGAAAATGTGAGATGGCTTAATGTTGTTGGATTGATGTATTATGTATTCTTAAATCGCAAATTGCTTTCAAAAGGCGATATTAAAGAGGGTATGCGAATAATAAGATGGGCATGGAATAGCATTGAACAAGAGCGATTGGAGCCAAGATATAAGAGAAAGTTAGGTTATATGCCGATGAAATGGTCGTGGAACGCATTTGTGGTACAAGAAAATGTCTATTTTACTCTGAAAGCGTTATTGAATCGAAGATGATATGCTTTTGGATAGAAAAGATATGATTTGAAAGCTTGACAAAGCAGAAGATTGTTCTATTTAACCATTGAACTTTCAATTTTGGGAAATATCGCGTTAAACGAGTATAATTTTCTTGCAATAAGTTTTTTATTTTACGATAAATTATTATCTTTGCGTCTGAATTAATAAAATAAACTTATTGAGCAAGGTTAGTTTTGGCTTAGTCAATAGAACTATTGATGACACCGATAAACACCAAGCTTTATATTACTTTTGATCATGGCTTTGATAATAGTAACTATCCTATTATTTAGTTATGTGATTCTGGGAACGGAAACCATAACAAAGGTAAACAAGGCTGCTGTAGCCATGTTTGCCGGCACCATTGGTTGGGTACTGTACATCTGCTATGGCACAGATTTTGTGATGAACATGCATGCAAAGGAATATCTTTCATTCCTTGCAGGAACTGAGGCAACAAGTTCTAACGTAAAGATGTTTATCGCAGATCATATCTTCCTAAAATATGTTGGTCAGGGTGGTAGTATTGTTCTATTCTTATTGGCTACCATGACAATAGTTGAGATATTAAACAATAATGGTTGCTTTGACTTTGTACTTCAATTACTTAAGACTCGTTCATCAAAGCGTTTCTTGTGGACTATATCGTCTGTTACATTCTTAATTTCAGCCAATCTTGATAATCTCACCACAACCGTGATGATGCTTACCATGATGCACAAGCTGATACCAAATCGTAGACATCGTCTGCTCTATGGTTCTGCTATTGTATTAGCTGCAAATTGCGGAGGTGCGCTGACCGTTATTGGTGACCCTGTAGGACTTACGCTTTGGAATGCAGGTGCAGTAACAGCAACTAATTTCTCTATGAGCTTAATGTTGCCTTGCTTGGCAGCATGGGCGATACCTACTTATCTCATTGGTCGCACATTGCCTGAAAGAGTGCAGACTGAATGGATTACGATGCCTTATCGTGGCGATGACACACGATTAAATGTTTGGCAACGTTTGCTTATGCTTTTCGTTGGAATTGGAGGTTTGTGGTTTATCCCTACTTGCCATAATATCACAAAGTTGAGTCCATTCCTTGGTGCTTGCTGTGTGTTAGCGGTATTGTGGATGGTTAACGAATTGTTTAATCGTAAACTAATGAACGATGACGCTATGATACAGCGTCAGATACCAAGAGTGTTGCAGTATGGTGTGATACAAATGATGCTCTTTGTGATGGGTATTATGCTTGCTTTAGGTGTGGTAAACGAAACCGGCGCTTTGGCTACAGTTAGAGAATTTATTGATAACAATATAAACAATGTATGGGCTTTAGGATTAATGTCTGCATTCTTTAGTTGCTTTATTGATACCTTTGCTAATGCATATAGTTGGTTCTCGATATTTGGTATTTCGGATTTGCAGATTGCTACACCTGACGTATTAAATGATTTGTCTGCCTTTGCTCAAAACGGAAGTTTTTGGAAGGTAATAACCTTTACATCTGCTCTTGGTGGAAACATATTAGCTATTGGCTCTATGAGTGGTTTGGCACTGATGAAAGCAGAAAGAGTACACATGTGGTGGTATCTGAAGAACGTCGGCTGGAAAGCTCTTGTTGGCGGACTTGTTGGACTGATGATAATGTTCTTCACTCTATAAAAGAAATTGTAAAGTGAGGATGGTATTCTATAGAGAAAAAGATAACAATAATAAATAAAACAATTTATGACTAAAATTAAAACAATAGGTATTCTAACTTCAGGAGGCGATGCACCTGGAATGAATGCAGCCATTCGTGCCGTAACGCGTGCTGGCATCTATAATGGTTTCAACATTAAAGGTATCTATCGTGGTTATGATGGTTTGATTAATGGAGAGATTAAGGATTTCACAACTGAGAATGTAAGCGGTATCATCACTCAGGGTGGTACAATGCTGAAGACTGCACGCTCAAAGGAATTTATGACCGAAGAAGGCAAGCAGAAGGCTTACGATAACATGGTTAAAAATGGTATTGATGCCTTGGTTGTGATAGGAGGTAATGGTTCGCTAACTGGCGCCATGGAATTTGCACGCGAATTTGATGTTTGCTGCATTGGCTTGCCAGGAACTATCGATAATGACCTTTATGGCACAGATAACACCATCGGTTACGATACAACTATGAATACTATAGTAGAATGTGTTGACCGTATACGTGATACAGCCCAGAGTCACGAGAGAATCTTCTTTATTGAGGTGATGGGACGTGATGCTGGTTTCTTGGCTCAGAACTCTGCTATTGCAAGCGGAGCAGAAGCCGCCATCATACCAGAAGACAGCACAGACGTAGACCAGTTGGCACAGTTCATGGAGCGTGGTATTCGTAAGTCTAAGAAGAGCTGTATCGTTATCGTTTCGGAGAGTCCTAAGTGTGGAGCTTTGTATTATGCAGACCGTGTGACAAAGGAATTTCCAGAATACGATGTTCGTGTATCTATTCTTGGTCACCTTCAGCGTGGTGGTCGCCCAACAGCACGTGATAGAATCCTTGCTAGTCGTACTGGTGTTGGAGCTATTGAGGCAATCATGCAGGGCCAAAGAAATATCATGGTTGGTGTAAGAAACAACGAAGTGGTATACGTACCATTGTCAGAAGCTATCCGCTCAGATAAACCTTTCGATCGAAAGCTTATCAAGGTGCTTGATGAATTGAGTATTTAATATATTTCCGTAATAGCGAAATTGTATAAAAAAACTAACATAAAACATTGACTTATGGCACAAATTAGTGGACACATTTCACAGATTATCGGTCCTGTTATCGATGTTTACTTCGATACCAAGGGACAAGATGCTGAGAAGGTGTTGCCAAAAATCCATGATGCCTTGAAGATTGAGCGTCTTGACGGCCGCGAACTTATTGCCGAAGTGCAGCAGCATATCGGTGAAGATACTGTTCGTTGTGTTGCTATGGACAATACCGACGGTCTTCAGCGCGGATTGGAAGCAAAGCAGACAGGATCACCTATTGTGATGCCTGCTGGTGAACAAATCAAGGGCCGAATGATGAACGTTATCGGACAGCCTATTGATGGTATGAAAACTTTGGATATGCAAGGTGCTTATCCTATCCATCGTGAACCACCTAAGTTTGAAGACCTCTCTACACACAAAGAGATGTTGGCTACAGGTATTAAGGTTATCGACCTTTTGGAACCTTATATGAAGGGTGGTAAGATCGGATTGTTCGGTGGCGCAGGTGTAGGTAAGACCGTGCTTATCATGGAGCTTATCAACAACATCGCTAAGGGACACAATGGTTACTCAGTGTTTGCAGGAGTAGGAGAGCGTACTCGTGAAGGTAACGACCTTATCCGCGACATGATTGAGTCTGGGGTTATACGCTATGGCGACAAGTTTAAGAAGGCTATGGAAGAAGGTAAGTGGGACCTCTCACTTGTTGATCCAGAAGAACTTCAGAAGTCTCAGGCTACTCTCGTGTATGGTCAGATGAATGAACCACCTGGTGCACGTGCTTCTGTTGCGTTGTCAGGACTTACTGTAGCTGAGGAATTCCGCGATCATGGAGGTAAGGATGGAGAAGCTGCCGATATCATGTTCTTTATCGACAATATCTTCCGTTTTACTCAGGCAGGTTCTGAGGTTTCGGCTCTTCTTGGTCGTATGCCATCAGCGGTAGGTTATCAGCCAACATTGGCAAGCGAGATGGGTTTGATGCAGGAGCGTATTACTTCAACTAAGAAGGGTTCTATCACATCAGTACAGGCTGTTTATGTGCCTGCAGATGACTTGACAGACCCTGCTCCAGCAACTACATTTACTCACCTTGATGCTACAACAGAGCTTAGCCGTAAGATTACCGAGCTTGGTATCTATCCTGCTGTAGACCCACTTGGTTCTACATCTCGTATCCTTGACCCACTAATCGTTGGTAAGGCTCACTACGATTGTGCGCAGAGAGTAAAGCAGATTTTGCAGCGCTATAAGGAGTTGCAGGATATTATCGCTATCCTCGGTATGGATGAGCTTTCTGATGAAGATAAGCTTACTGTAAACCGTGCACGTCGTGTGCAGCGTTTCCTCTCTCAGCCATTTGCCGTTGCTGAGCAGTTTACTGGTGTTCCTGGTGTCATGGTGTCTATCGAAGACACTATCAAGGGCTTCAATATGATTCTTGATGGTGAAGTTGACGACCTGCCAGAGCAGGCATTCCTCAACGTTGGTACTATCGAGGATGCTATTGCCAAGGGTAAGAAGCTTATCGAGGCTGCTAAAGGATAATTCCACACACCAACTCACTAAAATACTTTAACTATGAGTTTGAACTTAAGAATCGTCTCTCCTGAAAAGGTAGAATTTGTAGGTGATGCCGACAGAGTAATCGTTCCTGGCTCTTGTGGTCAGTTTGAGATCCTTGTTGGTCATGCTCCTATCATCTCTACTTTGGAAAGTGGACGTATTGTTTATTTTGACTCTGAAGGCGAGCATGAGGTGAAGGCAATGGGTGGTTTTGTTGAAGTACAGAACAATAACGTAAATATTTGTGTTGAACTTTAATGAACGATGTTAACATGTTGGACAACAAGATGATATCTAAACTTACTAAACGATATTCTATACAGACTCTATTTGCTGTAGCAGTAATGTCATTGGTGGTGATACTTATTAAAACGTTTGCTCATGTTGACACTCTTGTCTATCCACTTGTGGTAAGTGTGGTGTTTACTCTTGTGATAGAATTTGCTGATGTCATAATTTGGAAGTTCTTGGCAAAGAATAGTGTAGATACTCTACCTACATTCTTTTCTGCAGTTTCCGGATTCAGAATGCTATTAGCAATAGCCACTCTCATAGGTTGCTATATTGCAGTTGGTCGCGATGCTATGCTGGAATATTGCCTTGTGTTCTTGGTTTTCTATCTTTGGGTTATTGTACATCACTCTGTATTTTTCTCGCATGTGTCGAATAATCACATAGTGTGTGACAAAGATAATAAATAAATGATAATGAAACAGATTAGGTCATTATTGCTTCTCTTGATATTGGCTATGGCGCCAACTTTCGCTCTTGCAAGCCATTCCGAGGGTGAGGAAGATGGCAAGACTATCAACATACCTGAAACGGTACTTGAGCACTTGTCAGATTCCTACGAATGGCATATTGCTTCATACGAGGGTAAGAGTTTGAGCATACCATTGCCGATAATTGTAAGAAGTTCAAATACTGGCGAATGGACATTCTGTACCGAAGCTTCCCTTCCAGATAACTTCTACTTTGATGCTAAGCATCATGGTAAGATATATGAGAAGATGGCTGATGGTACAACAGTTCGTCCATTAGACTTAAGCATCACAAAGACTGTGGCTCAGATATGGATCGTTGTGTTCGTTCTGATAGCTGTATTCTTATCGTGTGCTCGCTGGTATAAGGGCAAGGATGAGAGAAGCAAGGCTCCTGGTGGATTTGTCGGTATGATGGAGATGTTTGTGATGACAATCTATGATGATGTTATTAAGGCATCTATCGGTGAGAAGCATTTCAAACCGTTTGCACCATATTTGCTTACGGTATTCTTCTTCATCTTTACCACCAACCTCCTTGGACTTCTTCCTATATTCCCAGGTGGTGCCAACGTAACGGGCAATATCAACATTACGTTGTTCCTTGCGCTATGTACAATGGTTGCTATCAACCTCTTCGGAAATAAGGAGTATTGGAAGGAAATCTTTTGGCCTGAGGTTCCTATATTCCTCAAGGCTTATCCTGTGCCTCTGATGCCTGTCATTGAGTTCTTCGGAGTATTCACAAAGCCATTTGCACTTATGGTTCGTCTCTTTGCCAATATGATGGCAGGTCACGCAATTATATTGAGTTTCACTTGTGTCATCTTCCTTGGATGGTCTATGGGTGTAGGCTTTGGAATCGGACTTAATTTCGTCAGCATCATTATGATGTTGTTCATGAACTGTCTTGAAGTTCTTGTGGCATTCGTTCAGGCTTATGTATTCACACTTCTGAGTGCCGTGTTCATCGGTCTTGCACAGAAGGACGAACACTAAACTCTCATATCATGATTTGAACATATAGAATTCAATATCAAGATATTAACAATAGAATTAAAACTTAGATTTTTAAACGAATTTATTAACAAATTTAAAATTATAAAATTATGATTATTTCATCACTTTTGGCTGCAGAAGGTCTAGCACAGCTAGGTTGCGGTCTCGGAGCAGGTATTGCTGTTATTGGTGCAGGTTTGGGTATTGGTAAGATTGGTGGTAGCGCTATGGATGCCATCGCTCGTCAGCCTGAGGCTACTGGCAAGATTCAGACAAACATGATTCTTACCTCAGCTTTCGTTGAGGGTTGTGCTCTTTTCGCTATCGTAGCTTGCGCATTCCTTATTTAAAAAGGATTTGAATAGAAAGTAAAATATTGCAAATGGATTTTGATAAATTGCCATCAATATTGACTCCTGATCTGGGACTCCTCTTCTGGATGCTGTTGGCTTTCCTCGTGGTGTTCTTCGTGCTCGCTAAGTTTGGCTTTCCTGCTATCGTAGGAATGGTAGACAAGCGAAAGAAGTATATCGACGAGAGCCTTGACAAGGCACAGAAGGCTGCAGCAAAGCTTGAGAATATCAAGCAGGAGAGTGAGGCCATTCTTCAGGAAGCACGAGAGAAGCAGGCTACCATCTTGAAGGAAGCTGCTGATACTCGTGAGGCTATCGTGGCAAAAGCTCAGGAAAAAGCTCGCGAAGAAAGCTCACGCATCATTAACGATGCTAAGGCTGAGATTGAAAGCCAAAAACAGGCTGCAATAAGCGAGATCCGCCAGCAAGTTGCTACGTTGAGTGTTGAGATTTCTGAGAAGGTCTTGCGTCAGAAGCTCGGCACAGATAAGGCACAGATGGATTATATTAACCAGATGCTTGATGAAGTTGCAGCAAATAATAAACAATAAACGCTATGGATTTAGGATTAATATCGGTCAGATATGCCCGAGCCTTGCTTAAGGCTGGTATTGAGGCGAAAGAGGCAGAGAAAGTATATGCAGATATGCAGACATTGGCTCAGAACTACTCTCAAATGCCTGCGCTGAGGATTACGATAGATAATCCCATGCTCTCAAATGCGCAAAAGGAATCTTTGCTATTATTGGCTACAGGTGGCGAACCTTGTGAGTTGACAAAACGCTTTGTTGCCCTTGTGCTCAAAGAAGACCGTGAGAGTATCATGCAATTCATTGCCAACTCGTTTATTACTCTGTACAGAAAGCATAACAATCTAATAAGTGCTAAACTCACTACTGCCTCAGAAATTGACTCTAAAACAGAGGATAAGTTGAGACAGTTGGTTGAAGGAAGGACAAATGGAAAGGTTGATTTTCAAACGGATGTAGATCCTGAGATTATTGGAGGATTCGTACTCGAATACGACACTTATCGCATGGATGCTAGTGTGAAGAAACAACTTAATGCCATCTTGTCGAATCTTAACAAATAAAACAAAGTATTATGTCAGACAAAATAAAACCAAGTGAGGTATCACAGGTTCTCCTCGAACAGCTGAAGGGTATCAATAATAGCCAGCAGTTTGACGAGGTAGGCACAGTACTTGAGGTAAGCGATGGCGTGGCTCGTATCTACGGTCTGCGTAATGCAGAAGCTAACGAACTCTTGGAGTTCGAAAATGGCACAATGGCTATCGTGATGAACCTTGAGGAAGACAATGTCGGATGTGTGCTCCTTGGTTCTACAGAAGGTATCAAAGAGGGTATGGTGGTGAAGCGTACTAAGCGTATCGCATCTATCCGCGTCAACGACAATATGTTGGGACGTGTTATAAACCCTCTTGGTCAGGCTATCGATGGTAAGGGAGAAATCGACCTTACAGAATCATTCGAAATGCCTCTTGATCGTAAGGCTCCTGGTGTTATCTACCGTCAGCCTGTTAAGGAGCCACTTCAGACAGGTATCAAGTCGGTAGACTCTATGATTCCTATCGGACGTGGTCAGCGTGAGCTTATCATCGGCGACCGTCAGACTGGTAAGACTGCTATCGCTGTAGATACTATCATCAATCAGAAGAGCTTTTATGAAGCTGGTAAGCCTGTATATTGTATATATGTGGCTATTGGACAAAAGGCTTCTACTGTTGCTGCGTTGGTAGAAAACTTGAAGCAGCATGGTGCTATGCCATACACTATCATCGTTAGTGCTACAGCTGCTGATCCTGCTGCTATGCAGTATTATGCTCCATTCGCAGGTGCTGCTATTGGTGAGTATTTCCGCGACCGTGGCTATTCTGCCCTCGTTGTGTATGATGATTTGTCAAAGCAGGCTGTTGCCTATCGTGAGGTTTCTTTGATTCTTCGTCGTCCTTCAGGACGTGAGGCTTATCCTGGTGATGTTTTCTATCTCCACTCTCGTTTGTTGGAGCGTGCAGCGCGTATCAACGACCAGCAAGAGGTGGCTGAGCAGATGAACGACCTGCCAGAATGCATGAAGAATCATGTAAAGGGTGGTGGTTCTTTGACCGCTCTTCCTATCATTGAGACTCAGGCAGGTGACGTTTCGGCTTACATCCCTACAAACGTTATCTCTATTACCGACGGACAGATTTATCTTGAGAGCGACTTGTTCAACCAAGGTTTCCGTCCTGCTGTTAACGTAGGTATTTCTGTGAGCCGTGTAGGTGGTTCTGCTCAGATTAAGAGTATGAAGAAGGTTGCCGGTACGTTGAAGATAGATATGGCTCAGTATCGTGAACTTGAGGCTTTCTCTAAGTTCTCAAGTGATATGGATGCCGTAACAGCCATGACTATCGACCGCGGACGTAAGAACAATCAGCTTCTCATTCAGCCACAGTATAGTCCTATGCCTGTAGGCGAGCAGATTGCTATCATCTATTGTGGAACTAAGGGATTGATGCACGATGTGCCTGTAGATAAGGTCCGCGAATGCCAGGATTCATTCCTCGATAAGATGCGCACCGCTCATCCTGAGGTAATCGAGACTCTCGCATCAGGTAAGATTGATGATACTGTAACTTCAGTCATCGAGCAGGTAATGGCTGATATTGCAGGTCAGTATAAAAATTAATAGCCTATGCCGTCGCTAAAAGAGATAAAGACTAGGATTGCCAGCGTAAATAGTACTCGCAAGATTACGAGTGCTATGAAAATGGTTGCCTCGTCTAAACTTCACCATGCACAGGTGATGATAGAAAACATGCTTCCTTACGAGACGATGCTTGAGCATATCCTCAAGACTTTTCTCGCTTCAGAAGCTGATGCTTCGAATGTGTTTACTATCGAACGCCCTGTAAAAAGGGTTGCGATAGTGGCTTATTCTTCGAACAGCAGCCTTTGTGGAGGCTTCAATGCTAATATCATCAAACAGATGCAAATGGTGGCGGCTGACTATGAGTCGCTTGGCAAGGAGAATATCGTTATCTATCCTGTCGGACGAAAGGTTGCAGAAAAGGCAGCTAAACTCGGATATCAGATAGGTGGCGATTTCACAGAACTTGCAGACAAGCCTAATGTCAAGCAATGTATTGAATTGGCACGTGAGCTTGGAAAGAAGTTCATGGATGGCGAGATTGACAAGGTTGAGATGGTATATCATCATTTCAAATCAGCAGGTTCGCAGATTCTTACTCGCAAAACTTTTCTACCTATTGACATTAAGTCAGAGCTTGGTCGTGACCATGTACGTGACTTGAAATCGAAGGCTGCAACTAAGGAAGCTCAGGAGTATCTGCGTAAGCGTGATAAGGAACAGATGGCTACTAATCAACGCCAATTGGATGGCAAACCGCTGAATGATAATTTCATCGTTGAGCCTGACATGAATACTGTGCTTTCAACTCTCATCCCTAAGTTGGCTCATCTCATGCTTTATACTGCATTACTCGACAGCATAGCCAGCGAACATGCAGCGCGTATGGTTGCCATGCAGACTGCTACAGACAACGCTGACGAATTGCTACGTGGCTTGAACTTGCAGTACAACAAGAGTCGTCAGCAAGCTATTACTAATGAGCTTCTCGATATTGTTGGAGGTAGCGTAAACAAATAGTATTTTCTTAATGAGTAAATACTCTATCTAAGATGCGATGCTCATATTATATATATAATGTGTGCGTCGCATCTTTCTTTATATAAGAACATTAAAATCTATGAATAATAAATTATCTAAAAACTTAATTCTACTTTGTGGTGGATTGATATTTAGTTTATCTTCATCAGCTCAGATAACTAAACCTAAACGCGCATATCTTGAATATCTTGTTTCTACGAATTCTGCGAATAGAAACTACAAGGTTGGCGAGCAAGCTAAAGTTGAAGTAAGAGCGTTTGAAGGTGGTCTTCCTGTTAATGGTTATGTTCATTACTCCACATCTAATGATATGATGCCTACAGAACAAAATGATTCTGTAGCCTTCCATGATGGCTTAGCAATAATAAACGTAGGTACTATGCACAAAGCTGGATTCAAAACTGTTAATTTACGCTTTAACGCTGATAATGCTTGGCATAAAGATATGGTGAAGGTAGGCTTCTTTCCTGATAGTTTGCGCTCTTTGACTCAGAATCCCGTAGACTTTGATAAGTTTTGGGCAAAATCGTTTAAAGCTATTGCTAGCAAAAGCCCTAAGGTGACTTCAACTCTTATTCCTCGTTTATGTACAGATAATGTAGAGGTATATCTCGTAAAGATGGTCTATGGCAAGAAGGGAGAAACAATGTATGGTTATATGTCGAAGCCAAAGGGTGGAGGCAAACATCCTGTTTTGTTTAATCCACCAGGTGCTGGCTCTAAGAAGATTGGGCCTAATAACATGTATGCAGAACAAGGTTTCATCTCTATAACTTCAGAAATACATGGACTTAACCCTGAATTGTCTGATGCAGAATATGACAAGTTGCGCAAAGCTGTAGGTGGATATAATAGAATGGGAATTGAAAATCGTGATAGTTTCTATTATCGTAAAGTGTATGTTGGTTGTTGCAAGTTTGTTGATTATCTTTGCTCTTTAGCTGACTGGGATGGAGAAAATGTTGGTGTAACTGGTGGTAGCCAGGGTGGGGCATTGACTATTGTAACCGCCGCACTAAATCCAAAGGTGAAGTTTATTGCTTCCTTCTATCCTGCTTTAAGCGATCTTGAAGGTTTCCTAAATGGTAGAGCTGGTGGTTGGCCTCAATATTTCCGAGGAAAAGAAACTATCAATAAGGACAAGTTTATGACTACAATACCATATTATGATGTAGTAAACTTTGCGCGTAGGCTAAATGTTCCTGGATTCTATAGCTATGGATATAATGACGAAACTTGTAGTCCTACAAGTGTTACTGCAACTATAAATGAAATCTCTGCACCTAAGATTGTTGAAGTAACTCCAACCTCTGGTCATTGGCGTTATATATCAACTAATGATAATAGCATTGAATGGATGAAAACAAAATGCGTTATGCCGATAACAGAAGATTAAGAAACGAATAAACCTCTTTGGCAAACATATTGTAGAGATACTAAAAAGCAGGAAGAAACATTTTTGTTTTCTTCCTGCTTTTGTTTTTTTTATAGATGTTTAAATATCTGTACTATCACATTCCGCAACAGAACAGAACTATAAACTGTGCTGTGAATATTCTGAGGAACATACTCAATGGATAAACTGTAGAATATCCAATTGCAGGAGCTTCCTTAGAACAAATAGAGTTAGCATACGCCAATGCTGGAGGGTCTGTACATGTACCTGCAAGCATACCCATGATGGTGAAGTAGTTAAATTTGAACTTCAAGCGTGCAATAGTTCCGATGATAAGGATAGGGATTATAGTTATCAAGAAACCTGTATACACATATTTCAAACCATCGCCCTGTACTACTGTCTCCATAAAGTTTGCTCCAGCCTTGATTCCAACACTCGCCAAGAATAACACGAGACCTATCTCGCGAAGCATCATATTGGCTGATGTCGTGGTATAGGTAACGAGCTTCATGCGATAGCCGAAGCGACCTACCAAGATTGCAATAATCAGAGGACCACCAGCGATACCAAGCTTCATAGGCACTGGCATACCAGGAACTGCAACAGGAATGCTTCCGAAGATGATACCAACAAGGATACCAATAAAGATAGTTGCGATGTTTGGGGCGTCAAGACGCTTCACAGAGTTACCCATGAGTTCAGCAACGCGGTTTACGTTGTCCTCAGGACCAACAACCATGATCTTATCTCCATAATGGAAATGGTGGTCGCGGCTTGCAAAGAGGTCCATACCCTGACGGGTGATACGAGTAACGTTGACACCATAAACGCTTGAGAAGTGCATCTTGCCGAGTGTTTTACCATTGATGGAAGGGTTGGTAACGATAATACGACGGCTAACCATAGGCTGCTTCTCATCCTGTTCAGTCCATTCAGTCTCTTGCTCAGGACCAATGAATGCTTTAATAGCTTCTGCGTCAGCCTCTGCACATACTACCAATACCTCATCGTTCATGTTAAGAATGGTGTCGCGCATAGGTGTAGTAACTTTGCCTTCATGCAACAGACGTGTACAAACGATATCACGATTCAAGAAACTTGAGATTTCTCCAAGAGTTCTACCTGCGATATAAGAGTTGGCAACTTTCAAGCGCATGCTGTGAGCCTTTGTGTGTGGGTTCTCAGCCTCTGCTTCCTCAAGTTCCTCTTCTTCGTTTTCAAGGTTTACTCGGCAGATGTACTTTACAGCTATGGTAGCTCCGATAATACCAAGCACACCAAGAGGGTAGGCACAAGCGTATCCTGAAGCAATCTGTGGTACGTTGCCATTTGCAAATACAGACGTAAGAGCTTCGTTGGCAGCACCAAGACCTGGAGTGTTGGTAACGGCACCATACAAAGTTCCTACCATCATAGGTAGATTCTTCGGATCCGAAGTATCAAAGAAGAGATAGTAGCAGGCAAACATCACACCGATGTTGAGCATGATAAGAGCTGTAGAAAGCAGGTTTAGGGCTACTCCGCCTTTCTTAAAGCTCTCAAAGAAACCTGGTCCTACCTGAAGACCGATGCAGAACACGAAGAGGATAAGTCCAAAGTCCTGAACAAACGTCAGAATATTGGTAGGGCCCGTAAACCCAAAGTGTCCTGCTACGATGCCTGCAAAAAGCACAAACGTAACACCAAGCGAGATACCTCCGATTTTGATTTTGCCGAGGTAAACGCCGATGGCAATTACAACCGAGTAGAGTAGGGCGATGTGCGCCACTGAATCGGTAGTAGTAAAAAGATTAATTAACCAATCCATATTTATTTATTATAAATGTAATATCAGATGGATGTAGGATTAGAGAGGTTCATCCAAGCTTCCAATGGCTTATCCTAAGTATTTCATCAATATCTTAGAATGTCCACTTTCGCGAAGCTTGATGATACTCTTTTCGCGAATCTGTCTCACACGTTCACGTGTCAGACCAAGCTGATCACCAATCTCCTCAAGACCTTTCTCGTGGCAACCAATACCGAAACATTCTCTAACGATAGTTATCTCGCGATCTTTCAATACGCTTTTCAACACGTTATCAAGTTCCTGTGACATAGATTCAAAGTCTACATGACGGTCTGTTCTGCTGTCGTCGCCAGAAGCCAATACGTCAGCCATACTGTTGTCTTCACCATCGGCAAAAGGTGCATCAATACTCATATGGTGGTTGTCAGCCTTGATGGTTTGGTCAATCTTAGCCTCTTCCATATTTGTAATACGCGACAACTCTGTAACTGAAGGTCTACGTTGGTTTTCTTGCTCGAACTTGGATATCTCGTTGTTGATTTTGCTCAAAGCACCAACCTGATTCAATGGTAATCTTACGATACGGCTCTGCTCGGCAATAGCCTGAAGAATGCTTTGGCGAATCCACCATACAGCATAAGAGATAAATTTAAAACCACGTGTTTCATCAAATTTCTCAGCTGCCTTTACAAGTCCGATGTTGCCTTCATCAATCAAGTCGGTAAGAGACAATCCTTGGTGCTGATACTGCTTTGCTACAGAAACAACAAATCGCAAGTTCGACTTCACCAATTTGTCTTTGGCACGTTCGCCCTCACGTCCGCCTTTTCTGATGGCTTGTGCAAGTTCAATTTCTTCATCTACAGAAATCATGGGCACACGACCTATCTCTACCAAGTATTTATCTAATGCTTCGCTCGAACGGTTCGTAATACTCTTCTGAATTTTTAATTGTCTCATGTTAACCTAAAAAATATGTTTATCTAATATACCTAATTTAATTTGGACTGCAAAGTTACAAAAAAATCGTGATATCTTTTGTATTGCCTAGTATATTTTTGCTCATTTCATGCTATTTCTCGATTTTTTGCATTAACTTTGCAAGTGATTTTGTATTTCTTTAATAAGTTAATAGGTTGTTCATATGAAACAAACAAAGATTGTATGCTCGATAAGTGACAGAAGATGTGAAGTGGAGTTCCTCAAGAAATTGTTTTTTGCAGGAATGAATGTTGTTAGAATGAATACTGCTCATGCTACTCCTGATGGCATTAGAGCTATTATCAACAACACAAGAACCGTTTCACCACATATAGCCTTGCTTATCGATACCAAGGGTCCAGAAATCCGAACTACCAATGTAGAGTCGCCGATTCAATATAAAACTGGCGACGTGGTAAAGATTTTCGGTCGACCAGGTATGGATACAACTCATGATATTATTAATGTTTCATATGACGATATCACTAAGGATGTTTCTGTTGGTGACGACATGCTTTTCGACGATGGTGCTTTGTGTATGCACGTTGTTGAAAATACAGGTCCTATGCTTGTTGCTGAAGTTATGAATGATGGTGTTCTTGGCGCTCGCAAGAGTGTTAATGTTCCTGGAGTCCATATCGATTTACCAGCTGTAACAGAAAAGGATAGGGCGAACATCAATCTTGCTATTGACGAAGATATTGATTTTATAGCTCATTCATTCGTACGTAATGCTGCCGATGTAAAGGCAGTTCAAGATATTCTTGATGCTCGCAATAGCGACATAAAGATTATTTCAAAGATTGAAAACCAAGAAGGCGTTGACAATATAGACGAGATTATTGATGCCTCATATGGTATAATGATTGCTCGTGGCGACCTTGGTATCGAAGTTCCTATTGAGAGAATCCCTGGAATTCAGAGAGCTATTATCAGGAAATGTATACAGAAGCACAAGCCTGTAATCGTGGCAACCCAGATGCTTCATACAATGATTAATAACCCTCGTCCTACACGTGCTGAAGTAACAGATATCGCTAATGCTATTTATTATCGTACTGATGCTTTGATGCTTAGTGGTGAAACTGCAACAGGAAAATATCCTGTAGAGGCCGTTAAGACAATGGCTGCTATAGCAGAACAGGCTGAACGGGACAAGATGCGTGAAAATGATATCATCGTTCCTTTGTCTGACAAATGTGACCAGCGTGAATTCCTTGCTCATTCAGCAATTGAAGCTACTCAGAAGATTAATGTTGCTGGTATTATTACCGATAGCGAAACAGGACTTACAGCTCGTATCTTGGCTTCTTTCCGTGGTTCTAATCCTGTTTTGGCAATATGTTATAAAGAGAAGACCCAACGTTGGCTAAATCTTAGCTATGGAGTTATTCCTGTACATCAAAAGGAAAAAGGTTTGGTCTCAGCTCAATACGTCTTCTATGCGGCATTGAGAATGCTTCGTCAGAAAGGATACATCTCGCTTGATGACAAGATTGCTTATCTTAGTGGCAGCTTTGGTGAAGGCGGTGGCACAACATTCCTTGAGATAAACAACGTTAAGGACGTGTTCGATAAGAAGTATAAGTTCCACTTGCCAAACTTCGAATAATCAGCAAGTTATATTTATTATCAAAATAGTTGCGAGATGTAAGAAATGTATCTTTCTTACATCTCGTATTATTCTAATATAAATAAGTGTATTAATTAAGATACACCTATTATAATATATATCTATTATGAATACTGTACACTTTGAAACAACTCTTTGTAATTTCCTTGATCGCTATTTGGTAGATAGAGATTGTATAGACATGCATAAGCCAGAATGTCCAGATGTTGCCGACAAAATGGTTGATATTCTGAATTCTTTTATCCATGACGCTGTAAAAGAGTATAATTCTTATCCTTTAGCAACCTTATCATGGATTATGTATACGGGTATGGCATTGGCAAAATATTGGGATTTAGAATGGGATGTTTATTCTAAAGTAGATGACCTGTATGTATATCTTAGAGATAAACGAGGTTACGATGCTATGGATGATTATATAATTGATGAGGTCTTATGCTTAAAAGGAGAAGATAAAATCAAACTACAGAATCTCGTTATGAATTGTGCATCTGGTGCTAACGATATGCTCATACATAGTGGTGTTGAAAGTGGTACACGCGAAGCTTTTGAATTGTTTGTATCTTGTTTACGACAAATGTATATGTACGGCATGTATATAGAACTTAAGTCTCTTGGATATCATATGACTGCTATCAACTAATTATATTTCACGAGTATTGAATATTATAGCTCACGCCAATTACTATTCATAAATACGTAATTGGCGTGAGCTATTTTTGTGGCTTAATAGAGAAATATCATGTGGCTGTAATTGTAATAAAGTCACCATGTTCTTTAACTATATTTGATAGTAATCATATTGACATTTGATGGTAAGCAAAAATACGTTTACTAGAAAGCATAGATACCTTTGCTAGAAAGCATAGATTGCGCGAAGCATAGCTTCAACAACGAACCAAGCCTGTTAAGTTATTGACTGCAAGCTACTTATATTATCAATACAACTATAAACATCATATTTTGTAATAATACAGTTTATTCTTGCATTTACCAAGAAAAATCCGTTACAAATACCATAATAGTCCTTCATACATAGTCGCTTTTGCGAGCATCAAGATATTGATTATTACCTGTAAGAAAACAAAATTATTTGGTGATTCTATTTCTATAATTAATTATATTTACTGATAATAAGCTTATAGTTATATTAAAACATAATAGCGGTTATGATAAATAGCTAAATCTACATACATTATTTCACTAACCTATATGCTTTCATATACTCTAATTCTTCCTTATATTAAATCATCGTACAGACACTATTTGTTTGATTAAAGTAAGAAACAAAAAAGAATTCCGAATGATAATTAATACCAAACGGAATTCTACCAATAATATAGATTAAAATACTATTTTTTGTTTATATAGTTGACGATCCATGCACCAACCTCAGTTGTGCCATATGCTTTGCCGCCTTCTACCTGAATCTCAGGAGTTCTGACGTTTGCATCCAAACTTGCATTTACAGCCTCACGTATTAAGTTGCCCTCTGCATTAAGCCCGAAATGCTCGAGCAACATAGCTGCCGACAAAATCTGTGCAACAGGATTTGCAAGGTTCTTACCTGCTGCCTGTGGCCAACTACCATGTACTGGCTCAAACAAAGGTGTATGCTCGCCAAGCGAAGCCGATGGTTGCAATCCCATAGAACCTGTGATACATGAAGTTTCGTCGGTAAGAATATCTCCAAATGTATTTTCTGTTACGATAACATCAAAGAATGTAGGCTCTGTGAGCACACGCATTGATGCATTATCGATAAACATATAGTCGGTATTTACATCAGGATATTGTGGCTCCATTTCTTTTGCTATCTGACGCCATAAACGGCTACTAGCCAATACGTTAGCTTTGTCAACAACAGTAAGATGCTTATTGCGCTTTTGGGCAAATTCGAATGCAACCTTCAATATGCGCTCTATCTCATGACGATAATAAATATCGGTATCATAAGCCTTATCGTTATCCTGATATTTCTCTCCGAAATACATACCACCTGTAAGCTCACGGATAACAATGAAATCAGCACCTTTCAGCAATTCATCTTTCAAAGGACTTTTGTGGAGCAAACAATCGAAAGTTGCTACAGGACGCAAATTTGCAAACAGTCCAAGTTTCTTTCTCATTGCCAACAATCCCTGCTCTGGTCTTACCTTTGCAGTTGGGTCATTGTCGAAACGAGGGTCGCCAACAGCTGCAAACAATACGGCATCAGCATCCATACAAGTTTTGAATGTTTCCTCAGGGAATGGATCGCCCACAGCATCAATAGCATGAGCACCACAAAGAGCCTCATTGTATGTGAATTCGTGATTAAACTTCTTTGCTATGGCATCCATAACTGCCACACCCTGCTTCATAATCTCTGGTCCTATACCGTCGCCAGCAAGAACAGCTATATTAAGTTTCATATTCTTAAAATGTTTATTTGTTTATTTTCTATTATTTTTATGGAGCTTTCTTTCTCGTTCCATTCCTCCTTTAAGATTTCAGAATCTTTACGCCTTATAGTTCTCGTCCTCAAAGAGGTTGAGCATTTTGAATGTAGCCTTAATGGCTGCTTCAGTTTGGTCGGCATCAAGACCGCGTGTGCGAATCACCTTGTTGTCATATTGCCAAGTGATGATAGTTTGTACAAGAGCGTCAGTACGACCACCAGGCGGGATAGAGACAGTATAGTTGGATAGTATAGGGAATGTACGGTCGAGCTTTTCTTTATAAATCTTTCTCAAAGCCTTTACAAAAGCATCATACTGACCGTCGCCTGTAGCATCTGCAGCAAACTCCTTACCATTTATCTCAACCTTGATAGAGGCTATAGGTTTCAGTCCGTAGCTTGTGCTAACCATATAGCTTACGAGCTTAACCTTATCTTCTGGAGCGCTATGCTTCAATACGTCTGAAACAATATATGGCAAATCGTCTTGTGTAACAAGCTCTTTGCGGTCACCAAGTTCTGTAATGCGCTTAGTAACTCTCTTTGTTTGCTCAGGCGTAAGCGACAAACCAAGCTCTTCAAGGTTGCGAGCGATATTAGCTTTACCGCTATTTTTACCCAACGCATATTCACGCTTTCTGCCAAATCTTTCTGGTACTAAGTCGTTGCAGTAAAGGTTGTTCTTGTTATCGCCATCTGCATGAACACCAGCAACTTGCGTGAATACGTTTTCGCCAACGATAGGAGTGTTTGGAGCTATTGCTATACCTGAATATCCTTCTACCAAATGGCTCAATTCTACAAGTTGGCTCTCATCGATGTTTGTCTTGGCATGATACATGTCTTTAAGAATAACCTGTACGCTAGCCAAAGGAGCATTACCGCATCTCTCCCCCATTCCATTTACAGTTACGTGCAATCCCTTGCATCCCGACAGTACAGCAGCCAAAGAGTTTGATACCGCCAAGTCGTAATCGTTGTGAGCATGGAAATCGAAATGAGCTTCGGGATACCGTTTCACCATCTTGCGCATAAACTCCACACATTGTAGCGGATGCAAGATGCCAAGAGTATCTGGCAACATAAATCGCTTAATAGCTGTCTTGCTTAATACATCGAGTAGCTGGTAGACATATTCCGCAGAATCTTTCATACCATTGCTCCAATCCTCAAGATAAAGGTTTACATCGAAACCTTGTTCTGTGGCGTATTCCACACTATGAAGTATATCCTGAATATGCTCTTCTGGACTTTTATGAAGTTGTTGAGTGCAATGTTTTAACGAACCTTTAGCAAGTAGGTTAATAACCATTCCTCCACAACTTTTTATCCAGTCTATTGATAATTTGCCGTCTACGAAGCCTAAAACTTCTACCCTATTGAGTTTTCCTACAGACTTTGCGTAGTTACAAATCATGGTTACTGCATCCTTTTCACCCTCCGATACTCTTGCAGAAGCTACCTCTATACGGTCAACATTGACATCTGAGAGTAGTTTTTTTGCAATCATCATCTTCTCGTGAGGCAGAAACGACACTCCGCTGGTTTGTTCACCATCGCGGAGTGTGCTGTCCATTATCTCGATGAAAGGATGACGCAGACCATCGTGAGTTACTTGTTCTGCTGTTCCCATGCTTCTATCTTATCCTTATTCTGTATCAAATAGTCTATATCATCAAGACCATTCATCAAACAATGCTTCTTGTAAGCATTTATCTCAAACTTCTCACTCTTGCCAGTTGCAAGGTTTGTTACAGTCTGGTTTGGTAAATCCACCTTCACCTGTGTAGCATGGTCTTTAGCGATAGAATCAAACAATTCTTGCAAGAATGATTCTGAAACCACTACAGGCAACACGAAGTTGTTGAGTTCATTGTTCTTATGAATATCGGCAAAGAAACTGCTGATAACTACTCTAAAGCCATATCCTGCTATAGCCCAAGCTGCATGTTCACGTGAAGAACCAGAACCGAAGTTCTTGCCTGCTACAAGGATTACGCCAGAATAAGAAGGATCGTTAAGCACGAAATCCTTCTTTAGCGAACCATCCTTGTTGTATCGCCAATCGCGAAACAAGTTGTCGCCAAATCCCTTTTTGTCAGTTGCTTTAAGGAATCGTGCAGGTATTATCTGGTCGGTGTCTACGTTTTCCAATGGAAGAGGATAACAAGACGATGTTATTATATCAAATTTCTGTTTCATGTTGTTTGTGTAAATTAAAGTTTTCGCTTATGAGAATTCCTACATCAACTCTCGTGGGTCTGTTATCACTCCTGTAACGGCAGCAGCAGCTGCTACCAATGGCGAAGCCAAGATGGTACGCGAACCTGGTCCCTGACGACCTTCAAAGTTACGGTTGCTAGTAGAAACGCTATACTTACCTGCAGGAATCTTATCATCGTTCATTGCCAAGCAAGCAGAACATCCAGGCTGGCGTATGGCGAAGCCTGCCTCTTCCAATACCTTGTCCAATCCTTCTTCTCTAATCTGCTTATCTACAAGCCATGATCCTGGCACAAGCCATGCTGTGATGTTATCAGCTTTCTTCTTACCCTTTACTATGCTTGCGAAAGCACGAAAATCTTCTATTCTTCCATTTGTACATGCACCAAGGAATACATAATCAACCTTATGTCCGGCAAGTTTCTCGCCTGGCTTAAAGCCCATATAATCAAGGCTCTTTAAGAAGCTTGCCTTACCATTTTCATCGATTTCATCGAGTGTAGGTACAGAGCCTGTTATGCCAATTCCCATACCAGGGTTTGTTCCGTATGTAATGCGAGGTTCGATATCTGCACCATCAAAGTTCAGTTCCTTATCGAATACGGCATCATCGCCACTCTTCAAAGTCTTCCAATATTCTACGGCCTTATCCCAGTCAGCACCCTTAGGAGCATATTCTCTGCCTTTGATATATTCGAATGTAGTTTCATCAGGAGCAACGAAACCGCCACGAGCACCCATCTCGATAGACAAGTTGCAAAGTGTTAAGCGACCTTCCATCGACATGTCGCGAACCACCTGACCTGCATATTCTACGAAATATCCTGTAGCACCACTTGTGGTGAGTTTCGACATAAGATATAGTGCCACATCCTTTGCAGTAACACCTTTACCAAGTTTGCCATTTATATTGATTCTCATAGACTTAGGCTTCTGCTGCAAGATGCATTGGCTTGCCATTACCATCTCAACTTCCGAAGTTCCAATACCAAAAGCCACAGCACCCATAGCACCATGAGTAGAGGTGTGAGAGTCGCCGCAAACAATTGTCATTCCTGGCAACGACAATCCCTTTTCTGGTCCAACAACATGGATGATACCATTGTCCTTTGAGAACATCTTAAACTCGGTAAGACCAAACTCTTCGCAGTTTTTGTCCAAGGTGTCAAGTTGCTTCTTTGAAACAGGGTCTTCAACAGGCTTATCCTGATCGTGAGTTGGAGTGTTATGGTCTGGCATGCAATAAATCTTATCTGGACGGAAACATTTCAGTCCGCGTTGGCGCAAACCGTCGAAAGCCTGAGGTGATGTTACCTCATGGCAATAGAGTCTGTCGATGTAAAGTTGTGTGGGACCGTCGTCTACCATCTGTACTACGTGCTTATCCCAGATTTTGTCAAATAGTGTGTTCATGCTTTTATTTCTTAAATCCTGATATCTTTATTTTCTAAATTTGTTAATACAATCTATGTAAGCCTCTATCGAAGCTGTTACGATGTCGGTATTTGCTCCGAAGCCGTAGTATATGTTGCCATCGTATTCCACCTGCATGTGTACCTTACCCACATCGTCAGAGCCCTTGGAGATAGCTTGAATAGTGAACTCCTTTAGTACCATATGCTTTTGGATAATCTTCTTAAGTGCCTTGATAGCAGCATCCACAGGACCATTGCCAGAACTTGCCTCCTCAAACTTCTGACCGCTGATATCCAATCCTATGCTTGCTACACTCTTGCATCCCATACCTGTTGTAACCTGCAAGAAGTCGAGCTTCACGGCATGAGCTTCTGCCCTATCGGCACCAGCCAACATCAATACGTCATCGTCAGTAATTTCTTTCTTTTTATCTGCCAAGAGCAAGAATTGCTTGTATATCTTGTCGAGTTTCTCTTCATCTTCGATATCGCAACCATTTACATGTAAACGATATTTCAAAGCTGCTCTACCCGAGCGTGCTGTCAAAACAATAGCGTTGTCGTCCAATCCTACATCCTTAGGATCCATAATTTCGTATGTCTGTACATTCTTCAATACGCCATCCTGATGGATGCCGCTTGAATGAGCGAAAGCATTTCTTCCTACAATTGCCTTATTTGGCTGTACAGGCATATTCATCAAGCTTGATACCATGCGAGAAGTAGGATAAATCTTCTGAGTATTGATATTTGTGTCGATATCTATATTTTTGTGACATCTCAATATCATAGCAATTTCTTCAAGCGATGTGTTGCCTGCTCGTTCGCCAATACCATTGATAGTTACTTCTACCTGTCGAGCGCCATTCAACACACCTTGAAGAGTGTTGGCAGTAGCCATACCAAGGTCGTTATGGCAATGAGTAGATATAATGGCTTTATCGATGCCATCTACATGCTCCATCAAATATTTTATCTTTGCGCCATATTCGTCTGGCAAACAATATCCTGTGGTATCAGGAATATTCACTACTGTAGCTCCTGCCTTTATAACAGCCTCTACCACACGAGCCAAATATTCGTTGTCTGTACGTCCTGCATCTTCGGCATAGAATTCTACATCCTCCACATATTTCTTGGCATAAGCAACAGCTCTTACTGCACGTTCAATAATTTCTTCTCGAGTGCTATTAAACTTATATTTGATATGACTATCGCTAGTACCGATACCTGTATGAATACGCTTATGCTTAGCATATTCCAAAGCTTGAGCGGCCACGTCGATATCCTTTTCTACCGCACGAGTTAGGGCGCAGATAGTAGGCCATGTTACAGCCTTTGAAATCTCAATCACAGAATTGAAGTCACCTGGCGAAGAAATAGGAAATCCTGCCTCTATCACGTCTACTCCCAGCTGCTCCAATTGCTTTGCCACTTGAATTTTCTCTACGGTATTCAATTGGCAGCCTGGCACTTGTTCGCCGTCTCTCAGGGTGGTGTCGAAAATGAAAAGTCTGTCGCTCATGTCTTTTATGTTTTTTAAGTGGTTATTATTCTTTTATTGATTCCGTAATTCGAAAGTTTACGATATTCGAGTTTTAGAATACGAAAAAAGCCTTTCTTACTCCGGTCGGAAGTAGAAAGGCTTTATTTTTCTGTATACTATCATACATACAAGCACACCTTATTACCTCCGACCATAGGAAATAGTCGAATTCGAATAATAAGGGCGATTAGATTGTATGTAATTGCTTTCATATCGTTGTTGTTTTTATATTTCTTCTTACCAATTATAACCTAAACCATATAGATTTGATTAAATTGTTATTGTTTAATGAGCGCAAAGTTATACATTATAGTTTAAACCTGCAAATATTTTGCTATATTTTTATCTATATCACTTACATTTTATCTCTATTATACGCAAAAACACGACATTTAATCATATAAATGCCGTGTTTCTATCATTTTATTCGTGATACATAAATATGTTTATCAGAATGCCAAACCTTCTATAGGTGGACCACCAGCTCCAAAAGGATCGTCTTCATTCATCTTGCTACCAAGAATTTCTCCTCCACCCATATCTGACATATCGGTGGTAGTCATAGCGGCTTGTCCTTCCTCAGGATTGGCAAATCTTGTATATTTACCGATAAATGTCAGTAGCACATCGCCTGTTGCACCCTTACGATGTTTTGCAATGATAATCTGTGCCATACCATGCAGGTCGTTTCCCTTTTCATCTTGGAAAATGTGATAGTATTCTGGGCGATGCACAAACATAATCATATCGGCATCCTGCTCAATGGCTCCCGATTCACGGAGGTCACTCATCTGCGGACGTTTACCTTCCAATCCCTCACGTCCTTCAACTGTACGGTTCAACTGAGATAGAGCTATGATAGGAATATTCAGCTCTTTAGCCAATCCCTTGAGCGAACGAGATATCGTAGACACCTCTTCTTGTCGGCTGTTAAACTTCATACCCGTAGCATTCATCAGCTGCAAATAGTCGATCATTATTATCTGTACCTTTTTCTCCTTAACAAGTCGTCGAGCCTTTGTTCGCAACTCGAATACCGACAAGCCTGGTGTATCGTCTACATATAATGGTGCACCAGTCATCCTTCTAAGGTTCTTGTCGAGTCGTGACCATTCGTCGTTGCTCAGTTGACCATTCAAAATTTTCTTACCTTCCACCTCGCACACGTTGGAAATCAAACGATTCACCAACTGTACGTTGCTCATTTCAAGCGAGAAGAATGCTACAGGAATCTTTTGGTCAATAGCAATATTCTTGGCTAACGACAAGGCAAAAGCTGTTTTACCCATGGCAGGACGTCCTGCAAGAATAACCAAGTCGGAAGGTTGCCAACCGCTAGTCATATCATCCAACTTGTTGTAGCCTGTAGGAATACCTGTCAAACCATCCGAATTAGCTGAAGCCTTTTTCAATACCTCCATAGCCTGACTAATCACAGGGTCAATCTGTGTATAGTCTTGCTTCATATTGCGTTGTGATATCTCGAATAGCTTACCTTGTGCCTCTTGCATCAACTCCTCTACGTCGACCGTAGGGTCGAAGGCTTCGGTTTCAATCTTGCTTGAAAACGAGATAAGCTGTCGTGCCAAATATTTCTGCTGTAATATCTTTGCATGATATTCGATATGAGCCGAAGAAGCAACAAGTGAACTAAGCTCGATGACATAAGGACTTCCTCCTACTTCCTCAAGAGTTCCTTCTCGTGCTAGTTCCTCCGTTACTGTCATGATATCCACAGGGTTCTCGTTCATATTCAAAACCCTTATGGCATTGTATATCTTTTGATGACGAGGCTCGTAGAAAGTTTCAGGCACCAACATCTCGCTGACGATAGAAAAAGCATCTTTATCTATCATCAACGCTCCCAATACCACCTTCTCCAAGTCTATAGCTTGTGGCTGTAAGTGACCGTAGGTATTGTCTATCACGGGCGAACTCTTCTTTCTGCCATAACTGGCTCTACTATTTTCTGCCATTTAATCTCTCTATATATAATAAGGTGTACATCCTATGTGTTGATATTAGTGCAAAATTACAAAAAATATCTATTAATCATTTGTCGTCACATGATTTTTTGCTATTTTTGCATTATCATAAATTAAAAAACTACCTGCGATATGATAAATTTCCCATGCGCCAAGATAAACCTTGGACTTAACATTACATCCCGACGTGAGGATGGCTACCATAATCTTGAAACAGTATTCTACCCTATTCCTATCACCGACGCACTAGAGATAAAACTCATGAGTGAAAAATTCCCATGCCCTACAGGCTGCGACCTTAAGGTGTCTGGAAATGCAGTAGAATGCAATGAGGCCGACAACTTGGTAGTAAAGGCATATAATATATTGGCTGCCGACTTCAATATTCCACGCATCCATGCCCACCTCTTTAAGCGTATACCTTCGCAAGCCGGAATGGGTGGCGGAAGTAGCGATGCTGCTTATATGATTCGATTGCTTGATGAGAGATTCCGCCTTAACATCGGCAATGCTGAGATGGAACGATATGCTGCTCGCTTGGGTGCCGACTGCGCATTCTTTATAACCGCAGAACCTTCTTTTGCTTCAGGCATTGGCAATATTCTTGAACCTGTAGAAGGTCCACAACAAGCTCTTGAGGGATGTTATATCGTTGTGGTAAAGCCTGATGTTGCCGTTTCTACTCGCGATGCATACTCAAAGATTACACCTCGCCAACCACAGAAATGTTGCCGCGATATAGTACGCCAACCTATCGAAACATGGCGCAATGAACTTGTCAACGATTTCGAACAACCAGTCTTCGCTCTCTATCCACAGCTTGCTGAAATAAAAGAAAAACTTTATTCTCTTGGAGCCGTATTTGCTTTGATGAGTGGAAGTGGTAGCGCCCTATTCGGAATATTCCGTCATAACCCAGAAGGCATTGATGCAGCATTCCCTGATTGTGCAACATTCATAGAGAGACTATAGTCATGGCAGATAATTCAAAAGAACTATTTCCTGTTGTCGATACCGAGGGTAAAGTTCTCGGCTCTATCACTCGTGGCCAAGCCCATGGTGGTAGTATGGTGTTGCATCCAGTGGTTCATCTACATCTATTCAATTCTGCAGGTGATCTGTATATTCAGCAACGTCCATTATGGAAAGACATCCAGCCTGGCAAATGGGATACTGCTTGCGGAGGACATGTTGACTATGGCGAAGATATACCATCAGCCCTGCGTCGCGAAGTAAGGGAAGAACTTGGTATTACCGACTTCAAGCCTCGCTTCCTTGGTCGCTACGTCTTTGAGAGTAGTCGCGAGCGGGAACTAGTCCACGTGCATACTACAACCTACGACCTTCCTGTCTGTCCTTCAGATAGCGAACTTGCAGGTGGTCGCTTTTGGAGTCGTGAAGAGATTTTATCAAATATCGGACGCAACATCTTCACCCCAAATTTTGAAAGTGAATATCAACGCTTCTTTCTTGACTCTTCTAACGCATCGCTTTAATATGAATTAGAGTTATTGGAAATTTATACAAATAAAAGCGCCTTGCAAAGACGAAAGCATTAAAAAATATAGTGCATTTCGCTTGCAAGGCGCTTATATATTATAATGTAATCATGTGATTACAAAATCTGCTTGTAAAGAGCAACAATATCGTCGCGAGTAACTTCACGTGGGTTACCAGGAGTACATACGTCTACAATTGCCTGATCAGCCAAAGCGTCGATATCCTTTTCTGTTATACCCAATTCTGAAAGATGAGTAGGAATACCAACCAAGCGGCTGAGGTTATCGATTTCTGCGCATGCAGCATCAGCAGCTTCCTGCTGTGTCATACCATCTTTGTATACGCCCAAAGCCTTAGCTATGTCTACATACTTAGGCAAAGCTGCTGGAGCATTAAACTTCATTACTGTAGGCAACAACATAGCGCAAGCTACACCATGAGGAATATCGTGGAGAGCACTCAAAGGATGAGCCATACCATGGTCTACACCCAAACCAACATTCGAGAATGCCATACCTGCAACATACTGAGCCACAGCCATACCATCACGACCTACAGGGTTTGTAGGTTCGTTAACTGCAATAGGCAAATATTTATGAATCATCTCGATAGCCTTGATTTCAAACATATCGCTAAGTTCCCAAGCACCCTTGGTGATGAGTCCTTCGATAGCATGAGTCATGGCATCCATACCTGTAGAGGCGGTAAGACTCTTAGGTAGAGAATACATAAGTTCAGCATCGATGATGGCAACGGCAGGAATGTCGTTAGGGTCTACGCAAACCATCTTCTTCTGCTTTTCTTCGTCGATGATTACGTAGTTGATAGTTGTTTCGGCAGCAGTACCTGCAGTTGTAGGAAGAGCAATTATAGGCACAGTCTTCTTCTTAGTGTCAGCAACACCTTCGAGTGAGATGACGTCAGAGAATTCAGGGTTGTTGCAGATAATACCAATACCCTTGGCAGTATCCATAGACGAACCTCCGCCGATAGCGATGATGAAGTCTGCTTCAGCTTTCTTGCAAGCCTCTACACCCATCTTCACATTTGTAACTGTTGGGTTTGGCTTTACTTCGTCGTAGATTTCATAAGGAATGGCAGCCTCGTCCAATACATCGAGCACCATCTTAGCAACGCCAAATTTCATCAATCCTTTGTCTGTTACTACTAGAGCCTTCTTATAGCCAAGTCTTGCTACTACTCCTGGCAACTCTTTACGAGCGCCTGGTCCGAAATAAGATACTTCGTTCAGAATAAATCTGTTTACCATAATAATTTAGTTTTAGTTATTTAGTTAATAATATTGGGGTTTCTCTACAGTTTGTCGTCGGTTTCAATATCGAGTAATATCTGTAAATCAGATTTCGATATATTGAAAGTCTTCGAAGGATTTTCAAGAATGTATGGTTCGTAGAATTTCTCGTCGGACTTTGCTGATATTCTTGCACATATAGCTTTCGTAGCCTTGGTCCACTCCCCTTTGCTTCCATAGCAGAATGCCAATGCTCCGTTGTCTAAATGATTATTTGCTCCCATAGTTTGTAAAGCTACATAGTTAGAAATAGCTTGGTCGGTCTTACCCTGAAGAACCAAACCTAGAGCCAATGCACGTATCACCTCTGCATTATCAGTAAACTCAAACGACAATCGATAAAGGTTGCTTACAGCCTTGTCAATATCACCAATTCGTAATAGCGACAAGCAATAATACACCTGATGCTTCATAGCCTTTTCGCCATGAGTATTTATCAATGCATCATATAGCTTGGCTGCCGATACATAGTTTTCTGACCTAAAGGCTGTCAAGGCAGCACCTTTCAAAGCTTTTATGTTAGCTGCTTCCTTTTGGTATACCTTATAATAATATGTATATGCTTTGATATTGTCGCCACGTTTCATGTAGATATATGCCAACAACATGCAGTCAGCATCGTTGTTAATATCGAAAAATGATAGCATAAGTGGCAAGGCATTATCACCACGCTTAACAAGGAATTTCACGAGTGTGCGTAATTCGTCGGGCATATACCGTGCAAATGGTTCTTCTCCTAAGAATTTTGAATGTCGTGAAAATATATTGTCAAAGCTATTCTTCTGTGGATAAAGCATGAAGAAGCGATACAAATCCTGAAGATACAATCGGCGTATTTCGGCAGCATTATTCTTGTTTTCCATAAGCTTGCTTCCGATAATTTCTCCAGGAACAGCATCCTTGATATTCTCAGGCAACTTCGAGAATATCGACGACATACTCAATACAAGCGAGTATTTATCGTTATCGCAGAATGAGTTGCTGGCAAAAAGCATTTTTAGCAACGAAGACTCCTTGATTTCTTGCGAAATATTACCGAAGGCAGGATGGTTAATATTGAATGGTGCAAACCAATTAGACATGGTGTAGAAAAAAGCATATCGCTTCATCTGCTTAAAGCCTCCGAAATAAATATCGGCGCCTGCTTTCTGCATGTCCACCATCTTGCGCATTGATTGTTCCAATTCATCCATTTTGCGGTCGGTAGCATCAGGATTAAGGATATCTTCCATAGGGTCGTCTTCCTTTTCTATGATGCCCGTCTTGGTAATGTCGACAGGACGGTTTTTCATTATCTCAGGAAATATGTTGCGCTCCAAATATTCGTTGTCCTTTTCAGCATTATTGCAGAATACTACTTGGATAGCAGTTTCAAGGATTTCATCGCGCACACTCTCCTCTTTCAACATCTCTTCCACCAGTTTATCAACCTCGTGTAAATAAAGTTTGCATTCTATAACAGCAAACACAAAGCCCACGAGACCACGCTGGCGCAATGATTCGTCTTGAGCCTGTTTATAAATAGAAGCAAGAACGCGTACCTTGTTGAAGTCTGATGAAAGAAGTGTAGCCAAAGTTATGGCAGAAGTAAGCCATTGAGCATCCTGAATGTCGATAGTTGGTGATAGCAATACTTTAGCTATATCGTCTGCTTTCGACTTGCTCCATGAACCACCCGTAACGATAGCGCTAAACAGACGGTCCATGTACGAATAGTGTTTGTTATATATAGAAGCCAACGAATTGTTTGCATTTGTAGCATCGTTGTTGCCATCAATATCAAACGAAGCAAAGGCTACATCTTGAACGTATGTCTCCAGTTCCGATAATATCTCAGCAGCATCCACATTTATCTTTCTACCTTTATTATATAATTCAGTAAATGCCGAATCATTCTTTATCTTTACCATAAGCGCTGCGTCGGCAGCAATACGCTTTACATGCAATAGCATGTCTGTATACATGCTTTGTCGCATCTTGTCGTCGTAGCCGTTACGCATATAGTTTTTCATGAGCTGATAGTTAGAGTTAATAGTTTCCAACTCCTCATTAAAGCCTGAGTATGGCTCAGCTTCGAAATACTTGTGAAGCGTTTCTATACACAAGCCAAGTGTCATGTTGCCTAATGCTTCTGGAGCAAACGTCTTATTGCTATCTCCTTGATTCATATTACTTTGCGTGCTTATAGTTAAGTTTAGGTAAAGCCTTGATAGTTTTATTGTCGGCTTCAGTATATTTCTTTATCACGTCCGCATAGCTACCTATACCATATTTATTTATCGAGTCGCAAGCCTCGTTGTATGCTTTTACAAACGATTTCAATTGTTGTTTTCTGCGATTATCTTCCATAGCCTTTTTGCGGAAAGCTATCACGCCAACATGTGTTCGCGAGAATGCGCTATCGGCAATCTCCTTGTGGTTATGGAGCAAGGCTGTTGTAGCTTGAGGTTGTGGTAAAAACATTGCATCCATCTCGTTGTTCAACAACATTTTTAGTCGCAACTTCACATCGTTGATTTGAATTTTATAGATACCTTCTTTTACTTTAGCCTTAGCTATTGCTAAGTCTGCAAGCGAGTCGGTAGCCGAAAAACGAGTCATAGCAATCATCTTATCTGCCAATTGCTCAAACTTCTTGATACGTTGTGCTTTGTTTGTGATGAATTTCCATCCAAGGTTAGTTTCTGCAACATACTTCAACTGGCACTCCTTAGCTTCCAGCTTTGAAGCGCGAACACGTTCTGTAGCAGCACCCTCTATATATCCTCCAGCCAACAAGGTGTCGAGGTCGAGATGTGAATTGCGCAATCTTAGGTTCACCTGCAGACTGTCATGGTCAAACATTCCACGCTCTTTAGCTACGAATATAGGTAGACAGTCCATAGTTGGTGTTACGCCTACTTTCAATGCCAACGAGTCTTGGTAGCGAAGCTCCATGCGCTGTTTATACGACAGGCGTTGCTTTTCTTGCCTTGTTTCATCACACGATGTAGCCAAATTCAGTATGACTATCATAGTTGCTATATATATAATGTATCTTTTCATGAATTGTTTCTTATTCTATGCAAAAATAAGCATTTATTTTGTAACAAAAAAAAATATTAGTAATTTTGTGGCATTATGGCAAAAGATAAGACTGTTTATGTATGTTCCAACTGCGGACAGGAGTCGGCAAAATGGATAGGTAAATGTCCGTCTTGTGGACAATGGAACACCTTTAAGGAACTTCGAGTATCTGCCGATACTGGTAGTTTGGCTGCTCGTAATGCTGCTGTCGATATGCATCGTGCTATGTCGCATAGTGGTGCTAAGCCTATGTTCCTAAAAGATATATCTTCGCAAGACGAGCCACGTATCGATATGCACGACAACGAGCTTAACCGTGTGCTTGGAGGTGGACTCGTACGTGGAAGCATAGTCTTGCTTGGTGGCGAGCCTGGTATTGGTAAAAGTACGCTCACATTGCAGACTGTGCTCAATATGCCCGACCGTCGCATACTCTATGTGAGCGGTGAGGAGAGTGCACATCAACTAAAGATGCGTGCTATGAGAATCAACCCGGATGCAGCCGACAACGTCATGATTCTTTGTGAAACATCTCTTGAAGATATCTTTAAACATATTGCCGAGGTGAAGCCTGAATTTGTTGTTGTCGACTCCATACAAACCATTTCTACAGCCGATGTAGATAGTTCTCCTGGTAGTGTCACTCAGGTCAGAGAGTGTGCTTCTGCCCTACTCCGCTTTGCCAAAACAAGTGGGGTGCCAGTGCTTCTTATTGGTCATATAAATAAGGAAGGAACTATAGCTGGTCCAAAGATTCTTGAACATATCGTTGATACAGTTATCCAGTTTGAGGGTGACAACCATTATATGTATCGCATACTGCGCTCTACCAAAAATCGTTTCGGTAGTACAGCAGAACTTGGAATCTATGAGATGCATCAGCAGGGATTGCGTCAGGTGGCAAATCCTTCAGAACTGCTCTTGTCGCAAGACCATAACGGACTTTCAGGTATTGCCATAAGTTCAGCTATTGAGGGTGTGCGACCATTTCTGGTTGAAACTCAAGCTTTAGTATCGTCGGCAGCTTATGGAACTCCACAACGTTCAGCCACAGGTTTCGATCAGCGACGACTAAATATGCTCCTTGCTGTTCTCGAAAAGCGCGTAGGCTTTAAGCTTATGCAGAAGGATGTCTTTGTAAATATCGCTGGTGGTTTGCGAGTTACAGATCTCGCCATGGATCTTAGTGTTATTGCTGCCGTACTATCAAGCAACGTTGATACTGCTATTGAAACAGGATGGTGTATGGCTGGCGAAGTAGGATTAAGTGGCGAAGTGCGCCCTGTGAGTCGCATTGTTCAACGAATAGCCGAAGCTCAGAAACTCGGTTTTACAGATATGATAGTACCATCTCATAACATGCAGGGTCTTGATACCTCGAAATTCAAAATCTCTCTACATTCTGTACGTAAGGTTGAAGAGGCGCTTCGATATCTCTTCGGATAATAAACAAACTAAAATAATAAGAAACAATAATATGAAAACTTCTGTAATCATTGTGAGTGGCGGAATGGATTCCATCACACTGCTCTACGACAAGAAAGACGAAATAGCATTAGGAATATCATTCGACTATGGTAGTAACCACAATGCTCGTGAAATTCCTTTTGCTAAGATGCATTGCGAACGTTTGGGTATTGAGCATATCATCATACCTCTCGACTTCATGCATCAATATTTCAAGAGTTCGTTGCTTCAAGGTGCCGATGCCATACCTGAAGGTCATTATGCCGACGCAAATATGAAGTCTACGGTTGTGCCTTTCCGTAATGGTATCATGCTTGCTATAGCTGTAGGAATAGCCGAAAGTCGAAACCTTACAAAGGTGCTTATTGCAAACCATGGCGGCGACCATACTATATATCCTGACTGCCGTCCAGAATTTATTTCTGCCATTGATGCTGCTGCCTCGGCAGGAACATATGTCAATGTTAAGGTTTGTGCACCATATACCAATATCACCAAGACCGACATCGCCGCCATAGGCAAACGTCTTGGCATCGATTATACCGAAACATGGAGTTGCTATAAAGGTGGCGAAAAGCATTGTGGCAAATGTGGCACATGTGTAGAGCGTAAAGAGGCTCTTAAGGGAGCAGGAATAGAAGACAACACAGAATACGAAGAATAACTATATTTTTAATACTCATCTCGTAAGTTCGAGGTGAGTATTTTTTCTAAAAATATATGGAAAAAATGATATAGGCTTCGATGCCCAACGAAGCAGGCTTCGTTGGCACATGAAGCAGGCTTCATTTTTTAGGGTGTTTTATTTAAAATAGTTTTTGCTCAATATAATTGGATTTTTAATAAAACAATTGGTTCTACTAAATTGTTGTTGGCTGAAAGTGCTTACTTTCGTTTACGTTTGCTCACTCTTGTATATAAATCTTGTAGCGAAGCTGGTGAAACACCAAGCTGAATAAGCTTCTTTAGATCGGCTTTGGCATCTGGCCACAAACCAAGTTTCGCTCTCAAGTCAGCTCGCATCATTAGATAGTCCGCATTTTCAGGGTCTAAATTAATAGCCTTGGTGATGTCGTATTCTGCAACAGAATACATCTTGCGATCTTTCTCCATATTAGCGCGAGCAGCAAAAACCACAGCGCTATCTGGAAATTGCGAAGCAAGATGGTTCATCATATCCATGGCCTCTGTATAATGTTTGCTTTTGTGGTTAAGAAGAGCAAGACCAAGTTGAGCTTGATAATTGCCTGGTACAATACTTAAAAGATTCTCATAGTCAAGGCGAGCAAAATTAAATCTATTTAATCGCTCGTTGGCATAAGCACGAAAATATAGAGCAGCTATATTTGCAGGCTCTTTAGCAAGTACTATGTCATAAGAATCCTTAGCATATTGCCATTGCTCGAGTTCTATATTCCATGCTGCTTTTTTTAGCAGCAAGTCTACAGAATCAGGATGATACGCCAATACTTCTGCAGCAACTTTTAGACTGTCACGCAATGGATTAGCTTCTTGGGCTTCAATAAAAGATGGAAGTCCTATACATAGCAATATACTAACTAAAAAATTCTTATTCATAAGCAATTTATTCTCATTTCATCTTTGTTCTGGTTTTATGTGGCAAACAAAAATTATCTTACCGTGATGTGGAAGCAACCCTGCTTTACTTCATACTTAATCCAACAACGATTAGCCTCTCGCATATCTTGCAACACTTCACTAAACACCCATTTCAACGTGTCATTTCTTACAGCTCGACGTTGTTCGCCAGGAGCCTCTACAGTCTTATACCTATTATAACATATGTCGAAAGTAGTGGCATAAAGATGGCAACTATTCTCTGTTGCATTGCTATTGCGTTGGCGAAGACGAGCTACATCGTCAGTAGTACGAAGTACGCTTGTTACAATAATCTTGTGTAAAGGAATGCCCTTACATTGTAGGCTATCAAAGAAGTTGCGACCAATATCCTGTAGCAAAATCGATGCTCGAGGTACAAGGTAAGGAATACTATTGTTGAGCTTGTCTACATGGAAAAATGGATTAGAGCCAATATAAACAAGTTCTGCCTTGCGCTTTTCTGCATCAGTACGATTACGTACAGGTTTTACTCCCCATTTTTTTGCAGAAACCAACTGTACATCATTTTGGTCAGGGAATGTATTCTGAAATCCCGGTACACTCCATATTTTATTCTTTGTAAGAGAACCATCAGAGGCAAAAAACCTCGATTTTATCGAATGAGCGACAAAGCTATTGGCTTGATTGTCAATTAAATCGTTATTAGCGCTATCTTTGGTTGTGCTGTCTATGGATGTTTGTTTCGATGTAATGGCTGAGTTCTCGTCCATGTTGCCTGCTACACTTGGAAATACACATCTTACCAGAGCAAGTGAAATGGTGGTAGCAATAAAACTTTGGAGGTATGCTGATTTCGATATTTTCATTTTCAATATTTGTTTTTTCGACATGCAAAGATAATACAAGAATATGTAATTTCAAAAGAATTAAAAAGAAAATAAACAGTTTTTATAATAAGATAATCAGAGTTATACTCTTATAGATAGAAATATTTGATGCTTTATTTTGTGTTTCGCAATTAAAGTTGTAATTTTGCAGCGTTTAACAAATTAAATAATAAGAATAAGACTTTGATAGAGAAACATATTGTACTCGAAGACATAGATCCGATAATGTTCTATGGTGTAGGCAACTGTCATTTGCAGATGGTGAAATCGTTATTTCCTAAGCTAAGGATAATGGCTCGTGGCAACGTTTTGCGAGTTCTTGGTGACGAAGAGGAAATAGCTAAGATTGAGGAAGATGTGGAGTCTATGCGTAAGCATCTGTTGACCCACAATACAATATCTGAGGAAGATATACTCGATATCGTTAAAGGGCGAAAAACTGCTTCTGAAAGCTCGAAAGGAGTAATCGTGTATAGCATGTCAGGTCGCCCTATAAAAAGTAAATCTGAAAACCAGCAGAAGCTTATCGATGCCTATTACGAAAACGATATGATATTTGCAGTAGGTCCTGCCGGAACAGGTAAAACCTATCTTAGCATCGCACTTGCTGTAAAGGCTTTGAAGGAAAAGACCGCGAAGAAGATTATTCTCTGTCGTCCTGCTGTTGAGGCTGGAGAGAAGTTAGGATTCCTTCCTGGCGATATCAAAGATAAGATAGATCCGTATCTACAACCTCTCTATGATGCCCTTGAAGATATGCTCCCAGGAGTTAAACTTCAGGATATGATGGAGAAACGAATAATTCAGATTTGCCCATTGGCATTTATGCGTGGACGCACTTTGAGCGACGCCATAGTAATTCTCGATGAGGCACAAAACACCACCCCAGCCCAGTTGCGCATGTTCTTAACCCGTATGGGATGGAACACCAAAATGATGATAACAGGTGACCTTACTCAGGTAGACTTGCCAAAACAATCGAAATGCGGACTGCGCGAGGCGTTATCAATATTGAAAAACACAGAAGGTATAGCGATGGTATACTTCAATCAGAAGGATATTGTGAGACACAAACTCGTGACTCGTATCGTAAATGCCTACGACGCTTATGATAAAGCAACTTTAAAAAAAGATAACAGAGATGAAAGCATTAACAACGACTGATTTCCATTTCGATGGACAGAAGAGTGTTTATCACGGCAAAGTTCGTGACGTTTACAACATCAACGATGACATTATGGTGATGGTGGCCACAGACCGTATTTCGGCGTTTGATGTTATTTTGCCAAAGGGTATTCCTTTTAAAGGTCAGGTATTGAACCAGATTGCTGCTAAGTTTCTCGATGCAACAGCAGACATCTGTCCAAACTGGAAGCTTGCTACTCCAGACCCTATGGTGACAGTTGGATTGAAATGCGAAGGTTTTCGCGTAGAAATGATTATCCGTGGTATCCTTACAGGTTCAGCATGGCGCGACTACAAGAATGGTTGTCGTGAGATTTGTGGTGTGAAGCTTCCTGAGGGAATGAAGGAAAATCAGCGTTTCCCAGAGCCTATTATCACTCCTACGACAAAGGCTGATGAGGGTCACGACCTCAACATCTCTAAAGAAGAAATTATTGCTCAGGGTATAGTTAGCGCAGAAGACTATGCTGTGATGGAAGACTACACACGCAAGCTTTTTGCTCGTGGTCAAGAAATTGCAGCAAAGCACGGCCTTATCCTCGTAGACACCAAATATGAGTTTGGTAAGCGTGATGGTAAGGTTTATCTTATTGACGAAATCCACACTCCTGACTCAAGCCGTTATTTCTATGCAGATGGCTATGAGGAAAAGTTTGCAAAGGGTGAACCACAGAAGCAACTTTCTAAGGAGTTTGTACGTCAATGGCTTATCGAACACAACTTCATGAACGAACCTGGACAGACTATGCCAGAGATTACTGATGAATATGCAGAAAGCGTGAGTGAGAGATACATCGAACTTTACGAGCATATCACAGGTGAGAAGTTTGATAAGGCTCTCGAAGACGGCGATATCGCAGCTCGTATCGAAAAGAATGTCAGCGAGTTTCTTGCTACTCGCTAAAGATAATAATGAGGGGTCGTGAGAGTAAATATAGGTTTGCTCTCATTACCCCTTTATTGCTATAATATGTACAAACAGGAAGAAATAAAACCCTACGACGGACAAGGGGATAAAGGCAAGTTGGTGGAGAAAATGTTCGATAACATCGCACCTACTTACGACACTTTGAATCATCGTCTATCGTTCGATATTGACAAGGGATGGCGCAAAAAGGCTATCAAGCAGATTGCCAAATGGAATCCGCAACATATTCTTGATATTGCTACCGGCACAGGCGACTTTGCTATTCAAGCAGCCAAGATGCTTAAGCCAAAGCAAATAATTGGTGCCGACCTATCGGAAGGCATGATGAATATCGGACGCCAAAAGGTAGAGGCTCAGCAGCTGTCGGATGTAATCAGTTTCCAACGCGAAGATTGCATGAAGATGTCGTTTGCTGAAAATACCTTTGATGCCGTGACTGCAGCCTTTGGTATTCGCAACTTTGGCAACTTGGATCAAGGATTAAAAGAAATGTGCAGAGTGCTGAAGCCTGGCGGACATTTAAGTATCGTTGAACTTACACGTCCTGTGTCGTTTCCTATGCGGCAGCTATTTGCTATCTACTCTCATACCATTCTGCCTGTTTACGGCAAACTTGTCTCTAACGACAATGATGCCTATAGCTATCTAACAGCCACTATCGAAGCCTTTCCACAGGGCGAGCAGATGGTGGAAACTTTCCACAAAGCAGGTTTCAAAAAAGCCTCATTCAAGCGACTCACCTTCGGCATCTGCACTATGTATCTTGCCGAGAAATAAATCGTTAATATATGGACAAATACGGACTTATCGGTTATCCTCTTGTTCATTCTTTCTCTAAGGGATATTTCAACGAGAAATTCCAAAACGAAGGAATCGACGCAGAGTATGTGAATTTCGAGATTCCATCGATAGAAAATCTGATGGAAGTTATTGATGCCAACCCTGAACTGAAGGGTCTGAATGTCACCATCCCTTATAAGGAGAAGGTGATAAGTTATCTTGATGCGATAAGTCCTGAAGCAAGGGCTATCGGAGCGGTAAATGTGATACGTGTTACTCACAAGGGTGACGATGTAGAACTTAAAGGTTTCAATAGTGATGTGATTGGTTTTACCCAAAGCATTGAGCCGCTATTGGAAAAATGTCATAAGAAGGCCCTAATACTTGGTACTGGAGGTGCCAGCAAAGCTATAAATTATGGACTCAAGTCTTTAGGATTAGAGACTATGTTTGTGAGCCGTCGCGAAGTGGAAGGAACTATCCAATATGAAAAGCTGACTCCTCAGATTATTAAGGAGTACAACGTGATAGTAAACTGCACCCCATGTGGTATGTATCCTCATACCGATGAATGTCCAAATCTTCCTTACGAAGCTATGGATAGCCACACCCTACTCTACGACCTAATCTATAATCCAGACGAGACCTTGTTCTTGAAAAAAGGCAAGGCTCAAGGAGCAATAGTAAAGAATGGTCTTGAGATGTTACTGCTTCAAGCTTTTGTTAGCTGGACATTCTGGAATTCAAAGGATTAAGTACAACACCCTAAAGGATTGCTCATTATAGCAGTTCTTACGATAAAATTGATAATAATAAACAATTAAATAATACACAACATCACTCCATGAACAATAGGTATATGATGCGTGGCGTTAGCGCCGCAAAAGAAGATGTTCATAACGCTATTAAAAACATCGACAAAGGTTTGTATCCACAAGCTTTCTGTAAGATTATTCCCGACGTATTGGGTGGCGACCCAGAATATTGTAATATCATGCATGCTGATGGAGCTGGCACTAAGTCGAGCTTGGCATACATGTATTGGAAAGAAACTGGTGACCTAAATGTTTGGAAAGGTATTGCACAGGATGCAATAGTAATGAATACCGACGACTTGCTTTGTGTGGGTGCTGTTGACAACATTCTTGTATCAAGCACCATCGGACGCAACAAGATGCTCGTTCCAGGAGAAGTAATCTCTGCTATCATTAATGGTACAGACGAATTGCTTTCAGAACTTCGCGAGATGGGCGTAGGAATCTATCCTACAGGTGGCGAAACTGCTGACGTTGGCGACCTTGTGCGTACAATAATTGTCGATTCTACCGTTACTTGTCGTATGAAGCGTAGCGATGTTATCGACAACGCAAATATCAAACCAGGCGATGTTATTGTTGGTTTGAGTTCAACAGGTCAAGCAACCTACGAAAAGAAATATAACGGAGGAATGGGCTCAAATGGATTGACAAGTGCTCGCCACGATGTATTTGCAAAATATCTTGCAGAGAAATATCCTGAAAGCTTCGACCATGCAGTGCCTGACGAATTGGTTTATAGCGGAAAATATAAACTTACAGATAGCGTTGAGGGCGTAGACATTGACGCAGGTCAGCTTGTGCTCTCTCCTACTCGTACTTATGCACCTGTTATTAAGAAGTTGCTTGATGAACTTCGTCCTGAAATTCATGGTATGGTTCATTGTACAGGTGGTGCTCAGACCAAGGTTCTTCACTTTGTAGGTGACAATTGTAAGGTTGTTAAGGACAATATGTTCCCTGTACCTCCATTGTTCAAAGCTATCCACGACTGCTCTGGTACTGACTGGAAGGAAATGTATCAGGTATTCAACATGGGTCATCGTATGGAGATATATGTTCGCCCTGAAGTTGCCGAGAAAGTTATCGAAATTAGCCGTAGCTTCAATATTGACGCTCAGATTGTTGGTCATATCGAAGAGGGTGAAAAGAGCCTTACTATTAAGTCTGAATTTGGAGAATTCAATTATTAATCATATAAATACAAAATGCCAGAGAATAACAGCATCTTGGAGAAACTCGACGGACTTGAGAGCCGTTATGAGGAAGTGTCGACACTCATTACTGACCCTTCAGTAATTGCCGACCAGCAGAGATACGTACGTCTGACTAAAGAGTACAAGGATTTGGGCGACATTATGAACGCCCGTAAGAGATATATAAATTGTCTTAATTCTATTAGCGAGGCAAAAGATATCCTTGCTAATGAGACCGATCCTGAAATGAAGGAGATGGCTCGTGAGGAATTGACAACCAACGAAGAATTGCAGCCAAAACTAGAGGAAGAGATAAAGATATTGCTCGTTCCAAAAGATCCTGAGGATGCAAAGAATGTACAGATGGAAATTCGTGCAGGAACAGGTGGCGACGAGGCTTGCCTGTTTGCTGGCGACTTGTTCCAGATGTATAAGCGCTATTGCGAATCTAAGGGTTGGCAACTTTCAGTAACCGACGTAAGCGAAGGTGCAGTAGGCGGTTATAAGGAGATTGACTTTGCTGTAAGTGGCGAAGATGTATATGGTACTTTGAAATATGAGTCAGGGGTACATCGTGTTCAGCGAGTTCCTGTAACAGAATCAAATGGTCGTATGCAGACATCTGCTGCTACTGTAGCCGTATTGCCAGAGGCAGACAAGTTTGAGGTAAGCATCAACGAGGGAGAAATCAAGTGGGATACCTTCCGATCAAGTGGTGCTGGTGGTCAGAACGTGAATAAGGTAGAGTCTGGTGTGCGTTTGCGCTATATGTGGAAGAATCCAAATACAGGCGAAACAGAAGAAATTCTTATCGAGTGTACCGAAACCCGCGACCAACCTAAGAATAAGGAACGTGCTCTTTCGCGCTTGCGTACATTTATTTATGATAAGGAACATCAGAAATATGTAGACGATATCGCTAACCGCCGTAAGAGCCTTGTTTCTACTGGCGACCGTAGTGCAAAGATTCGTACATATAACTTCCCTCAAGGTCGTGTGACAGACCATCGTATTGGATATACAACTCATGACCTTCAAGGTTTTCTTGGCGGCAACATCCAAGATATGATTGACGCATTGACCGTGGCTGAGAATGCAGAAAAGATGAAGGAAAATGAACTGTAAGATGCTTTTTAGCTACTTACAGAGAGTAAATAATTTCCTGAAACTTGGAGTTTAAAAACTAAAAAGTTCAAAAACAATAGAATAATCATGAACAGAAAACAACTCGTAGAACAGATTTTTAGCAAGAAATCATTCTTGTGTGTAGGTCTTGATACAGATATCAGCAAGATGCCACAGCATATTGCAGAAATGGAAGATCCAATCTTTGAATTCAACAAGGCTATTATCGACGCTACTGCCGACTATTGTGTATCATACAAGCCAAACCTCGCTTTCTATGAAGCTTATGGAGTAAAAGGTCTTGTAGCTTTCGAGAAAACAGTTGACTATTTGAAGAAGAACTATCCAAACCATTTTATCATCGCAGATGCTAAGCGTGGCGATATCGGCAACACATCAGCTATGTATGCAAAGACTTTCTTCGAGGAATATAATGTAGAAGCTTTGACAGTTGCTCCATACATGGGCGAAGATAGTGTAACTCCATTCCTTACATATGAAGGAAAATGGGTTGTATTGTTGGCATTGACAAGCAATAAGGGTTCTCACGACTTTCAGCTAACAGAAGACGCAAATGGCGAACGCCTGTTTGAGAAAGTCTTGAAAAAGAGCCAAGAATGGGGAAATGATGAGAACATGATGTATGTTGTTGGTGCTACACAGGGTGCTATGTTTGCCGACATTCGTAAGTGTGCCCCTACCCATTTCTTGCTTGTACCTGGTGTTGGCGCTCAGGGTGGTAGCCTTCAGGAAGTATGCAAATATGGTATGATTAAGGATTGTGGTTTGCTCGTTAACTCTTCACGCGGCATTATCTACGCAAGCAAGGGTGAAGACTTTGCTGAGGCTGCAGGTCAGAAAGCAAAAGAGTTGCAGGAGCAAATGGCTGCAGAATTGGCTAATTTGGCATAATTGTTTTATAACATATTAATGTTGGCTTTATTTTGCGTCATTTTGGCGTAAAAATACCAAATATATAGTATTTAAGGACTTGGATAATAAAAAAAAAGCAAATATTATCCAAGTCCTTATTGTATATCAGCAAAAATTGCTATATTTGCAAATTATAATATAATGATTAAACAAATATGGAATTTTCAGCTAAGCAAATTGCCCAGTTCGTACAGGGTGTTATTGAAGGTGACGAGAACGCTACTGTTAACACATTTGCTAAGATTGAGGACGGAAAGCCTGGAGCTATTTCGTTCCTTTCAAATCCTAAATATACACATTATATCTATGACACAGAGTCAAGCATCGTGCTCGTAGACAAGAGTGTAGAACTCGAAAAGCCTACCAAGGCTACCCTTATCAAGGTAGACAACGCATACGAATGCGTGGCTAAACTTTTGCAGCTCTACGAATCTATGAAGCCTAAGAAAACAGGTATTGATTCTTTGGCTTTCATTTCTCCTTCGGCTAAGATTGGTGAAAATGTATATATTGGAGCATTCGCATATATTGGCGATAATGTTGTTATTGGCGACGGATGCCAGATTTATCCTAACGTAGTTATCTGCGAGAATGCCAAGGTTGGCAAAGACTGCTTGTTCTATCCTAACGTTACAATCTATCATGATTGTCATGTTGGTAATCGTGTAACCCTTCATGCTGGTAGCGTAGTAGGTTCTGATGGTTTCGGTTTCGCTCCTTCAGAGAATGGTTATGATAAGATTCCTCAAATTGGTATCGTAACTATTGAAGATGATGTAGAAATTGGTGCAAATACCTGTATCGACCGTTCTACCATGGGTAGCACATACGTTCGCAAAGGTGTTAAGCTCGACAACCTCGTGCAGATTGCCCACAATACCGATATTGGTGCAAATACAGTGATGAGCGCTCAGGTTGGTATTGCAGGTTCTACTAAGGTTGGTCAATGGTGTATGTTTGGTGGTCAGGTTGGTATTGCAGGTCATATCACTATTGGCAACAAGGTGTTCCTCGGAGCACAATCAGGTGTGCCAAGTAGCTTGAAAGATAATCAGACTCTTATCGGTACACCTCCTATGGAGAAGTTGCCTTACTTTAAGTCGCAGGCCATCTTCCAAAAACTTCCAGACCTCTATAAGCAAATTCAGAAATTGCAAAAGGAAGTTGACGAATTGAAAAAATTAAAATAAAGATATTATCCATTATGGACGCACAAAAACAAACAACCTTGAAAGGTAGCTTTTCCCTCTTCGGAAAAGGATTACATACAGGATTGAGTCTAACAGTAGTCTTCAATCCTGCACCTGAAAATACAGGATACAAAATTCAGCGTACCGACCTTGAAGGCGCTCCTATTATCGACGCTGTCGCAGAGAAGGTGGTTGATACTCAGCGTGGTACCGTGCTTGGCGAAGGCAACATCCGCGTTTCTACTATAGAACATGGTATGGCAGCCCTTTATGCCCTTGGCATCGACAACTGCTTGATTCAGGTTAACGGTCCTGAGTTCCCTATCCTCGATGGCTCGGCTACTCAGTATGTACAGAAAATCAACGAGGTTGGAATCGAAGAGCAGAATGCTCCTAAAGACTACTATATTATCAAGCATAAGATAGAGGTTAAGGATCCAGAAACTGGCTCTTGCATAACAATTTTGCCAGATGAGCAATTTTCTATCACAGCTATGTGCTCGTTCCAGTCTAAGTTCATTAATAGCCAGTTTGCAACTCTCGACGATATCCGCAACTTTAGCGAGGAGATTTCTCCAGCTCGCACATTTGTGTTTGTTCGCGATATCGTACCTTTGCTCGAAGCAAACCTTATAAAGGGTGGCGACTTGGATAACGCTATTGTTATCTATGAGCGCGAGGTTACTCAAGAGAAGCTTGATCAGCTTGCAGACGTGCTTAACGTTCCTCATATGGATGCTAAGAAGATTGGCTACATCCAGCACAAGCCTTTGATGTGGGAAAACGAGTGTACTCGTCATAAGCTCCTTGATATCATTGGTGATATGGCACTTATCGGTAAACCTATCAAGGGTCGTATCGTGGCTACTCGTCCTGGTCATACCATCAACAACAAGTTTGCTCGTTTGATGCGTAAGGAAATTCGTAAGCACGAGATTCAAGCTCCTGTTTACAATCCTAACGATGCTCCTGTAATGGACAATATTCGTATACGCGAACTGTTGCCACATCGTTATCCTATGCAGTTGGTTGACAAGATTATTGCCGTGGGTTCAACAAGCATCGTAGGTGTTAAGAACGTAACTGCCAACGAGCCATTTTTTGTAGGTCACTTCCCAAAAGAGCCTGTAATGCCTGGAGTATTGCAGATTGAGGCTATGGCGCAATGTGGAGGATTGTTGGTACTAAATCAGGTTGAAGAACCTGAGCGTTGGTCTACCTACTTCCTGCGTATCGATGAAGTGAAGTTCCGCCAGAAGGTAGTTCCTGGCGACACACTACTCTTCAAGGTTGAACTTCTCGCTCCTGTACGCCATGGCATAAGTTCTATGAAGGGTTATATGTTCGTAGGCGACAAGGTCGTTTCGGAAGCAACATTTACTGCACAAATCGTAAAGAATAAATAAGAATAATGAATCAGATTAGTCCATTAGCATTTGTACATCCTGAGGCAAAACTCGGAGACAACAACATAATCGGTCCTTTCTGCTATATTGACCGCAATACTGTAATTGGCAACAATAATGTGTTGCAAAATAGTGTTACTATACATGTTGGTGCACGTATTGGTGATGGCAACGAGATATTCCCTGGTGCCAGCATCTCTACTAAGCCACAAGACTTGAAGTTCCGTGGCGAAGAGACTACCTGCGAAGTTGGTAACAACAACAGTATCAGAGAGAACGTAACTATTTCTCGCGGTACTGCTTCTAAGGGTAAGACCGTGGTAGGAAGCAATAACCTATTGATGGAATGTGTGCATGTGGCTCACGATTGCGAGCTCGGAAGCGGACTTATTATAGGTAACTCTACTAAGTTTGCAGGCGAGGTTGTCGTTGATGATAATGCTATCGTTAGTGCCAACGTTCTTGTTCATCAGTTCTGCCACATTGGTGGTTATGTGATGATTCAGGGTGGTTGCCGTTTCAGCCAGGATATTCCTCCTTACGTGATAGCAGGCAAAGAGCCAACAAAATATTGCGGTTTGAACCTTGTAGGTCTTCGCCGACGTGGCTTCAGCAACGAGCTCATCACAAAGCTCCACGATGCTTATCGTTTGCTCTATTCTAAAGGTATCCTTAAAGAAGGCTTGGAAGAGATAAAGACAAATATGGAGGTTACTCCTGAAATTCAATATCTCATCGACTTCGTTACAACTTCAAAGCGAGGCATTATCAGATAATAGTAAATTCTGATAAATATCGAATTGTGAAAACAAACGAGATTTTATAGTATTTAATATTGAGAGATATTACAGCTAAATAGTGAAAGGAATTTAGATGACATCATCCAAACTAACATTTGTGAATGTGTCTTCTATATTCCTTTTTCTTTTCATTATAAGTTTCCACTTTTTGTCATCAAGTTTTTTATATAGATGAGAAACACCTTGATAGTAATCGTTGGTCCTACAGGCGTTGGCAAGTCTGAACTTTGTCTTGATATTGCTGAACATCTTGGTGTACCAATAATAAATGCCGACTCGCGTCAAATCTTTAAAGAACTACCGATAGGAACGGCAGCCCCTACCCCTGAGCAGCAGAAGCGTGTTTACCATTATTTCGTTGGCAACCACACCCTCGACGACTATTATAGCGCTTCGCTCTATGAAAAAGATGTGATGAAGTTGCTTCAGCAAATGTTTTCAGACGATGGCCATGAAAATCATGCTGCTTTGATGTCTGGCGGTTCGATGATGTATATCGATGCTGTATGTAAAGGAATTGATGATATTCCTACCATACGAGAAGACATACGCGAGATGATGAAGCAAAGGCTTGAGAACGAAGGTCTTGAAGCTTTGGTTGCAGAACTAAAAGAGCTTGATCCTGAGCATTGGGCTATTGTAGACCGTAATAATCCGCGCCGTGTTGTTCATGCTCTAGAAATATGCCATCAGACAGGTAGCACATATACTTCCTTTCGTACAAACTCCGTGAAGCAACGTCCGTTTAATATCTTGAAGATAGGTTTAAACCGCGATCGTGAAGAAATGTACGATAGAATAAATCGCAGGGTTCTTATGATGATGGAACAAGGCTTAGAAGACGAAGCTCGACGTGTATATCATAAACGCTTTTGCAACTCTTTGAATACCGTAGGTTATAAAGAGATGTTTGCCTATTTTGATGGTACGATAGACCGCGACGAAGCAATCCGTCAGATACAGTCAAATTCACGTCGATATATGCGCAAACAGCTCACTTGGTTCAAGAAAGATGAGAATATCCGCTGGTTTTCGCCCGATAATATTGAAGAAATCATAAAATATATCGACAAATCGCTATAGTTGTCGTTATTATTATTACTTTTGTATGTATAATTTGCTAATTAGGCATAAGTATGTATAAGAAGATTAAACGCTTTTGCAGTTGGTGTGCAACAAAGATGCGCACTTTCTGGTCATGGTACAAGTCGCTCTACAGAGGACGTGCCTGGTATACAAAAACCCTTGTTGGTTTTGTTTCGTTGATAGTAATGCTGTTCCTCTATCTTGGAGCAGTAGATATCAATTTCCTTTGGCTTTTCGGTAAGAGTCCTGGCTATTTCTCAGGAATTAATGATCCTCAGACAAGTCAGGCGTCTGAGATTTATAGTGCAGATGGCGAATTGATAGGAAAATACTTCAATGAAAACCGTACTCCGGTAAAGTACGAAGAAGTGGCTCCTGACTTTTGGCGTGCTCTCATAGATACAGAAGACGAGCGCTTCTATAAGCATATGGGTATCGATCCTATAGGTCTTTTTGGTGCCGTTAAGGATGCCTTGCTTCGTCATGATGGTCGTGGAGCATCAACTATCACCCAGCAGCTTGCTAAGAATATGTTCCGCGTACGTTCGCAATATTCTACAGGTTTGCTTGGTAAGATTCCTGGTCTTAGGATTCTTATCGTGAAGAGCAAGGAGTGGATTATTGCCACAAAGCTTGAAACCGTCTATAGCAAGAAGGAAATCATCACCATGTATGCCAATACCGTTGACTTTGGTTCCAACGCTTTTGGTATAAAGACTGCCGCTAAGACATATTTCAATGCCACACCAAAGGAGCTCACTACCGACCAATGTGCTATCCTCGTGGGTATGCTTAAGGCTACAACATACTATAATCCTATCTCACATCCAGAGAATAGCTTGCGTCGTCGAAATGTTGTGATGATGAATATGGTTAAGCATCACGACCTTGATAAGGCTCGTTATTCAGAACTATCGCAGCTACCACTAAAGCTTGACTTTAAGATAGAGAACAATTATGATGGTAAGGCACTATATTTCCGTCAGGCTGTTGCTGATGACTTGAAGGCATGGTGTGAGGAGAATGGTTACGATCTCTATAGTAGTGGTCTTAAAATTTATACCACTCTTGACTCACGTATGCAGAAGTATGCTGAAGAAGCTGCTATCAAGCAGATGAAGCAGATACAACGCAACTTCAAGAACCATTGGGGCAACAACGATCCATGGATTGACGAGCATGGCAAAGTGATACCAAACTTCATCGAGGATATTGCTAAGCGTCAGCCTTTTTATAAACAGTTGGAAGCAAAATTTGAAGACAACCAAGACTCTATAAACTATTATCTCAACAAACCTCACAAGGTTAAACTCTTCGACTATGAGAAGGGATCTATTGAGATGGAGATGTCGTCGTTGGATTCTATTCGCTACATGGTGAAATTCATGCATTGCGCTATGGTAGCCATGGAACCACAAACAGGTGCTGTAAAAGCATGGGTTGGTGATATTGATTTCAATTCTTGGAAATACGACAAGGTTAAAGCTATGCGCCAGCCTGGTTCTACTTTCAAACTCTTCGTTTATACCGAAGCTATGAATCAGGGCTTGACTCCTTGCGACAAGCGTCGCGATGAATATATCTCTATGCAGGTATACGACAGCAAGAAGCATGAGATGACAACATGGACTCCAGGCAATGCCAACGGCTCTTTCTCTGGCGACTCTATGGCTCTTAAGAGTGCATTTGCTAAAAGTATTAACTCGGTAGCTGTTCGTCTTGGTCAGGAAATGGGTATCAAGAGAATCATAGAGACAGCCCACAAGATGGGTGTTGACAGCAAACTCGATAATACTCCATCGTTGGCTCTTGGTTCAAGCGATATGAACCTCCTCGAACTTGCCGACTCTTATTGTACCGTAGCTGATAATGGTCGTCATCATGCTCCAGTATTGGTGACACGTATTGTAGACCGTGATGGAAAAGAGGTTTATCGTGCTCCAGAGGATGCCGAACAAGTTATTCCTTACAAGAGTGCATTCTTCATGCAGCAACTTCTCAAGGGTGGTATGATGGAACCTGGAGGAACTTCTCAAAGTCTTTGGGGCTATGTGGGACAATTCAAGGATACCGAATTTGGTGGTAAGACTGGTACTTCCAACAACCATTCCGACGCTTGGTTCGTAGGCGTTAGTCCTAAGCTTGTAGTTGGTGCATGGGTAGGAGGCGAATATCGTAGCATTCACTTCCGTACTGGTGCTCTCGGACAAGGTTCGCGTACTGCGCTCCCTATTTGTGGCTACTTCCTTCAGTCTGTTCTTGCCGATCCTGCTTTTGCTCATTATCGTGGCAAATTCGATAAGCCTAAGGATAGTGATATAACTTCCGACATGTATACTTGTGCAAGTTATTATCCAAGCGCCAAGAACGATACTCTTGACAACGATAGTACACTCGTTATAGAAGAAGAGATTATGCTCGACGAGAATGGCAACCCTGTACATCGTGTTGTTAAATCTGAGGGTGAAAGCCAATCTTCAGCTAATGGCGCATCAACTCCTAATCAAGAGAAGACGCGCACTCAGCCTAAGGAACAGGCAGTAAATTTCGATGACCTATAATAAGTGAACACTCACCTTACATGGCCGAAACAGATTTTGAGAATATAGATAAAGAAAATCCTGAGCTACAACAAGCTCTTCAGATTATAAGATTTACCCGTCGCTCGCTTTTCCTTACCGGAAAAGCAGGGACGGGTAAGTCTACTTTCTTACGTTATATAGCCAGCCATACCAAGAAGAAAAATATCATTCTTGCTCCTACAGGTATAGCTGCTATTAATGCAGGAGGTTCCACTCTCCATAGCTTCTTCAAACTTCCTTTCCATCCTTTGCTTCCAACTGATGTCAGCTATAGTCCGCGCTACATCCGCGACACGCTAAAATACAACCGTGAGAAGGTAAAGCTCATTCAGGAGGTAGAACTCATCATCATCGATGAGATAAGTATGGTACGTGCCGACATCATCGATTTTATAGATAAAGTGCTGCGCATATATTGTCGCAACATGCGTGAACCTTTTGGCGGCAAGCAGATGTTGTTTGTTGGCGATATCTATCAGCTTGAACCTGTTATCAAGGAGGAAGACCGCCAGCTGTTGCGTCCTTTCTATAAGTCAGGCTATTTCTTTGATGCCAACGTGTTCCGTCAAATGCGCCAGGTGTGTATAGAGCTACGCAAGGTATACCGCCAAAACGACCCTGAGTTTATTGGCATACTCGACAATATCCGCATATCGCAAGTTTCCGACCGCCAGCTTTCTATGCTCAACACCCGTGTTGGAGCCGAGGTTGACAACAACGATGGTCAACTCTCTATCACCCTTTCCACCCTTCGCGATACTGTCGACTTCATCAACCAACGAAAGCTCGACGAGCTTGAGGGTGAACAGATGATGTTTCAAGGTAATGTTCAAGGTGAGTTTCCTGTTAACAGCCTCCCTACCCCTATGGAGCTAATCTTAAAGATTGGTGCACAGGTGTTGTTCGTGAAAAACGATAAGGAGAAAAGATGGGTAAATGGAACCCTTGGCACCATTACAGGAGTTGATGAAGAAGGATACAATTATATTACCATCTTGCTTGAGAATGGCTTAGAATTTGATGTTGAGCGCGAAGTATGGAGCAACATGCGCTATACTTTCGACGAAACAGAAAAGAAAATCGTAGAAGAGGAAATAGGAACCTATACTCAATTCCCAATACGCTTGGCATGGGCAATAACCGTTCACAAAAGTCAAGGTCTTACCTTTAGCAACGTAAAGATTGATTTCACGGGTGGTGTCTTTGCTGCAGGACAAACCTACGTGGCTCTATCTCGATGTAAATCCTTAGAAGGTATAAGCCTTAACCTTCCTATACGTCGAGGAGATATCTTCGTAAATCGTGCCGTTGTCGACTTTGCTCGCAACTACAACGATAATGCAGTCATTCAGTCTGCCTTATCGCAATCTAAGGCCGATCAGCAATATCATGATGCTATAGAAGCTTTCGACAAAGGCGACATGCAGTCGGCACTCGACAATTTCTTCCTTGCCATTCATAGTCGTTACGATATCGAGAAGCCTATCGCCAAACGCTATTTGCGAAAGAAACTATCTATCGTCAATAGTTTGCAAAACAAGATTACTCAACTTCAGCAGGAAGCTGACTGTCAACGCAAAGCCCTTATGAAGTTTGCTACCGAATATGTGGTAATGGGCAAAGAATGCGAAAGCGAAGGCATGACGGATGCAGCCATCCGCAACTACGAAAAAGCTCTTGAACTTTGCCCCGGCCATACTGTGGCTAAGCGCAGACTAAAGAAGTTAAAGAAAAATAAGAAGTAATGACATGAGCCGGAATTAAGATGTAATGGAGCTAAAGAAATAGCCTAACTATCATAATTATATAACGAAAAAGGCAAGCGAAACAAATCGCTTGCCTTTATTATTAACTATCAATAAATATACTTCATTTTAGTAGAACTTGAAATAGTTCTTTGCGTTGTTGTAAGAGATATCCTCAACCATACGAGAAAGGCTCTCCATATCGTTAGGAAGCAATCCCTTTTCAACATCGTTACCCAAGAGGTTGCAAAGCAATCTTCTGAAGTACTCATGACGAGGATAGCTCAAGAATGAACGGCTATCGGTAAGCATACCTACGAAGCGGCTCAACAATCCGAGTACTGAAAGAGCGTTCATCTGGCGTGTCATACCATCGAGCTGATCGTTGAACCACCAACCTGAACCAAACTGAATCTTACCTGGGCAAGAACCATCCTGGAAGTTACCAAGCATAGTAGCAATAACCTCGTTAGCACATGGGTTAAGAGTATAGAGGATAGTGCGTGTGAGCTTACCTCTCATATTGAGCTTGTTGAGGAAATGGCTCATAGCCTTAGCAGTTGTAAACTCACCAATAGAGTCGAAACCAGTATCAGCACCAAGCTTGTCATACATCAAAGTATTGTTGTCGCGAATAGCACCATAGTGATACTGATGAGTCCAGTCTGCATTATAGTCCATTTCTGCACAAACAGTAAGGAATGCATTCTTATACTGGCGAACCTCCTCAATAGAAAGCTGCTGTCCGCTCATAGCCTTAGCGAAGATAGTCTCAATCTGAGAATCTGTATACTCCTCATCATAGAACTCCTCAATACCGTGGTCAGAAAGCTTGCAACCATTCTCTGCGAAGAAGTCGTGACGCTTCTGAAGAGCATCAACCATATCCTTGAAAGTAGTGATGGTAACACCAGCTACTTCGCCAAGCTTATTGATATATTCAGCATAGTCTGGCTTCTCGATGTTCATAGCCTTGTCAGGACGCCATGCTGGAATCATCTTAATCTCGAAACCACTCTCGCGAGTCTGCTTGTGGTAGCGAAGATCGTCGATTGGATCATCTGTAGTACATACGCACTCTACATTATAATGACGCATCAAACCACGAGCGCTAAACTCTGGCTGCAACAATTTCTCGTTACACTCGTCATAAATCTCACGTGCTGTCTTTGGCGAAAGAAGCTTATCGATACCGAAAGCAGTCTTAAGCTCAAGGTGAGTCCAATGATAAAGAGGGTTACGGAAAGTATAAGGTACGGTCTCTGCCCACTTTTCAAACTTCTCCCAGTCAGAGGTATCCTTTCCTGTACAGAAACGCTCATCAACACCATTTGTACGCATAGCACGCCACTTGTAGTGGTCGCCACCAAGCCAAAGCTCTGTGATGCTCTTAAACTTGTGGTCGTTAGCAACCATTTCTGGAATCAGATGGCAATGGTAATCGATGATAGGCATCTTAGCCGCATGATTGTGAAACAAATCCTGTGCAGTTTGTGTATCCAACAGGAAGTTTTCATCCATAAACTTTTTCATGTTTTCTTTCTGTTTTAATAGATTATAGTATTGTTATAATTTACATTTTTAATGTTTAGAGAGCAATATCTCTTTCAACTTGCAAAGTTAATGGAAAATGTAATAGCAACAAAATAATTAGCCGTTAATTTTTGGCTACTTTGTATTAAAATAAGTTACTAAGCCATAAAACTAACAGATTGTAACTTGGCTAACATTTTGTCACATAAATATATGATATTATTTGCTTATTCCGTAGTTTTTAACTAAATTTGCCCAAAATTAAGCACGAGCGATGTCACAAAAGGTATTAATCATTTATACAGGTGGTACTATAGGTATGGGATGTAACCCTCTAACGGGCACTTTGGAGCCGTTAGATTTCAATCATTTGGTTGAAAGCATGCCAGAGTTTCTGCAACTTCAAACTGGTGTAGAAGTATATCAGTTTACACCTCCGATAGACTCCAGCGACATGAGTCCACGTCTTTGGGCGCAAATAGTAAGAATTATAGCTGAGAGATATAATGACTACGATGGCTTTGTTATCCTTCATGGTACCGACACCATGTCGTATACAGCAAGTGCCCTATCGTTCATGCTCGAAAACCTCACCAAGCCTGTTATCCTTACTGGTTCGCAGCTTCCTATGGGTCAACTACGTACTGATGGTAAAGAGAACCTTATTACGAGTGTCGAATTAGCATCGTTGAAAGACAGCCATGGTAATGCTATGGTGCCAGAAGTATGTGTTTACTTTAGTGGTCGTCTGCTCCGTGGAAATCGCTCTATTAAGAAGAATGCCGATGGTTTCAATGCCTTCGACTCGTTCAACTATCCACACCTTTGCGACGCTGGCATCAACTTCACATTCCATCCTCACCACATTCTTAAGCCTGATTTCTCTAAACCTATGATTCCGCATTATGCAATGGATCCTAATGTTGTGGTGTTTAGTCTTTTCCCGGGCATTCAGGAAAGCATCATTCGCCACGTGCTTGACGCTCCAGAACTTCGAAGCATAGTTATGCGTAGCTATGGTAGCGGTAATGCTCCTCAGCAGCCATGGCTCAACAAGCTTCTTTATCAGGCAGCCCATCGTGGCGTGGTAATAGTAAACATCAGCCAATGTGTTGCCGGTAGCGTAGAAATGTCGCGCTACGATACAGGCTATCATCTTAAAAAAGCTGGAGTCATTAGCGGTATTGATTCTACTGTCGAGGCAGCTGTTACCAAGCTGATGTTCCTACAAGGACAATACAGCGATTCAAACATCATTCGCAATATGATGTGCCGCACAATAGCAGGCGAAATAACAATTGAATAAATAGCATATGTAATTGCTATAGTATAAACTCTTCCCCCCCCAACATCTTTCAACTAAAGAAAGACGTTGGGGCAAAACTTTTAATATTTGTATATCAAATGTTTTGCGGTAAAACCATTTGCAAGGCTCAAAGGAAAATGTCCCAAGGGAAATTTTATTGGGGAAGACTGTCCGAAAACTTAATTAGAGCAGCAACCAACTGAATTGAGCTATTTTCTTTTATTCTTTATGATTAATCAACCTCGCTACCCTTTATTAAACAATATTTAGCTGCAAGCATATTGACATTTGACTGCAAGCAAAAACTCGTTTGATAGAAAGCATAGATACATTTGCTAGAAAGCATAGATTGTTCGATACATAGCTTCGCAGGGCAGACGCATTAAATATTTTATTCGTTAACATCTGTGTTGTACAGTTATAACTTATTGAATATTAACATTATATATTTACATATATGAAATATTTTTT
>OBII01000011.1_pt1 | contig 130435 bp, 99 predicted proteins | sample 2433771 | NCBI WGS metagenome assembly OBII01 (sample SAMEA2452127, study PRJEB22498) | human gut metagenome | biome: human feces; feature: human gut; material: feces | place: Australia | collected 2012
ACTGTATTTCAATTAATTCAAAGAGCGATTAGTCCACTTTAACGGGACAGTAGTGGTTTCATTTGATTATTTTTGAATACCTAACTTATAATAAATTCCAATTTATTCAGTTACAGGAACAAGCTTGATGAGAGCGATTGTTGCTGAGTCTGCCTTTGAAATCTTATGAGCACCAGCCTCAAGAACTACAGTAGCTGGATTACCAGTAATCTTTGTTCCGTCAACCTTTACATTCTGTGCCTTAGAGCCTGTACCGAAATATATCGACAATGTCATCTTAGAAGTTGTTGCAAAGCTAATCTCTGTACCAGATTCCATTTTAGCACTTGCCTTGTAAGTCACACCATCAACAGTTGTTTCTTCCTTTGTATAGTTGCTCTTAGAACCTGTCTGTGTGAAAGCAGGATTAGAAATGGCAAATGTCTTTGTTGTGCTATCATAAGAGAAGCTACATGTTACAGTACCCTCTACAGCAGGAGTGTCAGGTGTTGGGTCAGGTGTAGGTGTTGGATCTGGAGTAGGATCTGGTGTAGGAGTTGGAGTTACTGTACCACCAGTCTCACCGCTTGATGCATTCTCGTCACCAAAGATACCTACGAGACTTGTCTTATATGAAGAAAGAATGGCATCGAGACCTGCACAACGGCCATAGTCAGCATCATCAGTAGCATTGTTGAATGTATAGTGGATATCACCCTGATTCAAACGACCTGCGCCATAGAAGCCTGTTACCTTAGCAGGAATATCAACAGTAGCATCAGGAGTATATGTATACATCTTTGAAGCATCAGTATCAAAGTTGTTGTATGATGTACCACCAGCCTTAGCAACTACTGTAGCAGGAACCTTTTCTGAAGGAGATGCTACCTCATATGCATCAAAATCTGTGTTTGATTGCTTCCAAGTGACATAGCTAAAGTGGCTTCCCTTCTCTGCAAAGATATTGCCGTAAGACTTCAATACTCCACCAGCCTCACCAGAGAATGTACCATCGCCCTTAGCATCTGTACCTTGCTTGGAAATCATCATAGGATACTTGGTGTTACGGAAATAGTTTGACTCAACGAATACGCTTGCGCCCATTGTTACACCGATACCATACTTTGCAACACCATCATAGTAGTTGTTCCATACATGAACAGAAGATGTACGTACACGTGGGTGACGAGAGTCTGAGTGGTCAAACCAGTTATGGTGGTAGCAAATCAAGTTGTCAACAGTCTCACTCTTCATACCACATAGGTTTGACTTACCAGTGTCGTGGAAGTGGTTATAAGAGAATGTGCAGAAAGTAGCACCATCCTTAGAGTCCAAAGCTCCATCACCCTTACCATGGTCACCACCGCCTTGCTCACCATAGAAGTAGTCGTTGTTGTGAACCCAGATGTGATGTGTTCCCTTAATCTCCATGTTATCATTGCTTGAGCCTTGATAGAAGAATGCCATGTTGCGAACCTCAACACCTGTACCATTGATGATACCCAAACCGAAGCCATGGAAGCAAGCATCATCACCGATACCCTCGATGGTAACATTCATTTTTGTAGCTTCGCTATTGCCTTTCAACAAAAGACCCTTTTGGTCGGTCTTAAGTTGGTCGCCAGCATCAGCAGTCTTAATCTCACCAATAATACGAACTGCAATAGGAATACTATCCGTACCTTTCTGCTTTGCAAGAAGGATGTCGCCAATACCTGTGTATTCCACATCTTTCTTACCATCGCTCAAAGAAGCCTTGATAGTCTTGAAAGTATTCTTTGTTACATAGAGAACCTTGGCACCAGCCTTCAAAGTACCATCGTTGTTATAAGCACCTACACCATCGCGGACACCCTTATGAGCAAAACCCTGACGGTCGTAGTTAACAACCTTCAAGTTGTCTGCGATACCGTAAGCAGCCATCTCTTTGCCATCAGCCCCTACGGCAACAACCTTCAAAGAGTAGTTGCCAGCCTTCAAACCTACAACGTCTACACGACCATACGGACCATAGTTACGAACCAACTGCTCGTCAACCTTAGTATAATCAGCATACTGACCACCCTTCACATATACATTATATGTCTTTGCAGAAGAAAGAAGTGACCACTTTGCATAAGCACTTTCCTGCCAACCTTTGCTTTCAGTAATGGTGATACCCTTTTCTGTAACCTCACCACTCTCGCCACGTTCGGCAGCCTTAGCAAAGCTCAACTCCTTAACAGTAGCATCGTAAACATCGTTTTCAGCACCCGCCTTTGCAGGAACTACGATAGTCTTATCTCCATCGAAAGAAACCTTAGTCAAGTCTTCTGTATTGTAATAGTTTACAGCACCACTATTTGTTGCAACAAACATCTGGTTCTTGTAAGTATCACGATTTACAGTATTGCTTACCTTATTATTATCATCAGGATTAACAGGGTCTGGAGTTACATTATTAGGATCCTTTACAGAGATGCTATAAACCAACATACCACCGTCAGAAGTAGTCAATGTCACATCACCTGCTTCAGAAACAGTACCCGTACAAGTCATCTGGTTAGTAGACTTTGTTGCGAAATTAGTAGTACCACCAACATTGTTGCTTACATAAATACCGCGAGCTTTTTTGCTGCTTGCTGTCTTGCAAACAACAGTTACTACCCAACCTTTCTGAACATTAGGAATTGTAACAACAAGATTGCTACCATTGAGTTCAAAATATTCGTTTGTATAATTCAAACGAAGCTTACCGCTCTGGTTTGCAGGAGTACCACTGCTTGAAGCTACAGCTGCGCCACTCTTAAAGAGCAAACCTTTGGCAAAATCAAGTTCTGTGCCATTAGCAGTCAAAGCTGCATTATTCAAAGCAGGAAGGAAATTATAACGTCCCTTTGTTGCATCGTTATGCCAATTTGTAGCATCTGCATTAATCAAAGCCACATCTGCCTCACTAATAAACGGATCGCGGCCTGCGAAGTTCCACGACTGTGCTACGGCTGTGCCAAAGCTCATCAAGAAGAGAGCCAAAGAAAATACTGTCTTTTTCATATTTCGTTCCTCCTTACCTTACTTGATGATTACTTTCTTACCATTCACGATGTAGATACCCTTAGCCAAGCCCTCGGTAGAAGTTCCTACGAACTGACCATTGAGGTTAAACACCTTACCTTGCAAAGACTGCTTAACAGTCTCCACTTGGTTGATACCTGTAGGATTAGTATCATAAGAGAAAGCCAACTTCACAAACGACATGTCGCTTTCTTCAGATGTACCATCCGAATAAGTAAGGGTTAGATTGTCACCATTAAATGTGATTTCAGTAACAGTCTTGTCTACAGACTGACCATTGATTGTTACGGTCTGCTTATTATCCGCCCAAACATAGGTAGAGAATAATGCAGCCATAGCAAAGAGGCAAATTTTCTTCATTTTATTAGTAGATTAGTTGTTTTCGATTGTTCGTATGCAAAGGTATCACTTTTCTTAGTACTTTTATCAAAAAAGATAGTTTTTCATCACGCAAACGTTTAAGTAAACTTTTCGTAAACAAGAATGAGAGATAAAAAGATTCAAGCAATATAATATGGTATAAAAACAAAAAAACTGAATCCTTAAATAAGAATTCAGCTTTCATCTTAGTGTGGTGCCACCAGGAATCGAACCGGGGACACAAGGATTTTCAGTCCTTTGCTCTACCAACTGAGCTATGGCACCATACTTACCAAATTGTCATTTTGACTTTAGCGAGTGCAAAGGTACATCATTTATATCAAACTACCAAATTTTTATTGATAAAAGTGATAATAAAAATAAAAAAGAGCTTTTGCAAAGGTAAGCTGCATTCGGGAATGAAAAAGAAAACTGCGTCTTTCTTTTGTCATTCCACTCATTTGCACTACCTTTAAATTAGGCAGGCGGCGCTCGGGAATAAAAAACAAAAACTTCGTGTTTTGTTTTGTTATTCCATTCACTTGCACTACCTTTGCAAAAGAATCGGGATGTAGCGCAGTTGGTAGCGCACTACGTTCGGGACGTAGATGTCGCCAGTTCGAATCTGGTCATCCCGACATAAAAGGCGCAAGGAAGAATAATATTTCTCCTTACGCCTTTTCCTTTAAATATAACCCTACATTAAAGGCTATAGAGGAAGATATTATTAAAGTCCAAACATCTGACTTACTATCTCTGCATCGTGCTCACTATACGAGATAGGTTTAGACATTGGTTTATAATGGAAGTCTTCGAAATAGAACCACTGGTATATTATAAACTGCTTATCTTTCGACATACAGACTTCAGCTCTTACATTACCTATAGCTACACTATCTGCAACTTTACCGGCTTTCATAAATCGTTCGATTTCATCTACCGACTTAGCCGAAGCACTTGCCATTTCTCGTCCTTTATCTGGAGCATAGTCAAAAGTATGAGCCGACACTTTGCTATTTGTTGGCAAATATACAGCGTTTTCTACAAATCCGCAGAAAGCGGAAGTTATCTTAATATCGTTATTAGCAGAAACGGCAGGAGCCATTTCCAGATTCTTAATCTTTACCATAAAATCTCTTTGTTTTTAATCTGTTATTAAATTCTTTGTTATTAAATTCTTTGTGCGTGAGTGGGAACAAAGATTCTAACACAGTATACGCCTCAACGCTATTACATAATAATAACGTGGGCAAAAGAGATAGTGAGGAGCCTTTGCTGCTCCAACAGGAATAAAAGTATAAGATTGTGTGATTGAATAATTATCATTTAATGCGATAAAATGGGCATTAAATGGAGAAGGTTCAAAAGAAACAATAGTGCGACTAACACGTGGTGCACATACTTGTACTGGCAATACAGCATCGCCCCACATGGCAGAATTCTGCGAATCGGCATCCGATGCAGCATCCTTTAATAGGTCTTTTTCATGATGTTTACTATAGTCGGAAGCAGAGTCAGCAAAGGCACATGAAGGCAACACCATCATAAAGATGATGGCTACCAACATACCTATTATTCTGTTTCTACTATTCATAAATATCTATTGCCTACTTTTTTATTTCTTGCAAAGTTATAGAAATATCTGCAGAATACGAAATTCTACTTGCATTTTATTTCTTTTTAAAGTTAATATTCCATATATGGTCGCAGTCGCTCAATCACATCAGGAGTGAAATCAGGAAGAAATTTCAGATTGTCTATACTCGTCAATGGTCCACGCAATCTACGATATTCTATGATATCTCGAGCCTGATAGAAATTAATATACGGATGTGCTTTTAGCTGGTTCAGAGTAAGCTTGTTAACTTTAATCTTTCTTACTCCGCCATCAGGAATACACATATATTGCAAAGTACTCTCTGGGAATCCATCTATCTCCTTCAACTGTTTTAAACTAACGAAGCCACCAAGACGCTTACGATAATCAACTATCTTTCGAGCATAGTAAGAGCCGATTCCTGGTATTCGCTTAAGCAAGGTGGTATCAGCATTATTAATAGCGATACGTTGCTGAAGTGTTATCTTATGTGGATATCTTGCGGTATCTTTCGAGTGAACAACTTCATCCTTAACAGCCATTTCCTGAGCAGGACGATAGTCTGCGGAAATATGAATATATGGTTCAAGCTCCTTATATTGCTTAGCAGAAAGCCCATACAATCGAGCAAAATCGCTTGGCCGCGAATAATGTCCGCCTGCAGCTCTATACTTATATATATTCCTCACTTGCCATGGTTGAAGACCAAGACGCAGAAGTTGTGTGCTATCAGCAGTATTAGGATCAAACGGAAAGCGTTCAACTTTTACATCTCCTACATTATAATAATATGGTTTGGCGTCTTCTTCTGCAGAAAAGCCTTTTGCCGTTGCTTTATACCCAACAGAATCTTGTGATACTACGGTGCCAATTTTGCCCACTTCATCGGTATTATCAAAGAGTATCACCAACAGCCATACAACTGCAGCAAACAGTATTATCGACAATACTACCGAACGGTCTGACCTATTGAAATAAAAGAATTCTCTCCACTCCATATCATTATTTACTATATTATACCTTATTATAATATCCCCATCTGTCGAAGGAATATCACCACAATACAGACTGGACAAACAAAGCGAACGGCAAAGAGCCATAAGCCAAACACCTTAGCATTTGTATTTCCCCAGTTAGTAAATTCATCGTGAACAGTTTTCTTCTGAATATACCAACCTACAAAGAGCGATGTGCTCAACGCACTTATTGGCATTAATATATTAGAAGTAAAATAGTCGCAAGCGCTTAGGAAGTCTACACCAAACACATTTATCTTTACCGCACCACATGATAGCGAGCATAATATGCCGATGAATACGGCTAAAATTGTTTCTATAGCGGCACCCTTCTTGCGGGTAATATGTAATTCTTCATAGAAGAAAGCTGTACCAATCTCGTGCATAGATATAGTACTGGTTAGTGCAGCCAAAGCCAACAAAGCATAAAACATCACAGATACTATATAAGCTACTACTGGCAAAGAGCCAAATGCTTCTTGAAAGACATTAGGCAAAGTGATAAACAACAGCGACGGACCACTATCTGGATTTACTCCTACAGAGAATGCTGCAGGGAATATCATCAAACCTGCAAGAATAGCGATAATAGTATCGATGCAAGCTATCTGCAGGGCAGACTTAGCAAGATTTGTTGTGCGACTAAAGTAAGAAGCATAGGTGCAAAGGCATGCAGTACCCAACGACAACGAGAAGAACGACTGTCCTAAAGCGTCAAGGAATGCATTCTTGGTGAGCTTCGAGAAGTCTGGACGAAACAAGAAGTCTATTCCTTTCCATGCTCCAGGCAACATACACGATGCCACAACAAGTATCAACAGCAGGATAAATAGAGTTGGCATAAGCAAGTTAGAAGCCTTTTCAATTCCACGACGAACTCCTCTAACCACTACAAAATGAGTAAGTAATATAAAAGCTATTGTCCACACCATTGGTCTTACAGCATCAGTAGAGAACTCAACGAAATATGTCTTCACATATTCTGCATCTCCATTCACTTGTCCCATCAACGAAGAAAAGAGATATTGCAAGCACCAGCCAGCCACCACAGCATAGAAGCCAAGAATAACAGTTGCTGTAAAAACACCGATTACACCGATAATATGCCATGGTTTACCATTACCAAGATTCTTATATGCACGTACGGCATTAGATGCAGAATGACGACCAACAACAAATTCAGCTATCATTCCTGGCACACCCAAGAACAACATACATACAAGATAGATCAGGATGAAGGCTGCACCTCCATCCTGACCTGTCATATATGGGAATCTCCATATATTACCCAAACCTACTGCAGAACCTGCAGTAGCAAGGATCACGCCTATCTTAGTTCCAAAATTTCCTCTTTGTTCCATTATATATATCTTATTCTCTCAAATTAAATCTTTCAAAACTATATAATTCTTCACTCTTCTGTTGGCTTTCCCTTCGGCCGCCGATTTTCAATTCTTCACTCTTCACTTAAAAAGCTCCCAACTGATGCAAGAATATTGCTAATATTGCCAATGGGCAGATAAACCTTATAAGGAATAGGTACAAACCAAATAGTGCACTCGATACTGTTCCCCAGTTAGTAAACTCATCGCGAACGAGTTTCTTTGGTACGAACCATCCAAGGAATACGCATGTCAGCATACCGCCTATAGGAAGGAATATCTGACCTGTTACGAAGTCAAACAAATCAAAAAGTGCCATTCCACCGACAGTAAGCCAATCTCTTCCACCTATCGAAAGTGAGCAGAAAGCTCCGATAATACTACATGTTATGGTAACGATCAAAGCACCATTCTTTCTACTGATATGCAACTCTTCAAAGAAGAAAGAAGTGCTAACCTCATGTAGCGACATCAATGAAGTGAGGGCTGCAACCGACAAGAGCAGATAGAACAACAATGAAATTATCCATCCAATAATAGGCATTGTGGCAAAAGCATCATTGAATACATTTGGCAAAGTGATGAATATCAGCGATGGTCCACTATCTGGATTTACACCTACAGAGAAAGCCGCTGGGAAGATCATCAAACCTGCAAGTATGGCTACCATAGTGTCAATAACTGAAATCTGCAAAGCAGACTTCAGAAGATTTGTCTGTCTGCTGAAATATGAAGCATAGGTACAGATACATCCCATAGCTATAGACAGAGAATAGAACGACTGACCCAAAGCAGCAAGAAACATATTCTTCGTCATCTTCGAGAAATCAGGATGGAAAAGGAAGACTACGCCTTTACCTGCATCTGGAAGCATGCACGAAGCAACGACAATAATCACGAGCAACACGAAGAGTGTTGGCATCATAAGTTTAGAAGCTTTCTCTATACCACCTCTGACGCCATGAATAATCACAAAGTGAGCAGTCACGATAATAGCGACTGTCCAGAACAGCGGTCGAATGGGGTCTTTTGAGAAGTCACTAAAGTATTGCATCACATATTGAGGGTTGCCTTTTAGCTCTCCTACCATTGATGCATAGATATATTGCAAGCACCATCCAGACACCACAGCATAGTAACCTGTTATCAAGAAACCAGTAATAACACCAAGTAATCCGACATACTTCCATGCCGAACCACCCGAAATCTTATCATAAGCTCTAAAGGTATTTGATGCGCCATGGCGACCGATAATAAATTCACTAAGCATACATGGAATACCGAGCAACAACACGCAAAAGATGTATACCACCAAGAAGGCAGCACCACCATTGTCGCCAACCATATATGGGAAACGCCATACATTACCCAAGCCTACAGCGCCACCAGCGGTTGCAAGTATCATTCCTAATTTACTTCCGAAATTTGCTCTTTGTTCTTTCATCTTCTTTCCAATTTGTATAAAAATAAGGGCTGTCAAGTTTCAATCTCATCACTAAAGCCCCTTATAAGGTACAAAAGTATAAAAAATATCTCTATAAAAATAACATTTCAGAGTATTTTACTAATAGATATGAATAAAACTGTGTACCTTTGCATAAATATCACAATCAAATGAAAGAATATATAAAGAAATACCCCATCTCGCTGTTTCTCGTAGTAGCAATATGGACAATTTGTCTCATTCCTATTCCTGAGACACCACTCGACGATGTGCCCATGATAGATAAATGGACACACTTTGTGATGTATGGTTCGCTATGCTCTGTGATATTTGCAGAATATGCTTACCGCCATATCAAACCAAACATCAAGCGTTTGGCCATATGTGGAGTGTTATTACCTATTATTATGGGTGGCTTAATAGAATTGGCACAAGCATATTGTACAGGTGGCAATCGCAGCGGTGATTGGATAGACTGGATTGCCGACAGCATCGGTGTGATGATAGGAACAGCTATCGGTAGTCTTGTGGTATATCTTCGCGCCAAAGCGAGAAAGGATATTTAAGCATGTGCTTATTGTAGAAGCGCTTGTCGCCAGTAACCTCAGGACCGATAAAATCGGGCTTCTCATAAGGTTCGTCTACAGCACCAAGCTCTACTTCTGCCATCACAAGACCTTCATTGTCGCCATAGAACTCATCGACTTCAAACACATGGTTACCACTCTTAACCAAGTAGCGACGCTTGTCTATCACGCCACCCGAACATAGGTTCATGAGGTTGCGTGCCTCCTCCATTTCTATTTCCTTTTCAAATTCATATCTTCCAATACCATCCTTCGACTTACCCTTTATTGTTAGGTAAGCCTTTTCATCGCGAATGCGAATGCGGACAGTTGCGGCATCGCAAGGAATATATCCCTGCACGATATGACTACTTGAAAAGGCGGCACTCTTATAAGCACCGCCTTTTTTAACAAGGAATTTTCTTTCTATTTCTATTCCACTCATTATTGTAACATGAATATTGAATAAACCATGTAAATGAGAGCCAACGCTACCAATACGCCGAACACCCATTTAACGACTTTCTTTCCTTGTTCTTCCTGTTGTGCTTCACGCTTAGCGTGACGAATTTTGTTTTTTTGGCTCATAACAAATAAGATTATCAGCCTCGCTCCAACCTCTCTCGTCTAAAAGAGAGTACGTGAATAATCACATCGGAGTTTATGGCTTAGGTTAGTTATACTTTTATATATCTGTTTATCTGATTATCTGTAAAATATCCAAATTCGCATTTCCCCCAAAGGTCTAATTACTCCCCTCTCTTTTGGAGAGGGGCTGGGGGTGAGGCTCTTTATTCCTCACTTGGAAATTCCATAAGATAAGCCTTGATGAAAGGATCGATATCGCCATTCATCACACCATCCACATCCGAGGTTTGATAATTTGTACGATGATCTTTCACACGACGGTCGTCGAAGACATAACTGCGTATCTGACTACCCCATTCTATCTTCTTTTTACCCGCTTCTATCTTAGCCTTCTCTGCCAATCTTTTCTGCATAGCTCGGTCATAGAGTTGACTCTTCAGCAAGAGCATAGCCTTGGCACGGTTCTTTGGTTGGTCGCGAGTCTCAGTGTTTTCGATAAGGATTTCTTCTTCCTCGCCAGTATCTGGATCTTGATATTGATAACGAAGACGCACTCCAGACTCCACCTTATTAACATTCTGACCACCTGCACCACTCGAGCGGAAAGTATCCCACGATACTCTTGCTGGGTCTACATACACCTCAATGGTTTCATCTACCAAAGGCGACACGAATACAGAAGCAAAGCTTGTCATTCGCTTACCCTGAGCATTGAAAGGAGAAACACGCACCAAACGATGCACACCATTCTCGCTCTTTAAGAATCCATAGGCATATTCACCACCTTCTATCTCCATGGTAACGCTCTTGATACCGGCTTCTTCACCCTCTTGAAGGTTCGAGATTGTAACCTTATATCCATGAGCCTCAGCCCAGCGCATATACATACGCATAAGCATCTGTGCCCAGTCTTGACTCTCGGTACCACCAGCTCCAGAGTTGATTTTCAGCACACAGTCCATAGGGTCTTCCTCCTGACGGAGCATGTTCATCAATTCCAGATCTTCGATGGCTTTTATCGTCTTTTTATAATCGTCGTCAACCTCCTGCTCTGTCACGAGTTCCTCCTTGTAGAAGTCGAAAGCCAACTGTAGTTCGTCGGCATTTTGCTTCACATTATTATAGCCGACAATCCATTTTTCGATGCTCTTCACCTTTTTCATCTGCTCCTGCGCACGCTCCACGTCTTCCCAGAAGTCGGGTGCCTGTGTGCGTAGTTGCTCTTCCTCGAACTCCACCTTCTTTTGGTCGATATTCAAGTATTTATATAGTGCATCTACTCTGTCGACTACATCTTTTAGTTGGTCGGATGTTATCATTTCTATTTTTACTCCTCGTACATTTTGTCTATCAGCTCCTTATAGTTCTTGCTCACCTGAGGTCGACGGAGCTTCAATGTGTTTGTTAGTTCGCCATTCTCCATAGTGAAAGGCTTTGGCAGCAGAGTGAATCTCTTAATCTGCTCATAGTGTGAAAGTGTCTGTTGCAAGGTGTCTATGCGTTCCTTCATCATAGCCCTTACCTTAGGATTCTCGCATAAGTCTTCGTGCGACTCAAACTTCACGCCATTGTTGCGTGCCCAATCCTCTATCTGCAAATACGAAGGCACTATCAATGCAGAAACAAACTTGCGCTGGTCGGCAATAACAGCCACCTGCTCCACAAACTTGTCTACCAACAGCAAAGCCTCAATCTGCTGAGGAGCGATATATTTACCATTACTTGTCTTAAACAAGTCTTTGATTCTCTCTTTCAAGAATAGCTCACCATTCTTAATATATCCAGCGTCGCCAGTCTTGAAGAATCCGTCTTCGGTAAACGAAGCTGCGGTAATGGCGTCACGCTTATAATATCCAGGAGTGATGGTAGGACCCTTGAGCAATACCTCGTCGTTCTCGCCAATCTTCAATTCTATACTGTTGATAGGACGACCTACAGAGCCGACGGTATAGCCCTCAGATGCATGGTCGCAGGTAACGGTTGCGAGACTCTCTGTAAGTCCATAGCCAACCACCATGTTAAGTCCGATGGAATGGATAAATTCTTCAACTTCTGGTGATACATAAGCACCTGCTGTAGGGAAGATATTCGGATTTTCCAATCCCATAGTTTTGCGCACAAGGCTCAACACAGCCTTATCCATCATCTTATATTCCAAAGCCAATGTCAATGGCGGACGCTTGGCATGGCTCAGATAGTCGATATTATATTTCTTACCTACAGAAAGAGCGTAGGCAAACAACTTCTGCTTTACAGCTCCTGAGCGATCAATCTTATCCTTAACAGCCTGATAAACCTTCTCCCAGAATCTTGGCACCGACGACATACAGGTAGGATGTGTCTCGCGCATAGACTGCTGAATTTCCTTTGGATTGGTGTTAATAATAACATGTGCACCTACCGACAGACACAAATAACACCATCCGCGCTCAAAGATATGTGTAATAGGCAAGAAGCTTATAGAGCGGTCGCATTCTCTGATTGGCACACATGCGCCATTAGCCTCAAGAGCAGCATTATACTGACCATAAGTCAACATCACACCCTTAGAATCACCTGTGGTACCGCTGGTATAAAGAATATTGCAGAGATCCTCCATATTGGCCTGCTTATACAGGTTTTCCACCTCCGTTTGGCGAGGCAATCCCTCACCGAGTTTTAAGAAGTCGGAATAATACATAGAATTAGGATCGTTGGCACTAATACGCACACTTTCGTCGAATATAATAATTCGTTCGAGCGAAGGGCAGAGAGTAAACACCCGTAAAGCCTTGTCGTATTGTTCCTGTTCACCGACAAACAACACTCTTACCTGGGCATCGTTTATCATATATTGAATCTGGGTTTCGCTACTTGTAGCATAAAAAGGAATGCTGACAGCACGAATACCATATGCACCAAAGTCTGTATATAAATATTGTATGCAGTTTTGTGCAAATACCGCAATATTCTCTTGTGGTTTGACATTGAGATTGAGCAGAGCGTTAGAAACCTGCTTTACTCTGAGTGAGAATTGGTTCCACGAAACCTGCTTCCACTGCTTACTGCCAAACGACTGGAAAGTAAAGACACTGCGATTGCCATACTTCTTGGCTTGTTCGTGTACAAGAACCGAAAGATGCGTAATTGTCTGCATAATGATAAATTTTTATTATTTGCAAAGTTAATAGAAACGAGTGGAATAAACAAAACAAAATCAAAAAATTGTTATATATTCGATTTTATACAAGCATATTTAGACGCACAAATGGAGCTATTATTAAAAGTTCACAACTTTGTGGTCCACAAGGTTGTGAACTTGGCGTTTTTTAATTATTTTTGCAATATGAATTAATATAAACTGAAATGATGTAAACAACACATACAACACTATGACCAACAAAGAATATACCGACGAGGCAGTAAGGTTGCTAAAATTGCTAATCAGCACTCCTTCTACAAGCAGAAGCGAAGACAAGGCTGCCGACATAATGGAGGAAACTATCAGAAGCTATGGACTGGAAGTGCATAGACTAAAGAATAATGTGTGGACAATAGACCCGGAATACGACGATGCCCGCCCCACTCTAATGCTCAACGCTCATATCGACACCGTGAAACCGGTGGCATCATGGACTCGCGACCCATACTCACCAGCCATAGAGGGCGACAAGCTATATGGTTTGGGAAGCAACGACTGTGGCGGAGGTCTGACAACTTTGCTCCAGATATTCCGCAAAAAGATATTGGAGCCACGAGAGTATAACCTGATTTACCTTGCTTCTGCTGAAGAGGAAGTGAGTGGAAAGGATGGAATATCGCTGGCAATACCAGAGTTGCCAAAGGTGGATGTTGCCATAGTTGGAGAACCAACCGACATGCAACCGGCAATAGCAGAAAGAGGATTGATGGTGCTTGACGTGATAGCTCACGGCAAAAGCGGACATGCCGCTCGCAACGAGGGCGTTAATGCCATATACAAGGCTATGGACGATTTGCTATGGCTTCGCGACTATAAGTTTGAGAAAGTTAGCCCTTTGCTTGGACCAACAAAAATGACGGTAACGGTGATAAATGCCGGCACTCAGCATAATGTCGTTCCCGACACTTGCACCATGCTGGTAGATGTTCGAACCAACGAAATGTACACCAACCACGAAGTATTCGACATAATTAGCCACCATCTTTCATCAGAAGTCAAGGCACACTCCTTCCGTCTTCACTCATCGCATATTGCCGAAGACCACCCATTGGTGAAGCGTTGCAAATCATTAGGCTTGCAACCATTCGGTTCTCCTACCCTTAGCGACCAAGCTCTCATGCCATGGCAATCGCTAAAGCTTGGTCCTGGAAGCTCATGCCGTTCTCATTCTGCCGACGAATATATATGTCTGAGCGAAATAGAAAGAGCATTCGATATTTATGACACAATTGTGTGGGCAAAAATATGAAGTAGGCTTCAAGTGCCAACGAAGCCTGCTTCAAGTGCCAATGAAGCCTGCTTCGTTGGGCATCGAAGCCTGTTGCGTTTTTGAGACAATATTTTCATCAAATATTAGACACGCATTATAAAGGAACAAAAAAAGAAGCGCCAAGCAAATTGCTTGACGCTTCTTTTTATTATGTGTTATAGAAAAATGTCTATCTGACTAATTACTTAACAGCCATTTTCACTACCTTGCCATTAGCGAGCTTAACAATGTTCAAGCCCTTCTGTGCACCATTGATGCGCATACCATTAACATTGTAGCGAGAAACAACATTGTTGTTAGCCTCTGAGTTTACATCCTCAATACCAGCAGCACAGTTACCAAGAACAACCTTTGCAGCATTTACAACAGCATAGCTATTGAGGTTAACGAGCAATGCAGAGAGTGTGAGGTTGTTATAATTCTGGATAAGATCAGAGTTTACCTTAAGAGTAGCGCTGAAAGGAATAGCCTCGCCCTTTACGATATCAGTTACCGACTTATCAACAATAGGAGCATTGCCGAGTGGATTCCAAGCCTGAACTACAACATTGTCGTAGGTTGTTGAAACATAAGAACCACCCTTGAACCATGCAGCCATATCAGGATTGTTGAAATCGCTTGCACCATTTACGCCAGCAAGTTTGCTGAAATAGTTAAGCTGCTTCCAAGTAACACCCTTACCAGTCATACCATTCTCTGAGAGAACGAAAGCTACACCATAAGGGAAATCACCAAAGCGGTCGTAGTTGAAAGTAGTAGTGAGGTCAACCTTAATATCGGTATTCTGGTCGTTAGCCCATGAAGCTGTCATAGAGAAATCAGCCTCTGATGGAATCTGTTCTTGAAGAGCCTTTACGAGAGCTGTTGCACCAAACTCATAAGTACCATTCTTACCCTTAGTAGTATTAGCTGCAACATATGGGTCAGCAGCAACAACACGATCAAATATAGCGCCAGGGAAACCACCGCCACCAAGCATTGATGAAAGATTCATTGCGACCCATCCATAGTCAGCATAAGCTTCTGCCTGAGAAGTAATGTTATCGCCTAAGATATTCATTGGATCTACTTGAGATTGACTATTTGTGAAGTGACCTGCGAGAGTAACAACCTTATCGCCAAGTTGCTTGTTAAGAAGGTCGAGAGCTACATGACCACGTGGACACCAACCGCACCAAGTACCAGTCTGCTCCTCTACTACAGAAACGCGATCTGCACTCTTCTCAAGGGCGATAACAGAATATGCTGCTGAAGATTGCTTATTGATGTTGTCATTACCATTAACCTTTGAAACTTTAAGTTCAATAGAGTGTACACCTTCATCCTCGAAAGCAACTGTCAAAGGAAGAGATGCTGTTGACAAAGATTCGATTGGAGAATTCAATTTCAAATTTTTCTCTTCACCTTCTTGACCATCAATACTGATAGTATATGTTATTTCTGTAATAGGCTTTGCACAATTGTTTACCACATAGAATGGATATTGCTGTTTTGTGTTAAGCAAAGTTGTTGACTCTGGACCTGCCTGTACAGTAGCATCATTAGCCTCACAGTCTGAAACGTCCATACCAACAGTAATAGTACTACTCTGACCAAAGGCTTTGCCAAAAGATTGGAAATAGCGTTTACCGTTATCTTCAAACTGGAAGAGGAAGCCACCAACTTCACTTGACGAGCCTGCCAAAACAACAGGGGTATCCGAGCTCTTACCATCAAAAGAATATCCCACGATAGCACCGTCTGAACCAACAGTAAGAGGTTTAGGAAGCTTTACAGAGATAGGACCCACATAATTAGCAGGAAGCTTTTTCAATACAGCTTCTACTTCTGCAGCAGGAATAACATACTGTACCTCTGCTTTATCTGCAGATTCTGGCATGTCGATATATTGTTGACCATTCTGTTCAAGGATCTTTACTGGAGTTGCCCAAACTGTAAGGTTATCATACTGGCAACCACTCAAAACGAAGAACTCTACAGAATCGATCTTTGCCTTAGCATAGTTTTCAGGTACCAGACAAGCAATATTATACTTTGATTGTCCTTCAAAGAGTTTACCGTCTTCCAAATTCTTTGCCAAAAAATCGAAACCCATAACGCCAAGAGCGTTAGAATTTACATAGCTAAACCATGTCAAGGCATTTGTAGTTGCAGCTTCAGCCTTAGCCATCTTTGCAACATTAGCATTAGCTGACATCAATGGCATGTTTTGAGCCATCTTCTTAACATCATTTGTATTTGTCCAGATGTAATGTGTTTTAAACTTGCTATCTGCTTTCTTTGCCTGCTGTGTCTTAGTATCAAGACCCAACACATTTGCCAACACGCCAGATTTTGCTACTACCTTAGGAGTAACATTATTAACCTGACCATTGACGTCGAGCTGCTGTGCGCTGGCACCACCTGCACACAAAACTGCGAACAATCCAATTAGTAATTTTTTCATCATGTGTTTGTTATTTAGTTAATATATTATTAAAAAAGGTAGTTTCCGCTTGAGCTAAAATAGCCCAAGCGGAAACCTAAACACTGTTTATTTAGTCACAACACGAGTGAGTGTTGGCTTATAGAGAACCTGATAGAATCCTGCGAAGTTAGCTTCTGCAAAGTCTTTTTCTTTAAACTTCGAAAGAACTATAGATTCAAATACGATTCCATAATAATCAGTTACAAAAGGAGCTACTACATTACCATCTGCATCATGCAAAAGCTGAGCAGAGAGAGTAAAGTCTGTATAGAACAAAGAAGAATACTCATTCTTCGCATCTCCAAACATTGAGTAGACAAAATTACCAGCAGCCTTACCTACATAAGCACCAGAAGTAAGCTCTATAGACATAGTATTCTCATTGAACTTGTAAGGCAAGGTGAGGTTCATACCAGAAAGTGTGATAGTACTATCCTTTACTACAGCATTGATTGTACGAGTTGTGGTATAAGTGGTATCACGATAGTAAGTAAGCTTATATGTACCCTTAATATCCTTATCAAAATCAAACTGATTTACATGGATAGAATCTACGAAGTTTTCTGAACGCATAACGACAACACCTTTACGGAAAGAACCTGTGTTGTTTGCATCAAAGTTAACAGAAACTTTACCATCTGCCAAAGAAACGTTTACCCACTCTGGCTTATCAACAACCTGCATTTTTACATTCGACTCATAGTCGCAAGTAACAGTTGCAGCATCATTGGTCTTGGCAACAAGAGTTGTAGTTTCCATACGGAGTGTTACTCCTTTCTGAACAAGAGCAACCTCTACAGAGTCGTTATTAGCACGAAGCACTACTGAAGCCGAGCGAGAATAGCGAGTATCGTTTTGCTCAACACTTACAAACACACTATCATTCTTTAGCTCAGCCTTTGCCCAAGGAGCAGAAGTAGAAACTGTTACATTGCCATTTGATGTAAAGGCGATGCGACCAGCATCAGACGCTGTAGCTTCAAATAACAGATTTGTATTTGTAACGACAATCGAAGAAGTGTGTGCATATGGGTTGTCGGTGTCATCGCTACAAGAAGCAACGAAGGCAGCTACGACAAGGCACATCAGTATATTAAAAATCTTTTTCATGACTATCTACAGTTATTTTTGATGTTCTGTGAATGGAGTTTTTTTGGAAAGGCTCTTAACATTCAACATAGTAATACTTCCTCCGAAAGAGATTTCGGAACCTTTATATTGACCTACAAATTCGCCTGCAGTTGTTAATTCTACCAAGATGTATGAGTTTGTAGGAGTATCCAATGTTTCGATCGGATTCCAAGTTAGCACTGGATTCTGAAGGTCTTTATTCCACTTGGTCTGCATACCGACCTCTGAAATTGAACCACCCTCGCCTTCAAAGAAAGCTCCAAACATCCAAACTACATTACCTGAAGACACTTTTCCTAAAGGCTGAGGAACCATATTAAGAGTACCCTTTGCCTTATCATAGTTAAGAGTGATTCCATAACCATCAATAACTCCATTCATAACGAAGCCACTCTTGTCTTCTGTTGGAGTAAGAGTTACATCAACATTCACATCTACATACTTGTCGTCATCTCTCTTCTGATATTTAAATACATAATCACCAGGAATCTGATCGTAGTAAACGTAGTCTGCAGGAAGAAGTCCCTTGATAACCAACTGTTCACTACCCATATCCTTAGAAGCGAAAGTCATTGTTTCTGGGTCGAAAGAAAGGTCTGACAATGTCTTACCATAAGCATCAACAGCATTACTGAGGCGAATACCTGTATCAGTAAATGTGAATGCACAACTCTTAGAGAATGTAGAATCGGTAGTGCTATAGAAAGAAGCCTGACGATTGTTAATATCAAAGTCGGCAGAAACATTCTTACCATCAACATCTGTTGAAAGAGAAGCTACGATAAACTTCTTCTCTGTATCAGCAACCTTTGCAAGATACTCTTCTGGAGTTGTGGTAAGAGGATGCAAATATACATAATTGTTTGTACGGCGACCACGAAGAACAACGAGCTCTGGAGTAGCGGAAACTATCTGGAACTCATAGTCAGCATGTTTTCCCTCATAGTTACTCTGACTTGGAGTTGCCAAAGCGTGGAACACATCATTATAGGTATCGAAAGTAAGCACAGGACCATTATCGGTGGTGAGCTTATAATAAGATGTAGAAGCTCCCTTAGTCAACTCAGAAGAGGCTGTTACGGTGAGTGAGTCGAACTTCACTACGAAGGCATAACCTCCATTAGAAGAATCGTCACCAACATAGTAGTCCATAACCCAACCTTTCTCAGAGCTACGCAATACAGTACGAGCTTCTTCCAAAGCCTTCTGAAGACGCTTAGAAGCTGATTCGCCGAACACTTCATCGTCATTCTTCAGACATGATGTCATGAGCATTGGCAAAGCCAACAATAGAAGTGATAATTTAAATATCTTATTCATAATGGTATTCATTATTTAAATTGAAAATCTACTTTACTTGTAGCGATATTAGTCAAGGTTCTTAAGATCTACCTTACCATTGACAACATCATTTTCACGCTGAAGGATAGAAGCACGAAGTTCATCAATATCGATACCCCACTGATCCTGCATATAGCTACGCATGATGCTAAGCTTCTGCTCAATAAGGTCACGACCACTTGCTTTAGTTTTAGTATCAGCAACAACTAAACCATTTGAATCGTAAACCAAGTTACCATCTTTATCTTTAACTGGCGCATACGAAGCCTTCTTCAACAATGCTTCCCACTCATCAGCAGTGCTGGTTACGTAAGTAGAAACCATCTCGGCGAAGTCTTCATGATAGTTCTTCTGTGCATAGTCTGTGATGAAACCACGAGAGAGGAAGTCTGCAAATTCTCTATTGAAACACTTATCAACCTTATAGTCTGTAGTAATAAACTGATAAGCAGTAGAGAATTCAACAGTCTGGTGAAGGATATGAGTAAACTCGTGGTGAATTGTCTTCAAATAATATGTATTCAAAGCCTCACGTGAGCTCTTATACTCATTAAGATAATTCATACCCATGAGGAAAATCTTACGTCCACCCTCGGCAGTACCAAGCTCAAAAGAACCATCATTACGATAGTGCCACTCGCCCTCAAAATAGAAGAGCTTAGGGAAGTAAGTACGAGTAAATTCAAGACCTGCTACATCTACGTAAGCATCTACACAGCAATACTTCAAAATATGAGCCATAGTCACAGCATCATCATATCTTGCAGGCACAGTATAATAAGAGTTACTAGTCTCATTATACTCATAGCGATACTTGACATTGATATTGAATGGAGCAGTGAAGTTCTTGTCGAGCCAATAGTCTAATGGAGTCTTCTCAACCTTATCGGCAACGATAACACTCTCAGATGACAAATCATCATCAGAGCAAGAAACAAAGCCGAACGACAATGCAGCCAACAACGAAGCGAATAATATATTCTTTTTCATTTTCTTGTTCTATTATTTGTTACTTAGTTCGAAGAGGAAGAACTTTGTGAGGTTCTTCACTCCTCGTTCTAAACTTTTCACTTTATCTTGGGTTCTTCTCAAGTCCTGCAGAGATGATGCTAAATGGAAGCTGAACTGCGCGACGCAAATCCTTAGTACCAAGAGAGTCGGCAACATAGTCACACTCACTGCTTTGGTTCATCACACGGCGAGTGATGTTGATACCATAACGGTTTACATCGAACCAACGAAGACCTTCGTGGATAGTCTCTATACGCTTGAAGTTGAGCACACACTGCAACATCGACTCCTGAACACTACCCTCAGCATCAATTTGCCATGATGGATAGAGATGCTTCTTTGAAGTAGGAGAAGTAGATGTGTAGTAAGCAATGCTATTATAGTATGTTTTGATGTCTTCTGGAGTAAGAGTCTTTGTAGACTTTGTCCAGTTCTGCATCCACATAGTAAGGTCTTTGCAAGCAAGATCATACTTCTTCAACATAATGTAAGCCTCAGCACGCTCGAGCAAAAGGATATCAGCACGGAAAGGTACTATAGCTGAATGCCAAAAACCAGTCTGCGAGATAGGGTCAGTCTCCTCGAACAAACGAGCAACCTTAGCAACAACGACACGGTCAAAAGCACCACCCTTGAATGCCAATCCCGGGCAACGCAATGTAGTTCTATCACTTACACCCCAAACTTGATCAGCATTCAATGTTTCATTCTTTGCAATGTAGCTATTGTGTGCATACTTTGGAACATAGTAGAGATTGCCAAAGAAGAAACCTGCCATTGAAATAGTAGGCTGAATAAGGAAGTTACACTTGTTTGTTGCCTTTATATAAAGGTTTGCACGAGGATCAAGGTTATCGGTGATACCATACGACTGCATTTCTTTCCAATCACGAAGCAACGACTTAGGGTTGCTACCAAGACACTCGTTAGCATACTTCACAGCAAGATCCCACTTCTGATAGAACAAGAAGAAACGAGCAGCAAAAGCCAAAGCTGCCTGCTTGTTGAAGTGATACTTAGGCTGTGTGTAGTGAGTATCACCAAGCAATGGAATAGCCTCAAGGATATCCTTTTCTATCTTCTCATACACTTCAGCTACAGTACCACGAGTGTAAGTTGGATTAAGTGTAGTCTCTGGTTCTGTTGGATAAGGTACACCAAGAGATGTTGCAGCTGTAGCAGGATCGTAAGGCATACAGAACTCATTCACCAACACGAAGTGGTAATAAGCACGCGACATAAGAGCTTCAGCCTTGCACTCCTTAAGTTTAAGAGTTTTTGGACCACCAAGCTCGTCAATAGCCTGAAGAGCATGGTTGGCTACAGATATTGAATTATAGCAATCTTGCCAAATATTTAGTACACCATCATTGTCACTTTCTGTGATATCCTTCCAATAGAATGCCTGTCTGTAGAACAGGTTATCATACTGAACATAACGTGAGCCCATATCATCGGTATTGTCAGACAACACCTCATTGAGTACAGCATATCCGCACTGACCATAGGCTGAAGTAAGAAGAGAAACTATCTTATCTTCAGAGTCAAGGTTGGCACGGTTGTCTGGATTCTCGTCAAGATAGCTATCGCAAGATGTAAGCGAAAAGCTAAGGGCGAGTGCCAAGCTTCCTGTATATAATATCTTATTAATTTTCATGTGTCAAATTCTCCTTTCTTTATTAGATACCAAATTTCAAAGTAAGTGTAAACTGCTTTGGCATAGGTGTAGCAACACCACCAGCATTGAAGAACTCTGGGTCCTGACCATTCAACTTCTTATCTGCATAGAGCAAGAAGAGGTTTGTTGCCTGGAGCTTCAATGAGAGGTTAGAGAGATGCAAAGGCTGTGTGAGAGTCTTTGGGAACTCATAAGCGAGAGAAATCTCCTTCATACGAATGAAGTCACCCTTGGCAACGCGAGCTGTACTGTAGTTGTATGACTGGTAAGCTCTGCTAAGGTAAGCAATATTATTGAGTTGCTGCTTACTTGCAATAACAGGGATATTGGTAAACTTCTCATCACCAGGCTTAATCCAACGGTTGTTGAACTCCTTAGGAGTTGCACTCAAGTCGCTATACTCGCTTGAGAATACAGGATCAAGACGAACCACATTACCAAATGAGTATGTAATGAAGAGGTTAAGTGTCAAGTTCTTGTAACGGAAGATGTTACCGAGAGAACCAACGTCTGTTGGGTCAGCAGGACCTTCGTACTTCAAGAATTTCAAACGCTCAGGGTCGTACTCCTGCATATCGATACCAGTAACGGTGATGTTGCCATCTGGATCGTAGAATGTAGGAAGACCTTCATTGTTCAAACCTGCGAAAGGAATTGAGAAGAGGCTTCGCTGTGGATAACCAGGCATTGTGAAACCATAACCTGAAATGTAGTCATACAAACGGTTATATGTATTCAACTCTGTAACCTCATTGTGCATGTGGCTATAGATGAAGTCGGTAGTCCATGTGAAGTCCTTTGTCTTGATGTTTACAGTGTTCAATGACAACTCAACACCATTAGACTTCATCTTAGCTACGTTACCATACTTTGTTGACTCACCACCGATACCCATGGTGTTAGTAGCACCGATAAGGTCGTAGTTGCGACGAGTATAGATATCGAATGTGAAGTTGATACGGTTGTTCAAGAAACCTGCGTCAATACCGAAGTTAAGCTCGTGCTTCTTCTCATAAGTAAGGTCCTTGTTAGCAAGCCATGCGATATAGAGGCTTGACTCCTTATCACTTGCAGATGGACGCCAAGGGTTGCCGGCCTTGATGACAGCACGTGAGTTGGTGATAGAAGAAGGGCCACGGTCGGCAGTAAGAGAGTAGCTCAACTTAGCAGTAAAGTTTGACAATACTGGCTTAAGCTTCTCGAACCAAGACTCCTCATGAGCATTCCATGCACCAGACAAGTTCCATGTAGGCAACCAACGAGCGCTACGGCTCTTACCCATACGGTTGGTACCCTCGTAGCGATATGTACCGGTGAGAGAATAGCGGCGCTTCCAAGAATATGTAGCAACACCTACGAAAGCTGCACTACGCTCGTGGGTATTCTCAAGGCTATAGTAGTCAGAGCCCTGCTCCTGAGACTTCTTGAACACAGCGTAAGCCCATGAAGGAATCTCACCCATGTTGTACTGCATACCCCAACCACGGAACCATGTAGCGTGACGCTCAACAGAGTTTACCTCCATAGCGCCATAGAGGTTTACGATATGGTCTTCGTTGTATACATCGTTATAAGCTGCAGATGCACGGAAGTCGTAACCAAACATACGGTTGTCGGTACGATCCAAGATACCACCATTAGGAAGGATGGTTACAGGGAGCGAATAGATATCGTCTGGGTTTGTATACAGATAGTTGTTATTCTTCTGAATTGTAGAGTTACCCATTGCGCGATATGCTGCAGCCTGGTTAGAATCGTCCTTGATATTATGCTCGTTGGTAGTAGCAGTATATTTAACAGCACCAAGAGCAGTAAGCTCAACCTTAGTGATAGGCTTGTATGAGAGAGAAGCCTGCATACGGAAGTCTACTACGTTGAGGTCGATATAGTTGTTCTCCAACTCGTGGAAGATGTTGAATGGAGAATAGTTACGAGTGTAATAAGTGTTAGCATCAAGAGCTCTTGAAGAGTTCAATGCATAAGAATAAGGGTTGATATCGAATGCACGGCTAATCTCACCCGTTACAGGGTTTGTTGTAGAGCTGATAGTACCAGGAGCCTCCTGCTTACGATAAGAAGCATTACCGATGATACCAGCATTAAGTTTCTTAGAAATCTTATAGTTGGCATTGAAGTTAGCGGTGTAACGCTCTACCTTGCTCTTGTTATACCATCCTGGATCGTACATTGCGCTGACAGAAGCATAGTACTGAGCTTTCTCTGTACCGGCAGTGATACTTACAGAGTGGTTGTGCTGAATAGAGTTAGAGAACAACTCGCCGAACCAGTTAGTGTTACGATACTCAGCATCGCGAAGATATGCAGCACGAGCCTCGTTGGTGTTAGCAAGAGCAAACTGACCTGTTACAGGATCGTAAGTATTGAGAAGCTCATACATCTTACCATATACGCCACTACTATTAGCGTTAGAGATTTCTGCATAGTTCAAGAAACCCTTCTGCTGCAACTCCTGGTATACAGACATCTGGTCCTGAGAGTTCATAATATTAAATGTAGAATAGCTTGGCTTCAAACGCATGGTGTACTCACCAGTATAGCTAATCTTAGCCTGACCAGCTTTACCCTTCTTAGTGGTAACAACGATCACACCAGCCATAGCACGAGCACCATAAACAGAAGTAGCCGAACCATCCTTCAAGATTTCGAAGCTTTCGATATCATCAGAGTTAAGGCCTGCGATAGCAGAGCTGATAAGAGTGTTGGCATCTCCCGATGACAACTGATCTGAACTTACATCTACTACATCTTCCATAATCACACCATCGACAACCCAAAGAGGTTTTGAGCTACCGTAGATAGATGTAGCACCACGCACGCGAATCTTTGGTGCTGTACCAAATGTACCAGATACATTCTGTACTGACACACCGGCAGCCTTTCCTTCGAGTGAGCGGCTAATGTCGGCAACACCATCAATCTTAGCAGAAGAAGCATCGATCTTAGATGTAGAACCAGAGAACAATCGTTTGTCTACCTTCACCATACCAGTAACGACAACCTCGTCAATGGTTTTAGAGTCTGTCTGAAGAGTAATCTTCATGTTGCTTGAACCCTTAACTTTCTGAGTAACCATACCAATATAGCTTATCTCAAGCATTGGATTGGCACGATTAGCAGAAAGCGTGAAGTTACCATCAATGTCGGTTACGGTACCGACCTTGGTGCCCTGAATCATGACAGATGCACCGATAACAGGCTCACCGTCTTCTGCAGAGACAACTGTTCCAGAGATTTTGTTTTGACCAAACACTATTCCTACACACAGGAATAAGCATGCCAAAATCACGCTTAGTCTTTTCTCCATAAATGTTTTGATGTTTATAATTTATTAAAATTGTAATTACTTTTTTATAAGCAATAATGCTTCAAACCTTTTAATATTCAAAATATATGTAAATTTACGGGTGCAAAGATAGGTTATTTTTATCAAACCAACAAAATATTAAGGTTAAAAGTACCACTTTGAAGATAAGATACATACCAAAAGTAACAATCAGACACAATATATTGCATAATTATTATAAATTCATGTTAGAAATAGCTTCAGTTAAATAAAGTTTAAAGCCATCGTCGCCTAACACGGTAATGTCAGAAAATAGTCCTAATACGAAACGTCCAATGCCAAGATAACTTACCACTTCTGTAGTAAATATCCAATGGGTTTCGTCTTCTTGAACAAATGAGTTTTCCGACATGGGATATTCTTCAAGCATAATGCTATGAGAGAGCTGTCCCATACGCAGAGTTATGGTATAGCGAGTGTCGCCAGAAAACAAGAATATATCGGTAAAAAGTTCTTTATGCAGGCTTTCAAATCCCCAGTCGGTATCTGTAATAACTACGCTTCCCATTCTTGAAAGTTTAAAAGTCTTATTCATCTTGCTTGCCAGCTCGTAGCATCTCACATCTGCTCGTTCGTTGAGAAACATAAATGGCTCAACAACTCGTGTGGTTACGCTCTTGCTATGTGGCGAAGAATAGTCTTTGATGAGCACAATCTTCTTTTGCTCAATAGCTTTATTGAGCACTTCGGCATTACGAGAAATCTTCTTTCTCGTTTCATCATCAACAAAGGTAGATAAGCCATAGTTGCGCTCAAGCTTGCGCTTTATACTATGTTGCAAGGTATCTTTTTGGTCGGCTCCTGCCAACAGACTAAAAAGATAGTTCACTTCTTGTTTGGTGAAGCCTATAGTAGTGGCTATCTTCTGAAAGAAAGGAGAACGAGGACCAATATAATATTTACCACTATTGGTACGAACCAACTCAAAGCCATAGTCGCGAAGAAACTGAAGATAATAGTATAGATTGCGTCGGGATGTTCCCAACACTTGGCATAGTTCTTTAGTAGTATGGCTGTCGCCATCTATAAGTATAGACAAAAGGTCTAACTCCTTGGCATATTGAGAATGGTTCATTGAAGGGTAAAAAGGTAAAAGGGTAAAAGGGTAAAAAGGTAAAAAAGTAAAAGGGTAAAAAAGTAAAAGAGGGAGTTTGAGAACTCTAGGGCGGATAAGGAATAGGATACCCTATTCCCCAAAGTCGAAAGTGAGTTGCTTGGCTCCCAATAGATTATACGATTTACGATGATATGGACTAATACCATGCAGACGGATTCCCTCACGATGAGCCTTGGTAGGATAGCCCTTGTTGGTTTGCCAATCATAATAAGGATATTCCTCGGCAAGCTTGTCCATATAATCATCACGATAAGTCTTGGCAAGAATACTTGCCGCAGCAATAGCCTGGTATTTACCGTCACCCTTAACTATCGTTGCATAAGGTACATTATTATAAGGTGTAAACCTGTTGCCATCAACGATGATAGCCTCTGGACGCACCTTGAGCTGATCTAAGGCTCTATGCATAGCTAAGAAGCTGGCACGAAGGATGTTTATTTCATCGATCTCTTCGGGAGTAACGACACCTACTGCCCATGCCACAGCATCACGCTCTATCTCAATGCGCAACTGCTGACGCTTAGCGGCAGTAAGCTTCTTTGAGTCGTTAAGACCTGGATTGTTATAGCCCACTGGCAATATCACAGCTGCAGCATATACGCTTCCAGCCAAACAACCACGTCCAGCCTCGTCGCATCCTGCTTCTATCTTTCCTTCAAAATAATGATTCTCCAGCATTTCTTAATTATCTTGATTAATAATGGATATAGACTTATATATATAAATAGGTATAGAACTTAGATTAATCAGTTAAACCATCCTTTTAAACATTCTTTAACCATATTCACAACCTTGTGCAATTTGGCTTCCATAGAAGCCTGTAACTTTGCACCCAGATAAGAATAATAACCATTAACAATATACGATTATGGAAAAGAACATTCAAATGTCAGCAACCGACAACTTAGTTACAGCCTTTGACAATGTAATGAACGCAACAAAGAACTTCGTTAAGAAGCCTTTCGTAGCTATGCGCAATTATTATTCGAGCGTCATCGGTAAGGAGGTGACTCCTCGTCAGGCTTGGCTCATCACAGAGATACAGTTGGCATTCATGTCAGTAGCGCTTCCTGTAGACATGTCGTTGTTGCTTCGTGCCTTAGCCGTTGTATGGTTTATATCTTCAGCTATCCGCACCAAAGCAAGTTTTGAATAGTATATATATAATATGGTGGGCGATATTCATCACCCACCATTATGTCAAAACATCTGGCTCACTCTCTTTATTCCTGCAATCAAGGCATCTACTTCTTCCTTGGTATTATATAGAGCGAAGCTTGCTCTCACGGTTCCTGATATACCCAAGCGATGCATCAAAGGTTCTGCACAATGATGACCTGTACGCACAGCAATGCCAAGACGATCGAGCAAAGTGCCCATATCAAGATGATGTATATCGCCTACAAGGAAACTAATCACGGCATCCTTATGCAGCGAAGTTCCGAAGAGACGCATACCAGGTATCTCCTTCATTTGCTCCATAGCATAGCGAGTAAGCTCCTGCTCGTGAGCAAAGATGTTGTCAAGTCCAAGTTCGGTTACATAGTTAAGAGCTGTTGCAAGTCCGTGGGTTGCCACATAGTCTGGTGTGCCAGCCTCAAACTTGAATGGCAGCTTCTCGAAAGTAGTCTTCTCAAAGCTTACGCTCTCTATCATCTCGCCTCCACCTTGATAAGGAGGCATTTCATCGAGCCATTTCTCTTTGCCATAAAGTACACCGATGCCTGTAGGTCCATATATCTTATGTCCGCTAAAGGCAAAGAAGTCGCAGTCTAAATCCTGCACGTCAACCTTCATGTGTGGAGTGCTCTGTGCACCGTCCACCATCACAGGTACCTCGTGCTCATGGGCTATACGTATCATCTCCTTTACAGGATTTATTGTTCCAAGCACATTGCTCACTTGAGTAATGCTAACAATACGAGTCTTCTCATTAAATAGTTTCTCGTATTCTTCCATTATCACATCACCCTCGTCGGTCATTGGTATAACCTTTATAGCTATACCCTTTTTTGCTGCGAGCAACTGCCAAGGCACGATATTGGAATGATGTTCCATCACCGATACTATAACCTCGTCGCCTTCTGATAAGAATCTATCTCCGAAAGAGCTTACCACAAGGTTTAAGCTCTCTGTGGTACCACGAGTGAATATCACTTCCTCAACCTTTGGTGCATTGATAAACTTGCGCACAGTCTCGCGTGCTGCCTCATGAAGGTCGGTAGCCTGTTGCGAAAGATAGTGTACGCCTCTATGCACATTGGCATTGACGTTTAGATACTCGTTGCGCATAGCATCGAGCACACACAATGGCTTTTGGGTTGTTGCACCATTGTCGAAATATACCAATGGCTTGCCATATATCTGGCGAGACAATATCGGAAAGTCTTCGCGTACCTTATTTATATCGTACATATTAATCAGAAGTTTAGAGGTTAAAGAGTTGAAACCTACAGCAGTTTTAGCTATTCCTATTATAAAAAGGTAAGCTTACTTACAGAGTTTACAACCCTCACATTTATTGAGTTCGCCACGGAAACGCTTCTCTACAAGATAGCGCAAACGCTCCTTTAGTGGTTCAAGCTGTATCTGGTCGACAACCTCGTTGACGAAAGCAAACTCCAAGAGTAGTTTAGCTTCTTTTTCGCTTATGCCTCGCTGACGCATATAGAACATTGCGGCATCGTTGAGCTGTCCTACGGTAGAACCATGCGAACATTTCACATCGTCGGCATATATCTCAAGCATAGGCTGAGTGAACATACGTGCCTTCTTAGTGGTGCAAAGGTTTTGGTTAATCTCATTAGACGAAGTCTTCTGAGCATCCTTTCTAACCAATATTCTACCAGCAAAAGCGCCCACAGCCTCATCACCAAGCACATACTTATATAGCTGGTGCGAGGTGCAATGACCTACTTGATGGTCGATAAGAGTATTATTGTCAATATGCTGACTCTTGTCGCCTATCACACAACCATTAGCAAAGCATTCTGCTCCCTCGCCCTTGAAGACGAGGTCGAGACGATTGCGAGTAACGCCATTATGCAGAGTTATCACATTATGGTTTACCACGCTATTAGCCTGTTGCTCTATATAGACATTGCTCACGCGAGTGTTCTTATAGTGAGTTTCCTCCAAACAGTAGAGGTCGAGCTTAGCATTTTCGCCAACGAAAGCCTCGATAACCTGAGTAGCAAGGAAGTTGCGGTCGTCGGCAGCATGGTCGCAGAACAGGAACTTAGCTTCTGAGCCTTGCTCCATAACGATAAGTACACGGCGGTTTACCATCAAGTCAACATCCGAGCGGAGGATGTTTATCACCTGTATAGCCTTTTCAACCTTTACATTTTTAGGTACATACACCATCAAACCGTCTTGCGACAACATGGTGTTAAGGGCAGTAACAGCATCGTCGCCAGTATTAGCAATCTTGCCATAATACTTAGCAACAAGCTCAGGATGCTCTGTGGCAACCTTCGACAACGAGCCTACGACAACGCCTTCAGCAAGCGAGCACTTTGGCAACATCTTATCGTAGAAGCTGTCGTTGACTACGAAATATAGCGATGTACTAAGATTTGGCACATCACACTTGAATACATCGTATGGATTTACTGGTATTTCAAGACGGTTGAGATTCAAGCCATAGTTAGGCTCGAAGATCTTCTGCATGTCGGTATATTTGTATCTCTCCACCTTCTTTGAAGGGAAGCCCAGACGACAGAAATCATCGAAAGCCTTGTCGCGCAAGTCGTTCAAAACCTGCGGAGCATGCTTGTTTATCATACCTTTACATTGGTTGTAAAGGTCTATATATTGCTTTTCACTACTCATCGACTTCAGCTTTTATCCAGTCGTAACCTCTTTGTTCAATTTCCTTAGCAAGTTCAGGACCTGCAGTCTTCACGATGCGACCCTTGTAGAGCACATGCACCACATCAGGCTTTATCATATCAAGCAATCGCTCATAGTGAGTGATTACGATGGTTGAAGTCTTATCGGTATGCATCTTGTTCACGCCTTCAGCCACGATGCGCATAGCGTCGACATCAAGACCAGAGTCTGTCTCGTCCAAGATAGAGAGCTTTGGCTCGAGCATAGCCATCTGGAATATCTCGTTGCGCTTCTTCTCGCCACCGCTAAAGCCTTCGTTTACAGAACGACGTGTGAGCTTACCATCAAGACCTACCATCTTCTGCTTTTCGCGCATCAGCTTTATAAAGTCGGAAGTATTCAATGGCTCCAAGCCTTCGTACTTACGCTTCTCGTTGATGGCTGCCTTCATAAAGTTTGTCATAGACACACCAGGAATCTCAACAGGATACTGGAACGAGAGGAACAATCCCTCGTGGGCACGATCCTCAGGCTTTAGCTGCAACAAATCCTTACCATTGAAGATAGCCTCGCCCTCGGTAACAGTATACAGAGGGTTACCTGTGAGCACAGCACTCAAAGTAGACTTACCCGAACCGTTAGGTCCCATAATGGCATGAACTTCGCCATCCTTAATAGTGAGGTTGATACCTCTCAATATTTCTTTATCTGCAATAGTTGCATGCAAATTCTTTACCTCTAACATATCTTTTTTCTTTTTTATCGATGGAAGTATATTGCTCTACCGTCATTATCCAACGGTACCTTCGAGCGAAACGCTCAATAGTTTCTGTGCCTCTACAGCAAACTCCATAGGAAGTTTGTTGAGCACATCCTTAGCATAGCCGTTTACTATCAAGCCTACAGCTTGCTCGGTAGGAATGCCACGCTGGTTGCAATAGAAGAGCTGGTCTTCTGATATTTTTGATGTTGTAGCCTCGTGCTCAAACACGGCAGTATCGTTGTGAGCATCCATATATGGGAATGTGTGTGCTCCACATTCGCTACCAAGCAACAGCGAGTCGCACGAGCTATAGTTGCGAGCATTGTCGGCATTAGCAGTAGCACGAACCAGTCCACGGTAAGAGTTTTGGCTATGGCCTGCCGAGATACCCTTCGAGATGATGGTGCTCTTGGTATTCTTGCCGATATGAATCATCTTGGTACCGGTATCTGCCTGCTGATAATGGTTGGTAACGGCTACTGAATAGAATTCAGCTACAGAATTGTCGCCACGCAACACACATGATGGATATTTCCATGTGATAGCCGAACCAGTCTCCACCTGAGTCCACGACAACTTCGAGTTTACACCACGAAGGTCGCCACGCTTGGTAACGAGGTTGTATACACCACCCTTACCATTCTCATCGCCAGGATACCAGTTCTGCACAGTTGAATACTTCACCTCAGCATTATCGTTGACAATAATCTCGACGATAGCAGCATGTAGCTGGTTTTCGTCACGCATTGGAGCAGTACAGCCTTCAAGGTAAGAAACGTAAGCATCATCATCTGCGATAATCAGCGTACGCTCAAACTGTCCTGTGTTGCGAGCATTAATACGGAAATAGCTACTTAGCTCCATCGGACAGCGAACGCCCTTTGGAATATAAACAAACGAGCCATCGCTGAACACGGCACTATTCAAAGCAGCATAGAAATTGTCGCGATAAGGAACCACGGTACCCAAATATTGGCGCACCAAATCAGGATGTTCCTTGATAGCTTCACCAATACTACAGAAGATAACACCTTTTTCGCGAAGCTTATCCTTAAATGTTGTTTTCACAGAAACAGAGTCCATGATGGCATCAACAGCCACACCACTCAAAGCCAAACGCTCTTCGAGTGGAATACCCAACTTATCGAAAGTCTTCTCAAGTTCTGGGTCAATCTCTGTATTCTGAGGTTTCTTTGCCAACGGGTCGGCATAATAAGAGATATCCTGATAGTCAATCTCAGGAAGATTGACATGTCCCCACGTTGGTTGCTTCAAGGTTTTCCAATAATTGAAAGCCTTTAGACGGAACTCCAACATCCATTCAGGTTCACCTTTCTTCTCAGAAATCAGGCGTACCACATCCTCGTTGAGTCCACGTTCTATTATCTCAGTATGCACGTCGGTAGTGAAGCCATATTCATACTTCTGCTCGGCTACTTGGCGTACATATTCGTTCTGAATGTTTTCTGTCTTATTTTCCATTTTTTATCCATCGTGCCATTCCGTAATATTCTTTATGGCATTTTGCTTGCAAAATTACTAAATTCGCTCCTTACAGCCAAGTATTTAAGAATATTTCTAAGTTCAACGGAAAAATCATGGAATAAAGAGTGAAAGTATGCGAGTACTCGAAATTGGCTATACGACTATTCGAAATTGGTCGTGCGACTATTCGAAATTGGCTATGCGACTACTCGAAACAAAAAAGGGATGTACTCGTATAGAAAGAGTACATCCCCGATATATCGTTATGATAAAAATCTTAGTGCGAGGGTATTATGAATATCTAAGAATCATACCCGGCTTAATCTTGATATTCTTGCGAATATGGTTAAGCTTGCAAATTTGGTCGATGCTCACGCCACGCTTCCTTGAGATGACAGAGAGAGTCTCGCCCTTAGCAACCTTGTGATAAAGCTTTTCTTGTGAAACGACTTCTGGCCTTGCTGCCGACGCATAGCCTTTGCCAACAACTTGCTCACGAGTATAACCGCCATTACCAATCTTGCCACGAAATTCGTTGGCATCCAACGATTCACGATCATGAGTGCGAGAGTTATATACATAATAATCGCCTACAACATCCTGGTTGCGGAAGTCGAACATCAACGCAGGATTAAGAGCGCGTCCGCAGAGACGAGTTTCGAAGTGTAAGTGAGAACCTGTGCTTCGTCCGGTATTACCACCAAGACCAATAACATCACCTGCTCTTACCTCCTGGTCTTCCGAAACAAGTTGCTTTGATAAGTGTCCATAAATAGTTTCCAAACCATTAGGATGGCGGATTACAATATACTTACCATAGCCACCAGGATTATATTTCACCATTCTAACTTTACCAGAGAAAGCGGCACGAATGGTATCGCCAATATATACTTTAATGTCAATACCCTTATGCTGACGTCCCCAACGAGAACCGAAGTTGCTGGTTACAACGCGGCTTACTGTTGGCATACAGAAATTACGAAGACTGATGCGGAATGAGTCTGGCACATTCTCTGCTTTGTGAGCATATACATTGTTCCACTCATCATAGAGATCGGCAGCTGGCGACTCTAAGTTCTCGGTATTAATAAGTTTTTGAAGTGCCAATGTATCAACTTTACGAGCCTTACGGTCGACTGGTGCTTGACGGGCAAGCAAGTCTTGCGCAACGACAGGCGAGGCAGACAGCGTTAACAGCAACGATACGGATATTGTTCTAATAATTTTCTTAAAGTTCATGTCAATTGTTCGTTATTGTAGGTTGGCGTAGGGAGGAAATGAGCAAGTGCCATTTCACAACAAAACCAGTTTAGTTAGTCGTCTCAATTACAAAGACTTTGCAAAGATAATAAAAAATGTTCAAAAACAGGCACCGGTTAACAGTTTTTATTCAGCTTTTAACATATGTCTTTTGCAAAGTCGTCGTTGCAAATCGTCATAATTACTAACACCCAACCATCGGCAATCCTTTTATACATAGGCATTCGAGCCCAAATATGCAGTTAAGGATTAACCGTAAAAACGTAATTAGCTGATAGGAGCCCAATTAACATTTGTTTTCCTTATCTCTTTAAGTCTATTCCATAGTAACGAATTCTCAACTTTATCGCAGTTTGGGTCGTTATCTATGATATTCTGAGCTTCGTTGCGTGCCATCTGCACTAATATTCCATCGCGGGCAATGTCGGCGATCTTCAAATCGAAGGCTACGCCACTTTGTTGTGTTCCTTCAAGGTCGCCAGGACCACGAAGCTTCAAGTCAGCCTCGGCAATAGCAAAGCCATCGTTGGTAGAACACATTATATCTATACGCGTGCGTGTTTCTTTAGAAAGCTGGTATGGAGTTACCAAGATACAATAGCTCTGCTTTGCTCCACGCCCCACTCTACCTCGAAGCTGATGTAGCTGCGAGAGACCAAAGCGCTGAGCATCAAGTATCACCATAACAGAGGCATTAGGAACATTCACTCCAACCTCTATCACGGTAGTGGCAACGAGTATCTGCGTCTGACCAGAAACAAACTTCTGCATTTCCTCTTCCTTTTCTGCCGACTTCATCTTGCCGTGCACCTTGCTAAGTCTATATTCTGGGAATACTTCACAAAGTGTGAGATAGCCATCCTCAAGGTTCTTAAGGTCTGACTTCTCGCTCTCTGTGATAAGCGGAAATACTATATACACCTGCCTACCTTGGTTTATCTGCTGACGTATTCCTTGGTATAGGCTTGTGGTCTGGTTGTCGAATTTATGTAAGGTCTGGATAGGCTTTCTGCCTGGAGGCAACTGGTCGATAACACTAACATCGAGGTCGCCATAAATGGTCATAGCGAGGGTTCGAGGTATAGGCGTAGCCGTCATCACAAGGATATGTGGCGGATTGATGCTCTTAGCCCAAAGGCGTGCTCGCTGAGCTACACCAAAACGATGTTGCTCATCGATAACAGCCAAACCAAGATGAGAGAACACCACGGCATCTTCTATCACGGCATGTGTGCCGACAAGGATATTAACCTCGCCAGAAGCCAAATCTTGTAATACCGTCTTTCTTCTCTTTCCCTTCACCATGCCCGTGAGAAGTTCCACATGCACATCCATATCGCCAAGAAATTCGCAGATAGTGGCATAGTGTTGTTCTGCCAGAATCTCGGTAGGTGCCATGATGCAAGCCTGGTAGCCATTATCCAAGGCTATAAGCATAGACATCAGCGCCACAAGAGTCTTGCCCGAGCCTACGTCGCCTTGCAACAGACGGTTCATCTGTGTGCCAGTCTTCATGTCGGCACGTATCTCGCGCATCACACGTTTCTGAGCGTCAGTAAGTTCGAAAGGCAGATGTTTAGAATAAAAGGTATTAAAAATGTCGCCAACCTTAGGGAATATATATCCCTTATACTTCTTTCGGTTTTCAGAAGCATAACGCAGGATGTTAAGCTGCACATAGAACAGCTCCTCAAATTTCAATCTTGTCTTGGCTCTTTCTACATCATCAAGAGTTTTTGGATGATGTATAAGGCGGAGAGCATCGTTGCGAGATATAAGATGAAGGCGCGAAGTGATGAATGGAGGTAGGGTTTCGGTCAAAGGCTCAGTAAGCTTTGCCACGAGAGCCTTCTCTATTTTCTCTAAGGCGCCCGACATTATACCCATCTTCTTCATCTTCTCGGTAGTGATATAATATGGTTGCAATCCCATCTCGGCAAGCTTCACCTCGTCTGCCTTATCCATATCGGGATGCGAGAATTGGTATCTGCCTGCATATACGGCAGGCTTGCCGAAGATAACATATCGTTCGCCTACCTTATAATTATTATATATGTATTTAGCACCATTAAACCACACTATGTCGCAGATGTCAGTACCATCAGAAACATGAGCCACCACCCTCACCTTTCTGCCAGCCATAGGAAACTCTTCAAAACTCAGTATCTTGCCTACCACCTGCACAAAAGCCATGTCGCCCCTCAGCTCGGCTATCTTATACACCTTGCTGCGGTCGACATACTTATATGGATAGTATTCCAAGAGGTCACGCCAAGTATTGATACCAAGTTCTTTGCTCAGTATCTCTTTGCGTTTCGGACCTACGCCATGTAGGTACATTATATCTTGGTCGAGGATGTCAAGCATTCCTTATTATACGAATAATTCTGCTACCTTTAAATCAAATTGGGTTGTTATCTTAATGTTCTCTCTATTTCCTTCTACCATCTGCACATTACACCCCAAAGCCTCAACAACAGAAGCATCGTCGGTGAAGCTTTCTTGATAAGGCTGATTATATGCTTGGCGAAGCAATGAAAGGTCGAAGGTTTGTGGTGTTTGTACCACACGATAATCATCGCGCATTACATTCTTGCCACCACCATGACGGTCGACATATCGTAATGTCTCTACTACTGGCATCACGGGTATGGCAGCATACTCGTCGCGAGCAGTCTCGAAGCAACGCTCTATCACCTCGTGAGAAACAAACGGGCGTACACCATCGTGGATGCCAACAACGCCATCTGTAATATCCTCAGGTATAGCCATCACTCCATTCTTGCACGACTGGAAACGGGTATCGCCTCCATCAACGATGGTATGTGGAATGGTGAAATTATGTTTCACACACAGCTCATGCCAATAGTCTTGCTGCTCGTGTGGCAACACGAGGATTATCTGCAACTTCTCGTCGTACGAAGCAAAGCGCTCGATGGTATGCATCAATATTGGCTTACCACCAACTTCCAAAAACTGCTTAGGAATGTCTGTACCCATGCGCAGTCCCTTGCCTCCTGCTACAATTATTATATAGTCCATTCTTCGATTGTTATTTCTGCATCAACTGTGTATATATCATTCCGTCCTCGATAGCCTTAACATCGTCTCTGCCTACAAATAGCGAGAGCAAAGCATAGCCATAAGGCATAGCGGCAGCTGGTCCGCGACCGGTAATGATGTTGCCATCTACGGTCACCATATCTGCGGTATATTCTGCACCATCAAGGTATTTCTCGAAGCCAGGATAGCATGTAGCCTTTTTGCCTTCAAGGATACCGAGTTTGCCCAACACCATAGGGGCAGCACAGATAGCGCCAATATATTTACCCTTTTCGTTCTGCTCTTCCAAAGCATCGCATACTCCCTTATGGATCTTCAGATGCAAAGAGCCTGGCATGCCTCCAGGTAGCAACAATAGGTCTGCATCGTCGAAGTTGTCGATATCTTCAAACTTCACGTCAGCCTTCAATGTCACTCCATGAGCGGTCTCTACATATTCCGAGCCCATGATGCCGACAGTCTTCACTTCCACTCCTCCTCTTCTGAGGATATCTACAGGTGCCAAGCCTTCGATGTCTTCGAAGCCGTTGGCAAGAAATACATATACCATAGTGCAAATATATTTATTGAATAAATGCAAATGTACATAAAATCCACGAGAAAATGTATACGACGCAAGCAAAAAAGTATTTTTTCTTGTCTATAATAACAAATCTCGCATATTTTGCTTAAATTTGCCGCATATTAATAGTCAACAATAATAACATGTCACAACAACCTCTTCGTTTCGCCCTCTTCGGCAACGAATATCAACCAAAGAAATCTTCATCGGTAGAAAAGATATTATCATATCTCGTCAACAAAGGTGCCGAGATTTATATCGATCGTCCTTTCTACAACTTCCTCACCACCACTCTTGGCTTAGATGTGGCTGCTACTGGAGTGTTTGACGACTACAACTTCGATGTAGACTATGTCATCTCGCTTGGTGGCGATGGTACATTTCTAAAGGCTGCAAGCAAGGTGGGATGCAAGGGTACGCCTATCATTGGTGTCAACATGGGACGCCTTGGTTTCCTTGCCAACATATTGCCAAGCGAAATAGAGGATGCTATCGACGATATCTACGATGGCAAGTTCACCATCGACGAGCATGTGGCAATCCAGATAGAAGCAGACGGCGAACCTATCGAGGGTAATCCGTTTGCGCTCAACGATATTGCTGTGCTAAAGCGCGATAATGCTTCGATGATTTCCATACGTACAAGCATCGACGGAGAATACTTGGTGACATATCAAGCTGATGGTCTTATCGTCTCTACTCCTACTGGTTCTACGGCATATAGCTTATCTAATGGTGGACCTATCATGGTTCCTCAATCGGGCATCTTGTGTCTCACTCCCGTAGCTCCTCATAGCCTCAACATCCGCCCTATCACCATCAAAGACGATAGCGTGATAACTCTTGAGGTGGGAAGCCGAAGCCACAACTTCCTCGTTGCCATAGACGGCAGAAGCGAAAAGCTACAAGAGAGCACCACCATAACAATACGCAAGGCGCCTTTCAACATAAAGGTTGTGACAAGACAGGGGCAGCGCTATTATTCAACACTTAGAGAAAAGCTGATGTGGGGGGCAGACCAGAGAGCGTAAGAGGGGGGCCTCTCCCCCAGCCCCTTAATTTCCTTTCTCCTATTTATATTATATGAACATTAAAAATTTCCTTAAGCTTCCTGCATCAAAATACAGCATCCGCACAATAGTAAGCTGGCTATGGGGAGCATGGCGTGGCAACCGACTGCAAGCCATACTCAATGCTTCCATAGGCTTGCTCGATGTGGCGGTGAGTCTGGCGCAGGTATGGGCTGTTAAGAATGCTATTGATGTGGCAGCAGGAACCATAGATGGCAACATCTATGTTGCTGTAGCTATATTCGGTATTCTCATCCTTGCAAGCTTTGCACTAAGCATCTCTGCCATTTGGGTAAGAAACATCCTCGGCATAAAAGCTCAAAACCAAATGCAACGCCAACTCCTCGACCGCATGCTCAGAGCTGAATGGCACGGAAAAGAATCTCGACATTCGGGCGATGTGCTTAATAGACTTGAGACTGACGTTAATGTAGTTGTTGATTTCCTTGCCGAAACCATTCCTAACACTTTATCTGTATTGGCATTGTTTATTGGTGCTTTCTGGTATCTTTTTTCTATGGATGCCATGTTGGCAATAGTAACAATAGCGATAATTCCTCTTTTCATATTGCTCAGCAAGCTATACGTTCGCCAAATGCGCAACCTCACTCGCACAGTACGCAACTCTGACTCTAAGGTGCAGAGCGTATTGCAGGAGACGATACAAAACCGTATGCTCATCAAGACTTTAGAGTCGGGCAACGCTATGGTAGGCAAACTTGCTGGTACACAGCAGGAGCTAAGGCAGAATGTGGTACGCAAAACTACTTTCTCAGTATTCAGCAACCTCATCCTCAACGTTGGTTTTGCCGCAGGCTATCTTGTTGCCTTCCTTTGGGCAGCCATCCGCCTGTCGCAACACACACTGACCTTTGGTGGAATGACAGCTTTCTTGCAGTTGGTAAACAAGATACAGGGACCAGCTCGCAACCTAACTAAGCTTGTGCCTGCTTTCGTCTCGGTGCTTACAGCTGCCGAACGTCTCATGGAGTTGGAAGAAGATCCTATGGAGGAGCAAGGCGACTCGATACCTATGGAGGCTCCATGCGGAATACGCTTCGATAATGTTTCTTATGCCTACGACAACGAAGAACAGCTAACTATAAACAATCTGTCGTTCGACTTTAAGCCTGGCTCTTGTACTGCCATACTTGGTGAAACGGGTGCAGGAAAGACCACTATCGTACGTATGATATTGGCATTGCTAAAACCAAAATCGGGTGCTATCAGCATATATAATAATAAGGTGGAAGAGCAACTCTCGCCTCTATTGCGTTGCAACCTGGTATATGTGCCACAGGGCAACACCTTGATGAGCGGCACCATACGCGACAATCTGCTTTTAGGAAAACCTGATGCCACAGAGGAAGAGATGAAAGAAGCATTGAAGAAGAGCTGTGCTGAGTTTGTGATGCAGCTGCCTGATGGCATTGACACCATATGCACAGAAAAGGGAGGCGGACTAAGCGAAGGACAGGCACAGCGCATAGCAATAGCAAGAGCGCTACTAAGAAACCGTCCGATAATGATATTCGACGAGTCTACTTCAGCCCTCGACCCCGAGACCGAGCGTCAGCTACTTGCCAACATTCTATCTAAGAAGGATAAGACCATAATCTTCGTAACGCATCGCCCTGCCGTGGTGGAATATTGCGACCATACTCTAAAGATAAATAAACAATAACGAAACACATAAGATTATGAAAAAGATTTTAATGCTACTCTTGATGTTTGCCACAATGGCAACATCATCGAAAGCTGAAGACCTCGACTCTATGTACACAAAAGACATGCTCCCTATGGGCTACGAGATGCCAGACATTATGTTAGACAGCATCCGCAACATAAGTCTAAAGTCTATGCGAGGCAGATTTGTGGTATTACATTTTTGGGCTTCATGGTGTCCTGATTGCCGCAAAGATATGCCTGCAATGAATGAGTTGTCGTATGTATATAGTTCTGATAGTATTGTTTTCGTGCATATTTCCTACGATACCAACAAAGAAGTGTGGCAGAAATATATCACCGACAACAAGATGTACGGCATGGAGATTTCAGAACTAAAGAAGATGAGAGAATGCGAAAGCTACAAACAATTTAACATAAAGTGGATTCCTGCAATGTACCTCATCGATCCTGATGGAAAAGTGATGCTGCGTACAGTAAAGGCGCAGAAACTTGCCGAGCAACTTAAACATCTCAACTACTCAAAAGTTCGCATTCCAAAGAACAAACGTTCACGCAATCCTCATTTTCCTGGTGGAGAAAGAGGCTTGCGCTATTATCTATCTAAAAAGATAAATTTTCCTCGCGAAGCCAACGTCTATGGTTTGGAAGGTGTAACAAAGATGAAATTCACCATAGAGTGCGATGGTTCTATTAGCAACGTAAGGGTGGTAGACAACAAGATTGTTGTTGAAGACAAATTACCATTCCACAAATTAAAAGGCGATGAGAAAAACGTAGTACGCCAGCGTGCTCTCGAAGCCTTTGCCAAAGAGGCAACAAAGGTGATAGAGGAGATGCCAAACTGGGAACCTGGTTTAAGATACGGCAACCCTGTAAAAGTGGAATACGAAATGCCTATCAACTTCCGCATTGCTTACACCGATGAATAATTCATATTTATCGTTACATCGACAACTATAAATAACATATTGCAACCAAAACTCTCAAACTTCTTAAGTATTATTAGCAAACATTTATTCAAATGTCAACAAAGCGTTATGTTTGCAAACAAATATTAGAAACAACAAGTAAAATTACAACATAATAAAACCAAGAGCATATGAAGAAAAAGATTCTATCACTAGTACTGTTACTCGGAGGCATGAGCCTGGGCATGCAGGCGCAAGAGAATGTGTACTTAATGAAAGGTGAACATGTGGTGGCGAAATATCCTTTGGGAGAAGACACCTACATCACCTTCAAGCGTCCTACAGACCTTGCTAAAACAAAGAGCGTGGAACTTAAAGCTGTGGAGACTGGTAAAAACTACATTAAATATAATGTTACCACAGCCGAAAAAGACCAATACTACGGTCATGGTTTTTATCAAAAGCAATACTTAAACCAAGTATTGAGAAAATACTACAATACAGATATCGATAATGTAGACGAAGAAACTTTGGCTGAAGCAATCGACATGTTGATTACTCAAACTGGCTATATCGGTCAAGGTTCAAGAACTTATACCGTGAAAGATGGTGAGAGCGATGGTAGCAACAACAGCTTCTTCATTCCAGGTGGACAGGAATACTACGTAGCTACGATAAACATCACTAATGTTGATGCTACTAACGGAGCTACATACGGAGACGAAATCTCGATAACAAAGATGACCACTAAGACTCCTGGCGAGAGTACAGAATCTTTGGCTGTAGATTATTTAGGCTTAAACGAAGACAACAAGGCAACCTACGAGATTACTCCTGGCAACAGCATCAAGACTATGTATACCTTGCTCACAAAGAAGAGCGAGTTTGAGCAGTATGTGAATATCTATGGCTACGACTTTATGATGTTCACTCTCGGTACTCCTATGACAGTAGCTCAATGGGAGGAGTTTAAGAGCCAGATGGCATGGGAACTTGATGGCGAAGACGACTATATAATGAATGTGCTTGGCGTAGATGCTTATGGCGACTGGGTAAAGGCAAGTTCTACAGAGCATATCATTCCACAAACAGATAACTGTCCCAAGGTCGAAATCTTCGACAAGGAGATTAGCGATGGTAATCTTAGCGTAAGCTTTGAGATTATTCCTAAGAATGTTACAGCTGCACATGTTAGACTTATGACTGAAAACGAAGTTTCTAACGAGCTTAACCGTGATAAGTCTCTCATGCAGATAGCTACAGAGGGCGATGCTACAGACATCAAGGCTGAGGTAAACAAAGAAGGTACCTTCACTTTTAAGAAAGACCAATTGGCTCGCGATTGGTATACTCTGCTTATCAGTTGTACCGACGACAACGGAACTACCGTAACTCGTCTTTCATTCCATAGCCATTTAACAAACTCAGAATGGGATATCACAACAGATACTTTCCCTAAGGAGGATGCTCCAGAGGCTGAGAAGGCAAAAGGAAAAACTATAAAGATGGTAGAATTGAAAACTAAATAAGACAACATTCAAACTAAAATACGACTATGAAGAAACTATTATTGACAATAGCTCTTTTCGCAGGCATCACTACAGCGACATATGCCCAGGGCGAAGTGAATGTGCTATATCTCGACGGCACTCCTCACGTCATAGCAATGACAAATATCGACAAGATAGAGCTCACTAAAGGAAGCATCAACATAGTAAAGGTTGGCGGAGCAAGCGAATCTATAGACATCAACAAGATTGATAAGATAGAACTTAAAGCTAATGCTACAGGCATTAACCCAATAACAGGCAAAGCCGACGGCAAGATTATCGTTAAGGCGGATGGCTATGGCTTTGATGTTAGCGGATTGGCTAATGGTGCCGACGTGATGGTATACAGTCAGAACGGTATGCTCATTGGCAAGGCAAAGGCTAAAGACGGTAGCGCACATGTAGATGCAACAAGCTATCCTAACGGAGTTTATGTAATAAAAGCAGGTGGTCGCTCATTGAAGATGGTAAAGAAATAAGCCTTACTGAAAGGAAGTGGTAACACCAAACAAACAACATTAAAACATACAAGACTATGATAAAGAAACTTTTAACCTCATTGCTGATGTTGGTGGGCTTCGCTATGTATGCTCAAGCTCAGCAAGACACTATGTATGTAGTGAAAGAGGGCAAAATAGTAGGTACATTCGAGGTTGGCAAAGATATAGACGGCATAACCTTCAAGAATCCATTAACACCTTCGCTCGAAGACTTCGTGAAATATGGTGACACAAAGGTTGGGCTAAAGTCTGCCACAGCCATGAGCATGTATGGCATGACATACGTCTATATTAGTCCTGAAGAGGGAATCTCTACCGACTATAAGGAAATAACAAGTGGCAAAACAGATTATATCATGATAGTTCTGCCTGACGTAATGGTAGGCGACGATATAGACCTTGCGGAATATAGCAAAGATGAAGAGGCTGACGAGATACAGATTTATTATATCAATGCAAAAGAAAATAAGCCATATGCAGGCGTATCGTCATACGACTTTGCTTCTGAAGGCTTCAATGCAGGAAGCTTGAAGGTTGAGATTGTCGACGACTTGATAAGCGTTGAAGCTAATCTTGTGAATAGAGACACTAAAAAGAACACCCAAATAGCATATAGCGGTAAGTTTGGAGTTCCAACTATTGATGACAACAACTCGTTTACTGTTGATGGAAATACTAAGAAGGTTAATTCTGCATACTATCTTGCAGGAGATGATTTGGTAGATCTTTACATCACAAGCGGTGACATCGATAATGCAAGAGAGCTCAATAAATGCTTCTATTATGCTCACATCCAGGTTCCTGTTTCTGCTCTCGATGGCAGAACAATAGATCTCACAGGCAAAGACAAGTTCTTGTTTGAGTTTGTTGACAACACAACAGAAACCACCTACACCCTTACTCCTGGCAACGTTGGCTCTGCAACAGGTAGCATCAGCGTTAAGCAGACTGGTGAAGGCACATATAAGGTTGTAGTAAATGTAGAAAGCTTCGGTCCTGAAGCAAGAAACTTCTCTACAAGCTATAATGGCGAATATGATATCTACGACATCTCAATTCCTAATGCCTATGGTCTACTTGATAAAGAGAGTAAGGCTCTCAACTATGCTGTAGCAACTCTTAAGGATGGTCTATACACTATCTACCTCTCTTCAAAGGAGAATGTCACAACCATCGAAGGTATGGCAGATGCTGATATCGTAATCGAAATGCCTGAGGTATTCATGAATGATGGTACAAAAGGATTCTCAGGAACAGAGGATAATGCAAAGGTTAGCATCACCTATAATGGAAAGAAATATAATCAGGCAAGCTGCGGCAGCAAAAAAGATAATGCCAACGCTATAGGCGGAAACGTAAAAGCAAGCATCGTAGATGGCAACATCTCTATCGACTTCAATATATACAGCATCTACAGCCTCGGCAATGCTTCTATGACAGGCCACTTTGGCGGTAAGGTTACAATAGTAGAATAAGCAGCAATAATAGAATAAGCCGTAAAAACATAAGCAATTAAAATTATTGCATAAGAATAGCCCCCAAAAAGGATAAACGATTCCTTTTTGGGGGCTTTAATTAACTAAAATATATAAGAGAACTACCTAAGATTATATAGCAATGATAGTCTATTGGTTTACTTCACTACTACCTTCTTGCCCTGGTATACGTAGATACCCTTTGACAAACCATCGAGTGAAGAAGCATTGCGACGAACTATACGACCGTCGAGGCTATAGATATTACTTGATACAGCAGGCTTAATAGTCTGTGGAGTGCTGATACCTGTTGTCTTGCCTTTTATATCATAATAAGCGCCATTCACAAATGTGAAGTCGTCTGTCTGTGCAGAGCCATTGTTGTTAAAAATGATACTTGCAGGAGGGGTGGTAAGAGTACCATAGTAGCACCATTGATATATATACTGCTTACCATTTTTACCTATCTTATAGCACTTCACACCTGGCCATGTGCCACCAGTATAGTTAGCAGTCTTTGTCCATGCCCAACACTTCACCTCGTTCTTCCATGTAGCAGGAGCCACGAAATAAGCATTATAGGTATAGCCTGGAGCAGGAATCTCAAAAGCATCAGAACCTTCCTCAACATGCTGGATGGTATAATTGCGAGTGATGATACCCTTTACAGAGCCACCAACAAGGAGACCTACCTTGAGCACACAATCAGAAGATATTGTTATCTCATCGCCCGAAGCCACTTGCTTGCTCTTTGCTGTAGGCGCTGTACCATCGGTGGTATAAACGAGCTTAGCAGAAGCATCCTTGGAAACGGCAATAAGCTTTACTTTGAACGAATTATCGCGTATGCCGGAAGCTTTGTCAACGAAAGCTGTTTCCAAGCTCTTGTTAAGGAAGTAAGCATAATGATAGCCACTCAACACCTTCTGCCAATCAGCGCCAGGGTTTTCCATCTTATCCAAGCGACCAACAGCTGCATAGAGAGTCTTGTTAACATTAACAGCATAGTATGCAGATGTTGCGACCTTAACCTCATAGTCGCTCATATTGGTGATGCCAGCAGCCTTACGAGCAGAAATCATAGCACCAATCTCATCTTTATATTCCAGCCAATGGGTAAAGAAAACACATGGTGTGCCAGGCATAGCAAGAAGATAAGCGTTGGCAGCAAGTGTATCGCGACGAATAGGATCCTGCTGTTCGCTTGAAGAGCGATATTCCATATCGTGGTTCTCTACGAAGGTAACAGCATACTGGCGCCAGTTCTTATCATTCATAAGATTATTAGTACTCTTCAGAGCTGCCCAGTTGTTGCTATTAATAGCATCGCGAACATTATAGCGGAATTGGAAGTCGAAAGCGGCACTATTCTTTAATGTCGCATTTATCCAACTTTGTATTTTTGCGTTGCTATCCCAATATTCGCCTACAGAGTATTCAACACCTACAGACTTATTATAGTCAGCAACATGCGAACCAGAGAATCCTTTCACCATATCATATCTGAAACCTGTATAACCTAAATCGTCTTTTAGATATTTCAGATATGCCTTAATAATGGTCTGCACATTCTGGCTCTTATGGTCGAGGTCACGACAGCCGTCCCAGTCTTCTCCCTCATCATTGTTCTTGCTAAGAGAAATGCCCTGTTTGGTAGCTTCTTTGGCTGTTTTTCCCTTATCATCGTTGGCTACGATATCGGTAGACTTAAACTGATAAGTCACTCCTTTATAAACTTCGGCAGGGAATGTGAACCATCCATCGGTGTCATGATGGTTGACAACAACATCAGCCACCATACCAATTCCCTTACCCTTAAAGGTTTTGATAAGGTCGCGAAGCTCAGCCTCTGTACCAAAAGAAGAATTCTGATTGAAATAATAGTAAGGCTTATAGCCCATAGTTTGCGAATTTCCTAAGCACTTGCCGCTCTGTGGTAGCCACACCAGCGAGAAGTTATCCGCAAAGTCATTAACCTGCGACTTCAAGTTTGTCCAATTGGTGTCGTCGTAAGAGTTCCAATAGAAACCTTGCAACATCACACCGCCATAATTAGCAGACCATCCCTGTGCATATACATTATTATATATGCCAAGGAACAATAGTAGAGGTAATAGATGTTTAGTCATTTTGATTAGGAGCTTATGTTTAGGTTGCGAAGATAAACATATTTATAAAAGTAGCAACCTTATATTAACAAACATTCTCCTTTTTGTTTGTGCAAACGATTGCATTATCGTTGCACACACATGGCATAAGCGCCTTTATAACATCAATGCCGCACATAGGCAAGACTAAGCATGCTTATCTTAACATTTCCTGCTTTTAGTAGTTCTTTGGCGCATGATATAGACGTAGCGCCTGTAGTTACTACGTCATCAACAATAAGCACATGCTTTCCGCTCACCTCTTCTGCATTAGAGAGTTTCCATATTCCATCCATGTTTTCCAATCTTTCGAGTCGTCCAAGCTTAGTTTGGCTTCCTTCAAACTTAGTTCTCTTTACAGCCTTCGTGGTAATAGGCAGTCCTGTTACATCGCTCAACCCTTTAGCCATCTCATGGCTTTGGTTATATCCACGGTAACGTTGGCGCGATGCTGCGAGCGGTATAGGCATTATGATGTCGATATCATCAAAGAAGCCCACTGCTCCAAACTCTTTCGCCATTAGCTTACCCATAGCGAAACAGAAGTCTGGATGATCGTGGTATTTCATATCGTAAATGATGTTGCACGCATCATCGCCAGCATGATAAAACATAAAGGCAGCCGCCTTCTCAATAGGTATTCTGCCCCAATATAGCTTAGCCATCTGATTTTCATAAGGGTCGGCAGCATAGCCTGTGCGAGGCAATCGCATATCGCACGAGGCACATATCACCGATGGTCCTGTCTCTATTCGCAATCCGCAGATAGGACAAGGACGCGGACTAAGGAAAGACAACAGACGAGAGATAAAGGTGTTTTTAGTCATAATAAGATGGTATTAGTATTCCTCTTCGTCAAAATCGCCGTCATAGTCGTCATCATCGTCATCACCTTCAAAGCCAATACCGATATCGTCGATGCAATGTTTGATGATACTCATATCGAAGCCACGACTCATAGCAAACTTAATAAGTTTCATAGACCATTCATAATTGCTATTGGCTTTGATAGAAGGAGCCTTAGCTTTGAGCAAAGGTATCAGAATTTCGGTATAGTCTTCGTCTGTGATTTCAGCAAGAGCCTCTTCCTGGATATCTGTAGGTATGCGCTTCATCCATAAAGCTTCGGCAATCTTGCGACGTCCCCACTTATTAAACTTCAGCTTATCGCGCACAAACAACTTGGCAAATCGTGCATCATCAACATATTTATTAGTAATGAGATAATCCAATATTCGCTGACGCGCATCGGAAGCTATTCCCCATCGCTCAAGCTTCTGATTTATTTCGCCTGTACAATGTTCTGCCTGTGAGCAAGCAGAAGCCAAACGCGAAAGAGCCTGTTGCTCTGACATCTGTTTCTTTGTTATCATTGTTGTTAAGGTAGTTTTTATAATTTGTGATGATTAGTGATGACTATCTATACGCCTTCACGAATCTCTGTTTGCCATATTGATCATCAACGATGGCTACATTATTAAAGCCTGTTGCTGTAAGCATCTCTTCAACCATCTTTGCACACAAAGGATTGATTTCAAAATATAGCAATCCATCCTCTACGAGGGCTTTTATAGCATAGCGAGCTATGGCAGTATAGAAACGCAGAGGGTCGGTATCTGGCACAAAGAGTGCCAATGAAGGCTCATGGTTGAGCACATGTGGCGACATATCTTTGCGTTCGCTATCCAAGACGTAAGGTGGATTAGAAACGATAGCTGTCCATCGCTCGCCATTATGAGGGATATTCAGAGCATCTTGATATACTACATTAACCTTAGCGCCAAGCTTCGCTGCATTTTCCTTTGCCACCTGTAATGCCTCAGGACTAATATCCCAAGCCTCAACGTCTGCCTTTGGACATTCCAAGGCTATGGTCGTAGCTATACATCCGCTACCTGTGCATATATCAAGGATAGCAGCCTGCTGTTTGTCCTTCATCTCTTCGCTCACAGCAATAGCCAATTCTGCAGTCTCAGGGCGTGGTATCAGAACACCGGGCTTAACCTTATACATGCGACCACAAAACCCAGCTTCGCCCAATACATATTGCACAGGCATGCCTTCTACAAGTTGCTGCATAATGTCCATAAGCTTTTTGCCGTCGGCTTCGGATAGCTGCTGTAGTCCGTCGCAAAGAATATCGGTATACGACATATCAAACTTAGTTTCAAGCACAAGCCTTACTATAGCTCGCGCCTCCCCATTATCGTAGATGCCTGCCAACAGGCTGCATAAATCTCTATATGTGGTTTGCATAATGTATATTTAAACAAAATCGGGTCGTCTGCACATAATGCAAACGACCCGAAGGTTATTTTATTATATGTCTCTCGAATAAATAATATAGAGAGGCAGTAATTACAACTTCTGTTCAACCTCGATTTCGGTGAAGGTCTCAATGATATCGCCTTCCTGAATATCGTTGTAGTTGACGAGGCTGATACCACATTCCATACCCATGGCAACCTCCTTAACGTCGTCCTTATAGCGCTTCAAAGCTGAGATGTCGGCAGTATGAACTACGATACCATCGCGAACCACACGACCCTTGTCCTTGCTGTGGACTTTTCCTTCAGTAACAAGACAGCCGGCAACAGTACCAACCTTTGATATCTTGAATACCTGGCGAACTTCCACCTGACCAGTTGTAATCTCCTTCTTCACCTTATCAAGCATACCAATCATAGCCGACTTGATGTCGTCGATAGCATCGTAGATGATAGAGTAGGTATTGATTTCAACACCCTCACGGTCGGCAGCCTTACGAGCATCAGAAGAAGGACGAACCTGGAAACCAACGATAATAGCATCAGAAGCAGAAGCCAACATAACATCGTTTTCTGAAATCTGACCTACAGCCTTGCTGATAACATTTACCTGTACCTTCTCTGTTGAAAGCTTGATGAACGAGTCAGAAAGAGCCTCTATAGAACCGTCGGTATCACCCTTAACGATGATGTTAAGCTCCTTGAATGAGCCGAGGGCAATACGATGAGAGATATCGTCGAGCGACAAACGCTTCTGAGTACGCAAGCCCTGCTCACGCTGAAGCTGTTCACGCTTACCTGCAATCTCACGAGCTTCCTGCTCTGTCTCCATTACGTGGAATGAATCACCTGCAGTAGGAGCACCATTCAAACCAAGGATGATACATGGTTCTGCTGGACCAGCTTCCTGTATGCGCTGGTTACGCTCGTTGAACATAGCCTTGATACGTCCCCAGCTTGTACCTGCGATAACAACATCACCCTGACGGAGAGTACCGTTAGATACCAATACTGTAGATACATAACCACGACCCTTGTCGAGTGACGACTCAATGATAGAACCTGTAGCCTTGCGGTTAGGGTTAGCCTTGAGGTCGAGCATATCAGCTTCGAGAAGCACCTTCTCAAGAAGGTCGCTTACGCCGAGACCCTTCTTGGCGCTAATCTCTTGGCACTGGTACTTACCACCCCACTCCTCTACCAAGAGGTTCATGGCTGCGAGTTCCTCGCGCACACGGTCAGGGTTAGCACCTGGCTTATCTATCTTGTTGATGGCGAATACCATTGGCACGCCTGCTGCTTGAGCATGAGCGATAGCCTCCTTAGTAGTAGGCATCACAGCATCGTCGGCAGCGATGATGATAATAGCGATATCGGTAACCTGAGTACCACGGGCACGCATGGCGGTAAACGCCTCGTGACCAGGAGTATCAAGGAATGTGATGCGACGACCATTCTTCAAGCGCACGTTGTAAGCACCGATGTGCTGGGTGATACCACCAGCCTCACCTGCAATCACATTAGTGTTGCGGATATGATCGAGCAATGAAGTCTTACCATGGTCAACATGTCCCATCACAGTTACGATAGGAGCACGTGGCACCAAGTCTGCCTCGTCGTCTTCCTCCTCACTAACTGCTTCCTGAACTTCAGCACTTACATATTCTGTCTTGAAACCGAACTCATCGGCAACGAGGTTGATAGTCTCGGCATCCAAACGCTGGTTGATAGAAACCATGATACCTACACCCATAAGAGTTCCGATAACCTGGTTTACACCTACGTTCATCATGGTAGCCAACTCGCTAACGGTAACAAACTCGGTGAGCTTCAGTGTCTTGCTTTCCTTGCGCTCTGCCTTAGCCTCAGCATTAAGCTTCTCCTGTACAGCCTCGCGCTTCTCCTTACGATATTTAGCACCCTTCTTATTCTGGTTCTGCTTCTGTGTAAGGCGAGCAAGTGTTTCCTTAACCTGCTTTGCTACATCTACCTCGTTTACTTCAAGAGGCTTCTGTGGACGGTTGCGGTTTTTCTTCTTCTTGCCCTGGTTGTTATTATTGTTACCATTATTATTATTCTTGTTGCCACCATTGTTACCACCCTGGTTGGCAGCAGCAGAGATATCTACACGCTCCTTGTTAATACGAACGCGCTTCTTGCGCTCACCATTCTGTTGAGCCTTCTCCTCACGTTCGCGGCGCTTCTCCTCCTTAGACTTCTTCTTAGGACGAGTGCTTTGGTTAAGAGCATCGAGGTCTATCTTACCCAACACATTCACCTTAGGAGTATTGAGCATCTTTTTCTCGCTCTTGAGCTGGAACACCTTGCTACCAGCATCCTCAGAAGTCTTATCGGTAGAAGCAACTTCCTGAGCCTTTGGCTGCTGAGCGACAGGCTTTTCAGCCTTTGGCTGAGCAGGCTGAGCAGGCTTATCATGCTTTGGTTTAGCCTCAGCAGCAGGCTTTGCAGACTTATGAGCCTCCTTAGTTCCTGTTGCAGGTTTTTCTGCCTTAGCTGTTTCCGCAGGTTTAACTTCTGTAGTCTTATGCTGAGCATGAGTCTTTGCTACAGGAGCCTTCTCTTCGCTCTTGTTCTCCTTAGCCTGGCTTACGGCAGCAGCTTTAGGCTGAGGTGTATTATCTTGCTTTGTAGCACCAGACTGCTTGGCAGCAGGCTTACCAACAGAGTCAAGATCAATCTTGCCCAATGGTTTATATTCCTGCTTTCCTGCCGAAGCCAACAAGCTTTCGTTGTTGCTATCCTTGGTTTCTGAAGAATGCTTCTTCTCTTTTGGTTTTTTCTGGAATAGTTTCTCAGCCTCTGTTCTCACAGCGGCGTCTTGCTTGAATGCTTCTACGAGTGCAGAATACTGTGCGTCGGTGAGCTTTGAAGTAGGTCCAAACTTCTCACCATCGCCATCTTTTCTCTTTTCAAGGAATTCAACTGCCGTTTGAAGTCCTATATTCAATTCACTTAATGCTTTACTTAATCTGATGCTCATTAATAATATTCCTTAAAATCTGATTCTTTTCTAATTCTTAATTGTATGACTGATAGCGGCATGCAGACTTCATGAGTGCTGCATTTTATCCAGTCCTTATAGTTGAGTATACCTTTATTATAAAGGTGTGGCGGACAACATGGTGCCCAGCCATTATTATTCAAACTCCTTACGGAGTACTTCAAGCACCTGGTCAACAGTCTCCTCTTCGAGGTCGGCTTTCTCAACCAACATTTCGCGTGGAGCGTTCAATACTGCCTTAGCTGTATCGAGACCGATAGACTTGATAGCATCGATAACCCACTGGTCGATTTCGTCAGAGAACTCGTCAAGATAGATATCCTCGTTCTCCTCACCCTCAGCAACCTCGCGGAATACGTCGATAGTATATTCAGTAAGCATACTTGCCAACTTGATGTTCAAGCCACCACGACCGATAGCCAAGCTTACCTCCTCAGGCTTGAGGAATACCTCAGCCTTCTTGTTTTCCTCATCGATATTGATGCTGCTAACCTGTGCTGGGCTAAGCGCACGCTGAATGAAGAGCTTGGTGTTGGCGGTGTAGTTGATAACGTCGATATTCTCGTTGCAGAGCTCGCGTACGATACCATGCACACGGCTACCTCTTACACCTACACATGCTCCTACTGGGTCGATGCGCTCGTCGAAGCTTTCTACAGCAATCTTAGCACGCTCACCTGGCATACGAGCAATTCTGCGAATAGCGATAAGTCCGTCGGCAATCTCAGGAACCTCAGCTTCAAGAAGACGCTGAAGGAATTTAGGGCTGGTACGAGAAAGAATAATCTTTGGATTGTTGTTCTCGTTGTCTACACGCTCAATGACGGCGCGGATAGTCTCGCCCTTGCGATATTGGTCAGCAGGAATCTGCTCAGCCTTAGGCAAGATAAGCTCGTTGTTCTCATCGTCAACAACGAGAACCTCGCGCTTCCATATCTGGTAAACCTCGGCTGCAATAACCTGACCTACGCGATCCTTATATTTATTGTAAAGAGAGTCGTGCTCAAGCTCAAGAATCTTTGAAGCCAAAGTCTGACGCAATGTAAGGATAGCTCTACGGCCAAACTTAGCAAAGTTTACGCTTTCACTAACATCCTCACCAACCTCATAGTCAGCTTCTATCTTACGAGCCTCAGTAAGGCTAATCTCTTTATTTTCGTCTGCCACCTCACCATCGGCTACCACCACACGGTTGCGGTAGATTTCAAAGTCTCCCTTGTCTGGATTGACAATGACATCGAAGTTTTCATCACTTCCAAAAATCTTGGCAAGAACGTTGCGGAAGCTTTCCTCCAACACACTTACCAATGTAGTACGGTCGATATTCTTTGTCTCCTTAAACTCGCGGAAGGTATCGATCATGCTCACTGTTACATCATCAGTCTTTTTTGCTACCATAGCTTATTTGAAACTTATTAAGTATTTAGTATATTTTACATTATCCATCTGATAGGTGTGGTCGACATCCATAAGTACAGGACGCTTCTTGCCTTCCACCTTTACCTTTTCACTAACGGTAACAACAAAATCGTTACCATCAACGCTCTTTAGCAAGCCCTTTACCTTCTTGCCATCAGCATCAAGTACTTCTACCATCTGACCTACAAAGTTATGATACTGCTGTGGCACCTTGAATGGTTGTCCAAGGCCTGCTGATCCAACTTCCAGTTCATAGTCTTCTTCATCACGGTTAAGATGGTCTTCGATAAATCTGCTCAATTCTACGCAGTCTTCTATCCACACACCATCGGCATGATCGATTTCGACTACAATTCTGTCATCAAGGCTAATCTCTACATCGACAAGAAAATAATCCTTGTCTTTGAGCCATTCTTCAACTAATTCTTTAACGACGTTTTTGTCTATCATAAATATATAATGTGTACACCAACACCTTCGAACCTTACTTTATAACGGCATCGAAAATGTCTTATTAAAATAAAATGAGGAACTCTCTCAGAGCCCCTCATTCCACTGAACGGTGCAAAGTTACGACATTTTTTTCACGCTACCAAGAGTTTATACATTTTTTATTGGTTTTGTAAAGACTTGCACCTTTCTTTACTCCGCCTTTGGCATCAACAACTCTGAATATCTTGCTTTATCTGCAAGTAGCTTCAAAGCCTCGCCTGTAATCTTGTCTGTTCGCAATGAATTCCTTACGGCACCCTCTTGATAGTAGTAAGCTGATACTATTTGGCTTGCCAACAGTCGTTTTATCGACACCTTGGCTTTTTCCATTTCTTTGCCAACATCATGGCGAAGTTTCTTCTCCAATGCTTCAAATTCTTCCTTGGCATCATCGTAATATCCCTCAAACTTAGCAACATCGACAAGCGATTTGAAAGTATTTTCGCTAATAGGGTCATACTTAAAGTTGCTCTCCACAACTCGTTTCTTGAAGTCTTCAAACTCAGAGTCTGAAATTTCAAAGTCGGCAGCAGGAGCAATTGTTTTGTGCGATGCTATATAGTCGAGAACATAGCCCAAGAGCACCTCGCTCGAATCGCGCATAGCAACAAGATAATACGAGATATTAGGCATAGAGTCTGGCTTCACTTCTACATCCGGCTGCACTCCGCCGGCATCCTTCACCTTTCGTCCATTCACGGTAAAGAAAGTCTTTGCCAAAGAGTCCTTTACGAGTTCCTCTCTATCTTCGCCATCAGTCTTGCGGAAGTTGCGAGCCTGAATACACCTACCACTTGGAATATAGTATTTGTTTGTGGTAAGTTTCATCTGAGCATTATAAGGCAATTCGAGCACAGTTTGCACGATACCCTTACCATAAGTTCTGGTACCCATTATCACGGCACGGTCTAAATCTTGGAGCGCACCGCTGGTAATCTCGCTTGCACTTGCCGACTCTCCATTTACCAATACCACCAATGGCATAACGGTATCAACAGGTTCTACCTGGGTAAGGAAATCGCGATTGGCACGTTTAAGTTTTCCTCTATTCGAAACTATTAGCTTACCTTTAGGCACAAACACATTAACTATATTAACAGCCTCCGACTCCGAACCTCCGCCATTGCCACGCAAATCGAAGATAAGACCCTTCATACCTTTTTGCTTCATCTCGATTACAGCATTGCGGAATATCTTGGAGCTTCCTTCAGAGAACGACTGCAACTGAATATAGCCCACGCTATCGTTGAGCAAACCATAGTAAGGCACAGCAGGAGTCTGGATAAGCTTTCGAGTAACCTTAAACTTCATCACCTTGCCTGTGCTTGGGCGCTTAATCTTCAATATAAAAGAGGTACCGACATCGCCACGCAGATGGTCTGAAACATATTGTGTCTCCTTGCCCTTCATTGTGCTGTCGTTGATAGCCAATATCAAGTCGCCCTTCTTTAGGCCCACTTCTGCAGCAGGCATACCGAGATATGGCTCATCGATATACGAGTATCCCTCTTTGAAATTATATCTAATCACCGAGCCGATACCAGCATACTTTCCCGTAAGCTGATATTTCAATCCCTTTGTCACATCAGCAGGATAATACTCAGTATATCTATCCAGCGAGCGGAGCATAGCATTTATGCCAGTACCAATAACCTTGTCGGCATCCAAAGTATCTACATACAGCATATCAAGGTTTTTATACACCGCCGTAAACATCTCCATATTCTTGCCCACATTAAAGTCGTGATCGTTTTGCTGAGCAAAAGCCATCACCGACATCATGCAGCCAAGCATCACAGAGAACAATCTATTGCATTTCATCATTTCCTGTTATCTAATATTAATAATCTATTTTCACCACCTATACCTTATTATATATATAAGGAGACAACTAACAATATCGTCACCCATACAACCAACAAGGATAGCAAATGCAAAATTAAGGAAAATATCCGATACAACAATTCTTTTTCGTCTTTTTATAGAAAATACACCTTCCCCACCCTCATCAAAGCCCACTTTTACCCTCAAAAAGCACAAAAACCATATAAAAACAAACTTTTTTAGAGGAAAACTAAAAAAAGTTGGGAAAACATTTGGAGGAATAACAGAAACTTATTACCTTTGCACTCGCAATTAAGACATATGCTTCAATAGCTCAGTTGGTTAGAGCACCTGACTGTTAATCAGGGGGTCGTTGGTTCAAGCCCATCTTGAAGCGCAAATTGCTAAGCCTTACAAGTTTCAAACTTGTGAGGCTTTTTTATTTAGTTTTTTTCGTACCTTTGCACCCTCAAAAGCAGTAATAAAGAGTAATAATGAGAAATAGATTGAATTCGGCACAAAAACAACACTACTACCGCGAACTTCTTAGCATAGGTATTCCCATCATTATCGGACAGCTCGGAACCATCGTCCTTGGTTTCGCCGATACTCTCATGATTGGTCATCATAGCACAGAGGAGTTGGCAGCAGCAGGATTGGTGAACAATATTTTCACCCTTGTATTGGTCTCTTATATGGGCTTTTCATACGGACTAACCCCTATTATCGGTCGCCTGTATGGTATGGAAAAGACAAACGAGATAGGTGGCAAGGTGCGCAACTCGCTCTTTGCCAACATCATCGTGGGATTGATATTCACTTTGGCAATGGTGATACTTTATTTCAATCTTGGTAATATCGGTCAGCCTGAGGAGTTGCTCTGTCTTATACGCCCTTATTTCATTATCAACCTCGTTTCGATATTGTTTGTCGGCGTATTCAATACCGCAAAGCAATTCTTAGACGGTATCGCTAATACAAAGGTTGCTATGTGGGTGATGATATTTGGTAATGTGGTAAACATATTCGGCAACTGGCTGCTGATATATGGTGTTGGTCCATTCCCTGAGTTAGGCTTGGCTGGAGCAGGTATTTCTACCACAGGTAGCCGCATTCTTATGGCTCTGATAATGGTTGGCGTGATTGTTTTCAAGAAAGAGTTCAAACAATATGGTCGCGACATCATTAAGAGCAGCATCACCAAAGACGACTTCAAGGAGATGAACCGCCTTGGATGGCCTGTGGCATTACAGTTGGCGATGGAATCGGCTGCTTTTACGCTAAGCTGTGTGATGGTAGGCTGGCTCGGCACAATTCCTTTGGCTGCCCACCAGATAATGATTACAATCTCGCAGTTGTTCTACCTCGTATTGTCGGGAATGGCTGCAGCAATAGCCATTCGCATAAGCCACTTCGTGGGTCAGAAAGACTATGCAGCGGTAAAGAGAAACGCCTACGACGGTTGGCGAATAAATATTATGCTATCTCTATTGCTTGGCATACCTGTAGTATTATTCCGCCATCAAATGGGCGGTTTGTTTACCGACAACGTAGAGGTTCAGCAATATGTTTCGGTATTGATAATACTGTTGATGGTCTACCAGTTTGGCGACGGCTTGCAATATTCTTTTGCTAATGCGCTGCGTGGCATAGCCTGCGTAAAACCAATGGTTACATACGCTTTCATTGCATATTTCGTGATATCGCTACCTATGGGCTACACCTTAGGTTTCCCTTGTGGCTTAGACATCATAGGCATCTGGCTTGCATTTCCTGTTGGACTAACCATTGCCGGCTACCTATTCTGGCGAAGATTCATCAAAGAGGTGGATATATTAGAGGCAAACAAAACTGCAAATGCTTAGTACGATAAAAAGGGCAACATAGGAAATCAAAAACGAAGAGATTTGTTAGCAAACAAATATACATTTGATAGTAAGCAAAAACACATTTGATAGTAAGCAAAGATAAATTTGATAGAAAGCATAGATTGCTCGAAGCTTACTTTCGAAAGCGAACGAAGGCTGTTAAGTTATTGAAGTAAAGCTACTTACTGAATCGCCACACCTATCTTCGTTGAATTCAGCAAAAAGCAAAGGTTTTTTTAGTCGATTATTAGAAAAACTACAACAATCACATAACAACAAAAGCTCTTGCAGGCATGATGCTTGCAAGAGCTTTTATCGTTAATATAATATGTTGAGTAATCTATGTTTTCCTTATTGCTTACACTATCGGCAAAGATATTCCATTTATCTCTTGATATATGTCGAGGGCATATACATCAGTCATACCGCTAACATAGTCAATAACAGCCATGATGCGAGTCTCGAGGTCAGGACTATTAATCTCATACTGACTGCTGAAACGACGAATGAGCTGTTTGGAATGGAAACGAGTAGGATTAACGGCTGCATCGGTAAGGGTGTCCATAAGGGTATCCATAATCTTGTAACCGCTAAGTTCAATGTCCAAAACAGGCTTACTGCAATAGATACGCTTGAAACTAACTTCCGTGCAATGCTCATAAGCAGCCTTGGCAATAGGCTCAACATGCGAGATTAGTGAACCTTCGAAGCTTCCATTAAGGATTTCTTCCTCATGTTCGCAAAAGACTCTTACACATTCAGCTTCAAGTTTGCCAATAGCACGGGCACGCATATATACCACTTGCTCGTTGCGATCGGTGATTCCTTCATCGTCGATGCGCTTAAGCATATGACCCCTTGACTCCTCGTCAAAGAAACCAAGAAGCAATTCGCTCGTTTCTTCAAAGGTATTAATCTTCAGCTTATAAGCATCCTCGATATCCATTATCTCATAGCAGATATCATCGGCTGCCTCTACAAGGTAGACCAAAGGATGACGTGCATACATGAGCGGTTCGCCAGGCTTCGACTTGCAAATAATTCCCAATTCATCGGCAATTTTGCAATATATAGGTTCTTCAGAACCAAAGAAACCAAACTTACCATGGTCGCCAGCTGCAGAACTTGCAAAAGGATATTTCACTATACTTGCCAACATGGAATATGTCATAGCAAAACCACCCTCACGACGTCCGTTGAATCTATGAGCGAGAATACGTAGGGCATTGGCATTACCCTCGAAATGTGTAATATCATCCCAAAAGCGCGATGAAACCATCGATTTTAGTGCTTTGCCATTACCTTCCGAGAAGAAAGCCTGAATAGCCTTTTCGCCACTATGGCCAAAAGGAGGATTGCCAAGGTCGTGGGCAAGACATGCTGCCGACACTATGGTTCCAATCTCTTGGAATAGAGTATCGTGCAATTCAGGATGACGCTTGGTAAGGATGTGGCATACGTCATTACCCAACGACATACCTACCGACGCAACCTCGAGCGAGTGTGTGAGTCGGTTGTGAACAAAGATGCTGCCAGGCAAAGGAAACACCTGAGTTTTGTTTTGTAGACGGCGGAAAGGAGTAGAGAATATCAAACGGTCGTAGTCGCGTTTGAATTCTGTACGATCGTCGTCGCGTTGCAAATGGCGATGCTCTTGGCCAAGTCGCTTGTTGGATAGTAATTGTTTCCAGTTCATCATATGGCAAAAGTACAGCAAAAGAATGGAATAACAAAACAAATAATAAAATTTGTTTTGTATTCCTGAGTGCAGCATACTTTATTTAAAAGTACTAATAAATATAAAGAAGTCATTGGGTTATCATTTTTTTTTGCTACTTTTGCACCTTATAATATATAAGAAAACGGCGAAGCTCTAAAGCAAGCCCATTTCTCAATTAGTAATTCACAATCAGCAATGACCAACATCAGAATCATCAACAAGAGCCACCACCCTCTGCCAGCCTATGCTACCGAGCAGAGTGCAGGCATGGACTTGCGTGCCAACATCGAAGAGCCTATAGTATTGAAACCTATGGAGAGAAGACTCATTCCTACAGGATTGTATATGGCTTTGCCACAAGGCTTTGAGGCACAGATTCGCCCTCGTAGTGGATTGGCATTCAAGAAAGGCATCACAGTATTGAACAGCCCTGGCACAATAGACTCTGACTATCGTGGTGAGTTGATGGTGCTTCTTATCAACTTGTCGACTGAAGAATTTATCGTAAACGACGGCGAGCGCATAGCACAGATGGTGATAGCACGCCATGAGGTTGCAGAGTTCCAGGTAGTTGAAGAACTCGATGACACCGAGCGTGGTGCTGGTGGATACGGACATACAGGAGTGAAATAATGCAGTTGAAAGGTATTATAACTCTTTTAGCAGTTCTCTTCATGTTGCCTCTGAGCATAGAGGCAAAGAAAGAGAACAATGGTGGCGACGGCTCTACAGACCGACGCTACCAATACTTTTTTATTGAGGCTATGCGACAGCAGAGCATGGGCAACTATGCGTCAGCATTCGAATTATTGTCTCACGCCAAGGATATAGACGGCAACAAGCCGGAGGTTTACTACTATCTTGCGATGTATCTCGCACAAATGGAGAAAGACTCTTTGGCTCTTACTTCATTAGAGAAAGCGGTAAGCTTGGCTCCAAAGAATGAAACTTACCAAGAGAGATTGGCACAATTCTATATTGGTAACGGCAAATACGACAAGGCTACAGAAGCTTACACCAGACTATGCGACGAACATAGCTATCGCACAGATGCTATGAAGATATTGCTACAATTATATCAGCAGGAGAAAAACTATACAAAGATGCTCGAGGTGATAAACCGCATAGAGCAGGTGGATGGCGAAAGCGAAGACCTAACATTATCAAAGGTGAGAGTATACGAGCTGATGAATAAGCCTGAGAATGCTCGCAAGGCTTTGAAAGAGTTGGCAGACAACCATCCTTACGACATCAACTACCAGATAATGTTTGGCAACTGGCTATTGCAAAACAACAAGACAGATGAAGCATATGGCATATTTACAAAGGCTCTTAAAGAAGAGGCTAACAACCCATATGCCCAGAGTTCGCTCTACGACTATTACAAGCAGCATGGCGATAGTGCTAAGGCTGCCGATATGATGGAAAAGATATTGGTAAGTACAGAGCAAACGATAGAAAACAAGTTGCAGTTTGTACGCGAGGCTATCAAGGAAAACGAGCAGCATGGTGGCGACAGCATTAAAATGTTGTCACTATTCAATAGAATGATAGCTGCGTCGCCAGAGGAGACAGACATCAGAGAATTGGAAGTGGCTTATATGAAAATGAAGAAGTTTCCTACAGCCGCCATCGACTCAACGCTCTTAAGCCTTCTTAGCATTGCGCCCGATAATGCTTCGGCTCGTTTCCAACTTCTGCAGAACAAATGGAGCTGCGACGATTGGGATAGCATAATAGCTTTGAGCGAGCCTGGAACACAATATAATCCCGAAGAAATGGTGTTTTATTACTTCACCGGCTTGGCTTATTATCAGAAGGGTGAAGACGACAAGGCATTGTCTTTCTTCCAGAAAGGTGTTGCCGAGATTAACGACGAGAGTAGCTCGGATATCGTTAGCGACTTCTACTGCATAATGGGTGACATATTGTTTAAGAAAGGTAAAGCTATGGAGGCTTTCGCTGCTTACGACAGCTGTCTGCAATGGAAACCAGATAATATATCTTGTTTGAACAACTATGCCTACTACCTTAGTCTAAACAACCAAAACCTAAAGAAGGCTGAGGAGATGAGCGTGAAGACTATACAGGCAGAGCCTACTTCGGCTACATATCTCGACACCTATGCGTGGATATTGTTCTTGGAAGGTAGATACGAGGAAGCGAAGATGTATATTGACCAAGCAATAAGCAACGATTCTACAGATGAATCTTCGGCTGACGTCTATGAGCATGCAGGCGACATACATGCCATGGCTGGCGATATAGACAAGGCTGTGGAATACTGGAAGCAAGCACAAAAACGCGGTGGCGAGAGCAAGATATTGGCAAGAAAGATAAAACAAAGAAAATACATAAAGAAATGAAAATAAAGAATATTCTTTTTGCTGTTGCCTTGGGTGGTATGACCTTGGCTATGGCAGGATGTGGTTCAAAGAAGGCTGCAACAGAAGGTACATCATCGACAGTTGACAAGCACAACGGCGGTAATGTTCAAGCATTGGCTTTTGTTCAGAAAGTAGCCAATCAGAAGGTTAGCACCCAAAACATCGTTGGCAAGATGTCGCTCAACGTGCAGATGGGAAGTAAAAACATTACGGTGCCAGGTTCGCTGCATATGAGATATGGCGAAGTGATACGCATTCAAGCATTCATTCCATTGTTGGGTAGCGAGGTGGGACGCATAGAATTCACTCCTGACTATGTGCTCGTGATAGACCGCATGCACAAAGAATATATCAAGGAAGACTACAACAAGGTAGACTTCCTAAAGAGCAATGGTTTGAACTTCTATTCGTTGCAGGCTTTATTCTGGAATCAGCTATTTATGCCAGGCACAACATCTATCAGCGATGCCAACCTTTTGGATTTTGGCGTAACAGAGGCTGGTAATAGCAAGAACATTACATTAAAGAAAGGTAACTTGAATATAGTATGGAATGCCGACAATGCCAATGGTCGCATATCTACAGCTAAAGCTACATATAGCAGTCTAACTCAAGGTAAATCATCGTTGAACTGGACATATTCTAACTTCAAGGCTGTTGCTGGCAAGATGTTTCCTGCTTACCAGAAGTTTACTTTTGCTACTACTGCTATCAAGAACCAGAGCAATATTTCTCTGACTATAGATATGGATGGTGTGAAGACCGACAGCAAATGGGAAGCAAAGTCGGAAATATCAAAGAGGTATAAGAAGATAGAAGCTACCGACGTCTTCGGCAAGCTTTTCGGAGCACAATAAAAGAATATAAGCGAGAGTTAAAATGAGGAAACTATTAACGATATTTCTTGCCTTGGCGCTTGGGTTGCCTGTTTGTGGTCAGCATAAGACTACGAGTGGTCAGAAAAGGACTACAACAACAAGAACTGCAACAAAAAGAACTACGACAAGAAAGCCTGTCGCAAAAAGAACTACGACAAAGAAAAAAACTACGGCAGCAAAGAGTAACGCTAAGAAATCAACAGGAAAGACTTACTCTAATGCCTCTATACGTGGTCTACAGAACCAAAGAGCCGACATCCAAAAGAAGATTAAGGAGCAAGAGAAGGCGCTAAGGGCAAATCAGGCTGATGTCAAAAACAGACTGAAGAATCTGCTGGTGATAAATAGCGAAATCGAAGATCGCCAAAAGAAGATAACAAATATCGAGCAAGACATTACACATATAAATGGTAATATCGATATGCTGACATCGCAACTGAATACTCTCAAAGAGCAACTGCACGAACGTCAGGCGAAATACATAAAGTCGATGCGCTATTTGGCTAAACATAACTCTGTACAGGACAAGCTGATGTTTATCTTCTCTGCACAGAACTTTGCTCAGATGTATCGTCGACTTCGATTCGTAAGAGAATATGGTGCTTACCAGAAAGCACAGGGCGAACAGGTTAGAGCAAAGCAGCAGGAGGTAAACACAAAGTTCAACCAGCTGCAAGATGCTAAGGCGCACAAAAATAATTTGCTCTATAAAGGTAAGCAAGAGAAAACGCACCTACAGAATAAGCAGAGCGAGCAACAGACTATGGTTGACGGACTGCAGAAACAGCAGAAGACTATCGTAAGCATCATAGCTGACCAACGCAAGAAGGATGCTGCATTGAACGCTCAAATCGATAGATTGGTGGCTATAGAAGTAGAAAAGGCGCGCCAACGTGCTGAGGCAGAAGCAAAGCGCAAAGCTGCTGCTGCAGAGGCTGCACGACGTAGAGCTGCAGAATTGGCTCGCAAGAAAGCTGCTGCAGAGGCTGCTGCAAGAGAGAATGCACGAAGAATCGCAGAGGCAAAGGCTCGTGAGGCAAGACTCAAAGAGGAAGCACGCCAAGCTGCTTTGGCGGAAGCTGAAGCTCGCAGAGCAAAAGAAGAAGCTGAACGCAAAGCATCTGCAAAGAAAGCTGCTAACGCAAGAGCTTTGGCAGAAAGAAGAGAGCGTGAAGCTGCAGAGAGAAAGGAACGCGCAGAGCAGGCTGCTCGCGAAGCTGCTGCACAGCGTCAGGCTGCTGAGTTGAAAGCAAAGACCGAGGCAGAGCGCAACAGAAAAGAGATAGCTGAAGCTAAGGAGGATGCCGAAGAGGTTGTAAGATTCAGTTCTGCCGACAGATTGATGAACAATGGTTTCGAGGCTAACCGAGGCAGATTGCCTATGCCAATTACTGGCAACTACCGAATAGTTACCCACTACGGAAACTATAATGTAGAAGGTCTACGAGGCGTAACTCTGGACAACAAGGGTATAAACATCATGGGGTCTGCAGGTAGTCATGTAAGAAGCGTATATGATGGTGAAGTTAGCGGTGTGTTTGGATATAGTGGTTCGATGGTTGTAATGGTACGCCACGGAGCATACATATCTGTATATTGCAACTTGAAATCAGTAGCGGTATCTAAGGGACAGCATGTGAGCACCCGCCAAGTACTTGGATCCGTAGGTGGAGAGAATGTACTGCAATTCAGATTATACAAAGAAAAGGCAAGATTGAATCCTGAGCAATGGCTTGGAAGATAATTGCGCTAAACATTTCGAAATAAGACAAAAACAAAAGTGCGTCTGTAGCAAATAAGCTATCAGACGCACTTTTGTTTTATATAAATATTATCTTAGTTATTTGTGATTATCCCGATAAATAACGTTGTTAGCACCACTTGTAATCTGTAGAGCCTCTGGATGCTCCTTGATAAAGCTATCGATATGGCGCACACGCTTATCTTCCAATATTTCATCTACAGCTATCAAGATACCAGTTTCTTCTACATCACCAAAGCCATAATTGATAGCTGTACCGAAAAGACGCATTGTAGGGCTAAGATTCATATATGCATTCACCAAAGGAGGAATATTGTAGCCCAATCGACGTATCTCACGGTTGAGAATGCGATAATCAGCTTTGAAGTCATCTTCACAGAACAGAGTTGCCAATTCCATAGGATCAGACTCTATACGCAACGGCTTTAGTGGCACAATGAGATTTTCTTTGTCGCCAAAATGCTTCTTTAAGAAGTAGAGTATCATATCGCGACCACGACGGATGTACGACGGATACATCGTTACCTTGCCAAAGAAATATTTCACGTCTGGATTTATAACCGTCAAAGCTCCAAGTCCATCCCACAGGTTGTCAAGAGCAAAAATGCTCTTAGTATTAGAACGTACATTCTGATATTCAAGCGACACAAATGATCGTCCCAACTCAACAGTATATGGAGCATACTCCTTCATAAACTTCTCAGAGAAATGGAACATATGACTTGTTGCAAGCTTTGGCTGTCCTTTTTCGTCTATCTGCCAATCGCTACCAAAGAGATAGCGATAGCCACCGATAATTTCTTCTGCATCAGGATTCCATACTATAAGTTGTTTGCAGCAATTTGACATAGTATCGAACTCGTCTATATCCAAAGCCTTGCCTGTGCCACCACCTGCCGAGCGGAAAGCAAGTTCACGGAGACGACCAATCTCTCTCATCACATTTGGTGAGTCGTGAGCCGTAATAACAAAAATCTTGTTATTACTCTTGTTGGTCATGCGTAATTGCTTTTCTGGAGTAAGTTCAGCTCTCAGCAGTTCTTTGCTCACAGGTTGGATAATTTCTTCTTCCATTGGTATCTATATTATTTCCTTATAGTTTATACACTTCGTCTTCTACATATTTTGCCCATTCCATCGCAGTTTTTGATTTATCGAAAGTCTGCCATGGCATTGGTTTCCCTATAACCACGCGGAATGTTTTATCTACATTTTTATACATTTCATCGACAAGAAACAGCATCGCTACATTAAACTTCAAACCAAGCTTTTTGCATACGTTAGCTATGGTATAGAATTTGTCAGAGTTGCAACCGCCGAAATGTATTGGCACAATATCACGCTGATATTCCACACTCTTTGTGATGAAAGTCTTCTTCCAAGGCAAGTCGTGAATTTGTCCGTCTATCTTTCGAGAACATAAGCCAGCAGGAAACATCAGCATGTGGTTCTTGCTTTGAAAACCAGCCTCAACCATACGAGGGAAGTCACGGCTCTGCTTACCAGTCTTATTGATAGGAATACAAACCGGGGCAAGACCTGGAAGATTCATCAACAAGTCGTTGACAAGATAGCGGAAGTTGCCATCATAATGGCGTCCGATAATGGCACCTAAAGCCACACCATCAGCACCACCAAGAGGATGGTTTGAGACGAAGGTATAAAGTCGTCCGTCGTTCTTATCGGGAAGATTCTCTAATCCTTCGATTTTAAGAGTCATACGCAGATAGCGCACGCACTCCTCAAGCCAATCAGTACCCGACAGATGGCGAGATTCCCAAAGATACTTATTGACCTCATCTTCATGAACCACTCGTTTGAGCCATGATACAAGGAAATGTGGAACAAAGCGCGCTTTATCCCCCATTTTGCCAGCAAGTATTTTTTCTATATCTATTGTCTTTTCCATCATTTTGCTTAAGAGCACGACGGAGAATATTATACAAAAGCTATCCGAATAAAACTCGTTTTCTTATAGTCCGCCGATAAACAGCTGCAAAAATAACACAACTTTTTCTAATATGATAGTTTTTTAAGCAAAAATAATCTTTTTATTATGATTTTGATTAGAAAACATAACAGAATCGTCGTTCTACGGATAGATAGCAAACAGGCGAAAAGTATAAAAAACAAGAGCTTGATAAAAAAATGTGGGGAAAAGTGGAGCAATGTGGGGGAAAATGTGTATCTTTGAACCCGAATTCATTTATAAATAAGAACGCATGCGATTTTTAGGTAACATCGAGGCTAAAACAGATGCTAAGGGACGAGTGTTTCTGCCATCTGTATTCCGCAAGGTACTACAAGTATCGGGCGAAGAGTCGTTGGTGTTGCGCAAAGACGTTTTTCAACCATGCTTAGTACTCTATCCGCAAAGTGTTTGGAATGCTCAACTCGACGAACTAAGAACAAGACTCAATAAATGGAACCCGGAACATCAGCAGATGTTAAGGCAATTTGTTTACGACACAGAAGCTATCGCATTAGACGGCAACGGAAGATTCTTGATTCCAAAAAGATTCTTAGAAGCTACAAACATCACGTCAGGCGTAAGATTTATCGGTATGGACGACACCATTGAGATTTGGACAACTGACAGCGACATGCCTCTGATGAACTCTCAAGAATTTGCTGAGAAACTAACAAAAGTAATGACCCCTGAAGAAAAGTAACAACGACCACTGAAAATGACAAAGATTGTAGAAAACTATCATGTACCAGTATTGCTCAACGAGAGCATAGACGGACTAAACATACATAAAGGAGGAATATATGTCGACGTAACATTCGGTGGCGGCGGACATAGCAGGGAGATATTGTCCAGACTTGACGAGACAAGTCATTTGTATAGTTTCGACCAAGACGAAGATGCAGAAAGAAATATCGACGACCGCATGAAAGGTGGCAAATTCACTTTTGTGAGATCAAACTTTAGATATCTTACAAACTGGATGAGATATCATGGAGTAGACGGCATAGACGGACTGTTGGCAGACCTCGGAGTATCAAGTCATCATTTCGACGACGAGACTCGTGGATTCTCTTTCCGCTTTGATGCTCCACTTGACATGAGAATGAATAAGCGCGCTGGAAAAACTGCCGCCGACATAATAAACGACTATGACGAAGAGCAGTTGGCTGATATCTTCTATCTATATGGCGAACTAAAGACATCACGCCGCATAGCTTCAACATTGGTAAAACAAAGAGCCATCAAGCGAATAGAAACGACACAGGATTTCTTGAATGCTGTAGCTCCGCTATTCAACAAGGAGCGAGAGAAGAAAGATATGGCAAAACTCTTTCAAGCTCTGCGCATAGAGGTAAACCATGAGATGGATGCCTTGAAAGAGATGCTATATAGTGCCACAGCGCTATTAAAGCCAGGCGGCAGACTAAGTGTTATAACTTATCACTCATTAGAAGACCGCATGGTGAAGAACGTGATGAAGACAGGCAATGCAGAGGGAAAAGCAGAACAAGATTTCTTTGGCAGAACCAAATGTCCATTCAAACTAATCAACAACAAAGTGATAGTTCCTTCGGCCGAGGAGGTGGAGATAAACCCACGAAGCAGAAGTGCTAAGCTAAGAATAGCAGAGAAAATAGCAATAGAATAAACAAAGGAGGAAAATGGAAAGCGTTAATACAAAACCAGAAAATAAGACTGCTGCCAGCGAAGAGCCAAAAGCAAAAGAGCAGAACGATATTGCTAAAAAGGAAGAGGCAAAAAGCAATAATGACAACTCTCGTGATATAGGAGACGAAGGCCCAAGTCTGAAAGAGGTGATTAAGCAGAATGCTACAGAAGAGGAATCACCGCTATCGAAGAACTTTACCCTCAATAAGATTCTTGGTGGAGATATATTGACATCATCTACCATAAGACGACAAATTTGGGTATTTTTGCTGATTGCATTCTTCACCCTTATATATATATCTAACAGATATAGCTGTCAGCAAGACCTTATTGAGATTGACAAGCTGCAAGAACGATTGCAAGACGCAAAGTTTAAAGCATTGTCAAGTTCGAGCCAGATGACAGAAAGAAGCAGAGAGAGCAACGTGCTCGAATTGCTAAGAAATAATAGCGACAGCACGCTGAAGACTCCAAATCAGCCACCTTACATAATTACTGTACCAGAAGACAATTAAGAAGAAAAAGGAGGATAAACAACAATGAGTAAGTTCGATAGCAACAAAATAATGCCAAGATATAGTGCTATAGCTTTGGTAATGACCATGATAGCTTTCGCTGTAGTGGTTAAGGCTGGCTATATCATGACAGTAAAAAGAAGTTATTGGGAACAAGTTGCAGACAGAGTAAAGAAAGATAGCGTCAGCGTAACTCCTAAGCGAGGAAACATTTTGAGTTGTGATGGCGAACTAATGGCAAGTTCATTGCCTGAGTTTATGGTATTCATGGACTTCAAACAACTCTGCGATGCCAAGAATGATAGTCTTTGGGAATCAAAGCTCGACTCTATATGCATGGGACTAAACAGAATATTCCCAGAGAGATCGACTAAAGAATTTAAGTCGAATCTTCAAGAAGGATTTGCTAAGAAGAGTCGCCACTACCCTATATGGCGACGTCGTATAGACTATAATACATTTACCGAGATACAGGCATTACCAATATTTAAGCTTGGTAAGTTTGCCAGCGGATTCCATTACGAGGAATTCAATGCTCGCCAACGCCCGTATGGTTCTTTGGCTCAGCGTACCTTGGGCGACATGTTCGGTGCAAAAGATACTGCACGCTGCGGTTTGGAGTTGACTTACGACTCTATTCTGCGCGGTTCAAACGGTATTACTCATAGACGTAAGGTGCTGAACAAGTTCCTTGACATCATGGACACACCTCCTATCGATGGTGCTGATATCGTTACCACTATTGATGTAAGCATGCAAGATTTGGCAGAGCGCAGTGTAATCAATGAGCTTAAAGAGATTAATGGCAATGTTGGTGTAGCCATTGTTATGGAAGTAGCCACAGGCGACGTAAAAGCCATAGTAAATATGGAGAAATGTGTGGATGGCAACTACCGTGAGATTAAGAACCATGCAGTGAGCGACTTGCTTGAACCAGGTTCGGTATTCAAGACAGCTTCAATATTGGTAGCTTTGGACGACGGAGTGGTTGACACTACATGTATGGTAGAAACCGGAGGTGGTGTATGGCCTATGTATGGCAGACAGATGAAGGATCACAACTGGCGTCGTGGTGGCTATGGCACAATATCGTTGCCACGAACACTTGAGGTCAGTTCGAATATCGGTGTAAGCCGTATCATCGACGACCATTATCACAATTGCCCAGAGAAGTTCGTTCGGGGTATATATCGCACAGGATTGGCTGCCGATTTAAAGTTGCCTTTGGTTGGCTCGTCGCCTGCAAAGATACGTATGCCTAAAAAGAATTCCCGTGGTCAATGGCTCAACTGGAGCAAGACGGCTTTGGCATGGATGAGTATTGGCTACGAGACACAGATACCTCCGATTTCAACGCTGACATTCTATAACGCTATTGCAAACAACGGAAAGATGATGCGTCCAAGATTTGTAAAACAGGTGATAAAGGATGGACAGGTGATAATGGACTTCCCACCAGAAGTGGTGAAAGGACATGAGCAAATAGCAAAGCCACAGACTATCAAAACCATGCAAACCATCTTGGAGCACGTGGTGAGTCAAGGTTTGGGTAAGAAAGCAGGCTCACCTTCGTTCAAGGTTGCAGGAAAGACTGGTACAGCACAGATGTCGAAGGGTGTAGCAGGATACAAATCAGGCACAATGAACTATCTGTTGTCGTTTGCAGGTTTCTTCCCTGCTGATGCACCACGATATAGCTGTATTGTTTGTATACAGAAGAGCGGTCTGCCAGCATCTGGTGGTGGTATGAGCGGTGTGGTATTCCACCATATTGCCGAAGGCATCATGGCTCAAGACTTGAAGCTTGATGTCAAAGACGCAAGGGATTCAACCAGCATTCTTGTTCCACAGGTGAAAGACGGAAATATTCTTGCTGCCGACTATGTGTTGTCTACACTTGGAATTAAGACCAACCGTAATTGGAAAGAAAACACCAACTACACATCGCCTATATGGGGAAAGGCTCTTATCAATTCCAACTGCATTGATTTAACAAGCCATAAGCCTCAAGACAAGCGCATAATGCCTGATGTAATAGGTATGGGAGCACGAGATGCAGTATACCTCATTGAAAGTCGTGGCGTAAAATGCAAGTTGCAGGGTCGTGGCCATATTGTTAAGCAGAGCATTCCTGCAGGCAACTATATAAAGAAAGGTGAAGTATGCCTGCTAACATTAGAGAATTAAAAAAACTCACGAATAAAAACATATATATCATGAAAATAAAGGAGTTGTTGAAAAACATCAAACCTCTGGAGATAGTCGGAGATGTTGATGTAGACATTACAGGTGTGAACATAGACTCACGCCGTATCGAAAACGGCCATTTGTTTGTTGCCATGAAAGGCACACAGGTAGATGGACACAAATTTATTGGCAAGGCTATAGAACTTGGTGCTAAGGCTGTGCTTTGCGAAGATATGCCTACAGAGAAATCTGAGAATGTAACATATATAAAGGTTGCTTCTACCGAAGAGTGTGTAGGACCTGTTGCAACAGTATTCTATGGCGACCCTTCGAAGAAGCTCAAGTTGGTTGGCGTAACAGGTACTAATGGTAAGACCACCATTGCCACCTTATTATATAATATGTTTAGAAAGATGGGACACAAGTGCGGTTTGCTATCAACGGTATGCAACTATATCGAAGACGAGGCTATACCAGCAGACCATACTACTCCTGACCCTATAGAACTCAACTTACTGTTGCACAAGATGGTAGAGGCAGGATGCGAATATGCATTCATGGAGTGTTCAAGTCATGCGATAGCTCAAAAACGTATCGGTGGTTTGCAATTCGCTGGCGGTATATTCACCAACCTTACTCGCGACCACCTTGACTACCATAAGACATTCGAGAACTATCGCAATGCCAAGAAAGCATTCTTTGACATGTTGCCAAAGACAGCCTTTGCTATCACCAATGCCGACGACAAGAATGGCATGGTGATGGTTCAGAACACTAAGGCGCAGATAAAGACCTACTCTACTCGTCAGATGGCTGACTTCAAGGCACAAATCATAGAATGTCATTTCGAAGGTATGTATCTTGATATCGATGGACATGAAGTTGGTGTACAGTTCATCGGAAAGTTCAATGTCAGCAACCTGCTTGCAGTATATGGTGCAGCTCGCATGCTCGGCAAGAGTGCAGAGGATATATTGTTGGTGATGAGCACTTTGAAGAGTGTAAGCGGAAGATTGGAACCTATACGCTCACCACAAGGATTTACCGCAATTGTTGACTATGCTCATACTCCTGATGCTCTTGAGAATGTGCTCAACGCTATTCATGAAGTGTTGGATGGTAAGGGATCGGTGATAACAGTTTGTGGAGCTGGCGGCAACCGTGATAAGGGTAAACGTCCATTGATGGCACAAGAGGCTGTAAAGCAAAGCGACAAGGTAATCATCACAAGCGATAACCCACGCTTTGAAGAGCCACAGGATATCATCAACGACATGTTGGCAGGATTAACTCCACAGCAGATGAAGAAGGTTATCTCTATAGTCGACCGCAAAGAGGCTATCCGCACAGCTTGCATGTTGGCAAAGAAGGGCGACGTGGTGTTGGTTGCTGGTAAAGGTCATGAAGACTATCAAGAGATAAAGGGTGTGAAACATCATTTCGACGACAGAGAGATACTGCGTGGAATATTTGCAGAATAAACAATAACTTCAAGAAATGTTATACTATCTTTTCAGATTTTTGGAAGAATACGGAATCTCTGGCTCACATATGTGGGGCTACATTTCGTTTCGTGCATTGCTGGCGCTGATATTATCATTGGTAATATCTGCATGGTTTGGCGAGAAATTTATTAAATATCTCAAAAGCAAGCAGATTACAGAAACTCAGCGTGATGCGAGTATCGACCCATTCGGCACAAAGAAGATTGGCGTGCCTTCTATGGGTGGTATCATCATCATTGTATCTATCCTCATCCCTGTATTATTATTGGGACGACTCAGGAACATCTACCTATTGCTGATGATTATCACCACAGTATGGCTTGGCTTCCTTGGTGGAATGGACGATTTCATCAAGATATTCCGTCGCAACAAGGAAGGATTGAAAGGTCGCTATAAGATTGTTGGTCAGGTAGGTATCGGTCTCATCGTTGGTTTGGTGCTATGGATGTCGCCAGATGTCAAGATGAGAGAGAATCTTGCTATCGAACAGCAGGGACAGGAAATGGTGATTACTCATCAGCCTATTGCCCAAAAATCTCTGAAGACCACAATACCATTTCTAAAGGAACACAACCTCGACTACTCCAACCTGGTATCTTTCTGCGGCAAGTATAAGACTGCTGCAGGATGGATTTTGTTTGTGATAATGACCATATTTGTTGTCACAGCAGTTAGCAATGGTGCCAACCTCAACGATGGTATGGACGGAATGTGTGCAGGAAACTCAGCAGTGATAGGTGTGGCATTGGGAATATTGGCTTACGTAAGTTCGCACATCGAATTTGCCCAATATCTTAATATAATGTATATTCCTGACAGCCAAGAGCTTGTGGTATTCATGTGTGCCTTTGTTGGTGCGCTCATTGGTTTCCTATGGTATAATGCTTATCCTGCCCAAGTATTTATGGGCGATACTGGTTCGCTAACCATCGGAGGAATCATAGCGGTATGTGCCATCATCATCCACAAGGAGTTGATGTTGCCTATACTCTGCGGTATATTCTTTGTAGAGAGCTTGAGCGTTATGATACAGGTTTGGTATTACAAGATGGGAAAACGCAAAGGCATAAAACAACGTGTATTTAAGCGCACACCTATACACGACAACTTCAGAACCACCGATGACCAGCTTGATCCTGATTGTCGATACTTGATAAAGGCGCCTCATTCTGCAAAGCATGAGACAAAGATTACTATCAGATTCTGGATCATCTCTATTATTCTTGCCGCACTAACTATCATCACCTTGAAGATAAGATAGTGGACAAAGACCAACATTTATAATTTGTCAACTAAAAGGAAAAGAAAATGAAAAGGATTGTTATTTTAGGAGCTGGCGAGAGCGGTGCTGGAGCTGCAGTGTTGGCTAAAAAGAAAGGTTTCGACGTATTTGTTTCTGATATGTCGAAAATCAACGATAAATATAAGAAGATACTCGACGACCACAATATCGAGTGGGAAGAGGGTCATCACACAGAGGAAAAGATTCTCAACGCTTCAGAGATCGTCAAGAGTCCTGGTATTCCTAAAGAGGCTCCTATGATTAAGAAGGTTATGGAGAAAGGTATTCATATCATCAGCGAGATAGAGTTTGCAAGCAGATATACAAACTCAAAGATGGTGTGCATCACAGGTAGTAATGGTAAGACCACTACCACATCTCTTATATATCATATCTTCAAGGAGGCTGGATATGATGCAGGCTTAGCAGGCAACATCGGCAAGAGTTTGGCTCTACAGGTGGCAGAAGATCCACACGAATACTATATCATTGAGCTTAGCTCATTCCAGTTGGACAACATGTACGACTTCCATGCCAACATCGCTATCTTGCTCAACATCACTCCTGACCATCTCGACCGCTACGACTTCTGCATGCAGAACTATGTAGACGCGAAGATGAGAATCATTCAGAACCAAACAGAAAAAGATAGCTTCATCTATTGGAACGACGATCCTATCATCAAGAAAGAGCTTGAGAAATATGATATCAAAGCTATAGTATTCCCATTCTCTGAACTAAAAGAGAACGGTTCTATCGGCTACATAGAAGAGGGCAAGTATATTATTGAGAAGCCTACTCCTTTCAACATGGAGCAGGAAGAGCTCTCGCTATCAGGCAAGCACAACATATATAACTCTTTGGCTGCTGGTATTGCTACCAATATCGCAGGTATAAAGAAAGAGGTGATAAGAAAGAGCCTTAGCGACTTCCCTGGTGTAGAACACCGTTTGGAGAAAGTAACAAAGGTAGGCGGAGTACAATATATCAACGACTCAAAGGCTACCAACGTAGATGCTTGCTGGTATGCTTTGGAAAGTATGAAGACACCAACAATCCTCATCGTTGGTGGTAAAGACAAGGGCAACGACTACAATGCTATCAAACCATTGGTGAAAGAAAAATGCGTAGGCTTAGTATATCTTGGAGCTGACAACAAAAAGCTCCACGACAACTTCGACAATATGGGCATTCCTGTTAGAGACACCCACTCTATGAAAGAATGTGTACAGGCTTGCTACGAGATGGCAAAACCTGGCGACACTGTATTGTTAAGCCCTTGTTGCGCAAGCTTCGACCTCTTTAAGAACATGGAAGATCGCGGAGACCAATTCAAAACATTAGTAAGAAATCTATAAGTATCATAATACAACAACATACCCCAATCATTAAAAATGAATAGCAAAACGCTAAGCAACATATTCAAAGGCGACAAGGTGATATGGATGGTATTCTTCTTCTTGTGTGTCATCAGCGTCATCGAGGTATTCTCAGCCTCGTCGGAGCTGACATACAAGGGAGGGAACTACATGGCACCAATATTAAGACACATAGGCCTGCTATTTCTCGGCATTGCAAGTATGGTGGTAACTCTTAACATACAATGTAAGTATTTTAAGATCATCACTCCATTCTTGCTATTGGGGTCTATATTGCTGTTGTTGATAGTATGGGTAACAGGCAACGCCACTAATGGAGCATCAAGATGGATTGGTATCATGGGATTCCAATTCCAGCCTTCCGAATTTGCTAAAGGGGCTTTGGTATTGGCTACAGCTCAGATACTTAGCGCCATGCAAACAGAGAATGGTGCCGACAAGCATGCTTTAAAATACATACTGCTCATCTGCGGAGCAGTAATACCACTAATCTTGGTAGAGAACTTCTCTACAGCTGCCCTATTGTCGGCAGTGGTATTCATGATGATGATAATTGGACGAGTGCCTGGCAAGCAATTAGGTATAATCTTGGCATTCGTTGTTGGATTAATGGCCTTTGCATTATCAGTAATTTGGATTACAGGTACCGACCAGTCGGAGTTAGAAAACAAGAATGCACTGACTGAGCAGGTAGACAAAACCAACGAAGATACGGGTAAAGACAAAAAGATATTGCACCGTATGGACACATGGAAATCGAGAATAAACAAATTCTTGGCTCATAAAGATGTTCCGCCTTCAGAAGTCGACCTTGACAAAGATGCACAAGTGGCACATGCCAATATAGCTATCGCTACATCAAACGGATATGGTAAAGGGCCGGGCAATTCTGTAGAACGCGACTTCCTATCACAGGCTTTCTCCGACTTTATCTTTGCCATAATCATTGAGGAGATGGGAATTGAAGGCGCCATAGCTGTGGCTTTTCTATATATCATCTTGCTATTCCGTACAGGCAAGATAGCCCGACGATGCGAGAACAACTTCCCTGCCCTATTGGCTATGGGCTTAGCCCTGTTGCTTGTAACACAGGCGTTGTTCAACATGTGCGTAGCTGTTGGATTGGCTCCTGTCACAGGTCAGCCTTTACCTCTGATAAGCCGTGGAGGAACATCAACCATCATAAACTGCATCTATATAGGTGTAATTCTTAGCATAAGTCGTTCTGCAAAGAAGAAAGGAAACAACGACGACATAACAAAGAAACCTACAGTGGCAACTGCTATCACAAAATAATCACAATAAAAATAGCACATAATAAAAATTTTGATTACTTTTGCAAAAACATAAAAGCATAATAAAATGGACAGCAATTTAAGAATTATCATAAGTGGTGGAGGCACAGGAGGACACATCTTTCCAGCCATCTCTATTGCTAACGCCATTAAGGCAAAACACCCTGACGCTCAGATTCTTTTCGTTGGAGCTTTAGGACGTATGGAAATGCAGCGCGTTCCTGCAGCTGGCTACGAGATAAAGGGTTTGCCTATATGCGGTTTCGACAGGAAGCATCTGCTAAAAAACATCGCAGTACTCTTCAAGATATGGAAGAGCCAACACATGGCTAAGAAGATTATCAAAGACTTCAAGCCTATGGCAGCAGTAGGCGTAGGTGGATATGCCAGCGGTCCTACTCTCAACCAATGTGCAGCTATGGGAATACCTTGCTTGATTCAGGAGCAAAACTCTTACGCAGGTGTAACCAACAAGTTGTTGGCAAAAAAGGCGAGCAAGATATGCGTAGCCTACGAGGGTATGGATAGATTCTTCCCTGCCGACAAGATTATAATGACAGGCAACCCTGTAAGACAGAATGTTCTTCAGACAGAAATAACAAAAGAAGAAGCACGAAAGGCTTTCGGACTCGAACCTGACAAGAAAACCATCCTCGTGGTAGGCGGAAGTCTTGGAGCAAGAACTGTAAACGAAAGTATCATCAACCATCTCGACATGGTAGAGAATGCTGACGTACAGATAATATGGCAGACAGGTAAATACTACAACAAAGCCATAATGGACACCTTGGCACAGCATAAGCCGATAAAGAACCTTAAGGTTATGGACTTCATCAGCGACATGGGTGCTGCCTACAAGGCTGCCGACTTGGTGATAAGTCGCGCTGGAGCAAGTTCTATCAGCGAATTCTGCTTGATAGGCAAACCTGTAATCTTGGTTCCAAGTCCAAATGTTGCAGAAGACCATCAAACAAAAAATGCTTTGGCATTGGTAAACAAGGATGCTGCACTATATGTAAAAGACATAGAGGCTCCAGACACATTGTTAAACACTGCGCTAAAGACTGTTAACGACGAGGCAAAGTTGGCTTCACTTAGTGAGAACATAAAGAAGTTGGGACTCAAGAACTCTGCCGACGTCATTGCCGACGAAGTTATAAAGCTTGCAACTGGTAAATAAAAAAAAAGAATTAAGAGATGAAATCAAAGAATGTCATCTACATATAATTTGAAGTAACAAACAATGGAAATTAAAGATATCAAGGCTGTTTATTTTGTTGGCGCAGGCGGCATAGGCATGAGCGCAATTGCGAGATATTTCATTCATAGAGGCATTGTGGTTGCCGGATACGATAAGACACCATCCAATCTCACCAAGCAACTGGAGAAAGAGGGTATGCTAATACACTACACAGAAGACGTAACGGAGATTCCTCATGCTTGCAAAGATCCAAAGACTTGCCTTGTGATATATACTCCTGCCATTCCTGCAGAACACAAGGAACTAATATTCTTCCGTGAAGGCGGATTCGAAATACAAAAAAGAGCTCAAGTGCTTGGTACATTGACACGCACTCACAAGGGACTATGCGTAGCAGGAACTCACGGCAAAACCACCACATCTACTATGTGTGCTCACATAATGCATCAAAGTAGTGTTGACTGCAATGCTTTCCTTGGCGGTATATCAAAGAATTATGGCACTAACTATATTCTTTCCGACAGTAGCGACTATGTAGTGATAGAGGCTGATGAGTTCGACCGCTCATTCCATTGGTTAAGACCATGGATGAGTGTGATAACAGCTACAGACCCTGACCATCTCGACATCTATGGCACCAAAGAAGCTTATCTCGAAAGCTTCCGTCACTATACAGAGTTGATACAACCAGGCGGTGCTTTAATCATACATACAGGTCTTGAGATGAAGCCTAACGTGCAAGAAGGAGTTAAGGTATACGAATACTCTATTGATAAAGGCGATTTCCATGCAGAGAACATAAAGATTGATAATGGCAACATAACCTTCGACTTTATTTCTCCTATAGAATGTGTTAAGAATGTAGAGCTCGGCAACCCTGTACCTATCAACATCGTAAATGGTGTAGCAGCTATGGCTATGGCTCAGCTCAACGGATGTTCAGCAGAAGAACTAAGATACGGCATGGCTACATATCGTGGTGTAGACCGTCGATTCGACTTCGCCATCAAAAACGACCGTCATGTGCTGATATCCGACTACGCTCATCATCCAAAGGAAATATTCCAGAGTGCAAAGAGCATAAAGCAACTATATAGCAACAGAAAGATTACCGCAATATTCCAACCTCACCTCTATACTCGCACTCGCGACTTCTATAAGGATTTTGCAGATGCATTAAGTCAGCTTGATGAGGTAATACTATGCGATATCTATCCTGCTCGCGAACAGCCAATACCAGGCGTAACAAGCAAACTAATATATGACAATCTCGCCGAAGGTGTAGAAAAGAGCATGGTGAAGACAGATGAGGTTCTCAACCTCGTAAAGAGTCGCGACTTTGATGTTCTTGTAATACTTGGAGCAGGCGACTTGGATAATCAAGTTCCTAAGATAGCAAAAATACTCGAAAGTAAAAAATGAAACTAAATTGGAAAAAAACAGGACTTGTCGTTATGGACATTGTTCTTGGAGCATACCTAATATTGGCTTTCACCGCGTTCAATAAACCCGATGAAAAGTCAAAGATGTGCACCAAGGTAAACATCAATATCCAAGACGAGAGCACCAATGGTTTCATCAACGCCAAAGAGATAAAAAACAGACTGGAAAAACAGCACCAATACCCACTGTCGAAAAAGATGATTGACATCAACACCCGACAGATAGAAGAAAGCCTTAAGCGATCTGCTTTCGTAAAAACAGCAGAATGCTACAAGACACAAGATGGTACTGTATGTATAACACTTACCCAGCGTATGCCTATTGTGAGGATAAAGTCTGTGAATGGCGATGACTACTATGTAGACGACAAAAACAGTATCATGCCAAACTCACATTACACCTCAGACCTCATTATCGCTACAGGCTATGTGTCAAGGGCTTATGCACAAAACTATATAGCACATTTAGCAAATACTCTAATGGAAAACGACTTCTGGAAAAACCAGATTGAGCAGATCAACGTTACTCCAGACTACGGAATAGAGTTAGTGCCACGTGTAGGCAACCATATTGTATATATAGGACAATTACCAAAGTGCACCGATAAGAACAAAAGAGGAGAAGAAATTAAAACCTTCGTTGACAAGAAATTGAATCGATTAAGAAAATTCTACCTCTATGGACTTTCACAGGCAGGCTGGAACAAATACTCATACATAAATCTGGAATTTGACAACCAGATAATATGCAAGAAAAGAAGTAAAAATCTGTAACCCGAACCGAAAACGTAATATAGTGTATGGCTGAATTTATTGTAGCAATAGAACTTGGGTCGTCTAAGATGACCGGAATTGCAGGAAAGAAAAACCTAGACGGTAGCTTTAACATTCTCGCTGTCGTTAAGGAGGAGAATATAGATTGCATCCGCAAGGGTATAATCTATAATGAAGATAAGACTATTCAATCTCTCACCAACATCATCAAAAAGCTTGAAGCCAGCCTTAAGACAAAAATCAAGCAAGTATATGTTGGTGTAGGTGGTCAGTCTATCCGTAGTGTTAAAAGCACTAACATTAAAACACTTCCTGTTGAGACCACAGTGTCGCAGGATATGATAAACGAGCTCATGGATGCCAACCGCAACATGTCATACCCTGAGCAAGAGATTCTTGACGCAATAACATTGGAATACAAGGTTGACTCACAGTATCAAATCGACCCTGTAGGTATTCAATGCTCACGCCTTGAAGGCAATTTCCTCAATATACTTTGGAGAAAAACTTTCTATCGCAAGCTCAACAAATGTTTCGACAATGCAGGTATAGCCATCGCTGAGATGTATCTTGCTCCTTTAGCTCTTGCCGAGAGTGTCCTCACTCCCGCAGAAAAGCGCTCGGGATGTTTGTTCGTTGACCTTGGTGCTGATACCACAACAGTGTCAGTATATTCAAAGAACATTCTTCGCCATCTTGCAGTAATCCCTCTTGGTGGCAACAATATCACAAAAGATATTGCCTCGCTGCAAATCGAAGAGAAGGATGCTGAAAAGATGAAGCTTGAATATGGAAGTGCCTTCACCGACAACAACGATATTGACAACAGCAAGAAATATCCTATCGACAACGACCGCAATGTAGATTGTAGAAAGTTTATCGATATTGTAGAAGCTCGTACACAGGAAATCGTTGAGAATGTATACTCACAGATTCCAAGCGAATATATCGACAAATTGCTTGGTGGCATAATCCTCACTGGTGGTGGTTCTAATATGAAGAACATTGAGGTTGCATTCCGCAACATCACTCATATGGACAAAATTAGGATTGCCAAGTTTGTTCATCAAACTATAAATTCTAACAGCCCAAGCATCACAGCTCAAGACGGCACTATGAACACGGTATTGGCTATTTTAGCTAAGGGCGACATGAACTGTGCTGGCGACGAATTGTCTAACGACCTATTCAACAACAATGTCGACACCCGTTCTAATGCCACTGTTCTCCCTGCTGATACTCCTAAAACTCCACGCACTCCAGGAACAGGCGTAGTGATGACAGAGGCAGAAAAGAAAGCTAAGGAAGAGGAAGAAGCTCGAAAGAAAAAAGAGGCTGAAGAAGAAGAAAAGCGTAGAAAGGAAGAAGAGGCACGTTTGGAAAAAGAACGTCGCGAAAACTCTCCTGCTCACAAAATGTTCAGAGGCATTAAGAACTTCCTCAAGAAGGTTACTGAAGAGGAGGAGTAAACCCATAATTCTAAACAACAAACGCATAATACATAGTTTATATGGCTGACAATAATAACAAACCTACAATCCTCGACTTCGGCGAGGAAGAAAAAGGTAATAGCATAATAAAGGTCATCGGTGTAGGTGGTGGCGGTGGCAATGCCGTAAACCACATGTACCGTGATGGCATCCATGATGTTACATTCGTACTTTGTAACACAGACAACCAGGCGCTCAACGACTCTCCTGTTCCTGTACACCTGCAGCTTGGCAAAGAAGGACTTGGAGCTGGCAACAAGCCAGAACGTGCTCGTCAAGCAGCTGAAGAAACCATCGACGACATCAGAAACATGCTTAATGATGGTACAAAGATGGCTTTCATCACTGCAGGTATGGGTGGTGGAACTGGTACAGGTGCAGCTCCTGTCATCGCTCGTGTTAGCAAGGAGATGGGCATCCTTACTGTTGGTATTGTAACAATACCTTTCAAGTTTGAAGGTCCAAAGAAAATCGACCAGGCTCTCGATGGTGTTGAGCAAATGGCTAAGCATGTAGATGCCTTGCTCGTTATCAACAACGAACGTTTGCGAGAGATATATCCCGACCTTGCTGTACTTGATGCTTTTGCTAAGGCCGACGACACATTGAGCGTAGCTGCCAAGAGTATTGCTGAGATCATTACCGTTCACGGACTCATCAACCTTGACTTCAACGATGTTAAGACTGTGCTTAAAGATGGCGGTGTAGCTATAATGAGTACAGGTTTCGGACAGGGAGAAGGCAGAGTAAAGAATGCTATCGAAGATGCCCTCAACTCTCCTTTGCTCAACGACAACGATGTATTCAATTCTAAGAAGATTCTTCTTTCTATAACCTTCTCAAGCAATCAAGGCAAGTCGGCTGGTCTTACCATGGACGAGATGAATGACGTCAACGACTTCATGGCTAAGTTTGGCGACGACTTCGAACTCAAATGGGGATTGGCTCTCGATCCAGATCTTGAAGATAAGGTTAAGGTTACCATCCTTGCAACAGGTTTCGGTATCGAAGATGTTGACGGTATGAGCAACCACAACCAAAAGCGCACACAGGAAGAGGCTGACCGCAGAGCAGAAGAGGCTGAGAAGAAGGCTGAAAAGCAAGATAGACGCAACAGATATTATAGAGACGACCCTAAGACACAAAACAAGCGTCGTCCACACATATATCTTTTCCGTCAGGAAGACCTCGACAACGAAGATGTAATCCTTGCTGTAGAGAATACTCCTACCTACAAGCGTACACGTCAAACACTTGAAGAAATTCGTCGCCAGGCAAGTGGTATCACTATGGCTACCGAAGACAAGAAAGAGTCAGTACAGGGCGTAATCAGTTTCTCAGACGAGGGATAAAGATTATCGTTAACGGTCAAACACTATAATAAAGACATATAGTAGCATCGCATGGTGCTACTATATGTCTTTTCTTTTATACCTACATTATATACAATAGCGCTTTATAAAATATATCAAAACAACTCTCTCAAAACATCAAGAGTATGCATCTCTGGGAAACTTGGTACATGGATGCCATAGTATTTCAGCAATACATCAAGCAATTGGTTGCGCTCTTGCCTTGACATTTTGAAAAGATGCATATTCTCATAATTCATTCTTAGCAATGTCAACATCTTGCTTGCATCATTAGGCAACAACACGTCGGGATGAAAAGGGTTTGATATACAAAATGTTCCGCAACGCAAATCGAAACAACAACCTTCTGTATAATCCTCTACGTTGGGCGAAAAACCAACAAACTTTGCAAGCCTCATCATAAAGACAAGATGGAAGTTGGAAATATGCTCTTCCTTACCATCAAGCCACTCCAAACTCGACCTTATATAATTATATAATAATGAGTTGCGCTGCTCATCCCTCGTAACGGCACAGAGAAACTCAGACAGAAACATCACGATACACATTTTCGAAGGATCTGTCATCATTGAGCTATAAGGAAAAGCCAACGATGCAGACTTCAACGATTGCAGACTGCTGGTCTGTCTCACATCAAGTTCAATATCAAGCAAAGTGAGCGGTTGAAAGAATGAGCGACGAAAACGAGCCTTGGGAGAATTGGAAATAGATGCCACTACCGACACTCGGCCCAATTCCTCAGTAAATAGGTCAATAATAAATTTATTATCCCCATATTTCACCATTTTAAGCACTAACGCTTGTGTTTTTGTCAACATATCAGTGCAAAAGTACAAAAAATCAAGCATTTATGAAAAATTTCTCTCGAAAAATTTGCAGCATTAAAATAAATGCAGTACCTTTGCATCCGCTAAATAAACCATGGTCCCTTCGTCTATCGGTTAGGACGAGAGATTTTCATTCTCTAAAGAGCAGTTCGACTCTGCTAGGGACTACAAGAAAATAAAAAAGAATAATATAAAGATGGCAAATCACAAATCATCAGTTAAAAGAATTCGTCAGACGAAGACTAAGACTTTGCACAACAAGTATTATGCAAAGACAATGCGCAACGCTGTACGTAAGCTTCGCGCTATGACTGACAAGGAAGAGGCTGTAAAGCTCTATCCTACAGTACAGAAGATGCTTGACAAGTTGGCTAAGACCAACATCATCCACAAGAACAAGGCTGCAAACTTGAAGTCAAGCCTCGCCCTCCACATCAACAGCTTGGGCTAATTATAGGCTTTGGCTGCAAATGGCAGACAAAAGATAAATAGGTCATAAACCTTGCGGTTTATGACCTAATTCTTTTTTATACCCCACCATTTCGTAGCACATCAATTGCCACCGACTCAGATTAAGGGCAAAAAAGTATCACGTGATACTTCGCAAAGTATCACGTGATACTTTGCAAAGTAATACGTAATACTTGGGCAAGTATCATATGATACTTTTTTATGGCTATTTTTTTAAAGATTTATTATATCAAACATCAAAAATCAACCTTGAAAATATTTCGCTAATTCAATTATTTTTTATATCTTTGCACAATATAAGCATTATATAAAAATGGAAGAAAATCAGAACACAGAAAATAATTATTCCGCCAGTAACATCCAGGTGCTGGAAGGTCTTGAGGCCGTTCGCAAGCGTCCTGCCATGTATATTGGCGATATTAGCGAGAAAGGTCTTCACCATCTTGTAAACGAGACTGTCGACAACTCTATCGACGAGGCTATGGCTGGTTATTGTACCGATATCGAGGTTACAATCAACGAAGACGAGTCTATCACCGTACAAGACAACGGTCGTGGTATCCCTGTTGATATGCACGAGAAGTTACACAAGAGCGCCCTTGAGGTAGTAATGACTGTGCTCCATGCCGGAGGTAAGTTCGACAAGGGTTCTTACAAGGTCAGCGGTGGTCTCCATGGTGTTGGTGTAAGCTGTGTTAACGCTTTGTCTACCCACATGATGTCACAGGTATTCCGCAATGGCAAAATCTATCAGCAGGAATACGAGAAAGGAAAGCCTTTATATCCTGTAAAGGTGGTTGGCGAAACCAATCTCAGAGGTACTCGCCAGCAGTTCTGGCCAGATCCAACAATCTTCACTACCACACACTATCAGTGGGATATCATCGCACGCCGTATGCGTGAACTTGCTTACCTCAACGCAGGTATCCGCATCACTCTTCGCGACCTTCGTCCAGACGAGGACGGCAAAACAAAGGAAGAAGTTTTCCATGCAAAGGATGGTTTGAAGGAGTTTGTTCGCTACGTAGACCGTCACCGTCAGCACTTGTTCGACGATGTAATCTATCTCAAGACTGAGAAGAACAATATTCCTATCGAGGTGGCTGTGATGTACAACACCGACTATTCAGAGAATATCCACTCATACGTCAACAATATCAATACCATAGAGGGCGGTACTCACCTCACAGGTTTCCGTATGGCTCTCACCCGCACTCTGAAAGCTTATGCAGAAGCCGACCCAACAATCTCTAAGCAGATTGAGAAGGCAAAGGTAGATATTGCGCCAGAGGACTTCCGTGAAGGTCTTACTGCAGTTATCTCCATCAAGGTTGCCGAACCACAGTTCGAAGGTCAGACAAAGACAAAGCTTGGCAATAGCGAGGTGCAGGGTGCCGTTCAGCAGGCTGTTAACGAGGCTCTCTCTTACTATCTTGAGGAGCATCCTACAGAGGCTAAGCAGATTTGCGAAAAGGTGGTGCTTGCTGCTACAGCTCGTATCGCAGCACGCAAGGCTCGCGAGAGTGTACAGCGCAAGACTGTTATGACAGGTGGTGGATTGCCAGGCAAGCTTGCCGACTGCTCTAACAAGGATCCAAAGAATTGCGAAATATTCCTCGTCGAGGGTGACTCTGCGGGTGGTTCTGCTAAGCAGGGACGCGACCGCTATACACAAGCCATTCTTCCATTACGCGGAAAAATTCTTAACGTAGAAAAGGTACAATGGCACAAGGTATTCGAGGCTGAGTCTGTAATGAATATCATCCAGTCTATCGGAGTTCGCTTCGGTGTAGATGGCGAAGATTCTAAGGAGGCTAACACTGAAAAGTTGCGCTACGACAAGATTATCATCATGACCGATGCCGACGTCGATGGTTCTCACATCGACACCCTTATCATGACATTGTTCTATCGCTTCATGCCAAAGGTTATTCAGGAAGGTCACCTCTACATCGCTACTCCTCCATTGTATAAGTGTACATACAAGAAGTTCAGCGAGTATTGCTACACCGAGCAGCAGCGTCAGGCTTTCATCGACAAGTATGTTGATGGTCGCGATGACGACAAGGCTTTGCACACACAGCGCTACAAAGGTCTTGGTGAGATGAACCCTTCACAGCTTTGGGAAACAACTATGGACCCTAAGAGCCGTCTGCTGAAGCAGGTTACTATCGAGAACGCTGCCGAGGCTGATGAGATTTTCTCTATGCTCATGGGCGACGATGTAGAGCCACGTCGCGAATTCATCGAGAGGAATGCTACATATGCAAATATCGACGCATAATTATCAAACAATAATACTAAAAGGGAACTCTGTAGGGCCACAATGGCTTCAGGGTTCCCTTTTTAAAAATCCTTTAAGCAGTAATGAAACTATTATCTAAATCTTCGGCAATCCTACTTGCCTTGACAAGCTTCGGTAATGCCTATGCCGAACAACTACCTATGCGCCTATGGTACAACCGTCCTGCAGAGTTTTTTGAAGAAGCCTTGCCTATCGGCAACGGCAAAATGGGGGCTATGATCTATGGTGGTGTTGACAACAACACACTTTATCTCAACGACATCACACTATGGACAGGCAAACCTGTCGACCACGACCTCGACAAGGATGCTCACACATGGTTGCCAAAGGTGCGTGAAGCTCTTTTCAATGAAGACTATCGCAAGGCTGAAGACCTGCAGAAACATATTCAAGGTCCTAACAGCCAATACTATCAGCCACTTGCCACACTTCATATCTACGATGAAATGGGCAAAAAAGCCACCAACTATTATCGTTCACTAAATATAGACAGCGCTATCTGCCGCGATTCATACACCATCAACGGTGTAAACTACAGTCGTGAATACTTTGCTTCAAACCCTGACAAGCTCATCGCCATTCGCCTGAAAGCAGATAAGCCAGGAGCTATCACGCAGCAAATAATGCTCACTGGTCAGACTCCTCACAAGGTGAAAGCAAGCAACAATCAGCTCACTATGACTGGCCATGCTGTTGGCGACCCGCTCAACTCAGTACACTTCTGCACCATCCTTCAGGCTAATGCCACAGATGGTACAATCAGCGCTACAGACTCTTCTTTATATATAAAAGGGGCAACCGACGTTACTATCTATATCGTAAACGAAACAAGCTTCAATGGCTCCGACAAGCATCCTGTTACGCAGGGCGCTCCATACATAGAAACTGCAGCCGACGACATTTGGCACACCAAGAACCATAAATACGACGACTTCTTATCGCGCCATGTTACCGACTATAGCAAATATTTCTCTCGCCTATCGTTCACCCTCGATGGAGCTAAATACAATTACGACATCCCTACCGACTCTTTGTTAAAGCAATATACCGATAAGGGTGGCAAAAGCAGATACCTCGAAATGCTATATATGCAATATGGTAGATATCTGCTTATATCTTGCTCTCGAACACCTGGTATTCCTGCCAACTTGCAAGGTCTGTGGGCAAACAAGCTATATTCGCCTTGGCGAAGCAACTATACTGTAAACATCAACCTTGAGGAAAACTATTGGCCAGCCGAAGTTGCCAACCTCTCTGAAATGGCAATGCCACTATGGGACTTCATGCAGCATTTGGCAAAGAATGGTAGCTACGTGGCTAAAAACTACTATGGTATAAACCGCGGATGGTGTTCAAGCCATAATAGCGACCTATGGGCTATGGCAAACCCTGTGGGCGAGAAACACGAAAGTACCACATGGAGCAACTGGAACATGGGATTAGCTTGGCTTTCGCAAGCTCTATGGGAACACTATGCCTTCACTATGGACAAACAATTCCTCGCTACTACAGCTCTCCCTATCCTTAAAGGTGCAACCGAGTTCTGCGAAGATTGGCTCGTAGAGAATCCTCACAAAAAGGGTGAACTCTTCACAGCTCCTTCTACAAGTCCTGAGAACAAATACCGCTTGTCTGATGGTTTCAAGGGTGGCACCTGCTATGGTGGTACTGCCGACCTCGCTATCATCCGCGAGCTATTCAACAACACCATTGCTGCAAACAAAATCTGTGATGGCACCACATTGTCTTCAGTAGAAGATAAGCTACAGCGCCTACATCCTTACACCGTAGGCAAGATGGGGGACATCAACGAATGGTATTTCGATTGGGACGATGTAGACTTCCAACATCGTCATCAGAGCCATCTCATCGGTCTATACCCAGGTCATCAGATAACTCCTATCAAGACTCCAGACCTTGCAAAGGCTTCTGTTCGTAGCCTCGAGATAAAGGGCGATATGACAACAGGATGGAGCACAGGATGGAGAATAAACCTTTGGGCTCGACTAAATCGTCCTGACCAAGCATACCATATTTATCAGAAGTTGCTCACCTATGTGAGTCCGGATGAATACAAAGGTCCTGACCGTCGCAGAAGTGGAGGCACATACCCTAACCTCTTCGATGCTCACCCACCATTCCAGATAGATGGCAACTTTGGTGGTACTGCAGGCGTTTGCGAGATGCTTGTGCAGAGTTTGCTTGAGCTAACCGCTGCCAACAAGCCAATGGCTACTATCGCCCTCCTTCCAGCATTGCCAAACGAATGGAGTAAGGGAGAAATAAAGGGTATCAAAGCTCGTGGCGGTTATACTATCGACATGAAATGGGCTAACGGCAAGGTTGTAGAGGCTATTATCACAGCCTCTGTCAACGGAAAAGCCATTGTCAACTACAATGGCTCATCGAAACAAATATCTCTCAAAGCAGGCAAAAAGAAAGTACTGAAATAAAGAGATCAACTATACAAAAGGAATATAATAAAATAAAAGATGCGTAGAATATCGGTTATCATATTATGCATGTTGTCTACATTTATGGCAATGGCTCAGGAATACAACCTTCGTTGGATTTCCTCGCCATGCGTAGACTCAACATCTCAGATATGGTTTCGCAACCAATACGTACATCATAAGAAAATAAAGAAAGCCTACGTCTGCATAGCCACAACTGGCTATGCAGACCTTTATATAAATCGTCGCAACGCAAGTTGCAATTATCTTGCGCCCTACCGACAGCCATATTCCGACTACCCTGTTTCTACTACCTACGACATCACTCGCTTTTCGCGCCCTGATACCACTACCATTGCCGTATGGTATTCTCCTTCATACCCACATATCAACAATCGTCAGCTATCCCTCATCTATTACGGCACCTATCAGGATGGCTCATCGTTCTCTTTTGTTTCCGACGATTCTTGGCTATGCCGTCCATCATGCTCGCAGTTTAACAGCAAAGGTAGCGAGACCATCGACGGCAGAATCGATAAAAATGAATGGAAGGCTAATCAAATCAACGACCTTGCATTATGGCAAGGATGCAAAAAGCAGCCCATTTCATCGTCAGAATATCCCCATTCCACCGATAATCTCAATAATACCATAGAGAGTATCATTCCCTATCGCTATTTCGACATAGAGAAAGATACCATAACCTATGATTTCGGTTTGGGCTTCATTGGCTTTGCTCGTGTAACCCTTCGTGGTGCAAGAAAGGGAGAACGTATATTTATTGGCAACATGGAATATATCTGCAGCGGTCAGCTTGACGAGCAAGCTTGCCTACGATTCACCACAATGCCAGTCCGCAAACTAACTATCTATGGCGACAATAAGTTTCGTGCTGACCATATAGTAAATGTAGAAGGTATCAGTATAATAAACAACTAATAAGGTATATTAACTCACACTTTATCAGAAGATTGGTAAGACAAATCGACCAATTATCGACACTTTCTTGTACTTTTCTGTTGACAATTCAACCAAATTATGTATATTTGCAAAAGAAACGGAAAAGAAAAAGGAAAAATGGACGATTATCAGATGCACCCTATCACCATCGACTCAATAAAGAGTTTATGCAATTGCGACTATCTTGACAACGATCTCGTGATATTCGACGAGATTGCTAAAGTGCCAATACCCGACGAGCCACGCCGTATGGGTTGCATACTGATGGCACTATGTCTGAACGGCACAGCTACATACAATGTGGATACAAAGGCGCACCACGTGAAGGCTGGAGATGTGATAATAATAAGTACCAACCAGGTGACAGACAGTTTCAATATGTCTGCCGACTGTAGTGGTATGGCTTTTATGATGTCTGAGAATTTCTTCCGCGAGATAATATCGGGTATGCACGAGATATCTTCTCTGTTTCTATTCTCACGCCAGCATCCGGTATGCAACTTGGAACCCGACGAGGTATATCTAACAAAGAATTATATAAAATCTCTTATCTACAAGCTCAAAGAGAATACCCATCGCTATCGCCGTGAAACTGTGATGTCGCTATTGCGTACCATGATCTATGACCTCAGCAATGTGATATACCGTATAATGCAAGACAACGAGAAAAAGAGTACTCGTGCTGATAGGATATTCTCAGAGTTCTTGCTGTTGGTAGAAAACAACTACCGCACTCAGCGACGAGTGGGATGGTATGCGCTAAACTTAGGTATCACACCAAAATATCTATCAGAGATGGTGAAAGTGGCAAGCAGACGCACGCCAAACGACTGGATAGACGACTATGTGACGCTTGAGCTAAGAGTATTACTTAGGAATACCAACAAGAACATAAAAGAGATAACAGAAGAGATGAACTTCCCAAACCAAAGCTTCCTTGGCAAATATTTCAAGGAGCATGTAGGAATAAGTCCTTCTGCATATCGCAAGGGTAAATAGATTACACTTTATAAAAAGGGAAAATAAATAAAACAATAATGCGCAAGACAACATCTTGCGCATTTTTTATTCTTCATCAGCCTTCTCTTGAAGCCAATAATGTTTCTGCTATTTCGCATAGTTCCTGATACCACTCCTTGCCAAAGCGACGAACTAATGGACCTTCGAGGAACTTATATACAGGTAAGCCAAGTTCCCTACCCTTTTCTACTGCCGGACGGCATACATCCCAACGATTATAGTTAAGACCTACAAGACCGCCAGCAAATCGCTTCTCACGAATAGGATAAAGAGCACAAGAGATAGGCTTTATAAACTTTGTTTTGCCACCACGATAAGCACGTTCAAGAGCACACAGGCAGCAACCGTTCTCATAGCATGTAAACACACAGTCTTTACCATTTACGATGCTCGTAACAAGGTCGCCATCACGATCGTTGTATGCCACACCTTGCTTATCGACAACAGCCTGCGCAGAAGCGCTCATATCGTTCCATACAATGTCGAGAGCATCTTCTATGCCAGCGATCTCATCCATGGTTAGCGGAGCACCTGCATCGCCCTCCACACAACATTCTCCCTTGCACTTGTCAAGGTCACAACAGAATTTCTCAGTAATAATATCTGGCGACACCAATACGTCGCCCACTTGTATAATATGTAATTCTTGCATATTCTGTAAGTCTTTACCACTCTATAGTCTTTTCTCCATTCTGCGCCAAATACTCATTGCAACGCGAGAACTGATGATTGCCAAACCATCCTCCTCTGTTTGCTGACAAAGGCGAAGGATGCACGCTCTCAAGTACCAAATGCTTATTTTGGTCTATTAGATACTTCTTGCTACGAGCAAAACCGCCCCAAAGCATAAACACCAAGTGTTCACGCTTGTCGCTCAATGCCTTTATGGCAGCATCGGTGAATGTTGTCCATCCTAACCGCTGATGGCTATTGGCAACATGTGCTCTTACAGTAAGTGTAGCATTTAGCAACAGTACACCCTGAGTTGCCCAACGAGTAAGGTCGCCAGATTTAGCTGCAGGTTTACCAAGGTCGAGTTCTATCTCCTTGAAGATATTGATGAGCGAAGGCGGAGGAGTAACGCCTTCAGGCACCGAGAAACTCAATCCCATAGCCTGACCAGGCTCATGATATGGGTCTTGACCTATTATCACCACCTTTACATCGTCAAACGGACAAAGGTTGAAGGCATTAAAAATCTTGTTGCCTGGAGGGAAACATTGATAATGCAAGTATTCTTCCCTCACCAGATTAGTGAGGTTAACGAAATATTGCTTATCAAACTCTGCACCAAGGTGCTGTTTCCATGAAGATTCTATTTCTACGTTCATAAGGAGAAAAAAGAAAGAAAGCCTCACTCCCAGCCCCTCTCCAAAAGGGAGAAGGAAGTAATTAGCATTATTGCTGGGAGTGAGGTTTTAATATTTTGTAGAGGGGTGAGGCTACTATTAGTCTTCGATAAGGCACTCGCCTGTCATTTCTGCAGGCTGCTCCAAGCCCATGATATGGAGGATAGAAGGAGCAACGTCAGCCAAACGACCATCCTTAACTGTTGCTGAGTTGTTGTCAGTAACGTAGATGAATGGAACAGGGTTCAAAGAGTGAGCGGTGTTTGGTGTGCCGTCTTCGTTGATAGCGTTATCTGCGTTACCGTGGTCAGCGATAATGATAGCCTCGTAGTCGTTAGCCTTAGCAGCCTCGATAACTTCGCGAACACAGTTGTCAACAGCATGTACAGCCTTAGCAATAGCATTGTAGATACCTGTATGACCAACCATATCGCCATTAGCGAAGTTTACAACGATGAAATCATACTCCTGAGTATTGATAGCACCAACGAGCTTATCCTTTACCTCGTAAGCAGACATCTCTGGCTTCAAGTCGTAGGTAGCAACCTTTGGAGAAGGTACCAAGATACGATCCTCGCCCTCGTATGGAGTCTCACGACCACCATTCAAGAAGAATGTAACGTGAGCATATTTCTCTGTTTCTGCTGTATGGAGTTGCTTCTTGCCATTAGCTGCAAGATACTCACCAAGAGTGTTAGTAACATTCTCCTTAGGGAAGAGGATGTTTACGCCCTTGAAGCTTGCATCATATGGAGTCATGCAGAAATACTGCAATCCAGGGATAGTATTCATGCCCTCTTCTGGCATATCCTGCTGAGTCAATACCTGAGTAAGCTCCTTAGCACGGTCGTTACGATAGTTAATGAAGATAACAACATCGCCCTCACCGATAGTACCGTCTACATTAGAATTGCTGATAGCCTTGATAAACTCGTCGGTTACGCCCTCGTCGTAGCTTTCCTGCATAGCCTGTACCATATCTGCAGACTTCTTGCCTTCACCCTTTACCAAGAGGTCGTAAGCTTCCTTCACACGATTCCAACGCTTATCACGGTCCATAGCATAAAAACGACCAATGATGCTTGCGATATGTGCGCCATTGTTGTCGCAGCACTTCTGTACCTCATCGATAAAGCCCTTACCGCTCTTAGGGTCGGTATCACGACCGTCCATGAAGCAATGTACGAACACCTTGTCTGTCAAACCATACTCCTTACCAATCTCGATGAGCTTGAAGAGATGGTTAAGTGAAGAGTGTACACCACCAGTAGAAGTAAGACCCATCAAGTGGAGCTTCTTACCGTTATCGCGAGCATAGCTGTAAGCCTTTATCACTTCCTTATTGTTGAGGATTTCGCCGCTTTCGCAAGCCTTGTTGATCTTCACCAAGTCCTGATATACGATACGACCTGCACCGATATTAAGGTGACCAACCTCAGAGTTACCCATCTGACCGTTAGGCAAACCTACATCTTCGCCAGAAGTCTGGAGTGAAGAGTGAGCCGAAACGGCTGTAAGATAATCAAGATAAGGAGTTGGAGTGTTATAGATAACATCACCTTTACCATGCTGACCGATTCCCCATCCATCGAGAATCATCAAAAGAGCTTTTTTTGCCATAATTACTATTTTATTATAAGTTTATTGTATTCCGTTGCAAAATTACTATAATTCAGTGGAAACACAAAACAAGCGAGCCAATAATTTTGACTCGCTTGTTTGCCTATTATATTAATAATTCTTTATGCCATTTAATGTAAGTTACTACCTTAACACCTTCTTTACAGTACCATCAGAATACTTAACGATGTTGATGCCTGCACCAAGAACCTGGCGCAAAGTGCCATCAGTAGAATATATTGCTACAGGAACCTTTACAGAGTTTTGCTCAATTCCTTTGACTGCAGTTGAAGCAGCTGTAACAATTACATCGTCGAGGAAGAAACGCTTACCAGGAGTAAACTTTATCTTTATATTGTCTGAACCTGTAATGGTTGCTGTGAATGTCTGCCAAGAATCCATAGTCATATTGAATGAAGAAGGAGAAATTGTAGCATCGCCATCTATTGAGACAGACAGACGAGTATCATCTTTACCCCAAGGAGCAGCACGGAACGTAAGAGTTGCTGTACCATCTATCTCGATAGCAGGAGTTGTAGCTTCACCTGTCTTCTTGCTTGTACCAAAACGAGCACAGCCATCAGCACCATGAGGACTTAGTGCATACCAGCCTTCATTGTCTGCCTCAAAGTCTGCGATTGCAAAAGTACCACCTCCACTAAACGCATTATCATTACCACCTGTACCAGCACAAGCATCAAAGGTTTCAGAGAATATAACTTCGCCAGTAGGAGTATTTGGTGAAGACGAATTGAAGTAGTTAGGACCAAAGTCCATAGAAGCCACACCGTCGCTTGTTACTGCGATATTGCGGATTGCTACATCCATGTATTTCTTGCCATCACTATTTTTTGTATATATAGCATTAGATGGACGTGATAAATTAGTCAAGCTATCATTGCCCTTATAAGGATATGGGTCGCCCAAGTATGTTGTCTTGGTGTAGCCTTGCTGAGTTTTGCTATAATACTTAGAGTCGTCATCATTGTCGGCATGGAATATTGTCATGCGCTGATGAGGGTTTGTGAATTGCAAATCAGAATCATATCCTGTGGTATTTACCATATTATAATCCCATACAGTCTGGTCGAAGTCAACATGAGTGATAAGCACACCACCTTGAGGCAGACTCTCGTCCCAACCTGAGAATTGGCGGTTTTCTACCAAGAAGTATTCATCCTCGTTGCCACTATTAATAAGTTTGTAAGCCTCGCCACCTTCTGTAAGTGCCTTCATGCCAGTAACTGATAGTTCAGCTCCTTTGCGCACTTCTACAGGCTCGAGCCATCCAGAAATCATACGCTCATAGGCTGTATATCCGCAAGGCTGATATCCATCATTATTATATGCACCATAGTCCATAAGGTCGAAAGGTCCCATACCAAAGTTGCCAGAGTAGCCAGTATCATACATATCAGGAATACCCATACAATGAGAAAACTCATGGCACATAGTGCCGATACCACCAACCTCGCCTGCGCCATTAAGCTCTGAGCTACAAGCATAGGTATCAACCTTCACTCCATCGAGAGTCAAAGCCATAGATGCCCCAGCGAGTTGCCATTCGTGTGGCCAAATAGTATTTTCCTTACCGGTATCAGCTTCGCCATAGCCGGCATAGATAACGTACACCTGGTCTACTTCGCCATCACCATCCCAGTCGTATTTAGAGAAATCAACTTTTGAGTCAATGCCCTTGCAAGCCTCAACAATCATCTCTTCAGGATGAAGGTCGTAGCCATTAGCATCATTGCCACCATAGTATTTCATGTTGTGAGCCAACTTCACCGGGCCAACAACATCGAAGTCAAGTTCAAACTGTCCACGGCTTTGGGCAAGGAAATAATCTTTCACCGAGCCTTTGAAATATCCTTTGCTATATCCCTCTTCATTTGCAATACGATTGAAGAGATTCTGCGGGTTGCTATCCTTGAACTTAACATCTGTAAACTCTGCCAATATCACCAAGCCCTTTTTCTTGCCCTTGAATATATCGGTAGCTTTGCTGATATTACGACGAGCAGCACGACGAGCATGAGCCTTAGCCTTACGAGCCAAAGCGCGAGTAGTGAGATTAGAAACAGCAGAAGCATCAGCAAGCTTAAAGACGTTTGCTTCGCCTGTAGGCACATACTTGTTGCCATAGGCATCTTGCCAATAGTGCATAAACTCATCACCTACCAACGACACCTCAACCTTAGTGCCATCGTTAAGTGTGATAACGTTTGTCAAACCGCGCTTAGCTGGCAAAGCCATTGCTGCCAACGACATGAGCGCTAACATTCCAGTTACAATAGTTTTCTTTATCATAAGTTATAGTTAATATACATAAAAAACTAACGAGCTAAGAGTGCAAATATAGCGCTTTTATTTTAATAAAACCAAATATTTATTCTGCTATAACTTTTTTTTATTATATATTTCTAAAAATAATCAACGAACAAGCTATTTCTATAACCAAAGAATCCTTGAGTATACTACTTTTATAAACCAAAAAGCGACATCCGCAATAATGCGAATGCCGCTCCTTTATTATATAATAAGGTGAAAGCTTAAGCCACCTTATCTATAGACTTATAATTACTTAACAACAATCTTCTTGCCACCTACTACGTAGATACCCTTAGCCAAGCCCTTAACAGACTCACCGATGTTGCGAACCTTAGCACCGTTCAAGTTGTAAACGGCAGCATTCTTAGCAGCAACAGAGATTGAAGAGATACCATCAGAGGTTGCAAACTTATAAGAGATTGGGCAGAATGTGTAAGTTTCGAAATCCACGAATACTACACCAACAACGCTCTCAAACTTAGCTGTCGCTGGCATATCCTCAGGGAGAACGGAGAACTGATCTGCAAGAATAATAGATGCATCATCCTGCTTGATTAAAGGAACTTCATCTTCAAATGCGAAGTCAACATCCTTAAGTTCAAACAAACGCAAGTTGTTCTCTGCCTTCTGAAGATCAGCAATCTTAGCCTCTGTAGGAGTGATTGTGGTAGGAGTGATTGTAAGTTCTGACTTAGAAGTCTCATCATTAGCTACCAAAGCTGTAGACCAAGCGCTATAATCAACATAGATATAACCATTGAGCTCTACACCCTCCTTAAGTTCACTTGTGAACCAGCTGTTTGCATTAGCCTTTGTTATAATGTTAGAGATTTCAACTGCACCAGTCTCGTCCTCAAGGAATGCGAACTGTACTGCAGCACGTGGATCGATACCCTCGTCCATACTCTGAACATAAGTAATCTTAGCGTTCTTCAACATGAGCTTAACGCTTGGATTCTCCATTTCGCCACCTTCAACCTTGCTGAGACCAGCGATGTTGTCAACAACAGGAACTGCAGGAGCTGCAGGAGTTGCCTCATAAGATAAAGGAGTAAAGAAATACTTAGGAGTTTCCTGATCTAATGATTCATACCCTGCATACAAAATACCTGTAACGCTCTTAAGCTTTTCTGGCATATCGCTACCATCAGATTTCCACTTAGCAAAGACATCACGAAGTTCTATAGAGGCTTCACCCTGACAGATATCAAAGTCTGGAGCTTTCTCTGTACCTACATTCTTAATAGTTACATCTTGGAGTTTAAACAAGCGTAAATCGTTCTCTGGCTTAATAACTTCAGCGAGAGTTGCCTCGGTAGGTACTACTGTTGAAGGAGTAAGTGTTATTTGTGATTTTTCTGTATCCTCTGATGCCCAAAGAGTGTTAGGCCAGTTGTATGTTGCATAGAGGGTACCATTGAGAACAGAACCTTCCGCAAAGTCGCCTTTAAGCGTACCTTCCGCAGTTGCCTGCATCATAAGAGAGCTTATATCAATAGTACCTGTAGCATCTTCCAAAATAGCGAAGTCTATCATTTCCATGCCATAATCACTACTCTTATGCAAAGCAGTAATCTTAGCATCGTGAAGGTTAATCTTAACTGGTACTTCTGCATATTCGTCCTCAACCTTAATAGCACGCAATTCTGCAAGGTTGTTAATCTCGGTAAAAGTTGGTAGTGCTTCTGCATCACCAGTCTTCTGGATATAGATAAAGTCTACAGCCTGGTTAGCGCTACCGCCCTTAACCAAATAGATAGGAGTTTCTGCATTTACTTCAAACTCTTCAGATGTACCCTGAGCCCAGTTTACAGAAGAAGCAGTAAACTTGAAGATGTTATTTTCGCCTGCAAGGAAGTTCCATTCAGAACCAGCATTCTTTGTAGCATCACAAACAACAGCGGTCAACTTATATTTACCAGGCTGGAGCTTTGTAATCTCAACATCAGCCTCTGCAGCATAAGCAGAACCTCCATTAGAACTACGAACAAAAGTATTATTGTTTGTAGCCTTTGTCAAACCTTCGATATTCTCTGCTTCAGATAAGAATACGATATCTGTAGTAGTTGTTGGTTTGAAAGTAATATCTTTAACCTGATTGTCTGCCTCAAGAGTATAAGAGAGATAGTATCCCTTCTTGTCAGAGCTCAACTTATCAGATGTATAAAGAGTACTATCAACATTAATAGCATAAGGATAACCTACGTCGAAAGTCTCGCCCTCAAAGTTTGTACCCTTTACGATACCTTCCTGCAAAGGATTGCCTTCTTCATCAACAGCATTGAATGTATAATTCCATTTAGCAGCCTCGCGGAACTTAATAGTAACGACAGTTGAACCATCAGCAGCAATTTTCAAGCTTGCAGCATCGTCGCTATCGTAGACATACTTCACGGTTTTGTCTGCATTATAAACTGCATCCTTGTCAGACTCTGTCAATGGAGGAACCAAGCCACTTTCTGCTACATAAGTAGAACTTGTTTTAATTTCGTTGCCTGCAGCATCTACATACTTAACAATATAGTTTGTAGCACTTGCAGCATCAACGTATTCCAATGTCAATTTAAAATCAGATGCCTCTTGTTCACGACCTGTAAAAGTAAAGAGCGCAATACCTAAAGTATTATTTGTTGAAGCCTGAAGATAAGAAGTAACATCGTAACTCAACTCCTTCTTAGATGTTTTAACATTATCACCATCACCATTAATACATACAGCATTTAGAATTTCGGCAGTATTGGTATTAGTCCATGTTGCTGTAGTTGCATCCCAACCTGTATTGATAGTGGCAACCTGCACATTAGAATTCTTTTTTGATACTGTACAAACAGAATAGAACGATAATGTAGCCTTTTTAAGCAACTTACCTTTCAATGTTGTTGACGCATCAAACTTTGTCAACACTACTGGTGAGCCGTCATAATTTGCCAACATGTTTGTAAATGCGCCTCCATTGATTTTAGCTTGTGAATAGCGCCAAGAAGTTGCTTCTGCGTTATACAATACAGTATTGGCATTTTGTGCTGTCTTACCGTCTGCTTGTATAACAGTTGTCTGTGTTGGGGTCAATACTGCGTCATCAGCATAAGAAGTCTGAGTACCGACTGAGAACATTGCCAACGCAGTCATCACTAAAGAATAAAATTTCTTCATGTAGTTATAGTTTTGTAGAGTAGAGTGTCGTCAGTCCGTAGGCACTTAAATAATAGGTAAAAGTTTTAGGTATTCGGTTGCGGACTGTTTTATCACCTTCCCGTCTTAGGGGTAAGGTCAACCGAATTGCAATTAGTTTATCTTTGTTTTTAAGTCTTTATACAAGTCGTTAATTATTAGTAGAATATATTAAATAGTGGTTTGATTGCAAAAGTAACTAAAATATTTGTAACAAGTGACAAATTGCCAATATTTTTTTGTTATATCTCATAATTTTACGATATAACATCTGAATTGCTAACCTGCAAAAGCAAGAAGGGAAACAAAGATTAGGACTTACTTCCTATCTTTGCTTCCCTTCTATTATGTTAGGGGCTTTTAAGAATTATTTCGCATTTATCTCCTTGAGCAAACGGTCTGCATGTCCCCAAGAGTCCATCATATAGAGCACATAGCGGATATCAACGCCGATACAACGAGCCAAGTGGCTATCGAAGTTGATGTCTGAAGAAAGGCTATCCCAGTTGCCATCGAAGGCAAGTCCGATGAGGTTGCCATTACCATCAAACATAGGTGAGCCCGAGTTACCGCCTGTGATATCATTGTTGGTGAGGAAGCAGAGCTGGAACTTACCTGTTGTTGGGTCTACATACTTACCAAAGTTGTTAGAGCTAAAGAGCTTGTGCATGATAGGCTCTGCCTGATAGTCAATAATCTTGTCGCCATTATCCATCTTCTCAACAATGCTCTCGGCAGTAGTATAATAGCCTGAAGGCTTGCCACCAAGGTCGAAGCCACCTACCTGACCATAGCTCAAACGCATGGTGAAGTTAGCGTCTGAATAGTGAGGAAGGTCTTCTTCCATGCGAAGCTTAGCAGCACAGAGATATTTCTCCTGTTTGTTGATATCGTCGCTTACGCTATTGATGTTTTCACGCAATACGCCGAGCACCTCCAAGAGGTCGAGACCAAGCTGCACACCTGGATCTTTGAGATATGACTTGCGGTTGATATAGATAGGATTGCCACTCTTCATGAGGAATGAATTAGCATAAAGATAGTCTACATACTTAGCATAGTCGCCACCAAACTTACTGTCGATGGTAGCATAGAACTTAGGAAGATATTTGCTATCTACATGCTCGCGATAGTTCTTCATCAATACTGCGAGCACCTCCTTGTCGAGAGCCTCATCCCATTCGTTGCTATTGTCAGCAAACTCTATATACTGCTTCGACTTCTTGTTCTTTGGTCCCTTAACTTCCATTCTGTCGAGAGCCATAGCACGAGTAGTAAACTCGTTGGTACGACGGAAAGCCTCGCTATAGTTTGTCCAAACCTTCATATATTCAAAGCGCTTGTCATAGAGCTGCTTCATCTTATCGAAGTCGAGCTGTCCCTTCAGATAGCCTGTAGAATCCTGATAAGCCTTGATACGCTTCTCGTAGTCGCGCTTCAAATTGATGATGCCGATAGAGTCGATACACTTGTTCATACCAAGCGAGTTCTTCCAATAGTTAGAGCTCTGAGCATACTTAGAATCATACTTGATACGTACAGCCTCGTTGGCACGCATATGACGAATCATCACATCTTGCTTTACACCACGCACCTGAGCACGAGGAGCATTCTGAGCATCGCGCATCTCGTGGATACCAAAGCTTGATAGGTAGCGGCTTGTAGAACCAGGATAACCGATGGTCATAGCGTAGTCGCCTTCCTTATATCCCTGCATGCTAACCTGAGCCCAACGCTTTGGATGGTAAGGCACATTGTCCTTGCTATATGCAGCAGGACCATTGGTCTTAGGGTCGGCATAGATACGGAATACTGAGAAGTCGCAAGTCTGACGTGGCCACATCCAGTTATCAGTCTCGCCACCAAACTTACCCATTGACTTAGGCACGGTGAACACCAAGCGGAGGTCGGTGAAGTCCTGATATGTGGTAGCATAATACTTGTTACCCTCATAGAAAGCATCGATATAGATATGGAGAGTAGAGTCTACCTTCTTAATGGAATCGGTAAGAGCATTCTGCAAAGAGTCGATAAGGTTAGCCTGATCATTAGAGTTCATGTTGTCGATGCCAAGTGCAGTAAGGCGATCGGTAACATCCTTCTGATCAACCATAAAGCTAACGAACATATCCTCGTTAGGCAATTCCTCTTCGAAGCTCTTAGCATAGAAGCCGTTGAGCATATAGTCGTGCTCTACGGTAGAATGTGAGCGAATAGCTTCGAAACCACAATGGTGGTTGGTAAACACAAGACCGTCTGGCGATACCACAACGCCAGAGCAATAACCAGAGAAGTTAACTACTGCGTTCTTCAAGGCGTTCTCGCCATTGTAGAGCTGATCATAAGTCATCTTGAAACCTTCTTGCTGCATAATGTTGTAAACAGCATTAGGCAAGTTGTAGATTGTCCACATACCCTCGTCAGCATGTGCGGTGTTGAGTCCGCAGAATGCCATCATCGAAGCGATAAGGACTGTTGCTTTTTTCTTCATTACTTGTTTTTCTGTTTTTATTATGATGTTATTATTATCCATTTTCCACCTTTTGCAGGACCTTCACGTTTAATAATGTGGTCTTCTTTTAATTTCTTTAAGTGCTTTGATATTGCACTTCGATTAATTCCGATTAGATTTGCCATTTCGATAGAAGAAATTGAAGGATTGTCTTTTATCATTCGTATGATAGAGACTTTTGTTTTCTGTCCACCTTTTCTATCTACCGATTCACTTTTCTGTCCACCTTTTCTGTCCACCTTTTGCAAGGTTTTATTATAATGAGGATCCTTTAAGTTCGGCTGCTCTTTCCAATCATCTGTCGGTCGGATATGAATGTTGCGATAGATACTAGTCAAAGGCTGCAAAGTCGTTGTTGGCTTTTTCTTTACTCATAGACGTTGTTTGCTTAATACGATGTTGCAAAGATACCTTTTTTATTTAAGATTTTGCCAAAAGTCGTCCTTAAAAGTGTAGTAAATCACAAAAAGTCGTCCTTAAAAGTGTAGTAAATCACAAAAAGTCAGACTAAAAAGTGTAACCACTATAGCTTTCAGGACTAATATATAAGGCTTTTTACGGCTTAAAACTATTTACCACCAAGGCTTTTCTTTATTTTCTTCATCACCTGATTCTTAGCAGACTGCAAGGCGGGCGACAAGGGTTCTTGCGATAGCATATCCAATGTAGCCTTTAGCTCATCGAGCAATTCTGGATAATACTTCATTTGCTCATAGGCAAGTTTCATGCAATATGCTCTAATGGCATAAGGCTGCGAACAAGCTGTTATCTTTGACTCACAGAAGTCGATGAAATCGGAGCGAAGAGATTCTTCTTCGAATGGTTGACGAAGAAGAAGGGAGAGCATCAGGCGGCGATTGGTTTCATTATTCTCAACAATAACTCTATCTATCAAATCATCATGCTTCTGATAGAGCCATTGGTTATTGAAATCATCGAAATGAGTAAATATCCAAAAGGCGTTGTTTGCCACACGTTTGTTATCATCGAAAGAGAGCTGATAAAGCTCTTCCTTTCGATGATTATTCTCGTTGCCTGCCACTACTGCGCTTAGCTCGGCAATATCGTTCAGACAAAGTCTGCTGGATAGTCGCTCTCTCACTTTCTAAAATACTTACCAACTACAGGCAGACTGCTCAAAGGAAAATCCTTCTTCACGAGATAGGCTGTGAAGATGAGGATAAGAACGGTATTAGCAGCGAGAGCCATTATTGGAGACAGATATTTGTTTACCTGGGTCATGCCAGCAAAGAGCACTATGGCAAGAACCACATATATCATAATATCCTTAACAGGATAGTCGATAGGATATTTCTTCTGACCCACGATATACGACAACACCATAGCTGTGCCATAGCCTGCAAAGCCAGCCCAGGCACAAGCGATATAGCCATAGATAGGCACAAAGATAACGTTGATGGCTATAAGCACCAAGCAGCCGATGCCCGAGAAGTAAGCTCCCCAGATGGTTTTATCAATGAGCTTATACCAAAAGCTAAGATTGAAATATACTCCCATCATTATCTCGGCAGCCATCACAATAGGCACCACATTCAAGCCTTCCCAATAATCGCGACCGATGATATGGCGAAGCAAATCCATATATCCTACCACCACAAGGAAAGCCAAGAGGGTGAAGATAACAAAGTATTTCATTGCCGAAGCATACATCTTTCTATTGTCTTTCTCTTTAGCATTGCCAAAAACGAAAGGTTCGTAGGCAAAGCGGAAAGCCTGAGTTATCATCGCCATTATCATAGCAATCTTTGATGCTGCACCATAGATACCGAGTTGTTCGTGGGCATTTGCACCTTTATATATATATGGGAATAGAATCTTGTCGGCAGTCTGGTTCAATATGCCAGCTATACCAAGCACAAGGATAGGCCAGCTATAGCCAAGCATCTTCTTGATGAGCACCTTTGTTTCTGCCCACGAAGCCTTTTCGCCACGGAAGCCTTCGATAATCTCTTTATAGAAACAGAATGTGATAGAAGCTGTACAAACAAGGTTGATATAGAAGGCATAGCCCACGTCGTGACCATCCATAAAGACATAGTAAACGATGTTGAACAAGATATTCATACCGATGAAGAGCAACTTGAAAGCAGCAAACTTCAGTGGACGCTTCTTAAATCTAAGGTATGCAAACGGTATACATTGGAACGCATCTATCGCCACGGTAACAAACATTGTCCATACATAAGCAGGATGATCGGCATAGCCCATCATATTGCTTAAAGGGGAAATAAAGAGAAACACCAAAGCGATGAACAGCAATGATGTTGTTCCTACCATACACAACACGGTATGGTATACTTTCTCCGAGTTTTCCTCTTCTTTATTGACGAAGCGGAAGAAGGTGGTCTCCATACCGTAAGTCAATATAACGAGGATTAATGCCGTATAGGCATACATGTTGGTGATAACACCATAGCCACCACTTGCGGCACTAATCTTTGCCGTGTATAGTGGCACCAGCAGATAATTCAAGAATCTGCCAATAATACTGCTCATACCATAAATAGCAGTATCTTTTGCTAATGATTTCAGACTTGCCATATTTTATTAACTTTTTTACCTTTTTACCTTTTAAAAGAACATATAAGCGATAATAATTGCTGCAAACACTCCAGCAAGGTCAGCGAGCAGACCACAAGCAACAGCATGACGAGTGTTTCTGATGCTAACGCTACCGAAGTATACTGCAAGGATATAGAAGGTTGTATCGGTAGAACCTTGGAAGATGCAACTCAAGCGACCAACAAAGGAGTCTGGACCATAATTCTTCATTGCCTCGAGCATCATACCTCGTGCTCCACTTCCCGATAGCGGCTTCATGATAGCAGTAGGCAGAGCACCTACGAAGTCGGAGTTAAAACCACATTGCTCTACCGACCATGAAATGCCACGAATAACCATATCCATAGCTCCCGAAGCACGAAACACTCCGATGCCAACAAGGATAGCAACAAGATAAGGGATTATCTTTACAGCAGTAGTGAAACCTTCTTTTGCTCCTTCAATAAAAGCATCATATACATTCACCTTCTTGAAAAAGCCTGCCAAGATAAAGCAGAGAATGATGCCAAGGAGTATCATATTCGATGCCACCGTGGTCACGGTATTCATCGTGTCTTTATCCATCTGACCAAAGCCCCAGATTATGATGCCCACAAAGGCACACATGCCAAAGATAGTGAAGAGCAACACAGGCTGCAGAATGTTTATACGCTGCCAAAGCGAGGTAACGATGATGCCGGCAAGGGTTGCCACAAGTGTAGCCAACAATATTGGGATGAATACGTCGGTAGGCTGTGCTGCACCATACGACGCACGGAAAGCAAGAATGGTGGTAGGGATGATGGTTAGTCCTGAGGTGTTGAGCACCAAGAACATTATCATCGGATTTGTTGCTGTATCCTTCTTTTGATTCAGCTCCTGCATCTGTGCCATAGCCTTCAATCCTGTAGGAGTGGCAGCATTATCTAAGCCAAGCATATTTGATGCAATATTCATAAATATGCTTCCCATCACGGGATGATTCTTAGGAATATCTGGAAACAGCTTGGTGAATACAGGACTTAGCGCCCGAGCCAACACATTCACTACCCCAGCCTTCTCGCCTATCTTCATAATACCAAGCCAAAGGGCAAGCACTCCGGTGAGTCCGAGCGATATCTCAAAGGCATTCTTTGAAGAATCGAAGGTAGAGTCTACTATCTTTTGGAAGATGGTGGCATCTCCCATGGCAAGTCCTATGATAGCAAAGACGAATGCTATCACGAAAAAAGCTATCCAAATATAATTTAATACCATATTGTATATTAACTATAATATTTCCTTTAAATATATGCTTCCCGACTATCGTTATGTCTGCTAAGCGCTTGCAAAATTAGACTATTTTTTCCATTACCACACATATTTATTACATTTTTATCACAACACGAGCCATTTTTAATAGTAATATGTCAACAATTGCTGGCAAAGACTTTGGACTTATAAGAATAATTCAGTACTTTTGCAGCTCGATTAACGATAATTATTAATTTAAAAGGCTATAGTATGAACAAACTTTTACTTACCTGCGCTTGTGCTACCGCACTTGCGTTTTATGCCCCACAAACAGTTAATGCACAGGACTATTTAGAGCAGGATTTCAAAGACTTCCCTATCGTAGACCCTGAGTATGGTGAAGAACAGAATGCTGCTGGCTGTTTCCAGCATGTATCATCAAATGGTAAATATGCAGTAGGCTACGACGACGCACAGATTTGGTTCAATCTGGGAGGTGCTTTTCTATGGCAGCTCTCTGCCCCTACAGAACTTACTCCACTCGGCACAACATACAACCGCATCTCTGCATGCGACGTTTCTAACGATGGTATCATCGTTGGTAGCTTCGAGCAGCGCGAAAACGAGGAGGAGGCAACCGTGGCTTATCCAGCATGGCGCACTATAACAGGCGATTGGCAGCAACTTCCTGTACCAGCAGGCTACTCTTTAACGCAAGCTAAAACCGAGGACTTCTCACAGGAGGCTCGCGCCATAACTGGCGATGGCAAGTATATCGCAGGTCATGCAAGTATTAAGGTTGGCGAAAAAACTATCCTTGAAGGAATGGTTTATGACATCTTGCACGACTGCCCTATCCTATGGGAAAAGAAGGGAGATAGCTATGTTATCAATACTGTATTCAGCAACCTCGGACAAGCTGGCCACAACAAGCTTTATGTAGATGGCAAGCTCGTTGAGCAGGCTGACTCAGCAACATTTACCCAGTTCTTTGTTCGCGACATCAGCGATGATGGCAAGACTATCGTTGGTTTGAATGTTGCTGGTAGCGGTGGTTTCAATCCTGCTTTCATTCGTGATGGCGAACTTGTACAGCTCTTCAACTGTGGTGAAGAAGACAATGGCGAAGAAGAGGAAAGTGAAGACCAGGAAGAAACAAGCTTCAATGGAGGTACAATTCTCTCTATCGATGGCGAGGGCAACATGTATGGCTACTATGTTGATGCAGCAGGAATGGTTAATTCATTCATCTTCACCAACGACAATAAGCTCGTTTATGTAGACGAGATATTTACTTGCGGTGGTGGCGGCAAGAAAATCGCCCAAACTGAATTGCATCCTGCAATGTGCTGCAGCAATGATGGTAAGGTGATTGCTGGTGGTGGCTTAGGTAGTGACCCAAATCTTGGTAGCTACAACTACCCTGTTATCAAATACGAATCAGACGTTAATGCCGTTAAGAACATCGAAAACATTCGCAACCACGTTAGCATCAGCTACGCAGGTGGCAACCTCGTTTATATTAATGGCGAATATACTTCAGCTAAGGTTTATGCAGCAAATGGTACTCTCGTAGCTACCGTTTCTCAAGGCACACCTGCAAACCTCGCTGGCAAGGCTGCTGGCACATACATCGTGAAGGTTGAAACCGCTAAGGGCGAAAAGACTTTCAAGGTTGCAAAGTAAGCTATTACAAAGAATATAACCCAAAACTCTATTATGAGCTTTATATCAAATAACAAAAAGAGAATCATGGGCGCTGCGCTCATGGTTCTTTTTGGTATTAATGCGTATGCCGACACAGCAAATACCGACCTTATCATAGGCAACAATAAGAAATCGTCGGCTGGTTTGGAATCTGTAAAGGGCGCTACCGACGTAGGCTCTGCTATATTCTTCGATGCTGACTATATGTCGGCATACAAGGGCTGTCAGCTCATCAACATTCAGATTGCTTTTCCAGACACAACAGCAAACGGAGCTATAACCATTTTCCTGAGCCACGACCTCAACGGCGAACCTTTCTACAAGGAGACCGTTGATGCCAAAAAGGTTAACTGGAATACATTCGAGCTTGCTAAACCTTACACCATAGATGGTTCTGCCCTATATATTGGCTACACCATCAAAGAGAGCCGATATATATGCTACGGCACTCAGCTGGTGAAGAATCCAGAATATATCAAAGGTAAAAATGGCAAATGGACATTATACGAAGACAACTATAGTGCTTCATTGCTTGCCACGATAGCTGGCGACAATAAGCCTCGGCAAAATGTAAGATTGGGTATAACAAATATGCCAAGCTACGTAAAACCCGGTACAAAAATCAACTACTTCGGAAAATACCAAAACCTTGGTGTTGCTCCTGTACACAGCCTTACCTTTGCTCTATACGATGGCGACAAGGAGCTATGCTCTGAGCGCGTAGAAGGTCTGCAAACATCATCACGCCGCGAGGGGTCGTTTGAATTGTCGCAGATGAAAGTTCCTGCAAATGGCGACTACAACCTCCGCCTCTGCATAAAGAGCGTGAACGACGAGGCTGATGCTGTGGCTACCGACAACTGGTCGGAGAGCGTGCTAACTAAGTGCCGCGACTCTTATCAAGACCGCAAGGTGTTGTTGGAAACATTCTCTACCGAGAATTGCTCAGGCTGTCCTGCTGCCCACTTGGCTATCAACAATGCTATAAAAGACTTGACCGACATCATAGAGATAGGTCATCATGCAGGCTTCATGACTGATAAATACACGATTCCAACAAGCTTAGAATACGAGTGGTTCTATCCTTCTTATCGCACTTTTGCGCCTGCTATACTCGTAGACCGTAGCGACTTCCGCAAAACATTGCCTGAGATATTCGAATACGAAACTCCTATTCTCAAAGCCAATGTAGAAAACGTTTTAGCGGCATACAAAATGGCTAAGCAGACTCCGGCGCTTGCAACAGTAAACATCACTAAGGAGCTAAACACTTCGACAAGAAACGTAAGCATACATGTAGAGGGCAAACAACTATTGCCATTGGCTACTCCCGACAGCGTTCGTCTATATGTATTCCTTACCGAAGACAGCATCTTTACGAAGCGACAAACTGGCGCTAAGGGTGGTTTCTATCATCGTCATTCGCCACGAGTATCTTTGACTCCAACTTGGGGCGACAAGATAGACATCGAAAATGGATATAAGTGCAACTACACCACCACTCTCGATGAAGCTTGGGATATGACAAAGATGAATGTAGTGGCTTTCGTTGCCAACTATAATTCTACAAATCAGTCTGACTGCTATGTGCTCAACACCGAGGAACTTGACCTTTGGGATGCTGCAACAGGAATAAGCAAACCAGAAGCAGAATCTCCTGCCTTCACCTCATGGATAATAACCGACATGTATGGCAGAACAATAAGTTCAGGCAACGGAGCCTCATCATTATCTGCTGCCTACAGCTCTCTCAGCCATGGTATTTACGTTGTTAGCCTAAGCGGAAATAAGGGCAACAAAAAGAGCTATAAGATAAGCAAATAAAGCCTCTTAGTTGCATCGTCTGTACCATATTAGTGTTACTGCAATACCACCTATGTGAAACTCCAGTACCAGATAGGTGAAACTCCAGTACCACCTTAGTGGTATCAAAATCGGTACTGAGAGCATTGTTCTGCGCAAGTATTTGCATACGAAAAAGTGTATATATAAGAGCGCAAATAAAAGAGCTCACATAAAAAAGAAACGGCATTCGCAATGTGCGAATGCCGTTTCTTTTTTATGTTTCTAATAAGGCAGGATGCCTTATCATAGATGTCTGTTTACTTAACAACAATCTTCTTGCCACCTACTACGTAGATACCCTTAGCCAAGCCCTTAACAGACTCACCGATGTTGCGAACCTTAGCACCGTTCAAGTTGTAAACGGCAGCATTCTTAGCAGCAACAGAGATTGAAGAGATACCATCAGGAGTAGCTGTTTTGTAAGAGATGAGTGTGAACTCAGCTTCATCACCTTTAACGCGGAAGTAACCAACTACGCTCTCTACAGTAGCCATCATAGACTCTTCGAGTGAGCCTGTTCCGTCAGCGATTTCAGCCTTAGCATCACCCTTAACAAGCTGGAAGTGATCATCCTCATTCTTGTTAACAGTAATATTCTTGAACTCATAGAGACGGAAGTTGTTCTCTGCCTTCAATACCTCTGCGAAGTCAGCCTCAGTAGGAACTACAGGAGCTTCGGTAGTAGTGATTGCAGATTCTGCAGTAAGATCACATACCTCGATAGAACCATAGCTATATTTTGCATAGAGATAGCCATTGAGAACTGCACCCTGCTTGAATTCGTCTTTCAACATTTCCGTTCCAACAGCCTCAGCAAAGAAGTACTGAGCATTAAATGCGCCAGTCTTATCTTCGATGATTGCAGAAGACATTAAAGCGTCAGCTACAGTAATCTGAGCATCAGTAAGCTTCAACTTAATAGTTGTACCTTCGTTCTCTTCACCAAGCTTGTTCAACTCTGCAATGCTGTTAACCTCGATAGGTGCTGCAGAAGCAGCCTCATAAGATAAAGGAGTAAAGAAATACTTAGGAGTTTCCTGATCTAATGATTCATACCCTGCATATAAAATACCTGTAACGCTCTTAAGCTTTTCTGGCATATCGCTACCATCCTTTGCCCACTTAGCAAAGGCATCACGAAGTTCTATAGAGGCTTCACCCTGACAGATATCAAAGTCAGGAGCTTCCTCTGTGCCCACATTCTTTATAGTTACATCTTGGAGTTTAAACAAGCGTAAATCATTCTCTGGCTTCATAACTTCTGCAAGAGTTGCCTCGGTAGGTACTACTGTTGAAGGAGTAGGTGTTATTTGTGATTTTTCTGTATCCTCTGATACACAAAGAGAGTTAGGCCAGTTGTATGTTGCATAAAGGGTACCAGTGAGAACTGAACCTTCCTCAAAGTTGCCTTCTAACAAACCTTCAGCAGTTGCCTCCATCATAAGATCGCTTATAGAAATAGCACCTGTTGCATCTTCCAAAATGGCGAAGTCTATCATTTCCATACCATAATCACTGCTCTTGTGCAAAGCAGTAATCTTAGCATCGTGGAGGTTCAACTTAACTGGTACTTCATCCCATTCGTCAGCAAACTTAATAGCACGCAATTCTGCGATGCTGTTAACTTCGGTATAAGCAGGAGCAACTTCACCTATCTTAACAAGACGGAAGCGTGTGAATGACATCCACTGATGTTGCTTATCGGTTACACCCTGTACACCAAGGTTTACTGTAGCGTCATCCTCAGCAACCTCAAACTCTACAGAGTTATCATTCCAACCACGATCGAAGAGTTCGCCAGAAGCACCAACATGCTTCATTTCTGCACGAGCCTCACCTGCAAAGAGTGCAAATGAAGTAAGATCTGCCGATGCACGTGATGTTGCTGTGAGCAAGTACTTACCCTTAGGCAAAGTTACGTCTTGAGAGAATGTTACATCCCAAGCATTGTCACCCCAGCTACCACCATCGAAGTAAGAGTGAGTAGAGTTACCTTCTGCATCGGTGAATGGTTCATTATTCAAGACTTTAATAGCACCCTTGTTGATTTCGCCAAGAGCTATTGTCCAACCATCCAAAGCCTCTGCATTAGCATTCTTGATTGATTCGGTATAGTTGGTAGCACCCTCTACGCCTTCTGCCAAAGCATTAGACTCTACGATAGCACGAGCAGCTGTAACAATGATAGCAGCCTTAGCTGTAGCTTCCTCTGCATTCTTAGCTGTAGCTACGAGAGCGTCAGCAAGTGCAGTAGCCTTCTCTTCGCTTGCATACTTATAAGCAGCAACATCGAAATCCTTATACTGAGCCTTAGCTGTTGCCAATGTTACATAAGCAGCCTTAGCACCTTTGAATGTATTGGTAGCCTCATTGAGAGCTGTTGTTGCAGCAACATAGGCATCCTTAGTTTCCTCTGCGACAGTGCTGTTAGCATCGATAGCTGCGGTTAGAGCAGTACGCTCGTCGCCAACAACTTCTGCATAAGTATCATCAGAAACAGCAGCCTTTGCAGCTGCGAGAGCTGCATCGTAAGCCTCTTTGAATACAGCAACATCAGTTACCTCACCATAGTATGTAAGACGGAAATTGTCGAAGCAAGCCCAGTCGGCAGTCACTTTCTCAACCTTCTTAACACCAATTTTTAATATTCCGTCAGAAACAACCACTGGATCAAGAGCCAAATTATAGGCACCAGCCGAGAAGAATTTACTTGCATCAGCCTGACTATTTGGGAACTTGCCTTCGATACCTTCTGCAGTAGAACCAGCATCTACCTTGCCTGCATCTGCATAGACTGAAAGCAATGATGCCTCTACTGTATTTGCGTAAACTTTTGCATAAAGATTTTCGCTACCATTAAGGTGAGCAGGTGCAGCAGTTTTGTTATCACCATTACGATAGAAACCCTGAACCTCTAAAACATACTTTCCATTAGGAACATTTATAGTTTGGTTAACATCGAAGTCGGTATTATACTTCTCCGCGTTCATATTGGTGTTGTCGCCACCAGGCTTCACGCTTCCCTGCCATGTATTGTTACGTGTATCGTTGCGTCCGATGTTGTGACCCTTGATAAGCCATGTAGCATCCATACCCGCCTCTGCAGTAGCATTAGCGAGGGCAGCAATACGCTCAGCTTCTGTAACGAACACCCACTTAGCATAGTCATTATCAGTTGTTTGAAGAACAACATCCTGATTACCTTCCTGAGCCGAGAGGTTCTTCTCACCATTATTGATATAGAATGCAGGTGTACCATCAGTAGCAGTTGTAGCTATGAATGTCCATGTGAATGAAGCACCATCGGTAAATTCTCCATTCAAGAAGTTCTTGACACCGCCATTAGAAATCTGAGTGTCGATAGTATACTTACCCTCTTCCAATGTTGCAAGTTTTACATCAAAGCCATGGTCGTCAACAATAGCGTGTGAGCCCCAAGAGCTACCAGCAGCCATAAACTTGCCTGTAGCAACATTCTTGATATAATATGTGCCAGCCTCTGGATAAGCAGGACCTTCTGGCTTAGCAACAATATCCTCAGCGTTTGTAGGAGCAATCTCTACAATAACATCAGTAGAACCCTTTGCTACGAAAGGAATGATGATACCGCTAATGCTCTTAATAGCCTCAGGAAGAGTATATTCAACGTTGAACTTGTTGTAAAGCTGAATCTTGTTTTCGCCATTTACGAGGTATGTCTTACCATCAGCCTCTTCGATAGCAAAGTCAGCAAGTGTGACATACTTCAAATAAGAAGTAGCCTTCATAGCGTCAGCAAATTCCATTGCTACAGGAGCTACAGCATCGCCATCAGTAATGGTAAGAGCTGCGATGTCTGTATTAGCAGTCTTTGCAGCCTGTGGCATACCCATAAATTCACTATACTTAGCCTCAACAGTACCATTGATTACCTGACCTGCAGTAGCTGTAAGTCCCCAGTTATAGAAGTCGATAGCACCTGTTGCGTCTTCAACGATCAAGTCTTTGCTTCCAGCATAAACCACCTTACCATTGGTAACAGTAAGCTTAACTGCCTTGTCTTTCTCACAAGCCTTGAGAGATGCGAAATCTGGAATCTCTGGCAAGACTACCACCTCAGCACCCTCGCCTGGATCTGCGATTGTGAGGATTGCCTTCTCAATCTTATTTGTAGCAGTTGCTGTAAACTTCACGGCGTTCACCTGATCTTTTGGCTGTACCCAGGTCTTAGAAGAACCATCATAAGTACCTGCATCAGCTGTAGCAACTACAGTTCCTGCAAACTCAATTTTCTCTATAACCTTATTTGCTGGTGCAGTAAATGTAAATGTACCACCGCTCTTATAAACACGTAAGTCAATAGCACTATTAGTTACCCACATCTTGGTTTTGTTACTACCATCAGTAGTTGTCAGAGTTACTCCATCTTGCAAAATTGGAGATGTAATGGCACCCTTGTCTACTTCACCAGTTTTACTAGAACTCAAAGGCAATCCCCACGGATTAGCTGCAAAATCGAAAGTCACGGTAGTTCTTGCCAACAACCCAGCTGGCATAGCTAACAATAGCATCAAAATGCTAAGAAACGAATACGTAAATTTCTTCATGTTTCAATTAAATTTGTCAGTCGTTGCGTCTCCGTCAATAGGCACAATAATAAAGGTAAATGTCGAGTTGAGACTTCCGTTGACGGTTTTCATTCTTCTCGTCTTAGGAGTAAGAACGGAAGCCACATTAAACAAAACTGCTGTTTGAGTGTCAAAAATAACATATTTTAATTCATAAAACTGCCGTAAAGATAGCGAATATTATCGAAACTACCAAACAAAAACAGGTTTTTGTGTTTTTTGTATCATCTTTGCATCACAAATCCTTAAAAAAAATAAAAATATAGATATATAATAAGGTATAAGCAAAAGTTTTAATTACTTTTGTGCCCCATAATTTATACATTTCGTAGTATGCAAGAAAATCTAGTGATTGTAGAGAGCCCCGCAAAGGCTAAGACAATAGAGAAGTTTTTAGGCTCCGACTTCAAGGTGATGTCGAGCTACGGACATATTCGTGACCTCAAGAAACGTGAGTTGAGCATCGATGAAAAGACCATGATGCCTCACTATGAGATTCCTGAGGAGAAGAAGAAACTCGTTGCTGAACTAAAGAGCAATGCAAAGAAGGCAAAGCAGATTTGGTTGGCATCCGATGAGGACCGCGAAGGAGAAGCCATCAGCTGGCACCTTTGCGAAGTATTAGGATTGGACGAGGAGAAGACTAAGCGAATAGTGTTCCACGAAATTACTAAGTCGGCTATTCTTAAGGCTATAGAGACCCCACGCCTTCTCGACATGAACCTTGTAAATGCACAGCAGGCTCGCCGTGTGCTCGACCGTATAGTAGGTTTCAAGCTCTCGCCAGTATTGTGGCGCAAGGTTAAGCCATCACTCTCTGCCGGACGTGTGCAGAGTGTAGCTGTAAGACTCATCGTAGAGCGTGAGCGCGAGATGCAGGCTTTCAAGAGTGAGCCATACTACAGAGTGAATGCCATATTCCAGGTTACTGGAGCCGATGGCACAAAGAGCGAGCTAAAGGCAGAACTCGACACTCGATTCAAGACTCACGAAGAGGCTGTGGAATTCTTGAATCAATGCAAGGATGCTCGCTTCACCGTGGCTTCTATACAGAAGAAGCCTTTGAAGCGTATGCCTGCTCCTCCTTTCACAACATCTACACTTCAGCAGGAGGCAGCCCGCAAGTTGGGCTTTACTGTTAGCCAAACCATGATGGTGGCTCAGCATCTATATGAGAACGGACGCATCACGTACATGCGTACCGATAGTGTGAACCTATCGCAGTTGGCACTCGACGGTAGCGAAGCTTTGGTGAAGGAGCTTTATGGCGACAACTTCTCAAAAAGACGCAACTACCACACAAGTTCTAAGGGTGCTCAGGAGGCTCACGAGGCTATCCGCCCTACTGTTATGGATCAGCAGACCATAGAGGGAACTGTACAGGAGCGCAGACTCTACAACTTGATATGGAAGCGCACCATAGCATCGCAGATGGCTGATGCACAGTTGGAGAAGACAACTATCACTATCGACGTAAACAACTCTTCGTATAAGTTTGTTGCTAATGGCGAGGTTGTTACATTCGACGGATTCTTGAAGGTTTACACAGAGTCTACCGACGACGACAACCAGAATGCAGAAGAATCAGATTTGTTGCCAGTTATCAACGAAGGCGACGAGCTACAGCAGGAGGAGATAACATCTACAGAAAGATTCAGCCAGGGTCCTACCAGATATACTGAAGCAAGCCTTGTACACAAGCTTGAGGAATTGGGCATCGGCCGTCCTTCTACCTATGCTCCAACAATCTCTACCATCCAGCAGCGCGAATATGTGCAGAAGGGTGACAAGAATGGAGAGGAACGCACATACGTGATAGACACCTTGAAGAATGGCGTTAAGACTTCGAAGACAAAGACCGAGATGGCTGGCTCTGACAAGGGTAAGCTGTTGCCAACAGATATCGGTATGGTGGTTAACGATTTCTTGATGAAGAACTTCCCAGAGATTATGGACTACAACTTCACCGCACGTGTGGAGGAGCAGTTCGACCAGATAGCCGAAGGCAAAGAGGAATGGTTGCAGATGATGAAGACTTTCGACAAAGACTTTGAGCCTGTGGTAGACAAGGTGATGAACGAGAGATCAGAGCATAAGGCTGGCGAACGTATGCTTGGCAACGACCCTAAGACTGGCAAGCCTGTGTATGTGAAGATATGCCGATTCGGACCTGCTGTACAGATTGGCTCGGCTGAGGACAATGACAAGCCACAGTTTGCTCAGATGCCTGCAGATAAGAGTATCGAGACTATCACACTCGAAGAGGCTCTTGAACTATTCAAGCTTCCACGCACATTGGGCGACTTCGAAGGTTCGCCTGTGGTTATCGGAGCAGGAAGATTTGGACCTTACGTATTGCACAACAAGAAATATGCTTCGCTGCCAAAGGGCGAAGACCCAATGACAATATCTCTAACAAGCGCTATAACCATTATCATGGACAAGCGCAAGCAGGAGCAACAACGCCATATCAAAACTTTCAACGAGGATACTAAGTTGGAAGTGCTGAACGGACGCTATGGTCCTTATCTCGCCTACGACGGCAAGAACTATCGTTTGCCAAAGGCTATGCACGAGAATGCAGCAGATCTTACCTACGAACAATGTATGGAGGTGATAAACGCTGCACCAGAACCAAAGGCAAGAAAGAAATAAACGAAAACTATCATGACGAGGATTATCTTCATAGGATATATGGGGTCGGGAAAGACTACCGTGGGCAAGGCACTAAGCAAGGAGCTTGGATTGCCTTTCTACGATCTCGACTGGTATATAGAGAGCAGAATGCACAAAACGGTAAAGCAACTCTTCGACAGCGTTGGCGAAGAGGGCTTTCGAGAGATTGAGCGCAATATGCTTCACGAGGTAGCAGAGTTTGAGGATGTAATCATTAGTTGTGGCGGAGGCACTCCATGCTTCTTCGACAATATCGACTACATCAATCAGCAGGGCGACACCATCTACCTAAAGGCTTCGCCAGAGGTGCTATACGGACATCTGAAGATGGGAAAGACCGTACGCCCTTTGCTCTTGAACAAGACCCCTGACGAGGTTCGCGAGTTTATCCACGAACAGTTGGAACAGCGCAAGCCTTTCTATGAAAAGGCTAAATACACTCTCAACGTAAACCTCATGGACAACTATGAGAAGATAAAGATTTCAGTAGAAAAAGTAAAAGAACTGCTAAACATCGAATAAAAGAAGAATGAAGAAATGGACTATCGAAGACTCACGAGAGCTTTACAACATTAATGGTTGGGGCGTTTCGTATTTTGGAGTCAACGACAAGGGAAATGTATATGTCACTCCTTGTAAGGACAAGACACAGATTGACCTCCGCGAGGTTATGGACGAACTGGCATTGCGCGATGTCACATCGCCTGTGCTATTGCGTTTTCCAGACATCCTCGACAACCGTATCGAAAAGACTGCCAGCTGTTTTGACGTGGCAAAGAAGGAATATGGCTACAAGGGTGAGAACTTCATAATTTATCCTATCAAGGTTAACCAGATACAGCCTGTGGTAGAGGAGATAATCTCGCACGGCAGAAAGTTTAACCTCGGACTTGAAGCTGGTTCAAAACCTGAGCTTCATGCAGTATTGGCTGTGCAATGCCAAAGCGACTCGCTGATAATATGTAATGGCTATAAAGACCAGGCATATATAGAGTTGGCGCTGTTGGCTCAGAAGATGGGCAAACGTATCTTCATTGTGGTTGAGAAGCTGAACGAGCTTGAGACAATTGCTACTGTAGCAAAGAAGCTCAACGTGAAGCCTAACCTCGGTATCAGAATAAAGCTTGCATCATGTGGCTCCGGCAAATGGGAAGAGAGTGGCGGCGATGCTTCCAAGTTTGGTCTTACCAGCGCTGAACTGCTGCAGGCACTCGACATCATGGAGAAGAAGGGATGGCACGACTGCTTGAAGCTAATCCATTTCCATATTGGTTCGCAGATAACAAAGATTCGTCGTATACAGACAGCTCTTCGCGAGGCTTCACAATTCTATATCAATCTTCATAAGATGGGATATAAGGTGGAGTTTGTTGACTGTGGTGGTGGTCTTGGCGTTGACTATGATGGCACTCGCTCGTCAAATAGCGAAAGCTCTGTCAACTATAGCATCCAGGAGTATGTCAACGACTGTATATACACCTTCGTAGAGGCTGCGGATAAGAATGAGCTTCCTCATCCAAACCTCATCACAGAGAGTGGACGTTCGCTAACGGCTCACCACTCGGTATTGGTGATTGACGTATTGGAGACTGCAAGCTTGCCTGAGATGCCAGAGGAGTTTGAGGCTAAGCCTGATGACCATAAGCTGGTGAAAGACCTCTACGACATTTGGGACAACCTTAGCTCTCGTTCTATGCTTGAAGATTGGCACGATGCTGAGCAGATACGCGAAGAGGCTCTTGAGCTCTTTAGTCATGGCATCGTAGACTTGAAGACAAGAGCAGAGATAGAACGTATGTATTGGAGCGTGGCTCACGAGATAAACGTATTGGCAAAGAATATCAAGCATGTGCCAGAGGAACTGAAGAATCTCGACAAGCTGTTGGCAGATAAATATTTCTGCAACTTCTCGCTATTCCAGAGTCTGCCAGACTCTTGGGCTATCGACCAGTTGTTCCCTATCGTGCCTATACAGCGATTGAACGAGCGCCCTACTCGCAACGCTACATTGCAGGATATCACTTGCGACTCTGATGGCAAGATTGCAAACTTTGTGGCAGAGGGTCATACATCTCATGTGTTGCCTATCCACAGCTTGAAAAAGAACGAGTCGTATTATCTCGGCATATTCCTCGTAGGAGCATACCAAGAGATTCTTGGAGATATGCACAACCTGTTTGGTGATACCAACGCCGTACATATTTCCGTTAAGGATGGCAAGTACAATATTGACCAGATAATAGATGGCGAAACCGTAGAAGAGGTGCTCGACTATGTGCAGTACAACCCTAAGAAGTTGGTTCGCCAGCTCGAAACATGGGTAACAAAGAGTGTAAAGGAAGGAAAGATTAGTCTTGAAGAAGGCAAAGAATTCCTTGATACCTACCGCTCAGGTCTATACGGATATACATATTTGGAATAATAAAAGCATTATATCCCTCTCTGCAGCATAAGCAGAGGGGGATATAGCTAAAAGAATAACGACAATGGAAAAGATTACTGTTGTAAAAGTAGGCGGTGCGGTAGTAGAAGACGAAGCGCAGCTGATGCAACTGCTTAAGGACTTTGCTGCCATCGAGGGCAACAAAGTCCTTGTGCATGGAGGAGGTCGAAGTGCAACAAAGATTGCAGCACAGCTGGGTATAGAAACCAAGATGGTGAATGGCAGACGCATCACCGACCGCGAAATGCTGAATGTAGTAACTATGGTATACGGCGGATTGGTAAACAAAAACCTCGTGGCAAAGCTACAGGCTGTAGGCGTAAACGCCCTTGGACTAACAGGTGCCGACATCGACATGATACGTTCGCATAAGCGTCCATTGAAAGATGGTATAGACTTTGGATATGTTGGCGACGTAGATAGTGCCAACGGCAATATGCTTCACACCCTCATAGAGGCTGGCATAGTGCCTGTAATGGCTCCATTGACTCACGATGGCAATGGCAACATACTAAATACAAACGCCGACACCATAGCTTCGGAAACAGCAAAAGCTTTGGCACCATATTACGACGTAACCCTGATGTTCTGTTTCGAGAAAAAGGGGGTACTATCAAATCCTGACGACGACGATAGCGTAATTCCTTCCATCACTCCCGAAGAGTTTAAAGCTCTTGTTGCCGACGGAACAGTTGCTGGAGGTATGATTCCTAAGCTCGAGAACTCGTTCAACGCCATCGAACATGGAGTAAAGCAAGTGGTGATAACCCTCGCTTATGCCATAGACGGTAAGCACGGCACCATACTGCGAGGCTAACAACATACGACACGTGAATATACCTCGGTTATAATATATAATTTCAGCAACGCTATATATATTATATAAGGTATTGGACATAGATAAAAAGTAGAGAAATACTAAATAAACGTTAAAATACAGTTCTTACTGTAACTATCCTCATAACCAATCGTCAATTAAACAGAGAACAAGATGAAAAAGGTCAGTTTCCGTAACGACATTCTGCCGATGAAGAACAATCTCTATCGGCTTGCTCTCCGCATTACATGCAATAATGCAGAAGCTGAGGATGTGGTTCAGGATACGCTGATAAAAGTCTGGAACCGACGCGAACGTTGGGACGAGATAGAATCGATGGAGGCGTTCTGTATGACAATATGCAGAAACTTAGCCTTAGATAAGATAAAGAAAATGGGAAACCAACACGATTCGCTCGACGACAATCAGCAAGATAGACCTTCTGCTCTAAACAATCCTTACGAGGAAATGAACCAGAAAGACAGAATACAACTGGTAAGAAGAATCGTAGACGAACTGCCTGAGAAGCAACGCACATGCATACAGCTTCGCGACTTTGAAGGTAAATCATATAAGGAAGTGGCGGAGATAATGCTAATAAGCGAAGATCAGGTAAAGATCAATATCTTCAGAGGCAGACAAACCATCAAACAACGTTTTAAAGAATTAGACGACTATGGACTATAAATACATCAACCAACTACTCGAACGCTATTGGCGATGCGAGACTTCCATTGAGGAAGAAGACATCCTGAAAGCATTCTTCAGCCAAAAGGACGTGCCTGTAGAGTTGCTTAGATATAAGGACTTGTTCACCTACGAACTTTCCGAAACTAAACAGGATGTATTAGGTGAGGACTTCGATGCCAAGATATTGGCTATGACAGAAGAGAGCACTCCTGTAAAGGCCAAGGTCATCAGCATGACACAAAGGCTTCGCCCTCTTGTAAAGGCGGCAGCTGCAGTGGCAATAATACTAACACTCGGCAACGCTTTGCAAGTGCCATTTGCCAACAACAATAATGGCAACGCTATCAGCTATTACGATGGCTATGACAGCATAAAGCAGGGCACATCTATGGCAATGGGCGATAGCGCTGTGGTTGACTCCATGAAGCGTAGCATCGCAGACCCACAGTCAAGCCAGGTGTCAAACATCTTAAAGTAGACTATATTTCTATGCTTTCTCTATAATTAAATCATGTTTAGTAAAACAACATTCACGAGGCTGTGAAGTTTCGTTTTCTCTCAAATTTCATAACATATTAACGAAGAAGGAATCATCTATCTCGATATACTGAGTAGATGATTCCTTCATTTTTATACATATACGTGTACTTGTTTCTTATACTCTCCGTAAAATTATTCGTAGCTTACTTTCTTAATCGCTGAGCAAGTTGGAAGAGACTTGGCAGGAATATGCAGAGCGAGAAGCCAAGAGCCATATACACGCTACGCTGATTGCCTTGGAATATATCTATCAGCTTGCCGTCGGCAGCTTGGTGTATCATGTTGTATGCCACAAAGGCTATAGTGTTGTTTATCCAATGGAATAGCATTCCTGGCACTATGCTGTTTGTACGGCTATACATCCAACCAAGAAGCACTCCTATAAGCGCAGCATGGATAAACTGTGGTCCATTGGCATGCAAAGCCCCAAAGAGTAAGGCTGAGATGATAATAGCAAACCATTTTCTGCCTTCTCCCATCACTTCGAGCAGACGACGTAATATTGCTCCTCTAAACACCATTTCTTCGGCTACAGGCGCCAATACGCCTACTGCGAGGTATCCCCAAGGAGTGCCTAAGAGCTTGGTCATAAGCTCAAGTGTTTCTTTTGGCATGTCTACATCTAATACTTCTATCATCCATTGCGAAGGAATGATAGTGCCTAAAGAAAGCAAAACTACCCACACCAAGGCTGTCCAAGGGCGTGTGGCAATATATTCTCTTGAATATGGCGACCATCGTCTCCAAAGGAAAATTACAATGGTAATCAATCCACTCAAGGCTGTTCCTGCAGCCATTGTAACAGCAGAATCTATACCATAATGTTTGCCCATGAGATCTGCTCCATTTAGGAATATCACTTGCAGCAACACAAAAACTATCAAGTAGAGCACGATGTCTACTGCTGCCTTGACATTATTATTCTTCATTATATTCATAATCAAAATAGTTTTGAAATTTCTTCTTTATCCTTCTTTAGTTGCGCTACCAACTGATCAATATTATCAAACTTATGTTCGCTACGTATGCGCTTACAGAATTCTACTCTGATATTCTGACCATATATATCGCCTGCAAAGCCAAAGATGTTTACTTCAATGCTCACATCATTGCCTCCGAAAGTAGGACGAGTGCCAATATTCAACATACCTACCCTACTCTCGCTTTCGCCATCAAGCCAAACCTTTACGGCATATACTCCACCAGCAGGAGCAAGCAAGCAGCTTGTTCCCAAGTCGATGTTGGCAGTAGGAAAGCCTATCTTTCTACCTTCATGATATCCACTCGTAACGATGCCATGCAGACTATAGTAGCGACCTAAGCATTTTGCAGCTGTTTCCACATCGCCATTAGATATAAGGCGACGAACCACAGAAGAGCTAACCATAATGCCTTCGACATCTAAAGCCGTGTTCTGAACTACATCTATACCCATCTCCTTGCCATAGCGCACATAGTCGTCGAAAGTCTCGCTACGATTATGACCAAAGCGATTATCGTAGCCTATAAGGAGCGTTGCTACACCAAGCTTTGTGCGCATTATCTTATCCATGAAGTCGTAAGCCGACAAAGCTGCAAGGACTTTCGTGAATGGCAAAACCACGCAATGGTCAATACCTGTTTCTGCCAATAGCTTAAGCTTGTCGTCAAGTGTAGTGAGTAGCTGTGGCTGATAGTCGGCATTTAGCACCTGGCGCGGATGCTTATCGAAGGTTATAGCCATCGACTCCATATCATTCTCGTGAGCAAGGTCTACGACATGCTTCAGCAAGAACTGATGTCCACGATGCACACCATCAAAAAAGCCTATTGTTGCAACAGCCTTATTTTCAAATATAGTATCTTCAGATAGTATCGTTGTCTTCATTTATATTATTCACCGATATTTTGTTCAGCTGACAAAGTTACGCAAATTCAACTTAAACCGCAACATTATCCGCTCATTTAGATACTTTTTACAAAAAAAATTTGGATATTTGAGATAAACCTACTACCTTTGCATCCACAAAACTTTCAGGCACCTTTGTCTTTAAGTCGGACTTGTAGCTCAGTTGGTTAGAGCAACAGACTCATAATCTGGAGGTCCTAGGTTCAAGCCCTAGCTGGTCCACACTTCTATTACAGCGACTTACGCTTCAGCGTAGGTTGCTGTTTTTCATTTACAGCGTAAACTCTGCGTCCGTGACCTTCTGAAATTACATTGGATTGCAGAGAATTTTTATAGATTTTTATATTATCGCCGACACGGTATTGCGGTATGTAATGCACATTTTTGGCAAAATAACTCGCTCACCCATTGTTTTTCGATCAAATTTCATGCTCAAAATGAAGAAAATCGCTCAAACTTAGACGATTACCAAAGAAAAAATGTAACTTTGCGAATGGATGGAGACAACTCTTTCCAAGACATTTGAAATAAAAGGAGCGTTATGCTACTCTTGTAAGTGTGAAGCCTGAGAAACAGAAACACGCGATCAACAGAATAGACATGGCAGTTTCCACGCTATAGCATGGGTTGCTTAACCATATCTGTTGATTAAGGTTTTCTCAAGGTCTGCACTTTAAGACGTGGTTATTGGCAGTGCCACTGCTTCTCGTTATATCAATATAATATAGAGTGATTTATGAACAAGAAGCAAGATGATAGAACAATCATTTTGAATAACGGGGAGATTACCAAAGCAACGTTCCCGATCATTGTTTCTGCAAGTCGAAGTACTGATATACCAGCATTTTATTCCGATTGGTTTTTTGAACGCCTGAGGAAAGGATATTCAGCATGGACTAATCCTTTTAATGGAAAGAAAAGTTATGTGTCCTATGAAGATACTCAGTTCATTGTCTTTTGGTCGAAAAATCCTCGTCCGCTTCTCAATCATATTGACTATCTAAAAGAAAAGGGTATTGGATGCTATATTCAATACACACTTAATGATTATGAGAATGAAGGATTAGAACAAGGGGTTCTTAGACTTAAGGAACGTATAGATACTTTCAAACTACTTGTTGCCAAACTCGGGATGGGTGCGGTTGTATGGCGATTTGATCCTCTTATCCTTACAGACAAGATCGATATTGACAAGCTTTTGAGAAAGATTGAACATATAGGTGACCAACTTCAAGGCTATACAGAGAAACTTGTTTTCAGCTTCGCTGACATATTATCATACCGTAAGGTTAAGGCAAACCTTGAGCGCAACCATATAAACTATATTGATTGGACTAAGGATCAAATGCTTGAATTTGCAGAGAAGCTTGTTCATCTTAACAAGGCGAAAGGATGGAATTATATTCTTGCTACTTGCGGAGAACTAGCCGATTTGGACGGTGTTGTTCATAATCATTGCATAGACGACCGACTTATGGTACGCTTAGGCTATAAGTCTAAAGAATTGATGAAATTTCTTGGAGCAGAGATTATAGATACAAGACAACAATCTGATTTGTTTGCAGAGATAGAACCTTTAGAAATTCCTGCGAATGCAATCCTTTTAGATAATAACCGTTATGCTGTTATTAATAAAAATAACAAAGACAAAGGACAGCGTATAGCATGCGGTTGTATGAAAAGTAAAGATATAGGCGAATATAACACTTGTCCACATCTCTGCGAATACTGCTATGCCAACTCCAGCAAGGAGTCGGCAATAGCAAACTGGAAATGTCACAAAACAAACCCTTGGAGTGAAACAATAACAGGAAAATGAAAGAATATAAAACTACATTCGCATACATTGTTGAGCATATGTCTGAGCCTTCATTTGAGAAGGTTCGTAATATTTCTAACGACTTTGTCCAAAAACTTCCATCAGAGTTAGTCGACGAATTGTTTGAGCAATTGAATCGTGGAGTAGAATTACTTGACTCTGAGCCATTGTTGCATATGTATTTCTATTCTTATGGCCAAATGCATGCAGAGAAATTGACGTATGCTTTCAAACAAATAAGTCCATATATAAAATCTGCCGAGAAGATAGATATAGTTGATTATGGATGTGGTCAGGGCTTAGCTACAATGTGCTATCATGACTTTATAAAAGGTTGCAATTTACAGCAACAAGTTCGCTCCATCACTTTGATAGAGCCTTCAGCTTTGGCATTATCAAGAGCAGCACTACTCTGTAGCTGTTTCTTCCCAAAGGCAACAATAACAGCAATTCAAAAAGGATTTGATGAACTATTAGAAAGTGAAATTCGAATAGATGCAGATTGCCCAACCCTTCATCTTTTTTCCAACATTTTGGATGTAGAATCATACGATATTGTTGTATTAGCTGATAAAATAAAGACATCGTGCCAAGGCGACAATGAATTTGTGATAGTTTCTCCTATGCAGAATGCAAGGCGTATGGGTCGTCTTAAGAAGTTTGTGGATTTATTAGGGATAAATTGCTATTTTGAAAAGTATCTTGATAAGCAACAGTTGAGAGAAGATAAAGACTGGACATGTTGCGCTATGTTATGCAGCACGAGAAATAACGAATTGGCGGCTATCAATATAGAAGAGATCCATCGAAAAGCAAAGGATTTTTTTGATGATGTCACGCTTTGGCACGACAAAGAATATACGAAAGTAATTTTTGATGAAGTAAGAATTTGTGCAGAGAATGGAGATGCTGAATGTATGAACGCGATGGGGTTATTCTATATAAAAGGCATTTTGCTAGGGAAATGCTACAAAGAAGCGTTAGCATGGTTTAAATTAGCCGCAGAACATGGATTCTCACGATCCGCAAGGAATTTGGCTTTGATGTATGCAAACGGACTTGGAATTGAGAAAAATATGTCTTTAGCCATAGAAATCATCAATAAGATAAAAGAATGTGATGCCCCTATTTATTATCTAAGTCTTGGTGAAATAGAAAAGATGGCCGGAAGGCATGAGGCAGCTTTTGAAAACTTCAGAATTGCAGCAGAACTTGGAAATGCCAGGGCTAAATATTTTTATGGAACTTATCTCCTAAAAGGAGAATGTTGTGGCAAGAACATTATGTTAGGTGTTAAAAACATAAGATCTGCAACGAAGGAGGGTATTGCGCTGGCTTGCTTACTTTTGGCTCGCTACCATGAAAAGGGATTCATGGAAGGCGGTGTAGAACAGTCTAATACTCTGGCTTTAAAGAACTATAAATCTGCAGCAAGGAGTTGTAGCGTCAAAGCTCAGGAAAGACTTGCAGAAATATACAGAAACGGGATTCTGGGTGTGTCGATAAATCAAAAAGAATCTTTCAAATGGTATTTGATAGCCGCAGAAAATGGTAATTATGATGCTGCCTTTTATGTAGCATTGTCGTATGCTAACGGAAATGGGATAGATAAAAACTATGCTGAGGCAGTAAAGTGGTACAAGATAGCTGCCGATCATGGTTCTTCATCTGCAATGAACAACTTGGCGGTATTATACGAAAACGGTCAGGGTGTTGAAAAGAATGAAGAAAAGGCTTTTTCTCTTTATTTGAAGGCTGCAGAAGCGGGAGGCCTAATGGCTGCAAATAATGTCTCGGTGTGTTATCAAAAAGGTACAGGAACCGAGCAAAATTCACAACAAGCATTCTTTTGGAAAGAGAAGGCCGCTGAAGGCGGTAATTCTATTGCTCAAGGTAAATTGGCAGAATGGTACTTCAAAGGATATGGAACAGCTAGGAATTATGAAAAGGCACTCTTTTGGTTCGTTAAATCGAAACTAGATAAAGAAGATAATCTCGTTGGCATTGAAAATATATTTGATTTCGTTAAGCACAAAGCAAATAATGGGAATGCTTTGTTTCAGTATTTATTGGCAAAATGTTATGCCTATGGAGCATTTGCACCTAAAGATCGTCCTTTGTCAATGATGTGGTATGAAAAATCCGCAGCTAATGGCTTCGTAAAATCACTTATTAAATTGCATCGAATTAACTCTATCTCAACAAAAGCCACAAATGAAGAAATGGCTGTAGGAGTAAAGGATGAACACGGCGTACTATATTCTCAGGATTGGAAGAAGGTCTTATCATGCAGCTTTGTCCATTGTAAATCTTATAATATACGCAAAGGAACTCGTGTTATTTGTGACGGTGCTTTTGCCAATCAACATATTAAGCAATTGATTATTCCTTCTTCAGTTGTTGCAATAGGAGATAATCCTTTCGCAAGCGATTCGTACTATAACGAAACTAAAATTGCAGTAAAGAATCAATCCCCAAACTATATTGTCAATGAGGATGCTTTATATACAAAAGATGGTCGTACAATAGTTGCATATTGGGGTAAACAGAAACAATTCACAGTGCCTGATCATGTTATACATATTGCTAATAAATGTTTCTCAAATGCAAGAAATCTTGAAAAAATCTTCATACCGCAAGGCGTTGAATCTATTGGACGTAAGGCATTTGAGGACTGCTATTCACTTAAGTCATTAGATTTACCAAAGAGTGTGAAAAATATTGGAGAATTTGCTTTTTGGGGATGTGAAGCGCTTGAAGAAATATGGTCTTTAGGATCCATTAAAATTATTGAGTCTAACACCTTTGAAGGGTGCAACATAAAACATATACACTTTCCATCATGTTTAGTTTCAATAATGGATAATGCTTTTAATTCAAATGGCGAGTTAAGAAATATTGACTTACCTGACACGCTCGAAACAATAGGAAACTACGCTTTTGCATATTGTTATAAATTGGAACGCATTAACTTGGGAGACTCTGTTAAATTTATTGGGGACTTTTGCTTTTATGGCTGTGCTTTCCAAGAGGTTCGTATTCCTTCATCTTTAACAGATTTGGGCATAAGACCATTTGACAAAGTGACAAATATCATCACAAGAAATAACAGTCGATATAAAGCCGAAAGGGGAATGTTAATCAACCAACATACAAAAAACCTGGAATGCTATTTCGGTGATAGTCCATCTATTACATTAAAAGACATTAAATCAATATCTTCACTGGCATTTTACGAATCTAACGTTGTAGAAGTTGTACTGTCTAACGATATCATTTCATTACCAGAATATGCATTCTATAATTCGCAGAATTTAATGAAGATCAAATTGCCTGAGAGGCTAAAATTCATTGGAACAGGAGCTTTCTATGGATGCAAAAAATTATGTGATTTATCCATTCCAAAGTCAGTACAGGAAGTAAATAATGCAGCATTTGGCAGATGCGTTTCCTTAGAGAGAATAGAATTTAAAGGATTAGTGACAAATATCTCAGAATCAATATTCGAATTTAAAGATTATGATTGTCTTCCTTCTGTGTACCATTCGCATTGTATGACAATGGGGTGTTGTACAGATATGCTTGATTTTAACTACGAACCTGATATCGAATCGTTCAAGTGCATTACGATAGTTGTTCCTAAATCCACAAAGAACAAATATATTTTCAAGCCCATACATCATTATGACTTGAGCCAACGTGAAATGGATAGAAGATTTAATATTATAGAATCTGATGAGAGTTGCTAATATTATGATAGTTGACCGTTTACGAATGGGTACAGACGGACAGGGCATAACCACTCTTGTGGCTTTCTATAAATGTCCTCTAAAATGCAAGTATTGCATAAACCACAAATGTCATTTTACTGATTCGAACTCCAAAGTATCTGCTATTGAGCTATACAACAGCATTAATATAGATCAATTGTACTTTTCTGCTACAGGTGGGGGATTAACTTTCGGTGGAGGAGAACCTTTGCTTCAAGCATCCTTTATACTGGACGTTTTGGAGCTCGGTGCTAAAAACTGGCATACGACAATAGAAACATCCTTAAACGTTCCTTACGATGAATGGTACAGTTTGATTGATTACGTTAACGAATGGATTGTTGATATCAAAGACATGAATCCATCCATTTATAAATGCTATACTAGTAACGATAATGCAATTGTTATAGACAATCTGAAAAAGTTTGTGGATTTAGGGCTTGCAGATAGAGTCCTTATACGTTTACCACTCATAAAAGGCTATAATACAGAAGCAGATGTTCGTAGTAGTTACAAGAAACTTGAGCAAATAGGATTCTCTCGGTTTGATAAATTTTCTTACAAGATAGTAAAATGAATGGCAGAACCAAATGCAAAATACTTAAGGGCATTCGTCAGAGAATTGCAGATGTAAATGGTATCAATTATGAACCATATCCATGTTCAAATAATGGCGATTGCAAAGGCACTTGTACACAATGTGAAAAAGAGTTAGATTGGCTATGGACACAGCTAAAGCAGAAAGAATCTCAAGGGTATCGAATATACATAACTCCTGAAGATTTGGAAGAGTACGAATATCGGAACAATATGAAAAGATGTAATAATAATGCGACATAAGATATGGCAGATATAAAAGATTTATATAATCGAATCTCAAAATTTCTGGAGATTCAAGGCTATCAAAAGTTTCTAGAACGTGCGGAAACCCTCTATTACGATGAATCAGGTAATGACAAACATCTAATTATCAAGGGAGAGAAGTTGAATACTAATTACGATGCCGTGTTCGTATTAGGTGGTATCCAATCAGAAGATTCATTATCAATAGATGAATGTAAGGATTCTCTTGGAATAGATAAAACAAAAGAATTGAAAGCAAAGAATGATTTAAAGGGCTCATTCTTTGATGTCTTGAAAAAGACAAAAGTTACAAATGTATTGAAGCTGATTGAGAAAAAAGATTGGCATATACACTTTAATGCTATTCAAATTTTGTATTATGGTTTTGTTGATATTATCGATTCTATAGAAGGGCTTGATGCAGATCCATGCGAGTTAAAAGCAGTATTATATGATATACTAAAAACAACACCAGACACAACTGTCGCTCATTTTAAGAAATATAAATATCCTAATATAAAAGATACGGAAATCAAGGATTTCTTAAAAGGTCTTATATATTTCGTTGATCAATCAATAACTGCTGACGCTAAAAATTTCACGGTATGTCCATACAAATTAATCTTAAAACAATGTCTTGAAAATGCACGCAATCAAAAGAATTTGACTTTCATTCAAGATGAGATACCACATGAATGGGTCAAAGACTATCTCCAGTTCTATCATCAAGAAATAATCACATTTCGACATAAAACGTTAGTATTTGATGAAGAGAAACAAGTACAAGCCAGTTTATCCTCTGAAAAACTAATGTACGAAGGAAAAGTATTGTGCCACTATTCATTTTGCGATTCGTCTATTAATGCGATGATACAATTAAGTGATTACATTGTTGGTATATTACGAAAGTACTTTATTTTCCTTGATCGTCTTCAACAAGAGGTGGATGCTGATATAGATTCTTTTGACAAAGTACAGATGAAGAATTTTCAACTGCTTAATAAAACATTGAAAAGATCACTTCTATATAATCCATTATTTATAAACACGACAATAAGCATACATTGCAGAAATAAAATGGAATTGTATATAAAGAAATACGGAAAGACTTGAACATTTTCTCAAAGCGCTATTTTTCCTGACTTCGTCACCCCCAAAAACGTATTTTATAACTGATTGATAAACAATATTATGTATCTTTATGTAACCTTATTTTGGGGTATGCAAAAGTTTTTTTAACTATGTTTATCCATTAGTATCCTGTTAAATCGGGACCAGTTAAATATTAATCAAATAACCCCGGAAAGAGGGGACAATCGAGTTCTTTGACATTATTGAAATCAGTCCTTTCGAAGAGATCTACGAGTGGTGTCTTATCCATAAGAGAAATGCTTAGAATCTG
>OBII01000013.1_pt1 | contig 110567 bp, 95 predicted proteins | sample 2433771 | NCBI WGS metagenome assembly OBII01 (sample SAMEA2452127, study PRJEB22498) | human gut metagenome | biome: human feces; feature: human gut; material: feces | place: Australia | collected 2012
CAGATTCTAAGCATTTCTCTTATGGATAAGACACCACTCGTAGATCTCTTCGAAAGGACTGATTTCAATAATGTCAAAGAACTCGATTGTCCCCTCTTTCCGGGGTTATTTGATTAATATTTAACTTGTCCCAATTTTAACGGGACACTAATGAAATCGAATTTATAACCAACGGTGAATGACACCACTCTGTTGTGACAATTATCCAAAGGAGCTTTGAAGATTCTTGTCAAGCCGAGGTTGTATGTGGCTGCAACGACTACATTCATATATTCATAAGATGCCGAGATAGGAATGGATAGGTCGAAGGCATTCATCGTTTTGCTTGTGAATTCTATCTCTTGAACTTCTGATTTGTTTGAATATTCTCGTAAGCCATTAGGATATTCTTTGTATGATGATACCTCGTAGCTACATTTGTTATCAAGGACGAAACCAGCCTGTACACCTGCTCCAATTGTGAAGTTAGGGACCAGATAGTATTTAACCATTACAGGGATTGTAAGGTAGTCGATGTTTTGGTGAAAGTCAGTCCATGTTTCATATACATCATATTCTGTTGTTGATTCGGATTCTGACTTCCATTTTGTGTCGTCATATCTATATCCTTGACGTGAATAGCCAATGCCTGCAGATAATGCGACTCTGTCGGTTGCTTGATATTGCAAGTCTACACCAAAGGTAAGACCTGTATTTGACTTGCTATCTAACTTGTTATTAATATCTGTGTAGAGTTTGTTGTTGGTGACACTTGCGATATTTGTTCCTATCTTTGGTATGATAGAGAATGTTCCTACTCGGCTTTGAGCAAAGCTTTCTAAGCTCAAAATGCCTAACATCAACATAATAATTGCTTTTTTTTTCATGTTTGTCATTTATTAATATAGTTTTCTTTATTAAACGCATGATGATGTAGAATTATTGCCTCGTAATGTATCATTCTTTTTATGCACTCGGGAATAAAAAACAAAACTTCGTATTTGTTTTGTTATTCCACTCATTTGCACTAACTTTGCAAAGAGTAGCGGTTTATGTCAATAAATCGCACTTATATTATAAGTAAAGAAGATGACGAAGAGGAAAATACAGATATTGTTGTTGTCGGCAAGTGTAGTGGTGCTTCTTACAACATGCTTGATGAGCATATTTGCACCAGTATGCAGAGACAATGAACGAAATAGCAGGGAAACGATAGTGAAACAGCGACTATGTATAATACGAAGTGCGCAGGAACATTATCGTAATACCCATGGCTGTTATGCAACTGATTTCAAGCAATTGATAACAGCAAAGCTTATTGCAGACTCCATTCAGTATATTCCTTTCGCCGAAGGTGCCAAATTCAGAATGGCAGCAACGAAGGTTGAAGGTAAAAGTGGAAAGATGATTCCAGTGATGGAATGTTCTGCCTTGTATGCCGACTTCCTGAAGGGAATGAACGAAAAGTATATATCATCAATAATAGAAAATGCCAATATCTATGGAGAATATCCAGGATTGAAGTTTGGCGATATAACATCCAATAATGACAATGCAGCAAACTGGGAATAACATTATCGCAGGCAGAAAGCCTCGCACAACGATAAGAGTGGGCAATCGTTCGCTTGCCTTTGCCTTTGCCGACGATAGCTTGGAGTCGTTGGTAGCTTTTGAACCATATATCGTGAAGAGTGGAGTATCGAAGGCTGCTAACCTCAGACAGGCTTTCAAGTCGAGCAACATTTTGTTGGCTCCTAACCATAGAGCCTTGGTATCTGTAGATGCCAAGATGCTGTTGGTGCCTACAGATGAGTATGTTGCTGACAATAAGGATGAATTATACCACCATTGCTTTTCGGCAGTAGAAGGCGTTACTGTAATGGACAGAATGTTGCCAACATTAAATGCTGTAGCGCTCTTTGGCGTTAATAGCGACTTAAAACTCGTTGTCGACGACCATTATGAGGATGTGAGATTTCAACCATTGATGTTGCCAATATTGGAATACCTTCATAAAAAGAGCCTTGGCTCAATGAAGAAAAGACTTTATTGCTATTTCCATGATGGTAAACTCGAAGTAGTGAGTTTTGACAAGACTCGTATAAGATTCTATAATCAGTTTGAGGCTCCTTACTCTCGTGATGCAGCCTATTACATGCTGTATGTATGGAAACAATTGGGTTTCGAGGCTCTTGATGATGAGTTGTTCCTTTGTGGTGACATGCCAGATAAAAATTGGCTTGTGGAAGCAATGAAGAACTATCTGAAGAAAGTCTTCGTGATAAACATTACAGCCGATTTCAATCGCTCACCAATAACAAAGATTCAAGGCATGCCTATCGATATGATGATGCTTTATTTGTAAGTGAAGAGTGAAGAATAAAGAATTAAATAGACTATAAAAAATAAGATGCGAATAATAACAGGAATATATAAAGGACGCCATTTTGAGATACCACGCTCGTTTAAGGCTCGTCCTACCACCGACTTTGCCAAGGAGAATATCTTTAATGTTCTTAATGGCTTGATAGATTTTGAAGATGCAACAGCTCTCGACTTGTTTGCAGGTACTGGTAGCATATCTCTCGAACTTGTATCTCGTGGATGTGCTTCGGTGATAAGTGTAGAGGCCGACCGCGATCATGCTGCCTTCATAAAGCAATGTATGAACAAGATAGGTGTTGACAACAATATCCTTATCAAAGGCGATGTATTCAGATTTGTGAAGTCATGTCGTCAGCAGTTTGATTTCATCTTTGCTGACCCTCCATACGCATTAGACAAGATAGATGCTATACCCGATTTGATATTTGGCAAGCAACTGCTAAAGGAAGGTGGAATATTCGTTTTGGAACATGGCAAGAAAAACGATTTCACTAATCACCCTATGTTCATTGATCATCGCACATACGGCTCTGTAAACTTCTCGATATTCAGAGCTGGGGCTTTGAATAACGAGGAAACTAAAGAAGCGGACTCAGCAGACGAGTAAGCGACTCCCATAATCGAATAAAGAATAGATTAATCTTTCCGTAGCCTTTAACTGTGGCATTATGTCCATAGTTGAAGGCTATATTTTTTTCTTCACATTGTTCCATATCGTTCAAGAATACCTCTTTCATGCGCAATGCCATCTCTTGCTGATAGAAGAAGATGTTGCTCTCGAAATTGTTCTCAAAACTTCGGAAGTCAACATTCGTAGAACCGCATGTAGAGATAATATCATCGCACACCAATAGTTTAGTATGATTGAAGCCTGGTGTGTATAGATAAACTCTTATGCCTGCCTCTAATATCTCAGAAATATACGAGCGACTTGCCCATTGCACAATCTTCGAGTCTGTCTTCTTAGGGATAATGAGCCTTACGTCAACGCCTGTCAATGCAGCCGTACGCATAGCAAATAATATCTGATCTGTAGGCAAGAAGTATGGTGATTCTATATACACATACTTCTTTGCTTCAAGCAGTATGCGTACATATCCTTGCATGATATCAGGCCATAGAGCTATCGGACTGCTTGTCACTACTTGAGCCAAACAGTCGTTAGAAATGTTAGAAGATGGAGTAGGGTAGTATTTGCGATTGGTGATAAGAGTGCGGTCAACGAAATACCAGTCCACAAGGAATGCCTTCTGTATGGCATAAACAATATTTCCACGCACCATCAAGTGAGTGTCTCGCCACTTCATTCCTTTAGAGCCTTTTATATATCTGATGGCAATATTCATTCCTCCGATGAATCCTGTTTTGCCATCTATAACACATAGCTTACGGTGATTGCGATAGTTTACCTTACTGGTAAAAGCAGGAAACTTCACAGGCATAAAGGAGTGAATATTTATGCCCTCATCGCGCATACGCTCATAGAAACTATTACGAACATTCCAATTGCCCACATCGTCATATATCACTCTAACCTCTACACCCTCTCTTGCCTTGTCTATCAAAGCGTCAGCTATGAGAGAACCCAATGGATCTTCTTCAAAGATATAGAATTCAATATGTATATGTTTCTTTGCTTTGCCTATTTCTTGTAGCAAAGCAAGGAAGAAGTCGTGACCTGTAGTAAAAATGTCTACTTCGTTGTCTTTGAAAGGATATGCCGTACTTTGATTATAGAAGAGAGTTATCAGCTGTTGGCATTGCTCTGGATATACGATGTCCTTTTGTTCTGCAAACTCAAGCATAGAGCGCTTTGTAAGCTGGTCCATGCTATGTTTGCTTATCAGTTTCTCCTTGCGTGTGTTTTGTCCGAAGAAGAAGTATAATACGATACCCACCATTGGCAAAAACGACAATACCAATAGCCATGCCAACGTCTTAGCAGGCTGTCGGTTGTCCATCAACACCTTTAGCATAGCAATTGCTATCACTAAGGTGTAGACTAATAGAAATAGCCAATGGATATATATCATATGCTTATTATTTAAAACCTATCATCTTATGAGTTTGCAGCGATAGTCTCCATTCGGGATGGCTCTCTACAAAAGCTATTGCCTTTGCCATGATAGAAGCGTTTTGCTCCTTATCTCCCACATCGCAAGGTTGCACATATTTATATTCAGCTTCTAAACATTCTGGATATGCCAACAACCCCTTTTCGTCATAGATACATTTCAGCTCGTTGCAAGTCTTCACCATCACCTTACCTTTTGGCGATACCGTGAGCCAATCAAGGTTCTTTGGTGGTAAGGCAGTACCATTAGACTCCATTGCCACAAACGAGAACCCATTTTCATGAATAGCATCTATCAACGATTCGTCAACTTGCAAGGTTGGTTCGCCGCCTGTCAATACCACCATAGGCATTGTGCTAACATCGCCAATAAGAGCTTTCATGCTGTCGATGATATCTTGTGCCGACATCTCCTGATACTTTGTGAAGTCAGTATCGCAGAATGGGCATTTAAGGTTGCAACCAGAGAAACGAACAAAGACTGCCGCTCGTCCTGTGTTGCGTCCTTCACCCTGCAGAGAATAGAAAATCTCGTTAATTCTATATTTTTCCATACCTTATTATATTATACCTTATTATATATTATAATAGGTCATTGTCATCAACAGCATACATAGCAACATTACCCTCGCTTTCCTTCACCATGGCCTTATAGCAACAAGGTATCTGCTCAGTAATCCAACGTGCTATATTCTCAGCTGTAGGATTGAATGGCAACACCTCGTTTAGGTTTGCGTGGTCGAGAACATCCTGAATCTGCTTCTTTATGATGGTGAAGTCCACCACCATGCCGTCGGCATTCAGTTCCTTTGCTTTGCAATAAACTGTTATTATCCAGTTGTGACCATGCAGATTAGTGCATTTACTTTCGTAAGAGAGAGTCAAGCTATGGCTTGCCGAAATCTCTAATGTTTTCTTTATATAGTACATATTTGTATCCTTTATTATATTTCTGTTGGCTTGTGTTTCTGTTTATACTATCACATTGCTGCCGAGTTGTTTTGCAAGGTTGTTTCTTATCTCTTGCATATCCTTAAACTCTTGCATCAATCCCCTTAATGCGTTGAGGTCTCTTGCACTTGCTGCAATCTGTTGCTGCAACTCTTTCAGATGCTGTTCCACATAGTCCATTCTGAAGTCAAGAAGCAGATGGGTGGTTTGGCTTAGCAGAGCTTCCCTTTCACCTTCTTCTCTGCGCCTTCTTTCTTCTTCATTGATATCTGCTTTTATATGAGCTTTCTCTGAAAGATGATATCTATCTTCGCTCATTGCAGCAGCTATCCTTGATATGTTTATGTCAGGATGATGAACGAAATAAGTCATGGCATTGAAGTCGGGCGATGTTGATTCGTTCAAAGCCTCTGTGAGCATCTTGTTGAATATCTCACTTTTAAACTGTAGGTTGTCGGAACTGAGATTATAATATATGTATTGCGCTATGTTCACATTCATAGTCTCACCATTCTCAGTCTCCACATTCTGCAATACAATGTATTCTCCATGTCTAACCATCATCTGTATCAGCATCCATTCCACCTTGCTCTCATGACTTTTCATCATCTCAGAGTTGCTTTGCAATGTTGGTTGCTGAGGCTGTGGTGTTGGACTTTCTGCTTGTTGTGGTTCTGCTTGCTGAGTATTCTTGCCAGCCTCTTTGCGGTCGCGAATATACTTGTTCATCTGATTGATCAGAGTATTTTCGCTTATTAGAAGTCGCTGAGCGCAAGTGTGTATATATGTATCGCGCAATATCTGGTTTGGTATTAGCGATATGCTGTTTACTATGGAGCCTATGCCGTCGGCACGTTTCTGTGGGTCGGTTTCGTTTTGTAGCAACAGTTTTGTCTTAAACTCAATAAAGTCAGTCTGATGCTCTTTGATATAAGCTCTAAACTCATCAGCAGTATGCTTACGTGCAAAACTGTCTGGGTCGTCGTTGTCTGGTAGCAACAACACCTTTAGATTCATACCTTCAGATAGCAGCATGTCGGTACCTCGCATAGCTGCATGGATTCCTGCTGCATCACCATCGTAGAGCAAAACGATGTTAGAAGTAAAGCGATGAAGAGTGTGTATCTGGTGTATCGATAATGCCGTACCAGAGTTGGCAACAACATTTTCTATACCACATTGATGTAGCGACAGCACGTCTGTGTAGCCTTCCACCATATACACGCAGTCTTCTTTGGCTATAGCCTTCTTACCTTGGTAAATACCATATAGCTCTCTGTCTTTATGATATATTTCAGAGTCGGGTGAGTTTACATATTTCTGTTGTACACCCTTTGTTGCAGCATCAAGTTTTCTACCTCCGAAAGCTACAATCTTTCCACTTACGCCTACCCATGGAAACATCACTCTTCCTGCAAAGCGGTCGATGAGTTCACCATGGTCGTTCTTATAGCAGAGTCCAACCTTCAGAAGATATTCCGGATTGTATTTCTCCTTTGTGGCTGTTGCTGCCAATGCAAAGCGGTCGTTGATGTCGAAGCCAAGGCGAAACTTCTTTATGATGTCGTCGCGGAAACCACGCGACCTAAAGTATTGCAATCCTATAGCTTGACCATCGGGATGTTCGTGTAATAGTTTCTCGAAGTATGATGCCGTCCATTCGTTAATGATAAACATAGACTCGCGAGCTGTCTGCTCAGCTTTCTCCTCAGCCGACAGCTCACGTTCTTGTATTTCGATATTGTATTTCTTGGCAAGCCATCTCAGTGCTTCAGGGTAAGTCATCTGCTCATGTTCCATAATAAAGCTGATAGCATTGCCACCCTTGCCACAGCCGAAGCAATGGCAAGTGCCGCGTGCTGGCGACACCATAAACGATGGTGTCTTCTCATTATGAAACGGGCAAAGTCCTTTGTAGTTAGCTCCCGACTTTTTCAGCGTCACGAACTCCGATACCACATCTACGATGTTTGCCGCGTCCTTTATCTTTTCTACAGTTAGTCTATCTATCATTCTTGTTTTTTTATTTCTTCAGTCCATCAGCCAATTTGCTATGAATAGCTCTCAAGCCCTTGGCGATGCTCTGTGCATTCATTCTTGCTCCTATGAGTGAGTTGTGTGTATGGTCTTTCTTGAAATATTTAGAAGCAGCTTTCTTACTCTTCTCTTCGCTCTTGCTTGCAAACTTCTTGTCAAGGAAGTCGGCAGAGATATTGTGCAAGTCAAGGAAGTCAACACCTGTCTCTGCAACTATCTCGCGATACCATTTTCCATAAGAGTCATTTCTGCGTTCTATCTTTCCGTTAGGCCATTCGTTGCGTGGAGTTAGAGATACGAGGATAGGAGTAGCACCCTTCTCTCGGCAGTCGTCAATCATCTTCTTCAGATACCATCCGAAGCTGTATACAACTTCAAATCTGCCATCCTTCTCCATCTTGTATACATGGCATGTGTCGGCAGTTCCTGGTATGACGCCTCTTTCCTTTTTGTCGTTGATAGGGCAGATGTCGTTGTGTCCGAACTGTAAGAGTACAAAGTCGCCTGGCTGCAAGGTGTTGTAGATTTTCTCCCAACGGCCCTCGCGGATATAGCTACGTGTACTTCTTCCTGCCATAGCCTCGTTGACCCATGTCACTTTCTTTGCATCGAAGATGGTTCCTGCCTGTGAGCCCCATCCCCACATGTCGTCTTTATCCTTATCTTTGTTCTTTACGGTAGAGTCGCCAGTAATGAATACTACAGGCTTACCCTTCTCTCTCTTCACGTTAACCACAGGAAGCTCAACACCCATAAGCATATTCTGCAATGGCTTGAGGTCAGGGTTGTGGCTTGCAGCAATACCTTCGGCTGCAGAGCGAGCATTCATCTCAGCTCCCCATGCACTTGTGTGGATATGGTCGCCAAAGAAATGATACTTCTCTTTCCATTTGCTAAATCCGTCAAGCTTTGCTCCTGATATCTCGTTAAGGTCAACGAAAGGCACTCCCTCTTCAGCAGCTACATAAGCAGCCCATTCTGTCTGAGGCTTTCTTACTATCTTGCCAGTCTTCTCATCGTATGCATCACGAGGAGTAAGCGACATCAAGATAGGGTTTGCACCCTTAGCTCTACATTCAGCAATATATTTTCTTAGGTATCCACCATAGGTGTATACAGTTTCCTTTTCTCCAGTTTCCTTGATGGTAACATTCAGCGAGTCGTTGCCAACTCCAGGAATCACAGCTCTTGCTCGACCTTCGTTGTAAGGACCATTGTCGTTATGACCAATAGAGATTATCACCCAGTCGCCAGGTTTCAAGGCAGTTCTTACCATAGGCCAAAGCTTATTATAGAATGTGCGGGTACTCATACCGCCAAGCGCTTGGTTCTCTACCGAAATCTTGTTGGCATTGAAATATTTGCTTGCATAGAATCCCCATCCCCATTGTCCGTTAGAGCCATCGCCCTTGGTACCGTTGCGCATAGTAGAGTTGCCAACAAGGAACAATACAGGATTGTTGCCTTTGCGAGTAGAACCAGGTTCTGGTCTCGACATCAAAGCTTTAGCTATAGAGTCGGGAGTGTTGTCTACAACTTTGTTTACATCTTCTACAGGGTCAGGCAGATTATCAAAATTCTGAGCCCATGCACCTGTCGTCGCAGTGAGAATTGCAATAGCAGATAGTATTTTTTTCATTGTTTTTTTATAGTTATTAGTGTTTATATATAAAATATGTGCAAACTTACACATTTTTTTTCAAACAAGCTATCATAATATGGTAAAAATGACTGCACATAAGTTATGATTTGCGCACGAATATCTGCTTTTTGTGCATTTTATTTGGTTTGAAAGTAAAAAACGTGTAAATTTGCAAGCAACTAAAAACAAATTAATCTAAGAACGTAATATATTATATTATAAGAAATGAGTTTGAAAATTGTTGTACTTGCCAAGCAAGTACCAGACACACGTAATGTAGGAAAAGATGCGATGACTGCCGAAGGTACTGTCAATCGTGCTGCTTTGCCTGCAATCTTCAATCCTGAAGACTTGAATGCTCTTGAGCAGGCTCTTCGCCTAAAGGAGCAGAATCCCGGTTCTACAGTTGGTATCCTGACAATGGGTCCTCCACGTGCTGCTGAGGTTATTCGCCAAGGCCTTTATCGTGGTGCAGATACTGGATGGTTGTTAACAGACAGACTCTTTGCTGGAGCCGATACACTTGCCACTTCTTATGCTTTGGCTACTGCCATTAAGAAGATAGGAGATGTTGATGTCGTTATTGGTGGTCGTCAGGCTATTGATGGCGATACTGCTCAGGTAGGTCCTCAGGTTGCTCAGAAGCTTGGCTTAAACCAGGTAACATATGCTGAGAATATTGAGAAGTGCGAAGATGGCAAGCTTACTATTCGTCGTTTGATTGATGGTGGTGCAGAGACTGTTGAAGTTCCAATGCCTGTTCTCGTTACTGTAAATGGTAGCGCAGCTCCTTGCCGTCCTTGCAATGCCAAGTTGGTGATGAAGTACAAGCGTGCTACAGCTCCTATGGAGCGCACAGAGGATATGCCTTACAAGGAACTCTATGCTGAGCGTCCTTATCTCACACTCACTCAGTGGATGGTTGCCGATGTTGATGGCGACCCACAGCAGTGCGGTTTGAGTGGTTCACCTACCAAGGTAAAGGCTGTTAAGAATATTGTTTTCCAGGCTAAGGAGAGCAAGACTCTTACAGGTAGCGATGCAGACATCGAGGATTTGGTAAAAGAATTGTTGAACGAAAAAATCATTGGCTAATCTTAGATTATGAATAACGTATTTGTTTATTGCGAAATCGAGGGCACTCAGGTGCAGGAGGTTTCTCAGGAACTTTTGACAAAGGGCCGCAAGTTGGCCAATGAACTTGGTGTAGAGCTTCACGCTATTGTTGCAGGTACAGGCATCAAGGGTAATGTGGAAGAGCAGATTCTTCCTTATGGTGTAGATAAACTTTTCGTTTTCGATGGTGAGGGCTTGTTCCCTTATACCTCGGCTCCTCATACCGACATCTTGGTAAACCTCTTCAAGGAAGAGCAGCCACAGATTTGTCTTATGGGTGCTACCGTTATCGGTCGCGACCTTGGTCCTCGTGTTTCTTCATCTCTTACAAGCGGTTTGACAGCCGACTGTACAGAACTTGAGATTGGTTCTTACGAAGACAAGAAGAGCGGTAAGACTTACGATAACCTATTGTATCAGATTCGTCCTGCTTTTGGTGGTAACATCGTTGCTACTATCGTTAACCCTGAGCATCGTCCACAGATGGCAACCGTTCGTTCGGGTGTTATGCAGAAGGCTATCTACGAAGGCAACGCTAAGAACGAGACTGTATATCCTGAGGTTTCAAAGTATGTATCTCCAGAGGCTTATGTAGTAAAGGTTCTCGACCACCATGTTGAGGCTGCTAAGCACAACCTCAAGGGTGCTCCTATCGTTGTAGCTGGTGGATATGGTGTAGGTTCTAAGGAGGGCTTCGACCAGTTGTTCCAGTTGGCTAAGGTGCTTCATGGTGAGGTTGGTGGTTCTCGTGCTGCTGTTGATGCAGGATGGCTCGACCACGATCGTCAGATTGGTCAGACAGGTGTCACCGTTCATCCAAAGGTATATATTGCTTGTGGTATCAGCGGTCAGATTCAGCATATCGCAGGTATGCAGGATTCAGGTATCATCATCTCAGTAAACAACGACCCTGAGGCTCCTATCAACAAGATTGCCGACTATGTAATCGTTGGCAATGTCGAGGAAGTTGTTCCAAAGCTGATAAAGTATTATAAACAGAATAATAAGTAGAGCCTCACCCCCAACCCCTCTCCAAAAGAGAGGGGAGTAAAATGACTTATTGGTTGATGTCTGAATTATATTAATACATGAAATATATGGGTAACGAAAAGAAAGGTTTTGGTTACAAAACATCTTCGCCCGACAGGTATTCTTTACTCAAAGACTTTGCAAAGAGCAATCGAAAGAGTATGACCGATGCAGAGATAATACTTTGGCAATATCTTCGTCGCTTACCTTCTACATTTCATTTCAGACGCCAACATGTCATTGGAGACTATATTGCAGATTTTGTTAGCCTCGAACGCAGTCTAATTATAGAAATTGATGGTGGGTATCATTCTCAATCCTTACAGATTGAAAAAGATGAATATCGTACCGAAAGGCTTAATAAAATAGGATTCTCAGTCCTGAGATTTACTAATGAACAGATAATCTGTGATATAGATGAGGTGATGGAAACTATTAATAAAGTATTGTATAACGATTAAACAAAAGTCCTCATGTTCGACCCCTTTTGAGGGAATAGGCATACTACTCCCCTCCCTTTTGGGGAGGGGTTGGGGGTGAGGCCAAATTCAATGGCAAATTACTATTCAGATCATCCAGAGTTTGATTTTTATTTGAATCATCCTGAGATGAAGCGCATCGTAGAGCTTAAGGAGCGCAACTTTGCTGACAAAGATCAGTTTGAGGATGCACCTGTTGACTTTGATGACGCAATAGAGAATTATAAGCGAGTGCTCGATATTACTGGCGATATAGCAGCTAATATCATTGAGCCTAATTCAGAAGATGTAGACCTCGAAGGTCCACACCTCGTAGACGGACGCATGGTCTACGCTTCAAAGACATTCGACAACCTTGACGCTACTCGCAAGGCTGGTCTTTGGGGTATCTCTATGCCACGCCGTTATGGTGGCTTGAATATGCCTATCACTCCATATTCAATGGCTTCTGAGATTGTTTCAACTGCTGATGCTGGTTTTCAGAATATCTGGTCGTTGCAGGATTGTATCGAGACTCTCTATGAGTTTGGTTCTGAGGAACAGCGCCAGAAGTACATCCCACGTGTTTGTGCAGGCGAGACAATGTCTATGGACCTTACCGAGCCTGATGCAGGTTCCGACCTTCAGCGTGTTATGCTTAAGGCTACCTTCGACGAAGAGAACAACTGCTGGCGCTTGAATGGTGTTAAGCGTTTTATCACCAATGGCGACTCAGATATCCACCTCGTACTTGCTCGTTCTGAGGAAGGCACCCACGATGGTCGTGGACTCTCTATGTTCATCTACGACAAGCGTGATGGCGGCGTAACCGTTCGCCACATAGAGCATAAGCTCGGTATTCATGGTTCACCTACTTGCGAGCTTGTTTACAAGAATGCAAAGTGCGAACTCTGTGGTAACACACGTATGGGACTTATCAAGTATGTGATGGCTCTTATGAATGGTGCACGTCTTGGTATTGCAGCACAGTCAGTAGGTGTTAGCCAGGCTGCTTACAACGAAGGTCTTGCATACGCTAAAGAGCGTAAGCAGTTTGATACAGCTATCGTTGAGTTCCCTGCTGTTTACGATATGCTTTCTCGTATGAAGGCTAAGCTCGACGCTGGTCGTAGCATCCTTTATCAGACAGCTCGCTATGTAGACATCTACAAGGCTCTTGATGATATCGCTCGTGAGCGCAAGCTTACTCCAGAGGAGCGTGCTGAGCAGAAGAAGTATACTCGTCTTGCTGATGCGTTCACTCCATTGGCTAAGGGTATGAACTCTGAGTATGCTAACCAGAATGCTTATGATGCCATCCAGATTCATGGTGGCTCTGGTTTCATCATGGAGTATAAGTGTCAGCGTTTGTATCGTGATGCTCGTATCTTCTCTATCTATGAGGGTACCACACAGCTTCAGGTTGTTGCAGCTATCCGCTACATCACCAATGGCACCTACCTCTCTATCATGAAGGAGATGATGGAGCGTCCTATCTGCGATTGCGCTACTCATATGCGCGAGCGTATTGGCAAGCTCATCGACCTCTACGAGGATGCGCTCAACTATGTTAAGGAGCAGAACAACCAGGAAGTACAAGACTTCCTCGCTCGCCGTCTCTACGAGATGACAGGCGACATTATCATGTCTTTGCTCTTGCTCGACGATGCAACACATGCTCCAGAGCTCTTCAAGAAGAGTATCAATGTATACCTCCGCCATGCTGAGGCTGAGTGTGCTGCTCACCATTCTTATATCAAGAACTTCACAGCCGAAGACCTCGTAAACTTCCGTGCTGTAGAAGCTGAAGCTGCAGAGTAAACAGAAGCTATAACTATCTTAAATATAAAGGGTCATTAGTAGATATTGCTAATGACCCTTTTTGTATATCAACATAAAATATCCCCGTCATAGGCATACTTATGACGGGGATAATCTTTGGTGTTATGTTATTGTATAGCTGTTAATCAGCTGTAGCTATCATTATTCTTCGCTGCCAGCATCGCTATCGCCACCTTCTTCTGTGCCTTCATCGCCACCTTCGGTCTGTTGCTCCTTATAGAAGTCAGAAGCCTTGTAGTCGTCGGCAGAGAGATAAAGGGTTGAAGCACCAGCTGAGCAAGGTGAAGGACCTTCGTTGTCTTGTAGGAATAGAGAGTTTGCAGCAAATACAATCTTTCCACCCTTTTCAGAAGCGGTGAATACGCCAAGAGGGTAGGAAGCAATGTTTGTAGACAAGTTGCCATAAACGCTACCCATATACATTTCACCTGCTCCATAGTCTACACCTATTGCTGTTACAGCCATTGATGCTGAGTTGTCTTGCTTGTTGACAGAGATAACTACTTTCTCATTGCTACCAGTAACGTTGCCAGCCTCGTTGTAAGGATATGCAAGGAATGCACCAAGTTCATCTTGCTCTTCGCCAACTTTTCCATAAGGACTTGCGAAGCGATATTTGGTAGAAGTGGCTGTAACTGCCTTTTCGATATCTACTGCCAGAGGTACAGATTGAACGCCGTAGAAAGTATTGATGATATTGCCAACCCAATAACCTTTGCCATAGGTCTCCCATTTGATGATGGTAGCAGTAAGGCTCAACACCTTGTAGCCTACGGTGTAAGGATTCAGAAGACTATCGTCGAATGTAAGTTCGAGAGCCAAAGGCTCACCTTGCTTTGCACCGTCTTTAATGCTTACTGCAATATCCTTTGAAGTCTCGCCTTCAGCAAATGTAACCTTTGCAGGCACCTCAAAAGCATTATCCTCGTTCTCTACAACTTTGATGGCGTATTCTGCAGCAGCGCTATCTTTACGCACTACAGTTAAATTGAACTGAGTGTCTGTAGGGTCTACTTCTACAGCGGTGTTGTTTGAAGTAGCAAACTCTACAGATGGACAGCTACTGCTTACTGGAGCTGTAGTAGAATTGCCAAGTTCCAAATCTTCGACACCGCATGATGCCAACAGCATGGTGGCACCAGCAAGACTTAAGAAAAACTTATTTATTTTCATTGTTGTCAAATTTCTGTTTGTGAATAATTGTTGCTAAAGCTCTCTCACTTTATTCTTCGTCCTTCACAGCCTTTGGAGCAGCTTCTGTTCTGCAGTCGTTGTCTGCATCGCTGAGGGCGATGTTGGCATTAATCTCTGTCTGAGGTATACGCCAAAGAAGGATAGGAGAGTTAGCAGGAATGTTGAATACTGCAGATGCAGGGAAACCACCACCACGACGGTCTACACCCTTGTTCAAACGCATTGCGTCATACCATATCATACCCTCGCCCCAAAGTTCGATACGCTTCTGGAAGTAAACTGCTTCCTGAACATCGCCTTTGCATGTGTATGAAGGATCGCGATAGGTCTTGACGAAATTCTCAAGCTCTGTCTTTCCGTCCTGTCCTGCCTTAGCCATAGCTTCAGCCTTGATGAGATACATTTCCTCAACACGCATCAGCACGATGTCGTTGGCATTAGTATTGCATCCAATGTTTCCATCATAGGTACCAAACTTACAGTTAGTGTAAGCTGGGAAGCCCTTAGCCTTGAGGTATGTGTTGTATTTGTCTGGCAAGAAGTGGTTCAACTTATCTTCGCCCGACCACCAGCCTTTACGCACGTCGGTAGCAGGAATCTTGTTGTAGAGCTTCTTGTTAATCTGACGACCCTTAGAATACTGGCCATAACCATAGTTGAATGTACCGCAATGCGAAATCCAGTTTACGATACCACTCTGTACCACTTCGTCACTCTCGGCAACGAGGATACCCCACATCCAATCCTTCTCTGTAGATTTTGCGAAGGTAGGGAGTTTCACGTCGTCAATACCAGCAGGAGTAACGCCCTCTGCAGCTGCAGCATCGATAGCCTTCTGAGCATCAGAAGCAGCATCAGCCCATTTCTGCATCACGAGGTTTACACGTGCACGAATACCATAAGCTACAGCAAGCGAGATATAGCGCTTGTCTTCGCGCTCGTAAGAGCTACCTTCGAGCAATGTGATAGCGTGGTCGATGTCGCTCTTTATCTGAGTGTATGTCTCCTCAACAGTAGAGCAAGGAGTACCCTCTACCTGTGATTTTGCAGTATTCTCGTCTGTTACTACAGGAATACAAGCCTTTGTCTCGTTGCCCTTATAGGTGAACTGATAGAGCTGTGCAAGGTTGAAATAGAAATACGCACGTGCTGCAAGTCCCTGAGCATAGAAGAAGCGAGCCTCTTCGTTTGTTGGGTCTTCGCCTGTGTTATAGCCTTTTATCACGGTGTTAGCCACATATATAGCATTATAATGGTCGTTCCATACCATCTGCGATTCGTAGCTTGTATATGTTCTGTCGCTATAGTCAAGGCTGTTTCCATTCCAGTTATAGCCGTTAGGGTCGCTAACAACATCCTCTGTGTTAGCATCTGTGAACATCAATACCGATGGATATCCAATATCGTTATGGCGTTCTATCTTACCAAAAGCTTCGTAGTTAGGTTCATAAGCGCTCATACCTTGGAATATGGCACGCACACCAGCCAAACCACGTTCAGGCATTTCTTCCAATATCTCGCCTTTCTTGTCTGATGTTATGATGTTGCCCTCAGGAGCTGTGTCGAGATCAGAGCATGATGTCAGCGACAAAGATGCTAAGGCGACACTTGACAATATATATCTTACTTTCATTTTTCTTTTTCCGTTAAGTTGTTATTCTTTTCAGTTCATCTCTTAGAAAGCTAAGCTTACACCGCCCGACAATGTGCGGATAGCTGAGTATGTACCAGATGTTGCTGTGGTGTAGCTCTGACGTGGGTCCAAACCCTTGCGGGCAGAGAATACTGCGAGGTTGTCGCCAGCAAAGTAAACGCGAAGTTTGGTAAGACCCAACTTATTTACAATCTGCTTTGGCAATGTGTAGCCAATAGTGATGTTGTTGATAGACAAATAGTCGCTGCTTGTGAGGAAGCGAGTAGATGTAGACGAAGCGTAGTTAGCATTATCTGAAAGCGAATTCAAGCGTGGCACATCTGTAATCTGACCAGGAGTTGTCCATGCGTTGCGGATATCCTTGTGCCAGTTTGTACCTGCATCAGAATTATATCCTGCGTGCATCAAATGTGCATAGCCACTATCATAGATAGTTCCTCCAAGCTGATATGAAGCCTGGATAGAGAAGTCTACACCATAAGCCTTCACGGTTGTGCCGAAACCACCATATACTGTTGGCATAAAGTCGTCGGTAGCAATACGGTTAGATGTAAGTGCAGCGATAGTATAATCGTTGGTCTTCTCGCGTGTCACCTTGCCATTCTCGTCGGTAGCGTTGTAATACCAAAGAGCATCACCATTATCAGGGTCTACGCCAGCCCATTCTGGGATAAACATGCGATACATAGAGTAACCCTCTTCGTATATATAAGGTGAGTCGATGAGCTTACCCTTAAGGTCAGGGTGAAGTTCGTTAATCTTGTTTTTGATGAATGTTGCGTTCAAGTTTACATCCCATGTAATATCCTTAGTGTGGAGAATGTTGTAAGCAAGGTCGAACTCAACTCCAGAGTTTGTCATAGAACCGATGTTCATAGGCATCTTGGTGTAACCCAATGAACCAGCGATAGGCTTGTAGTAGAGCATGTCGCTCGACTTACGTGAGAAATACTCCACGCTACCTGTAAACTTGTTGTCGAACATACCGAAGTCGAAACCTACGTTGAATGCAGTCTGCTTCTCCCAAGTAAGGTCTGGATTCCCCTTGTAGTAGAGTGTACCATCAGCCATACCTGTAGCATCACCAGTCATCTTAAACTGGTCGAGGTAAGCATAGTAGTTGTCTACATCGTCGTTACCCTGCTGACCAAACGAAGCTTTTACCTTCAAGAGATTAAGCCAAGTGAGGTCTTTCATGAAGTCTTCCTTGGTTACTATCCATGCAGCACTTCCTGACCAGAAAGTACCCCAACGGTTGTCTTTAGCAAAACGTGAAGATGCGTCGCGACGTACGGCAATGTTGCCGATATACTTATCTTCGTACGAATAGTTGAAGCGTGCGAAGTAACCCTCTGTAGAATAGTTGTCCTGATAGCCCTGGATAGCCCATTGTGCTACGGTATTGCTTACGAAGTAGCTCTCAGGATTGTAGAGGCTTGTACCATAAGCCGAAAGATAATCGTACTTTTATTTATATCCATCGTAGCCCAATGTGATGTCGATATTGTGCTTGTTGTTGAATGTGTGAACATAGTTGGCAATATACTGCTGGTCGAAACCATAGCTGCGAGTGTGATACTGACCTGCTCCACCACCCAAACTTGCAAACTGTCCCATGTAGGCATTTTGCAACATATTTTTCTTGGTGTTGTCAACATTCATAGCCCATTGAGCTTTCAGCGACAGACCATCGATAGGAGTGATGTCGACAAACCAGTTGCCATTAAGAATATCCATAAGATACTCAGTCTTGTCATATTTCAGCTGACCTGCAGGGTTACTGATCGACATGAACGAACGGTCGCGTGTGCCATCATCAGCAGTACCATAGTCGTATGTCGCACGACCATTATTGTAGATAATATCGCCATTGGCATCGCGTACATACATAGGATAGATAGGTGCCATCCAGTTGGCAATGGCAAAGGCATTGCCCGAAGAAGCAGCATTCTTTGAAGTCTGCTCGTCTGGATAGAAACTCTTTGAATATGCGTATGCGATGTTGGCGCCAACTTTCATCCAGTCGTTAACCTTATACTCATCCTTCAGACGCAAGCTGGTACGCTTAAAGCCAGAACCCGAAATCAAACCTCCATCGTCGAGGAAGCCGGCTGAAATATAGAAGTTGTTTACATCGTTGCTACCAGAAATTGTGGCATTATATTCCTGGCGCAATGTAGGCTTAAACATTTCTTTCTCCCAGTTGTCAGGAGTGTAATAGCGGTTTGTAGCCTCGTCCTTATATCCAAGAGTGGCATTAGGATTCAGCTTACCATCTGTACCAAAGAGGAATTCGCCCTCTGGCACCTGATACACCTGATAACCACTACCACCATTGGAATTGGTGGTGATATTCTTGTTTACCCAGCGCCAAGCTTTCTCAGGACTATAGCCCAAATTAGATGTTGCACCATTATACATGGCTGCATATTCATATTCGAGATATTCCTGTGGCGAGCGCAATACATCGTAGTTGCTGATTTCGCGTGAGTTAGAACCCCACTTAGCGTCTACTGTAACCACAGCCTTGCCCGAGCGTGCCTTCTTGGTGGTAATCAAAATGATACCATTAGCACCACGTGCACCATAAAGGGCTGTAGAAGCAGCATCCTTCAATACTGTCATCGACTCTATGTCGGCAGGGTTGATAGATGAAAGGTCGGCATCGTTAGACATTGGAATACCATCAATAACGTATAATGGATCCTTGCCTGCATTGATAGAGCCGACACCACGCACACGGATAGTAGCCTTACTGCCAGGCTGACCGTTGTAGCTCTGTACCTGTACACCAGCTACAGCACCAGCCAAGGCATTAGAAACTTCAGAAACCTGACGAAGTTCCAATTTATCAGCTTTCATAACACCAGCCGAACCGGTAAAGGTACCCTTCTTGGAAGTACCATAAGCCACAACCACGATTTCGTCGAGGTTTTCAGAATTATTCTTTAGCACAATTCGCATATTCGAACGTGCACTAACCTCGATAGGTTCCATTCCCACATAAGCAATATTGAGGGTGTTCTTTCCATGTGGGCAAGTGATGTTGAAATTACCATTCATGTCGGTAACGGCTCCGACATTTGTTCCTACTACTCTTACGGTGGCTCCGATTACTGGCTGTCCGTCTTCATCAGATACGACAACGCCCTTAACCTGCGTTTGGGCAAAGGCTGCTCCACCAGAAAGAAGCACGCCTGCCATAAGCATTGTTAATTTCTTCTTCATATTAATACTCTCTCAATTGATAATTATAAATTTGTATAAAACGCTGCAAAATTATATTAAATTGAATTAATATCCAAATAAAAAGTAAGAAATTAAAAGTTTAAAGCTTAAAAAGATAACAATAATCAACGAAACGACCTATTTTGCTTACGAATAGAACATAAATGTGTTTTTGCTATTAGCCTTTTGTTATATGCAAAACTCTAATTCCCTTTGTGCATACTATGCATTTTATGGGCTATATTTAAATAGGAGTCGATGGTGGGGCAAGTTGGCTTATTTTCAGCCTGCCACTCATCCCGAAAAAAAGCCAAACTCATCCCGAAAAAAAGTATCCTATAATACTTTGCAAAGTAATACGTGATACTTTGCAAAGTAATACGTATTACTTGGGCAAGTATCACGTGATACTTTTTTCGCTATCTTTTTCGTTCTGACTTTGTTGAACGAAAGAGATAGTTAATTGCGTAATTCTTTGCTGTAGTTTTGAAGGAGGTTAGGAAGTATATTATTCAACTATCGCAAAAAAGTGTTTGCGATAGTTGAATATAAAAGTTAAATTGAATAGGGGAATAGAATTGCTCTCTATAATAGAGAAATGGAAGATTCTCTCTTATTCTTCATCAGTAGGCAAGAAGCCTTGATGCTTTAGGGCTTCGATGAAACCGGCAGACATAGCCTCGTTGTCTTTGCGAGTATAGCGGATGTCGGTGAATATCTGTGCGAGGCTCTGCTTGTGGTTTATCTTTACGAACTCTTGGTTCTCAGACAGCGCCTCTTTCTCTGCATAATATTCGTCTATAGCCTCAGGAGTATATTCATGGTAGGTTTCTTGGTGCACAAAGGCTGCTGTAGACAAGCGGTCGGTGAGTGCAGGCTCTTCGGCAGGCCAGCCAACGGTAAGTGTGGCTACAGGCATCACGAGCTTAGGCAGATGCAGAGTGTCGATAATCATCTGTGGCATGTAAACTGTGGTGCCGAGGAAACACAATCCCAAACCCTCTTCTTCTGCAAGATTACAGAATGTCTGAGTGAAGAGTAGGGCGTCGGTAGCAGCATTCATAAACGACAGGAAGTTGTCGTAGCCTGGGTCGGCATTACGCTGCAAACACCAGTCGGTGGAGCGACGGAAGTCGGCACAGATAGTGATAACCACAGGTGCTTGCTTCACCATAGGCTGATTGAAGTGAGCAGGCGACAACTGTTCTTTAACCTCTTCAGAGCGAGTAACAACAGCGCTATATAGCTGCATGTTGCCCATGGTCTGTGTGCGAGAAGCCTCGGCAAACAGACGATTTAATAGTTTTTCGCTCACTTCCTTATCGGAATATTTGCGTATACTTCTACGGGTATTGATATTCTTCATAATGTGATATATATAAAAGGTGTATTTATGTCTATATATATGATTAAGGTGTAAACTCTATCTTTGTTGCAAAGCTAAATGCACCGATGATGTTGCAAAGGTACATTATAAAAATGAGAAACTGTACGAAGGCAAAGTTTATTTTTATAGAAACGACCTATAAATGTTGCATTGCGAAAGTTATCCGTTTTGGATAACTCTATTTCAAAAACGGAGAAGGAAGTTTTCCGTTTTATTATTTCTCTATTAAAGAAATTATATATAACTTTGCCATCGTTATTTTACTGAACAATGGAATCAAAACAAACTTTTACCTATGAGGAAGCTTATCAAGCTTCGTTGCAATACTTTGATGGCGATGAACTTGCTGCCCGAGTATGGGTCAACAAGTATGCCATGAAAGATAGTTTTGGAACAATCTTTGAGTGTTCGCCTAAGGATATGCATTGGCGTATTGCTAATGAGATAGCCCGCATTGAGCAGAAATATCCAAACCCTCTTTCTAAGGAGCAGATATTCGAGTTGCTCGATCATTTCAGATATATTATTCCAGCAGGTAGTCCTATGACAGGTATTGGCAACCATCATCAGGTTGCCAGCCTTAGCAACTGCTTCGTTATTGGTCTTGATGGCGATGCCGACTCTTATGGTGCTATCATGCGTATAGACGAAGAGCAGGTGCAGCTGATGAAGCGTCGTGGTGGAGTAGGTCATGACCTTAGCCACATACGTCCGAAAGGTTCGCCTGTGAACAATTCTGCGCTGACTTCTACAGGTTTGGTTCCATTCATGGAGCGCTATAGCAATTCCACCCGCGAGGTTGCACAGGATGGTCGTCGTGGTGCGTTGATGCTCAGCGTAAGCATTAAGCATCCAGACAGCGAGGCTTTCATAGATGCTAAGATGACTGAAGGTAAGGTGACGGGTGCCAACGTTTCGGTGAAGATTGACGATGCCTTTATGCAGGCAGCTGTCGACAACAAGCCTTATGTACAGCAGTTTCCTATAGATTCAGATAATCCAAAGGTAAAGAAGGAGATTTCTGCCCACGCCCTTTGGCAAAAGATAGTGCACAACGCATGGAAGAGTGCAGAACCAGGAGTGTTGTTCTGGGATACCATCATAAGAGAGAGCATACCAGACTGCTATGCCGACCTTGGCTTCCGTACTGTGAGCACAAATCCATGTGGCGAGATTCCATTGTGCCCTTACGACTCTTGCCGTTTGCTCAGCATTAATCTCTATAGCTATGTAAACAATCCGTTTACACCAGAGGCATCTTTCGATTTCGATAAGTTTGCTAAGCATGTGCAGCTTGCGCAGCGACTGATGGACGATATCGTGGACCTTGAAATGGAGAAGATAGATCTCATATTGGAGAAGATAAAGCAAGATCCACAATCTGAAGAGGTGAAGGGGGCCGAATATCATCTTTGGGAGAAGATAAAGAAGAAGAGCGGTATGGGTCGTCGTACTGGCGTTGGCATTACTGCCGAAGGTGATATGCTTGCAGCCCTCGGACTTAGATATGGCACACAGCAGGCTACCGATTTCTCGGTTTCTGTTCACAAGACATTGGCATTGAACGCTTATCGCTCTTCTGTTACTATGGCTCAGGAGCGTGGCGCATTCGAGATTTACGATGCCAACCGCGAGGTTAACAATCCTTTCATCAATCGCTTGAAGGATGCAGATGCTGAGTTGTATGCCGACATGGTGAAGTATGGTCGCCGAAATATTGCTTGTCTGACTATTGCTCCTACAGGCACTACGAGCCTTATGACTCAAACCACAAGTGGTATAGAGCCTGTATTCATGCCTGTATACTTGCGCAGACGAAAGGTTAATCCTAATGATACTAATGTGCATGTAGACTTTGTCGATGAAGTTGGCGACTCATTCGAGGAGTATATCGTTTATCATAAGAAATTCCAAGAGTGGATGAAGGTGAACGGTATCGATACCGAAAAGAGATACACCAAGGAGGAGATAGATCAGTTGGTAGAGAAGTCGCCTTATTATAAAGCTACAGCCAACGATGTAGACTGGCTTATGAAGGTGCGTATGCAGGGAGCTATTCAGAAATGGGTAGACCATTCGATAAGCGTAACTGTAAACTTGCCAAACGAGGTAGACGAGGAGCTTGTAAACAAACTATATGTTGAGGCTTGGCGCTCAGGCTGCAAGGGATGTACTATATATCGTGATGGTAGCCGCTCGGGTGTGATGATTTCTGTTTCTAAGAAAGATAAGAAGGAAAAGAAAGCCGAAGAAACTCCAACAGAAGAAAACCAACATATTTGCAAGCATCCTGAAGTTATCGAGGTTCGACCTAAGGAATTGGAGTGCGATGTGGTTCGTTTCCAGAATAATAAAGAGAAGTGGGTGGCATTCGTAGGTTTGCTCGATGGTTATCCTTACGAGATATTCACAGGTTTGCAAGACGACGAAGAAGGCATCATGCTACCAAAGAGTGTTACCAAGGGTAAGATTATCAAGACCATTAACGAAGATGGCACTCGTCGCTACGACTTCCAGTTCCAAAACAAGCGTGGTTACAAGACTACCGTTGAAGGTTTGAGTGGCAAGTTTAATCCAGAATATTGGAACTATGCAAAGCTTATCTCTGGAGTGTTGCGCTATCGTATGCCTATCGACCATGTCATAAAGCTCGTTGGCTCGTTGCAGCTACAGAGCGAGAGCATCAACACATGGAAGAATGGTGTGGAGCGTGCCTTGAAGAAGTATGTCGTTGATGGCACAGAGGCAAAAGGCATGAAATGCCCACAATGCGGACAAGAGACTCTCGTTTACCAAGAGGGATGCCTGATATGTAAGAATTGTGGCGCAAGTAGATGTGGATAATTAATTTCTAAATAATGATTTTGAACGAAAGCTATATATATCTTGACGACCTGCGGTTTCATGCCTTCCATGGCGTGATGCCGCAGGAGCGTTTAACTGGCAACGACTATACCATAGATATAAAAATAGGTTATGATGTGTCGTTGGCTATGGTGTCTGATAATGTTGATGATACCCTCAACTATGCCGAGGTCTATAAGATAGTAGACCAAGAGATGGGTGTGCCAAGCCAGTTGCTCGAAAGAGTTGCATATCGTATTGGCGACAGATTGTCGCGCAAGTTTACTTCCATAACCTCTATCAATATAAAGCTAACCAAGCTAAACCCTCCTTTTGGTGCTGATTGTAAGGGAGCAGGTGTGGAACTTCACTTAATAAATGATAAAACTTAACCATCCTTTGTGGTTTTCTAATATAATTTCCTTACTTTTGCAAAATATTATAATATAATGTGTAAGAAAAGTCTATTCTGTACCATCTTGCTGTTGGTATTTGCAGTAGTAGTAAATGCTGCTAACAAGTCGTTCACTCTCGTCATCGATGCTGGTCATGGAGGCAGAGATGATGGAGCATGTGGTGCAATATCGAAAGAAAAAGACCTTACATTGAAGTATGCTCTTGCTTTTGGCAAACTGGTAGAAAGAGAATGCCCAGATGTGAGAGTGATATATACTCGCAAGACAGATGTGTTTGTGGAGTTGAAGGAGCGTGCTGCCATCGCCAATCGTGCTAAGGCCGACCTCTTTATGTCTATACACATCAATGCTATGCCAGGCAGAAAGATAGCTCGCGGTTTTCAGACTTACACCTTGGGAAAGGGTAGTAGCGGAAACGGAATGTCTACCAACCTTGAGGTGGCAAAGCGCGAGAACTCCGTGATATTGCTTGAGGACAACTATAAGCAGAGCTATCAGGGATTCGACCCTGATTCGCCAGAGAGCAATATTATGTTTGAGTTTGTGCAGGACAGAAATATGGAGCAGAGTGTGAACCTCGCAAAATTACTTCAGCGAAATGTATGTGCTGCTACGGGCAGAATAGATGGTGGAGCTCATCAAGCCAATCTTGCCGTGCTCCGACTCTCGTCGATGCCTGGATGCTTGATAGAACTTGGCTTTATCTCTACTGCCGACGAGGAACGTTTTCTCAACAATCCTGAATCTGTGGCATTATACAGTCGTGGAATCATGAATGCTTTTAATGCATACAGAGGAAGATACGACAAGATAGTGAATGTGCCTTATCGCACTCCGGACCAGGTGTTGGAAGATACTCCTGCTCCAAGAACTAAAAAGCGTGGCAAATCAAAGGGCGATGAAGAAAACATCGTGTTACATAAGCAAGATTCAGCTTCAAAGGTGCAGAATGTAGCTGTTAGGGAGGAGAATAACAATAATAATAAGGTAAAGCCAAAGGTGGTGAAAGCAGAACCAAAGGTAGTAAAGGTAGAGCCTAAGGCTGCTGTTGCTGCCGACAAGCCTGTATTCAAAGTTCAGATTTTGGTATCAAGCAGAAAGCTAAAGAATGGCGACCCACATCTGAAAGGACTTACCGACTACGACTTCTATCAAGAAGCAGGGTATTGTAAATATACTGTTGGCGAGTCGGCAAACTATAACGAGATTTACAGATTAAGAAAACAAATATTGGATAAGTTCCCCGAAGCTTTCATCATAGCATTCAAGAATGGAGCAAAGATGAATGTCAACGAGGCGATACGAGAATTTAAAAACAATAGGTGACATGAAATTTTTTACTAAGGAAGTACGTATAGCTCTTGTGGCTATAGCTGGTATAATAGTATTGTTCTTTGGAATGAACTTTCTCAAGGGTATGTCTGTATTTTCTACCGACCATACCTACTATGTGAGGTTTAAGGATATTAGCGGACTGTCGGCTTCTAATCCTATCTTTGCAGATGGATATAAGATAGGAGTAGTAAAGACCATTAATTACGACTATGCTAATAATGGCGACGTAGTGGTAGGCTTTGATGTAGACAACAGTCTGCGTATTCCTAAGGGTAGCTCGGCAGAAATCGTTACCGACCTTATGGGAAATGTAAAGATGAACCTTCTGCTTGCCAACAACCCTCGTGAGCGTGTGATGCCTGGCGACACCATCCAGGGAGCTATCAACGAAGGTGCTATGGGAAAACTTCAGGCTATGATTCCTGCAGTAGAAAAAATGTTGCCTAAACTCGATTCCATTATGTCGAGCCTCAATGCCATCCTTGCCGATCCTGCCATCCGTCAGTCTATGGCTAATGTGCAGACCATAACATCCAACCTTACTGTTACAACTAAGGAACTCAACACCATGATGGCAGGCTTGAACAAGAATATGCCTACCATGATAAACAAGGCTAACAATGTGCTTGACAATACTGAGACACTCACAGCAAACCTTGCAGCTGTGGATGTTGCAGGAACTATGGCTAAGGTTAATCAGACTCTCGACAATGTGCAGACTGTAACAGATAAGCTGAACAGCAAGGATGGTTCGTTGGGACTCTTGATAAACGATCCTTCGCTTTATCACAATCTCACATCTACTATGGGTAGTGCCGACTCTCTCCTTATCGACCTTAAGGCACATCCAAAGAGATATGTTCACTTCTCGGTATTTGGAAAGAAAGACAAATAAAGATAGCTTATATTCTAAGTAAAAGAGGTTAAGGAGTTAAGGAGTAGGTGAATACTTCTTAACTCCTTAATTAAATTTTGTCTAAATATAAAGCCGTAATGTTTCACAAGTTTTAATTGTTTTGAAACACTCCTTATAATAAAGAGATTACATCGAAAAGCATAATGTTTCACTATGTTTTAAGATTGTGGACTTTGTGTGGCTTAAAACTTTAATTATCAGAAGGTTAAGTGAAATAATAGGCTAAATGACACTTTGTGTGTGCGAAAACGATGCTAAAGTCCACAGTTATAACCATTTACGAGGTGTTTATACTATGAGGTGAACATTTGAGATATTTGTTTATTTGAAAAAATAGTGGTACATTTGCAGACTGAAAAGTGTGAATTAGTCTTTTGACGATATCATAATACAACTAAACTCTATAGATGAAAGCAAGTCCTGATGCTCGTTGGGACAATGCTCTTGCGCTCATCCGCGAGAACGTTAGCCAGCAGCAATACGATACATGGTTTAGACCAATAATCTTCGAATCGTTCGACGATGCGAAGAAGACTTTGTTGGTACAGGTGCCCAGCCCATTTGTGTATGAGTACCTGGAGGAGAACTATGTAGATTTGCTTATAAAGGTGTTGCATCGCACATTCTGCGAAGGTATACGCCTGAATTATCGTGTCGTTACAGATAAGGAACATAAACTATCACAAGATATAGAGTCTGACCCTGCAGATATTGAGCAGAAACCACGCACAAGAGCTAATCAGTCGCCAACTCCGCTTGATGCTGCACAACCTCAGCAGATTGACCCACAACTGAACCCTCACCTCTCTTTTGCCAATTATATAGAAGGTGCCAGCAATAAGTTGCCACGTTCGGTAGGTCAGTCAATAGCCGAGCATCCTAATACCACACAATTCAACCCTATGTTCATCTATGGACCATCGGGTTGTGGTAAGACTCATCTTGTCAACGCCATTGGTTTGCGCACTAAGCAGCTGTATCCTCAGAAACGTGTGCTGTATATCAGCGCAAGATTGTTCCAGGTGCAGTATACCAATGCGGTGTTGCAGAATTCAACCAACGATTTTATTCGCTTTTATCAGACCATCGACATGCTTATCGTTGATGACATTCAGGAATGGATTAGTGCGCCAAAGACACAGGACACTTTCTTCCATATCTTCGACCACCTGTTCCGTAATGGTAAGCGAATAATCTTAGCTTCCGACCGTCCTCCTGTCGACCTAAAGGGTATGCCTGAGCGTTTGCTCACTCGTTTCTCTTGTGGTTTGATAGCTGAGCTTGAAAAGCCTAACACACAGCTATGTGTAGACATCCTCGAAAACAAGATTCGCAAGGATGGCTTGCATATTCCACGCGATGTCATCGAGTTTATCTCGCAGACTGCTAATGGTAGCGTAAGAGATTTGCAGGGCGTTATCAATTCGCTTATGGCATATTCTATTGTATATAATAGCAATATCGATATGCGATTGGCTGAGAGAGTGATTAAGCGAGCTGTGAAGATTGACGACAAGCCACTTACTGTCGACGAGATTATTGAGACTGTATGCAATCACTTTAATGTGTCACCATCTGCTGTTGGTGGTAAGAGCCGTAAGCGCGACTTTGTAGTTGCTCGTCAGGTTTCGATGTATCTTGCCCAGAAATACACCAAGATGCCAGCAAGCCGCATAGGTAAGCTTGTGGGCAATCGCGACCATTCTACCGTTATCCACAGTTGCACACAGGTGGAAAATCGCTTGAAGGTAGATAAAGAGTTCTTGGCAGAAATTCAAAGCCTTGAAAACTCATTCAAGATAAAAGCATAATTGCGTTTTTCGCATACTAAATAGCTATAACAAATTAGCCTCGCCGGATATTGCTATCAGGCGAGGCTTTTTGTTTATAGTGTAGTTAAAACTGTTATTGGATTTTGATGGTCAATCCTGCCATTACCCACATTCCAGGTTGCTTTACGCCTCCGAGGTCGTAGTATCTGTGGCAAGTGATGTTATCAGCCATTACATATATATTATATGAGTTGGCATCCCACATGATTTTACCATCAAGCTTGGTGTATGGATGATAACCATTCATGCGCTGCTGCCATCTTAGGCTCCAGCTGGCATGCAACTGTCGCCAGATGCGATGGTCGAGAGTGCATGTAAACTTATGGCGCAGATACTCCAAAGCATAGAGCGACTTAAAGATTTGACGGTCGGTCTTGTGGTCTTGGTCGATATAAGCATAGCCCAACTTCAATCGCTCAAGAGGAGTTGTAGGCAACAGATTGTTGAGCTTAATGGTAGTCTCTACAGAGAATCCCATGTTGTTGAGCTCACCAATATTTAGTGCATGATATTTTGTAGACTCTTGAGTTTCGTACACCCAATCAATCATGTCAGTACCCTTGCTATAGAAAGCCGACAAATTAGCATCCAACCATTCACTACGATATTGGCTACCAACCTTGAATGTAGAATTCTTCTCAGGCTTTAGATTTAAGTCGCCTTGCTGTACAGAGTTGCTGGTATAAAGGTCGGTGTAAGTAGGCACACGCAACGCCTTATTCCAAGATGCAAACAACTTCCAGTTTTCCGAAGGACGATAGCTGAGGTCGATACCAGGATATAGTTTATAGTCGCTATCGATACCAGTATTCTTGTTGGCAAGCAAACCTGCAGAAAGGGTAAAGCCACCAAGGATAACGTTGTGCTCGATGAAGAAGTTTGAAGTGGTGCGTTTGCCCATTCTTGTATACTTTCTGTCAGAGCCATGAATATCTTTATATTCCGACTCGTCGAGCATATCTCCGTAGGCAGTACTATATATCTTTTCGCGTCGCAAGTCGGCACCAACGGCAGTCTTTCCTAAGATAGACGAGAAATAAATGTTAAGCGAACCGCCATAGACGTCGAGTCTGTGATAGTTTTCGCCATTGCTTGCACCAGTCTTATGGCGTGTCAGCTGGTAGTGGTCGTAGTTGCGATGACCATATACGGTAGGAGCCAAAGTCAACGAAGAGCCTGCAATAGGCTTCAGCTCGCCACTTATCGAAGCTATATATCTACGAGTAGTCTCATATTGATTGTTGAAACGTGCGCTATAGAAAGTGCTGGCACCATAATCTTTAGAAATCAATCCTGCTTGCCAATTCAGTTTCGCACCTTCCTTGCCTAAGCCGCCCTGCCAATACAACTGTCGCTTCTTGAAGTCGCTATTCTCTGTGCCACCATCACTTTGCTGATAGCCACCGCTGAGTGTAGACCCGAAGTTCTTGTTGCAGAACGACAAACTACCATTGGCGCCCCATGTGCCGAAGCTTCCTGCCTCTGTGCTAATGCGCACACCAGTATTCTCAGCTTGCTTTGTAACGATGTTGATAGCACCATTGAAAGCCTGCGAGCCAAACACCCTTGCCGAAGCACCTTCGAGTACCTCTATGCGTTCGATGTCTTGTAACGAAACTGGGAAGTCTGCAGCATTGTGACCAGTCTGAGGGTTGGAAATGTCAACCCCATTAAGAAGAATGGTAATCTGGTCGAACGTACCGCCATTGATAGAAATGTCCGTCTGTACACCAAAGCCACCGCGCTGACGAACATCCACGCCAGTAGCTAATTTCAAAATGTCGTTGATGGTTGTAGCCTGCGCACGATGAATATCGTCGCGAGTGATTACCTCAACGATCTTTGCTGACTGCAGCTGAGTCAGCGGCGCTCGAGAACCTGTGACGATAACTTCGTCGAGCTTTACCTCTTCGCGACTAAGAGAGTCGGAAGCGAAGTCGGTACGTGTGCTGATGCCGTCTGCTTTGGCGTAAGTCAAAGTAGCGATGCTCAGCGTTCCTACCAACACTTCACGTCCGATGCACGAGAAGAGAGCATAGCCTTTCCTGCTAAAATGCTTGAACAGGATAGGTGAGCGCTTGTTAAAAATTTGTTTGTTCATAAATGTGTTTTTGGTTAAAACGGCTGCAAAGGTATTAAAAAATATTGGAACATTGTATATAAAACGCAAAAAAGTCCCGATATCACATCGGGACTTTTTCCTTTGAATGTTTCAGCAGTTTGTGTTTTCTATGTAGTTATGATCTTATGAAAATCAGTTAATGTATCCTTATTTCTTAATTCTGATGCAAAGGTAGGGCATTTATTGATGTAAATCAAATAAATAACAAATTATTATCGATATTTCCACGCAAACGTTTACAGTAAACATTACGTTGTATGTATGGAAAATACGCGTTTTTCTTTGTTATTCCACTTAATCTTATTATTTTTGCATACATATTATATATAATAGATGAAAGAATTCGTAATTTCAGAGGCCAAGGCGGAGACCGCCGTACTCGTTGGACTTATAACCAAGGAGCAAGATGAGGCCAAAACCAAGGAATATCTCGATGAATTAGAGTTTCTTGCCGATACTGCTGGTGCGGTAACTGTGAAGCGATTTACGCAGAGAGTTACTGGACCAAGTCAGGTTACATACGTAGGTAAAGGTAAGCTCGAAGAGATAAAGCAATATATCAAAGACGAGGAAGACAACGAACGCGAGATTGGTATGGTAATTTTCGATGATGAGTTGTCGGCAAAGCAAATACGAAATATCGAAGCCGAGCTTGGCGTAAAGATATTAGACCGCACATCTCTCATCCTCGACATTTTTGCTATGCGTGCGCAGACCGCCAATGCCAAGACACAGGTGGAACTTGCGCAATATCGATATATGCTTCCACGCTTGCAGCGCTTGTGGACCCACTTGGAACGCCAAGGAGGTGGTTCTGGCTCAGGTGGAGGAAAGGGTAGTGTGGGCTTGCGTGGTCCTGGTGAAACCCAGCTTGAGATGGACCGTCGTATCATCCTTCAGCGTATCACTCTGCTCAAGCAGCGACTTGTGGAAATTGAAAAGCAAACAGCCACTCAGCGCAAGAATCGTGGCAGAATGATTCGTGTGGCATTGGTGGGATATACCAACGTTGGCAAGTCTACCATCATGAACCTTCTTGCCAAGAGCGAGGTGTTTGCCGAGAATAAGCTCTTTGCTACTTTGGATACTACCGTGCGCAAGGTTGTTGTCGACAATCTTCCATTCCTTCTTGCCGATACTGTAGGTTTTATTCGCAAGTTGCCTACCGACCTTGTAGAGTCGTTTAAGTCTACACTCGACGAGGTGCGCGAAGCCGACTTGCTATTCCATGTGGTAGATATCTCACATCCCGACTTCGAGGAACAGATAAACGTTGTAGACAACACCCTGAAGGAACTCGGTTGTGCCGACAAGCCTAAGGTGATGGTGTTTAATAAGATAGACAACTACACATGGACAGAAAAAGAGCCCGACGACCTTACTCCTGCCACCAAGGAGAATATCACACTCGATGAGCTCGAGAAAACATGGATGGCTAAGCTCAACGACAACTGCATCTTCATCTCAGCACGCGAGAAGATGAATGTAGAAGAACTCCGCAACACCCTTTACACCAGAGTTCGCGAGCTTCATGTACAGAAGTATCCATACAACGACTTTTTATATCCTATTGACTAATCTTAGAATAAATGAACGACTACAGACACATTACAGACCGTGAGATAGATATCCTTGAAGCCAACAATTGTTGGGCGGAGGATTGGACCTCGGTAATGGTGGCAGAAGATTTTCGCCCCAACTTCATGCACAGAGTGATGCTATATGGCGACATTCGCATTGGTGCTTTCGAGAAAAATGTAGAGGTGAGCAAAGGCTTCGTGAAGCATTCTGGTATCAACGATGCCACATTGCGAAACGTAGTTATTGGCGACAACTGCTTGATAGAGAAAATAGGCAACTATATCAACAACTATACTATTGGCGAAGATTGCCATATTGCCAACGTTTCAACTATCGAGACCACAGATGGCGCTACCTTTGGCGAAGGCAACCTTATTTCAGTTCTCAACGAGGTTGGTGATGGTAATGTAGTTTTGTTCCGCGATCTAAATAGTCAGTTGGCAGCTTTTATGGTGAAGCATTTTGCCGACAAGGAACTAAAGAGCGAGATTCGTCAGCTCATTCGTCAGCAGATTTCTGATACAGCTCCCGAGCGAGGCGTCATTGGAGATAGAGTGAAGATAGTAAATACTAAAGAGATAACAAATACTGTAGTCTTTGATGATTGCGAGATAGATGGTGCCTCACGCCTTAGCGATTGCACCATCCTCACATCGCCTAACGCATCAGTATATATAGGTACAGGCGTGATATGCGAAAACTCCATCATCTCAGATGGTTCGAGCATCATCAATAGTGTGAAGATACAAGATTGCTTTGTGGGCGAAGCTTGCCAGCTCAGCAATGGCTTCACAGCTTCAGCCTCGTTGTTCTTTGCCAACTCTTATATGAGTAATGGTGAGGCATGTGCAGCCTTCTGTGGACCATTCACAGCCAGCCACCATAAGAGTTCGTTGCTCATTGGCGGTATGTTCTCGTTCTATAACGCAGGTTCTGCCACCAACTTCTCCAACCATGCCTACAAGATGGGACCTATGCATTGGGGAGTTTTGGAGCGTGGTTCAAAGACAGCCAGCGGAGCCTATCTGCTGATGCCTGCCACCATCGGAACCTTCTCAGTCTGCTTCGGCAAACTGATGCACCATCCTAACACTCGCAACTTGCCATTCTCATATCTCATAGCAGGTGGCGACACCATGTTCTTGGTGCCTGGTCGCAATATCACTACCGTGGGTCTATATCGCGATATTCGCAAATGGCCTAAGCGCGATGTGCGCCCAATAGGTTCGCAGAAGAGCATCGTCAACTTCGATTGGCTATCGCCATTCTCGGTAGGCGAAATCCTTAATGGTAAGAAGATTCTCGAGAATCTTCGCTCTGCTTCGGGCGATAATGTCTCTACATATAATTATCACGAATATGTCATCAACGCCTCGTCGTTGCGCAAGGGTATCAAATACTATGACATAGCTTTGAGAATTTATATGGGTGCCGTGCTAAAACGTGTGCTAAAGAAAGATCCTCTGCTCACTCCTCCAACTTCGGATGTAGGCGTAGGCGATTGGCACGACCTCTCGGGACTTCTGCTCCCAGCATCTGAGGAAGAGCGTATGATTAACGATATCAAGGATGGCACCCTTGGCTATATCCAAGCCATTAACGACCGCCTTGTGGAAATAAACAATAATTATCGCGAATATCAATGGGCGTGGACCTATCGCATGATTCTCGATTATTATAATCTCACAGAGCTTACCCTCGCTGATGCCGAGCGCATACATGTCGACTATATCACAGCTCGTCGTGCGTGGATAGCCGAAATCAGAAAGGATGCAGAGAAGGAGTTTGCTATGGGCGATGTAGAAGAAGAAGTGTTCCGCAACTTCATCGACAACCTCGACCATGAAATCGACTACGAAGAGTAAACGATAGATTTTAACTAATATATCATATATATACAACTATGGCTAAAACACCAGAATTTAAGTATGCCCCAATGTTTCAGATGGGCAAGGACGATACAGAATATCGTCTGCTTTCTAAAGAAGGAGTCAGCACAGCCGACTTCGAAGGTCATGAAATCCTGAAAGTCAGCAAAGAGGCTTTGACCTTGCTTGCTCAGCAGGCTTTCCACGATTGCGAGTTTATGCTCCGTCGTGCTCACAACGAGCAGGTAGCAGCTATCCTCACCGACCCTGAGGTAAGCGAAAACGACAAGTATGTAGCTCTCCAGTTCCTCCGCAATGCCGAGACTGCTGCTAAGGGAGTATTGCCATTCTGCCAGGATACTGGTACCGCTATCATCCATGGCGAGAAGGGTCAGCAGGTGTGGACAGGCTTTGAAGACGAAGAGGCTCTCTCGCTTGGTGTATACAATACCTATACACAAGACAACCTCCGCTACTCGCAGAATGCTCCTCTCAACATGTACGACGAGGTGAACACTCGTTGCAACCTTCCTGCACAGATTGACATCGAGGCTGTAGAGGGTGCTGAATATCGTTTCATCATGGTTGCCAAGGGTGGTGGCTCTGCCAACAAGACCTACTTCTATCCTATGACAAAGGCTACCATCCAAAACGAGGGCACTTTGTTGCCATTCCTCGTAGAAAAGATGAAGAGCCTTGGTACAGCTGCTTGCCCTCCTTATCATATTGCTTTCGTTATTGGTGGTACTTCTGCCGAGAAGAACCTCCTCACAGTAAAGCTCGCCAGCATCAAGTACTACGACAATCTGCCTACAACAGGCGACGAGACTGGTCGTGCTTTCCGTGATATCGACCTTGAGAACAAACTCTTGGAAGAGGCACATAAGATTGGTCTTGGCGCACAGTTTGGCGGTAAGGCGTTTGCTCACGATATCCGTGTAGTTCGTCTTCCACGTCATGGTGCTTCTTGTCCTATCGGTATGGGTGTTTCTTGCTCTGCCGACCGCAATATCAAGGGTAAGATTAACAAGGACGGTATCTGGCTCGAGAAGATGGATTCTAATCCTACAGAACTTATCCCAGAAGAGTATCGTCGTCCAGGCGAAGGCACTACAGGTGTTGAAATCGACCTCGACAAGGGTATCGAGGCTGTTTGCGCAGAACTCTCTAAATATCCTGTTAGCACACGCGTAAACCTCAAGGGTACTATCATCGTGGCTCGCGACATCGCTCACGCTAAGCTTAAGGCTCGCCTTGATGCAGGTGAGGAAATGCCTGACTACTTCAAGAATCATCCTATCCTCTATGCAGGACCTGCTAAGACTCCAGAGGGATATCCTTGTGGCTCTATGGGACCAACCACAGCCAACCGTATGGACCCTTACGTAGATGAATTCCAGGATCATGGAGCATCGCTCGTTATGATTGCTAAGGGCAACCGTAGCGACGTAGTTACCGAGGCTTGCAAGAAGCATGGTGGTTTCTATCTCGGAACTATTGGTGGTGTAGCTGCCGTTCTCTCACAGAGCTCTATCAAGAGCATCGAGTGTGTAGAATATCCTGAGCTTGGCATGGAGGCTATCTGGAAGATTACAGTTGAAGACTTCCCTGCTTTCATCCTCGTTGATGACAAGGGCAACGACTTCTTCAAGCAGCTCAAGCCTTGGATGCCTTGCAAGAAGTAAGATAAAGCCTCACCCCCAACCCCTCTCTGAGAGAGAGACAAAGCCTCACCCCCAACCCCTCCCCAAAGGGAGGGGAGTAATTAGACTCTTATGACTTAATATTTGCTGACTATTTTTATCAGTAATAATAAAAAAAAGTAGGAAAGAGTATATATACATTAGCGATTTATGTCTTCTATATAAGGCATAAATCGCTTTTTTGTGCTATATTTGCCATCGAATATATAATATTTACGATTATGAAACATCTAAAGACATTATTGCTACCAGCTATAGCTGCTGTTGCTCCCTTTATGATATCATCGTGCGACCCAAAACCTGCAAAGGGCACGTTGCTTGATAATATTCCAAATATCCTAACCAATGTTGTTGGCGATTCCATATTGCAAACTTGGGTAAAGGACAGCATATCTGTGACTTCTGACTTTGGACATGTGGGCATAGCTATGCAGCATCCCGTAGATACTTTTTCCGTAACTTCGCAGGCTATAACAGAATATATGAGCGAGATGCTTGGCGGAAAATACGATGGCTCTTATACTTCGCCAAAGGCTGTTATGAAATACTATCATGCCGACCTTATGTCGCAGCTCAAAACTGATTATGAGGAAGTAAAACTGGCAAGAGGCGACGACGAAGTGAAGATGGAGTGGAATGTCACCTTTTCTAAGGTTGCCGACAACTCCAAGTTCTTCACCTACAAATATACCATGTACAATTATCTTGGTGGCGCTCATGGCATGAGTGCCCTCTTGGGTGTAACCTTCCGCAAGAGCGATATGCGCCGCATGGGGTGGGAGATAGTTCGCAATTATGCTAACGACCCTTTTCAAAAGCTTATGCGCAAGGGCTTGCGTGAGTATTTCAAGGTGAAGTCTGACGATGAACTAAAGAATATGTTCCTCAATCCCGACCATATCTATTCTTTGCCTTTGCCAGAATGTCCACCTTTGTTTACCGACCATGGCATCATGTTTGTGTATAATCCTTACGAGATAGGTCCTTATGCTGCAGGCATGCCTACCTTCACCATTCCTTACGCAGATATCCAACCATATCTCACCACGACAGCTCAAAAGCTCATAGAAAAGCAATAAATCTCCCTGCTTTTTTCTATAATAAAGTCTATAGAATACATATTTTTAGCGATTTATGTCTTCCAGACAAGGCATAAATCGCTATTTTTATGTCTTGTATAGAGTGGAATTGCGATTTTTGCATTATCTTTGCAGAAGATAAGCTGCACTCGGCCATTTGTAAGCAAGCTTACATTGCGCTCGTTTGCATTATCTTTGCAGAAGATAATTCACATTAAAGCATAATAGTTATGGACAAGAATGTTATAAAACAGATTATTCTTAATCAGCAAGACTTTATTGGTAGAATAAAGTTGCAGAGTCGTAATGTTTGTTTTGAAGAAAATGCTAATTATGTTTTAGTTGGCATTCGTAGAGCTGGCAAATCTTATATGCTGTATCAACATATACAGCATCTTGTTGCCAATGGTCATTCTATAGAAGAGATGCTGTTTATTAACTTTGAAGATGAGCGCATATCTGATATACGTAAAGAAGACCTGTATCTTGTCCTTGAAGCTTATCGCGAATTGTTTGCTTTCCAGCCTATTATATTCCTTGACGAGATTCAGAACGTGGAAGGATGGGAGCATTTTGCTCGTCGTTTGGCTGACGAGAAATATAGAGTGTTCATCACTGGCAGCAACGCCCACATGCTGAGTCGTGAAATTAGCTCTACTCTTGGCGGTAGATATCTAACCAAAGAGATACGTCCTTTCTCATTTAGCGAGTATTTGGAATATCATAATATTCATTTGCTACAACATTGGGAGCTATCGCCAATACGTGCTGATGTTGTTAGACTATTCTCAGACTATTTTTATTATGGTGGTTTGTCTGAAGTCTTTGATATTCAAGACAAAAAGTCGTGGCTTCAGTCGCTATATCAAAAGATTCTGTATTCCGACATCGTTATGCGCAAGGGAGTGAGAAACGAGCGTAGTTTGCGTTTGTTGATAAGAAAACTGGCAGATAGTGTTATGCAGCCTACAGCCATTAAGCGATTGCAAGACATATTGCAAGGTGATGGTACAAAGATAACTCGCGACACTATAGGCTCGTATCTCGACTATCTTCATGAATCATATCTCACCTTTGGCATTAGCAGCTTTACAGATAGCATATCGCAACGAGAGAGTATCAAAAAGCGATATTTCTACGATAATGGTATATTAAATCTTTTCCTATTCTTGCCAGAAACAAAGTTGCTGGAAAATCTTGTAGCCATAAAGCTATATAATAAATATGGCGACGACTTGTATTACTATAATAAGAATGTGGAGGTAGATTTCTGTGTTCCTAATGATGGTTTGTTGATACAAGCATCTTATAGAATGATAGATGAGGCTACGCGAAATAGAGAAATTGGAGCTTTGCAGAAACTATCTAAATTCATAAAACCTCAGAGATGTATTATTGTTACCTACGATCAAGAGGAAATTGTACAATCAAATGATTTGGATGTACAAATAGAAGTGATTCCTGCATATAAGTTTATGTTAATGGCGTTGTAGGAAAGTCTGAAAATGAGCGGAATAACAAAAACTTCGTATTTTGTTTTGTTATTCCGCTCACTTGCAGTAACTTTTGATAAGTTATGCTGCATTCGGGAATACCCAAAGGCAAAACTTCGTATTTGCTTTGGTTATTCCACTCATTTGCAGTAACTTTGCAGACGGTTTCCAAAATGGAAGCTAAAGGGGTGCTGTATCAGTTGATACGGCTGAGATTATACCCACAGAACCTGATACGGGTAATGCCGACGCAGGGATAGGTAAAACCTCTTTTTTATAGTTTTAATTTTTAAGGTATACATGAAAAGAAATGTATTCTTTTTCGCAGCACTTACTTGTGCAGCAAATCTTTATGCAGTAGAGCCTGTAGATACAGCTAAGGCTGTGATGCTGCAGGATGTTCAGGTAACATCAACTCGTGCTGGCAAGCACACACCAATGGCTTTCTCTAATTTCAATCAAAGCCAAATCAAGAGTGTTAACTTCGGACAGGATATTCCTTATCTCCTTTCCCTGACTCCTTCAATCACCACAACTTCTGATGCTGGTAATGGCATCGGCTATACCACTTTGCGTGTGCGTGGTACCGACCCTTCGCGCATCAATATCACATCAAATGGTGTGCCACAGAGTGATGCTGAAAGCTCACAGCTCTTCTGGGTAAACATGGCAGACTTTGCCTCAAACCTTCAGAGCATGCAGATTCAGCGTGGTGTAGGTACTTCTACCAATGGTACAGGTGCTTTTGGCGCTACCATCAATATGCTTACCGAGAATATCGGCACAAAGCCTTACGTAGGTCTTGACCTCAGCGCAGGCTCTTACTATTCTCACAAGCAGACCGTACGCTTCAGCTCCGGTTTGCTCAACGAGCATTGGGGCATTTAGGGTCGCTTGTCTAACATCGGTTCTAAGGGCTATCTCGACCGTGCTTTCACTAAGCTCAACTCTTATTTCTTGCAGGCTGGATATTTCGGCGATAATACCGTAGTAAAGTTCATCACCTGGAACAACCAAGAGCAGACCTACCATGCTTGGAACTATACTTCAAAGTATGAACAGTCTATGTATGGTCGCTCATACAACTCTTGTGGATATATGGGCAAAGATGATAATGGCAACATGATGTTCTACGACAATCAGACCGACAACTATCATCAGCAAAACTATCAGCTCGTATGGAACCAGCGCTTGAATAGCGCCCTCAACTTCAACGTCACAGGCCATTACACTCGTGGCGATGGCTACTACGAGCAGTATAAGCGCAACAAGTCGCTCATCAACTGGGGACTCTCTACAAACCCTGACGAGAAAGGCAACGTGATTGAGCAGAAGAAGATGGGCAACGACTTCTATGGCGCTATCGCTTCGTTGAACTATTCTGCCGATAAGCTCTCTGCTACATTTGGTGGTGGATGGAACAAATATGATGGCGACCACTTCGGAAAGGTTGTGGGCAAGCCTAACTATGAGTACTATCGCAACAACGCCAAGAAGACCGACTATAATGTATATGGTAAGGCTTCGTACGAATTCTTGGAGGGTATGAGCGCATTCGTTGACTTGCAGTATCGCCATGTCAACTATACCATGCAGGATCCTACCGATAGCTACGGCTCAAATGCCGATGGCAAGTATATCATCGACGACGACTTCAATTTCTTCAACCCTAAGTTCGGTATCAACTACGACTTCTTGCCAGGTCAGCGCCTCTACATCTCTTACGCTATAGCTCATCGCGAGCCTACACGTAACGACTACGAAGACAACCTCGGCACTAAGATGAAGTCTGAGCGTTTGAACGACTTGGAGGTTGGCTACAAATATCAGAGCAAGACCTTCAGCGCAGGTGCCAACTTCTATTATATGGACTACAAAGACCAGTTTGTGCTCACAGGCGAGCTCAACAACATCGGCGAAGCCATTGCCAAGAATGTTGGTAGCAGCTATCGTATGGGCGTAGAGCTCGAGGCTGCATGGATGCCTGTAGACTGGTTCCGTTGGGATGCTAATGCCACATGGTCGAAGAATCGTGCTAAGGATTGGACCATCACCGACAACGACGGCGACCTCTGCAATCTTGGCGACACACCATTGAGCTTCTCGCCAGATTTCATCTTCAACAATATCTTCACATTCTCTTACCAGGGATTCAAGGCTATGGTGCAGAGCCAGTACATCAGCGACCAGTATCTCACCAACACAGGCTTCAAGACCATGGAGTGCAAGGATGCTAATGGCAACACCACATACGAAACTCTCTTGCTCAAGAAGCATTTCAACACCAATATCGACCTTAGCTACAATTTCTCTTTGCCTTCAGTAGGCATCAAGAGCATGAACGTAGGCGTAAGCTTCTACAACATCTTCAGCGCTAAGTATGATAATAATGGTTGGGCTGCTCCACAGTTCGTGAAGTCGGGCAATAGCGTCAAGGCTGTCAACGAGTGGGGCGTACGTGATGCTGATGCAGCAGGCTTTGCCGTTTCAGCACCATTCAACTTCATGGCTCACATGTCAATCGATTTCTAATCATATAATGATGGAATATCTCGCAGCCCATTGGCTCGACATCTTTACAACGATACTCGGCTTGATTTATATCTTGCTCGAGTATCGTGCTTCTATAGCACTATGGTTGGTTGGCATCATTATGCCTGCCATGGATGTATGGCTCTATTGGAGCCACGGACTATATGGCGATGCTGGTATGGCAGTCTACTATACCGTTGCCGCCATCTATGGTTGGGTGGTATGGAAATTCGGCAAAAAGCATGGTCAGCAGCAGGCTGGCGACATGCCTATCACCTTCATGCCTCGTAGGTTGTACTTGCCTACCTTAATATTCTTCTTCCTGGCATGGGGAGCCACATATTATGTTCTCATCACCTTTACCGACTCCACAGTTCCGCTCCTCGATGCCTTCACCAACGCTCTTAGCTTCGTAGGTCTTTGGGCTTTGGCTCGCAAATATATCGAGCAATGGTTCTTCTGGATTATTGTCGACATCATCTGCTGTTATCTCTATGTTGTCAAAGGCATACCTTTCAAGGCTGCCCTCTACGGTCTTTATGTCATTATTGCCGTAGCAGGATATTGGAAGTGGAAGAAGATGATGGTAAAATAATAATTCTCGATTTTTTTCGTTTATTCATAGAGGTGGTATCTTTTTGCCACCTTCTAACGAATAAACGAAATGAATAATACATTATTTATATATAAAGCTCTACGCCAGTTTGCCCACCATCTGCCAATGCTCGTTATTGCCTTGGCTTTATTCTCATCGTGTGGTGCCGACCGCAACTTCAAGAAGGGAGAAAAATATCTTGCTCTTGGCGAATATTTCGATGCTGCCACAGAGTTTAAGCAAGCCTACACCAAAACTCCTGCCAAGGAGCGCGAACGCAGAGGACAAATAGCTCTGAAAATGGCTGCAAGCTACGACAAGAGTTTGCAAACTGCCAAGGCGGTGGCTGCATATCGTAATGCCGTGCGCTATAAGCAGGCTTCATCTTCCGATTATCTTGCTCTTGGTCGCCTGCTCCTGAAAACAGGCAGCTACAAAGAGGCTGCACAAATCTTCGAGATGGTGCTCGACTCTATGCCCGATAATGCTCTTGCCAAAAATGGTCTTGACGCAGCACGCAAGGCTCCTGGCTTCAAGGATGCCGGCAGCCGCTATACCGTAAAGCGCATGGATATCTTCAACTCTCGCCGTGCCGACTATTCGCCTATGCTCCTTGGCGACGAGAGCGAACTGCTATATTTCACCTCCACTCGCAACGATGCTCAGGGCGACGAACTTAGCGGCATTACAGGCGCTAAACCTGGCGACATATTCTTTAGCGAAAAAGACGATAAGGGAAAATGGAGCAAGCCCGAAGTTGTGCAGGGTGGGGTAAATACCGACTACGACGAGGGCGCTTGTGCCTTCTCGCCCGATGGCAGAACCATGTATCTCACTCAATGTTCCACCGACCCTTCCTATCCTCGCTATGCCAAGATTATGACCTCTAACCGTAGCGATGCCTCTTGGGGCAAAGCTACCGAACTGAAACTTTCTAACGACACTCTTTCCAGCTTCGCTCATCCTGCCATCTCGCCCGATGGCGAATGGCTCTATTTCACCTCCGATATGCCGGGTGGCAAGGGTGGTTTGGATATTTGGCGCGTGCGCATCACTTCGGCAGGCTTAGGAGGTGTAGAAAATCTTGGCGAACCCGTTAACACTCCTGGCGACGAGGCGTTCCCTACGTTCCGTCCTAATGGCGACTTCTATTTCTCAAGCAACGGACATCCGGGCTTGGGAGGCTACGATATCTTCATTGCTCGTGTGGGCAAAGACCATCGCTATCATCTTGAACACCCGGGCTATCCGCTCAACTCTCAAGCCGACGACTTCGGCATGACCTTCGAGGGACCATACAATCGTGGCTACTTCTGCTCCAATCGCAACGACGGCAGAGGTTGCGACCACATCTATTCTTTCGACAATCCTGAAATTGTGAACACCATAAAGGGCTACGTCTACGAAATAGATGGCTACGAACTGCCTGCTGCCCAAGTATACATCGTTGGCGACGATGGCACCAACGAAAAACTATCCGTGCGCAGCGATGGCTCCTTCACCAAGGTTGTTACCCCAGGCGTAAGCTATCTCATGCTTGCCACCTGCCAAGGCTATCTCAACCATCGTGAAGAGCTAAAAGTGGCTGCTACCGATGAGAGCCACGAGGATGTGCTGCAGTTCCCTCTTGCTTCCATTTCCACCCCTGTGCTCATCGACAATATCTTCTATGAGTTCGACCGTGCCGACCTCACCAAGGCTTCTGAGCTCGAGCTCGACAAACTCGTGGCTTTGCTCAACGAAAATCCGCACGTCACCATCGAGCTTAGCTCGCATTGCGACTATAAAGGTTCGGCAGAATACAACAAGCGCCTGTCGCAACGTCGTGCCGAGAGCGTAGTCAACTATCTTATCGCCCACGGCATAGCTGCCGACCGCCTCACTCCTATTGGCTATGGCAAAGAGCGACCAAAGAAGATTAAGAAAAAGGTGGCTGAGAAATATACTTGGCTAAAGGTCGACGACGAGCTAACGCCCGACTTCATCAAGGCTCTCAAGAATCCTGAGAAAGAGGAAATCTGCAACTCCCTCAACCGTCGTACCGAGTTCACCGTGCTCCGCACTACCTACGGACTATTCGACGAGAATGGCAACCTAAAGGCGCAGCCTAAGCCTGCCAAAAAGCCAGAATCATCCTCCGACGATGTCGACTTCGAATTCTATGAATAAGACAATAATCACCATTAATGCGCATATTAATGGTGATTATTATATTGGTAATTGGTATAATACTATTCGTAGCGGCAGTTTCGACTATTTGCATCATGCTTTTCGACTACTCGCATAAAGCTTTTCGAATAGTCGCATAATAAAGATAACTAAAAAACCACATATTCTACGCTTTTTGCCATGGCTTGGCATCGTAGAATATGTGGTTTTACTTATATTGCACTTCCTTTTGTGAATGTTTCCGCCTTTACTTACTCACCACGTATTTCTTTCCGTTTTGGATATAAATTCCGTTGGTGGGGTCTTGGGTTTTGAAGCCCTGGAGGTTTAGTTCAGCCTCCATAGTCTTTCTCGTTGCCTGTTTTTTAGTATATGGCGTTGCGCATATATTGAATCATAGTTTTGAAGTTGGTATAGTAGGTGCCAGCAGCATTACGGTCGAAAACGCTTGCAGGCTTCTGCTGCGTATTTGCGTTGAGAGCCACGATAGGCAAAGCCAAGGCTCCAGAAAGGAGAATTTGTTTAAGCATATTGAATTGTGTTATTAGGATTTTCTATGTGCAAAGGTATAAAATGAAAATCGTACAATACTGCAAGATGCTACGCAAACTTGCAATATTGTACGATCGTGGAATAATAATTCTTTTACCCTTTTTACCTTTTTGGGATAAGCGACGCAGCCGAGCTGCGACGAACGCAACCCCAAACCATCTTTTTACCCTTTTACCTTTTTACCCTTTTACCCTTTTACCTTTTTACCTTTCCACAGGGAAAACATAGAATTCGCGGTCGACGTCGTAGTCGAGCATCCATTGGTCGACTACGATATGAGGGTCGAGCGCCTGGATGGTGATGGTATGTTTGCCCATAGGAAGATATGTGAAGATGGAGCGGAGTGCCTGACCACGTAGCACATTTTGCTTCCAACGCTCAGAGCGGAATGGCTCTTTGAGGCTGAAGACTACAGGAGCCTGGTCGTCGATTGTGACCTGATAACGAATGTCGCCCTTCTCGTTTGCCTGAGTAGGGATGGTGGCAATGCGAACGACGCAGCTGTCGCTACGGAATGTAGAGAATTCGTAGGTCAGCTTTTCTCCCTTTGGTAGCGATACGGCATTCATGCTATGACCAAGCATGTCGATAGGTTTTGCTTGGGCAGAAGCCGACGACCATTGGCAGGCGTTGCGAGCTATGGTGTTGTCGGTTTTTAGCTTGGCAGGTATGAGCGAAGCATCGGAATGCTCCTTGATATTGTCGGCTGTGAGTTTGCCAGGCAACACAGGTTCGCCAAATACAGGCAAGTTGCGAGGATTGCAGTCCATAGAGCCACGCCATTTGCCGTTAGCCATGGTATTGTTGTAATAATCTGTGAGCGAGAGAATCTCTTGGTAAGCCTTATGGCTGCGCACGGCTGCATCGAGAGCCTCGTCGTCGTGGTTGAAAGAGTCTGAGCGACCAAAATGGCGAGCCTCCTGAGCCTGCAGAGTCTTAGTAGCCATGGCTGCAGCACCATAAACAGGATATTTGATGGCTGCGAAGTAGGCATCCTTGAGCTCAGGGCGGATAAGCTTTTCAGCCTCTGCCACGATGGTTTTTATCTCCTCATAATCGTTGATATAGCGTTCGAGCTCGTTGCCAAACTGGTCGGCAGCAAATTGGGTGTTCTGCATAGGTGATAGTCCGCGAGGATATTTTTTCTTGTCGAGTTCCACCTGGCTCCATCCCATGAATTCTGGTCGGCGAATGCCGCAAAGATGATAGAACTGGCGCATGGCAGGATAGAGCTTGGCAGCAACGATGTCGCCAAACTGCTGAGCAAGCCACGCCTTGAGGTGGTTGCCAATGGTGTTTTCGTTAACGCAATTGATATTCCACGCCATGTCGAGGAATAGGCTGAGGTCGTAGGCAGCAACCTTAGGGTCGTGGACATTAGCTATCCACAGTTGGCGAGCGTTGTGGTCGTAGGCTGTGCGCATTTCGTTGTATATCAAGCCAGGCTGAGTGGTGGTGAGCCACAGATGGTCGTGAGGTCTGCCCCAATAGCTCAGATGATAGTAAACGCCTGCGCCACCGCTACGCTTCTGCTGTTCGTCGTCAGAAAGGCGAGTGAGATAGCCATAGTTGTCGTCGCACCACATAAGCGTAACATCGTCAGGCACCTTTAGTCCATCCTCATAAATCTCCAACACCTCTTTATATGGTACAAACACCTGTGGAATATTCTTCATAGACTTGCCGAAGGTTTTGTGGAGCATCTTTCGTTGTTCGTCTATCACAGCCTGCAAGCCATGCAGTTTCTCCTCCTTGGTCTTGACACCCTGCATAGAGCCGTCGTGGATGCCACGCATGCCGAGAGTGTAGAGAGCATTCATGCCTGCAGTTTCGTGAAGGCGCTCAGCCCAATAGTTTACCACATTATGCTTATTGGTGATGAAATTGAATGGTCCACGCTTTTTCTCATTCCATTCGCCAACATTATTGCGCAACATAGGTTCGCAATGCGATGTGCCCACGAAGATGTCGCAAGAGTCGGCAACCTCTCTGTTGCCCTTTACCTTGAAGAAAGCCGTGGTGCCCTCGTGCATGGCAGGCCAAATGGTGTTGGCTCTGAGACGCAACAAGAGTTCGAAGACATGCTTGTAGAAACGAGGTCCCATCTCTCCCTTCTTGGCATGCTTGCCCTCAATCTTCTGCGCCCATACTCGCGACGACCAGTCCTCGTCGTTGATGAAGATGCCACGATAAGCGACCGAAGGATATTGGCGTGTGAAATAATTGTCGGGTAGCGCAAGATATTGTTTCTTTTCAGGCACCACATCGCCCCAATAAATCCAAGGCGAAACGCCTGCCAAGCGCGAGAGCTCGAGAATGCCGTAGGCTGTGCCACGACCATTGCTACCCACGATGACTATCTTGCCCTGGTTGATGCTTATGGTAAAAGCATCCTGACGAGTTATGATGTCGGTATATGAAATCTTTCGCTTGTCGAGTTCCTTCATCTCTTTGTTGGTGAGCATGTCGAGCTGGAATATCTCTACAGGCGCTTTGCCTACAGAGTGAGCATGATGGCCTGTGACAGCCTTCATGTCGGACGAAAACATGCCAAGTGCAATCTTTACCACAGGCGACGGCTTGTTGCATACGCGATATTCCACATTGCCACGACCACTATACCACACAACATCCTTGGCAGATATTGGCGTGAAGAAAGAGAAAAGAAAAATCGATAATAGCGCGATGAATAGTTTTTTCATTGTTATTGGTTTTGGGTTCTGACGATAATCAGATTTTGGGTTCTTAAGATTATTCTGTTTGCAAAGTTAATGTTTTTAGATGTTATAGCAAACGAGATAATTATGAAAAGTGGTAAAAATCTACGCTTTGATGGCAAATTGATGGCGGTAAGACTATAAAAGTCAGAAAAAAGGAGTATCTTTGCAAAAGAATACAATAATATATATACATTAGAATAATGACACTATATCCAAAACTCATAACTGACGCTTTGGCAACAGTTATGTATCCCGGTACAAAGAAGAATCTCATAGAGAGCGATATGCTTGCCGATCAGCCTCAGATAGACGGCATGAAGGTGAAGGTGATATTGACATTCCCTCGCGATACAGACCCATTCTTGAAGTCGACAGTAAAGGCTGCCGAGGCTGCCATACACTATCATGTGGGCAAAGAAGTGGAAGTGGAAATCGTTACGGAGTTTAAGTCGCAGCCACGCCCTGAGGTAGGAAAACTATTGCCAGAGGTGAAAAATATCATCGCAGTAAGCTCAGGCAAGGGTGGAGTAGGCAAGAGTACCGTTTCTGCCAACCTTGCCGTGGCTTTGGCAAAGTTGGGGTATAAGGTAGGATTGCTCGATACCGATATTTTCGGACCATCGATGCCAAAGATGTTTGGTGTGGAAGAAGAGCGCCCATACGCAGTAGAGAAAGACGGGCGACAGCTCATAGAGCCTATTGAGAAATATGGTGTGAAGCTATTGTCAATCGGCTTCTTTGTGAATCCTGATACCGCAACCTTGTGGCGTGGAGGTATGGCAACAAGCGCATTGAAGCAGCTCATCGCAGATGCCGACTGGGGCGACCTCGACTATTTCATCCTCGACACACCTCCAGGCACATCAGATATCCACCTCACACTTTTGCAGACCCTCTCTATAACAGGCGCTGTAATTGTGAGCACCCCTCAGAAGGTGGCTTTGGCAGACGCTCGCAAGGGTATCGACATGTATATGAACGAGAAGGTGAATGTGCCAATCTTGGGCTTGGTAGAGAATATGGCATGGTTTACACCAGCCGAATTGCCTGAGAACAAATACTACATCTTTGGCAAGGAAGGATGCAAGGAACTGGCTAAGGACATGAATTTGCCATTGTTGGCACAGTTGCCTATGGTGCAGAGCGTTTGCAATAATGGTGACCAGGGGCAGCCATCGGCAGTAGACACAGACACCATCATGGGACAGGCTTTCCTCTCGTTGGCACAAAGTGTGGTTACTATGGTGAACCGCCGCAACAAAGAACTGCCTAAGACAAAGATTGTGGATGTGAAGAAATAAAACTACTACGGAAGCCTCACCCTTAGCCCCTCTCCAAAAGAGAGGGGAGTAAAACCTCTTAAAAAGGTTGAGTTTTTCCAATAAAGACAATAAACTTTCCCCCTCTGTCTTGGGGAGTGGTCGGGGAATAATTATATTAAACAAACTATTAATGCCAATAATCCTTCAATACCTTCTCATATATATCCCCTCTCTTTTGGAGATGGGTCGAGGGTGAGGCAATCTATTATTACCTATGAAAAGATTTGGATTTAAGATGTATCTCAAGCCAGGCTGTGAGAAAGAGTATGCAAAACGTCATGCCGCTATTTGGCCAGAGTTGAAACAGATGATCAAGGATGCTGGTGTAAGCAACTACAGCATTTTCTGGGACAAGGAAACAAACCTGTTGTTTGCCTACCAGGAATGTTCGAAAGATACCAACAGCCAAGATACTGAAAATGTAGACCCTATCACACAGAAGTGGTGGGATATGATGGCAGATATCATGGAGGTAAATCCTGATAATTCTCCTGTCACCATTCCTATCGAAGAGGTATTCCACCTTGACTAAACATTATGCAGAATAATTGGACACCAGACGAGAGCCAGCAACGAGTATTAGCTGCTGGCTCTGGTTTTCATCTTGTGTTGGCTCCTCCAGGATGTGGCAAGACGCAGATGCTTGCAGAGAGAGTAGCCAAGGCAAGACGCGAGGGTATTGACTATAAGGATATGCTATGCCTTACGTTTACCAACCGTGCTGCTCGTGGCATGTACGAGCGTTTGCAGTCGCGATTGGGCAACGACGAGGGCATGGCATCTTTGTTTGTAGGCAACGTGCATCGCTTTTGCTCAAAATTTCTATATGAACAAGGACTCTTGGCGGCAGAATGTGCCGTGATAGATGAAAATGATGCCGTGAGCATCCTTGCCAGATATCTTGGCGAAGACGAGCAGATGGTGGCTACTAATGGTAATCGCAAGCGCGACTATACCACTATTATCAACCTTTCGCATTTCATGCATCAGATGGCTATGAAGCATCCTCGCCATATTCGTATGCATGCCGACTGCCTGAACTCGGAAGACATCACGGCTTTGCGAAATATGCTCTCTATGATGGGCAAGGAGTTTAGTGCCGACCAGATGATGGAGGTCTACAATAATGCTCTCACCTACGAGGATGCTATGACGGTTTCCAATCTCAACCTTGCCGACGCCCATATCATCAGCAATATGCTGAAGAAAATGAAGTTTGCCCATGCCTATGAGGCTTATAAGGAGCAAAACAACCTCGTTGACTTCGAAGACCTATTGCTAAAGGCTTATGATGCGCTGTCGCAATCTGACGAATATCATAAGTATAGCTGGATGCAAGTAGACGAGGTGCAAGACCTCAACTTCCTTCAGCTTTCTATCCTCGACCTTCTTCTTGCCCCCAAGGCTACGGTTGTTTATCTTGGCGATGAGCAACAAGCCATATTCTCGTTTATGGGAGCCAAGATGGAGATAATGAAAGAACTGAAAGAGCGATGCTGCAGCAATATCTATCATCTCGACGTAAACCATCGTTCGCCATCCTATCTCCTCGATGTCTACAACAAGTATGCTATGCAGGTTATGGACATCGATGGTGCTTTGTTGCCTAAGGCTGCCAATATCACAAAGGCTGAGGGCAATGAGCTTACGCTAATGGAATGTGCTACCGTGGATGAGGAGTATAAGGCTGTGGCGCTCAAAGTGAGAGATTTCTATAATGAACATCCCGACGAGACTACGGCTGTGATAGTAAACTCCAATCGCGATGCCGACTCCATAGGCTATGCCTTGGATGACATCGCCATGCCACACTTTAAGGTGTCGGGAACAGATATCTTTACTACCGATGGCGTAAAACTGCTCTTTGCCCACTATTCGGTAATAGCCAACGAATTCAACTTCATAGCTTGGGCACGACTGCTCAAGGGAATGGGCATTATGCAGACTAATGCTTCGGCAAGAGCCTTGGTGCGACAACTTCGCGTAAGAGGCATGGTGCCTACCGACCTTCTTGAGGCTGATGGAATAACCTATGTGCAGCAGTTTGCCAAGGCTTTGGCTGAGAAAGAAATCGTGGTTTTCGATACCGAGACCACAGGACTGGATGTTTATAATGACGACATATTGCAGATTGCTGCATGCAAAATGCGAGAGGGAAGGGTGGTGGAAGGTTCTGAGCTTTCGCTATATATCGCTACAGATAAGCCTATACCAGAGATGCTTGGCGATATAGTAAACCCAATTGTCGAAGAGCGAAAGCAGCATGAACTGCTATCGCCTGCCGAGGCTTTGCAACGATTCCTCGACTATGTGGGTGACGACATATTGCTCGGCCATAATGCCACTTACGACTATGATATCATGGACTTCAATCTTAAGCGCTATCTGCCATCCGTAGACTGGCGCAAGGAGCATCCCGCATGTTTCGACTCTCTGAAGTTGGCGCGATTGCTATTCCCTGGTTTCGTGAAGTATAGGCTGAAGAACCTTATCGAATATCTGCATCTTGAAGGTGAAAACTCACATCTTGCCGATGCCGACGTCTTTGCCACTTGCAGTCTTGTGGCTCGTTGCTACGACAAAGCGCAAGAAATGATACCTGAGCAAGTGCGCTATCTGCAACAGGGCGATGTGCCTCATAAGGCTGAGTTGCTACGCCAACGCTATGCAGAACTATGGCATTCCACTTTGGCGATGGCTCATCAGCGAAGCAATGATGACGAGACTCCGACATTAGTTGCAGACATGCAGCGAGTGTGGGAATATCTGAAGCAAGAGCGCAGAGTTGTTGACAGCAAGAAGTTGCAATATGTGCTCAACTATATTCAGCTTGACTTGTTGCCAGCCAACGAGAATCTCACTCTAAAGCAGGCGCTCGACCGCTATGTGGTAGAAATGAATACCCTTCGCGAGGCCGATATCTGTGACGGAACATCCATGAAAGAGCGCGTCTTCGTTAGCACCATCCACAAGGCTAAAGGTTTGGAGTTTGACAACGTGATAGTATTCGATGTCATCGATGGCCGTTATCCTAACTACTACAACCATGGCATAAAACATTACGACGACGAAGATGCTCGCAAACTATATGTTGCCATGACCAGAGCTCGCAAGCGCCTTTGCATCTCGGTATCTACGATGAAAAAACGATTTGATGGCACCTTCGTGAATATTCCTCATAGCAAATTCCTCCTGCCAATAGAATTGAGCTTGAAGAAGGAGTGAGAATCCTTAGGAAACCTATTTTGTACTATCGTTCTTTATAACACAAAAAATGTGAATTTATTTTGTGTTATCTTCGATTTGCTTTATCTTTGTAATTGTTAAAACTTAGAAATTATGGTATCAGCCAAGATAGAATATATTATAATGCTTATAAAACTATTTGCACGTCATTTCGGTTTAAGCTTTCAGCAAGCATACCGCTACGTGAGTATTCATCAGGGCATTGAATATGCAGAACAACATTATAATGTGCTGCACACCTTGTCGTTTGAAGACCAGGTGGAAGGACTTGCTACTTATTGCCATAAGAAAGGAGGAGCGCTAATATGATACTGTATCATGGATCAAACCAAAAGGTTGATAATATAGATCTTGGCAAATCTCGACCTTCTAAAGATTTTGGATTAGCCTTTTATCTTTCAGAGGATATTGAGCAAGCTAAAGAGATGGCGCAGTTTAAAGTTGATACTTTTGGCGGAGAACTCTTTATTAATAAATTTGATTTTGATATTGATAAAGCTACTCGTAACGATTTAAAGTGTCTTATCTTTAATGCGTATACCGAAGAATGGGCACGCTTTGTTTTATCTAATAGGGCAACATCTGCTCGCGTCCATGATTATGATATTGTGTATGGTCCTATAGCTAATGATAGAATAGGACGTCAGATTTTCAATTTCCAATCAGGATATATTGATTTTGAAACATTCTTAAAGCGTATACAATATTCTAAAGGTATAACTTATCAATGGGCATTCTGTACAGAAAAAGCCATTAAAAACCTGCAAAGCTTATGAAAGTAACAGAACTCGATTTTCAGTTTATGCTTGAATGTCAGGAGCGGGATATTGCAACAATTCTTGTAGAGGAATGTGGCATGTCTATACATCAAGCTTTGGATGTGCTCTATGGTTCTGAGACATATAAATTGCTTCAGAATCCAAAGACGGGTCTTTATTTCCAATCACCAAGATATGTATATTCATATTTGCAAGAGGAAATAGCAAATGGAAAGATAGCATAGTTCCATTTTGGTATTTTTCTATAGAAAACAAAAAGTCCCTGTTTCTCACGAAAAACAGGGACTTTCTTATTTAGTGTTAGGCTATATTATAAGCCTTTGTTCGATACTTAGTTCTTGAATGTAAGACCATTGCTGGTGGCATCAATTACTATAGGCTTGTCGATAACGACAGAACCTGAAAGCAACTGCTTAGAGAGGTCATTGAGCACATAGCGCTGGATGGCTCTCTTCACAGGACGTGCACCAAACTCAGGGTCGTAGCCAACGTTGGCAAGATAGTCGAGGGCTGCTGATGTCCAGCTGAGCTTGAAGCCTTGCTCTTCCACCATCTTCTTCACGCTGTTCATCTGGAGTTCTACCACATCTCTGATTTCCTGCTTGTTCAAAGGCAAGAACATGATAGTCTCGTCGATACGGTTCAAGAACTCTGGGCGTATGGTCTGCTTAAGCATGTCGAAGAGCTTGTGGCGCATATCCTCCAACTTGCTTGCGCTAAGAGTGCCGCCCGCCTTCTCGGTTTCTTCGCGTATGAGCTGTGAACCAAGGTTTGAAGTCATGATGATGATAGTATTCTTGAAGTTTACGGTACGACCCTTGTTGTCGGTAAGTCTACCATCGTCGAGAACCTGCAACAAGATGTTGAAAACATCAGGATGAGCCTTCTCGATTTCATCAAACAATACTACGCTATATGGTTTTCTGCGAACAGCCTCAGTAAGCTGACCACCCTCATCATATCCTACATATCCAGGAGGCGCTCCGATAAGACGTGACACGCTGAACTTTTCTTGATATTCACTCATATCAATACGAGTCATCATGCTCTCATCGTTAAACAGATGTTCTGCCAAAGCCTTGGCAAGTTCTGTTTTACCGACACCCGTGGTACCAAGGAATATGAATGATGCTATTGGGCGCTTAGGGTCTTGGAGACCAGCTCTTGAACGTCTTACCGCATCAGAAACAGCACTAATGGCTTCCTCCTGACCAATTACACGCTTGTGGAGCTCCTCTTCGAGGTGAAGAAGTTTCTCACGCTCGCTCTGCATCATACGAGTTACTGGTATTCCAGTCCAGCGACTTACCACCTCTGCTATATCGTCGGCAGTAACCTCTTCGCGAACCATAGCCTCTGCACCCTGTGCCGACTTCAGTTGCTGCTGTATGCTGTCGATATCGTTTTGCAGTTCCTTCAGCTTACCATATCTTATTTCAGCCACACGCTCGTAGTTGCCCTCACGCTCAGCACGCTCAGCCTCAAACTTCAATGTTTCCATGGTCTGCTTGTCTTGCTGAATCTTGTTCACCAAGGCACGTTCGCCTTCCCACTTAGCACGAAAGTCTTTCTCTTGATCTTTAAGCTCAGCAATCTCCTTGTCGAGCATAGCAATCTTGGCTTCATCGTTCTCGCGCTTAATAGCCTCGCGCTCTATCTCGAGTTGCTTCAAGTGACGAGTAATCTCATCAAGCTCCTCAGGCACAGAGTCGCGCTCCATACGCAATTTTGCTGCAGCCTCGTCCATAAGGTCGATAGCCTTATCAGGCAAGAAACGGTCGCTGATGTATCTCTCTGAGAGCTGAACGGCAGCTATGCAGGCATCATCCTGAATACGAACCTTGTGGTGGTTCTCATAGCGCTCTTTCAGTCCACGAAGGATGCTGATAGCGTCGGCCTCGTCAGGTTCCTCAATCATCACGGTCTGGAATCTACGCTCAAGAGCTTTATCCTTCTCGAAATACTTCTGATATTCGTTGAGCGTTGTGGCACCAATAGCCCTCAACTCTCCACGAGCCAAAGCAGGCTTCAAGATGTTGGCAGCATCCATGGCACCTTCGCCACCTCCTGCACCAACGAGAGTGTGAATCTCATCGATGAAGAGTATGATGTTGCCTTCAGCACTTGTCACCTCTTTGATAACGGCCTTTAATCGTTCCTCAAACTCGCCCTTATATTTTGCACCAGCTACCAATGCACCCATATCGAGCGAATATAGCTGCTTGTCTTTAAGGTTCTCTGGCACATCGCCTCTAACGATTCGCTCAGCCAAACCTTCCACGATGGCAGTCTTACCAGTACCTGGCTCACCTATTAATATAGGGTTGTTCTTAGTACGACGGCTCAATATTTGAAGCACACGACGAATTTCTTCGTCACGACCTATTACAGGGTCGAGCTTACCCTTGCGAGCATCGTCAACGAGGTTCTTGGCATATTTCGACAATGCCTGATAGTTCTCGTCGCCTGATTGCGACTTCACGTTCTGCCCTTGACGCAATTCTGTGATAGCCTTCGTCATCTCCTTCTCTGCACATCCTGCATCGTGGAGAATGCGACTTGCCGTAGAACTAACGTCGAGCAAAGCCAATAAAATAGGCTCTATAGACACGAACTCATCGCCCATCTTTGTGGCATATTCCTGAGCGCGAGTCAACACCTTGTTGGCGTCATTACTCAAGTATACGTTGCCACCTTGTACGCGTGGTAAGTGCTGTATCTCAGATGCCACGAGAGTGTCTATCTGCTGAGCGTTGACTCCGAGCTTCTGGAATACGAAGTTCGTAACGTCCTTACCCTTTTCGATGACACCTTTCAGCAAGTGTACAGGCTCAATGCTTTGCTGACCGTTTTGCTGGGCGATGTTCACGGCAGCTTGCACAGCCTCTTGCGCCTTGATTGTGAATTTGTCTAATGTCATATTATGTCTCCTTTCTAAAATTTATTCGTTTCTGCCTACTCCTATTCAAACCTCGTGCCCATAATGAAAATCCCGACATTTTGACCGAATTACATGTCAAAATGTCGGGAAATCATCATTTCTGCCTTCTTTACGCTTCCTGCTTTCAATATCAGCTGTCGCACTTCCTCATAATCCTTATATTCAGAATTGCGCTCCATAAATATTCTGCAAGCACGGTCTATGAGCTTATGGTTTATAAGTTTGGCGTTCACCATCTTGTTGCCTTCCACTCTGCCTTGCCTAATTTGTAGCGTGGTGCTTATCATGTCGAGGATCAGCTTTTGCGATGTGCCAGCCTTCATGCGAGTGCTGCCAGTAACAAACTCCGGTCCTGTTATCACCTCTACCGCATAGTCTGCCCATTCTGCAATAGGAGAGTGTGGATTGTTCACTATGCAGCCCGTAGGTATTCCTTCTTTCTTGCAATGTTTCAATATCGACAACACAAATGGTGTAGTGCCGCTTGCCGAGAATCCCACCACGATATCATCCTTAGTGATGTGCTTATCGCAAAGTTGTTGCCATCCATTCTCCAAGTCGTCTTCTCTCGACTCCTTAGTCTGCGTCAAGCATCCTATACCGCCAGGGAATATCGCCTGTATCTGCGAACCGTCTATGCCATAGGTGTTTTGAACCTCTATGGTGTCGAGAGTAGCCAATCGTCCGCCTGTTCCGCAACCAGCATAAAACAGTCGTCCGCCATTCTTCACTTGTCGTTCTATGGCTTCTATCAATATATTTATCTTTGGCAAAGCCTCCTCTACCGCCAACGCCACCTTCTTATTCTCGTTGTTGATGTTGGCAGTGAGTTCTGCCACACCCATCTTCTCCAGATGGTCGTATAGCGAGCTTTGCTCAGTTATTCTCTTTTCCTCGTTGTTTGCCATGGTGCGTGTTTCTGTTGTTTTGCTAAAGATTATAGCATAGCCTTGACTTCTTCAATGCTCTTGTTGATGGATTGTGCTATAATATCTATACTTACACCATTCTTAAGCATTGCTTGTACCATCGCTTTTATTTGCGCATTTTGCTCGGTAATTCTATCTTGTTGCTCGGTAATTCTATCTTGTTGCTCGGTAATTCTATCTTGTTGCTCGGTAATTCTATCTTGCTGCTCGGTAATTCTATCTTGCTGCTCCGTAATCTTACCTTGCTGCTCCGTAATCTTACCTTGCTGCTCCGTAATCTTATCCAGTTGCTCAGAAATTATTTTCTTTTGCTTCATCACTTGTGTGTCACGAGCTTCAATAACAGCAAAGAACTCATCTTCATCATTCATTTCTTGTCTTACTTCAGCGCTCATTGTAGCCAAACTCAAACGATGAATAATTTGCATCATTTCAGGGTCGTCCTTATATAGATTTTCTTCCAAATTGATAATCTGTTGGCTCTCTTCTGTTCTTTGAGATTGGTCGAATACGCTAAGCACTTTGTCGAGTCTATTGTTTATCTTGCCATGGAGCAATGGTATCTGTACAATAATGCTGTCGTGTATTAAACTGCTGATAAATGGATCATTTTCTCCATTCTCCACCTCTTTGCCATCATAGTCTAAAGCCTTATGACCAACGTAAACCACAGGCTTATCTATATCGCCAACGCGATGTCCCAACAGATATACAGCAACCATTGGCAATGCATATCCCTGATTTTCTCCTTGTTTTTGGATATTTTCCTCAGCGTTGTATTGTGCTGCGAGGTAACGACGAAAACGCAAAGTCTCGGTATCCAACCATGTCTTTTGCAATTCTATTAATATCAATTGTGTAGAACCGTCATTCTCCCTTACTCGTGCTGCGAAATCTATTCTAAACATGGATAGTTTATCGCGAGTGATATTAGGATGTTCGTGCTTGCGCATTTCTACGCTAAGCACTTCCTTCTTTAGTAAAGCAGAAAGCACGGTCTTTGCTATGCGTTCGTCGTCCATCAAAAACTTGAACACAGAGTCATAAATAGGATTTGCAACACTAATTTTCATATTTCGTTCCTCCTTAATTATATTATAATTTGATACTAAGATTATGCTAAGATGCAGTCTATTTTATGCAAAGATAGTGATTATTTCCACAATTTACTATCATAGGATGATTTTTTTTATAGAACTATCATTCCTTATATTTTCTACAGCAGCAACTCCAAGTCAACGACATCGAGCCAAGTATCAAACTTGAAGCCAACCTCCTTGAACTCCGAAACTTGCTTGAAGCCTAAGTTCTCGTGCATTTTTATGCTTGCTTCGTTGCTTTGTGTGATACAAGCTATTAGCGCACGATACCCCTCGTTGCGGCAGAGGTCTATCAATAGTTTTACCATTATTCTGCCAAGGCCTTGATGTCTTACATCCTTATCGATATAGATAGTTGTTTCGAGCGTCTTCGAATATGCTGCCCTCTCTTTCCATTGGTGCGCATAGCAGTAGCCCAATATTTTGCCATCTTTCTCATACACGAAATAAGGGAATTTACTCGAAATATCCTTTATTCTCTCAGCCATTTCGTTTACCGTTAGCGCTTCTGTTTCAAACGAAATTGCGGTGTTCTCGACGTAATAATTATAGATGTCTACTATGGCTTTCGCGTCGGCAATCTCCACCTTACGTATGTTCTCGGCAGCATCAATCATGCTGTCACTGATAATGTTGTGTTGTGTGTTATGTTCCATATACTTCTCATTTTTATTGTGTTACTCCTTTAACTTCTTTATTACCATATAATTTATTGCGAAGATACTATAATTCTTCGTAATATATGTCGAAACGTAATAAAAGTTGCGCTTTTTTAACTATCATCGTAGATGATATGAAAAAAAAATGTTACTTTTGCAATATAGATAACCATTAAACCAATAATAAGCATGAAAAAAGGCATTTTTACTATACTATTGTCTATGCTGTTGCCTATGACAATGCTTGCCCAAAGCTATTCTTCGCTTTGGAAGAGTGTGGATGTTGCAGACACTAAAGACTTACAGCAAGACAAACTAAAAGCTCTTACCAAGATAGCCAAAAAGGCTGAGGCTGAAAAAGAATATGGTCATTTGTTTAAGGCGTTGCTCTTGCAAACCACAGCCAAGGCTTGTCTTTCTCCCGACTCTTTGCAGCCAGAGATTGAAAGATTAGAGGCTCGCGAAGCTGCTCTCAAGGATGATATTGCTAAAGCGGTGTTTAGTTCTGCCCTTGGCCATTTGTATAATCTTCGTGCCGATGGTTCAAGAGATGCTAAGCAGAAGACTGCGTTTGCCTCAAAGAGCAAGGTTTATTATGCCCAGTCGTTGCAGAATGTGGCAAAGCTTGCAGCCGTAAAGACTTCTGTCTACGAGCCTTTTGTGGTTGAAGCCAATTATAGCAAGATTTTCAACGATGATATGCTCCATGTGCTTGGCTACGAGGCTAAGGCTTTCAAGGTTATGCACGATTATTATGCAGCTTCGGGCAATCGCAATGCTGCCTGCATCACAGCTCTCGAGATTATCCGCCGTCAGGAAAAGACTGACGAAACTGAAGTCCGCAAGTCGCGCTATCTGCAGAGTGTAGACTCGTTGATAAATATCTATGGCGACCTGAAGGTGGCTGGCGAACTGGCTTTAGAGCATTATAAATGCTTGGAGCAAATAGAGAATGCCACAGCTGCCGAGAAGGTGCAATATATCAACTATGCCGTTAGCAAATGGGGCACATGGCCTCCGCTCAACTATCTTCGCAATGCCAAGATGGAACTGGAGCGTCCACGATTCGATATCAACGTTGGCGACATGATGCTATTGCCTAACATGGCTCGCAAGGTTAGAGTCAATTCCATTTGTAACATCTCGCAGTTGGATTTGTCAGTTTATCGCCTGTCGCTTGCTGGCGATACCGAGCTCGATCCTAACAACGATAAAGACTATCAGAAGATAAAGAAGCATATCGTAGGCACCGTGGTGCATACCGACCAGCTACGCTATGTTGGCAAGGCTGCTTACGACGAGTATGCCGACTCTATGTCCATAGCTCCGCTGCCTGTAGGCGTATATCTCCTTGAGGTTACTACCGACAACAATAGCATAAAGCCTGAGCGTTGCCTGTTGCATGTCACCAACCTCTACACCATGTCTGAAAAGCTTCCTAACAATGCTTTGCGTATAGCTGTTGTCAATGCCACAACTGGTGCTCCTGTATCAGGCGCAAAGGTTAGATTGTGCTTTAATGAGCGTTGGACGGAACAGAAAATCGACGATATAACCGTCACCACAGGCGCAAATGGCGAGGTGGTTTACCAATGTCCTAAGCAAAATCCTTATACAGCCTACACCTATACTGCCGACGATAATGCCTGCGCCAAGGTTGGGCTTTCAGGCTTCTATCATGGCAAATCTTACGGTGATAGCGAGCGAAGCGTTGTCAATACCGACCGCTCTATATATCGCCCTGGTCAGAAGGTTAACGTCTCTGTGGTTTATTGGAAACCAAATAGCAAGGCTCTTACAGCAGCCCCTGTGGTAGGCAAGGAGGTTACCTTGAAACTTCGCGATGCCAACTATCAAGACCTCGCTTCTCAGGTCGTTACTACCGACGAATATGGTCAAGCCTCGGCAGTCTTCGACCTCCCTGCCAACGGCATTACTGGACGCTATCGCATCCTTGCCAATAGCAATTCCACAACCTTTAGAGTTGAGAAATACAAGCGTCCAACGTTTATTGTCGACCTCGATAAGGTTACTACAGCGTATAGCGTTGGCGACACTCTAAAGCTCACTGGTACTGCCCGTTCTTATGCAGGCATGCCTATTCAGAATGCCAAGGTTAAATATACCATCAAGCGCAACGTCAGCTCTTGGTGGAGAATGTGGTTTGATGGCAACGATCAGCAGCTTATCCTCAACGATACAGTCTTCACCGACGATAATGGTCGTTTCACTCTCCTCATGCCTATGCTGTTGCCTGAGCAGAAGTCTAAGTCGCGTCTATATTTCAATATCGAGGCCACAGCCTTGGTTACCGATGCTGCAGGCGAAACTCAGCAAGGCTTCTTGTCGTTGCCTTTGAGCAATGTCAGCACAGTCTTCACATGCAATTTGCCTGAGAAGAATCTCGTTGACAGTCTTCCATCCCTTACCTTCAACTATCTGAATATCTCGGGCGAAAAGATTGCGGGCAACGTGGCTTACACCATCGATGGCAAACCATACCAGGCTCAAGCCAATACCGCCATCGACCTCATGCCTCTGAAACTTCATTCGGGCTTACATCAGCTCAAAGCCATTTGTGGCACCGACACCATCGCGCGCTCTTTCGTCGTTTTCTCGCTTAAGGACAAGAAGGCTCCTGTCGAAACCCACGACTGGTATTATCAAAGCTCTACCACATTCCCTGCCACTATCCAGATTGGCAATACCGACGACGAGCACCACATATATTATAATGTGTTCTCGAATGGCGAGTTTATGCAGAGTGGCATCTTAGAGGGTCACAACTCTCTCCATAACCACACCTTTAACTATAAGCCTGAATATGGCGATGGCATCACCGTCACCTATGCTTGGGTGCATCATGGTCATTTGTACACGCATACTGCCAGGATTTTCCGTCCACAGCCAGATAAGCATCTCAATATGTCGTGGACCAGCTTCCGCGATAAGCTCACTCCAGGGCAAAACGAGCGTTGGACGTTGAAGATAACCACTCCAGACTCTAAGCCTGCCGATGCTCAGCTCATGGCTACGCTCTATGATAAGTCGCTCGATGCTTTGTCTGCCCATTCGTTGGATGTTATCAACAATGGCAGCTTCTTCAATCTCTATACCCCAAGTGCCTCATGGCATGGAGGTTCTAATCAGGCCACAGGCTTGCATGGCTACCAGTCTTTCAACTACCTGCCATACAAGTATATGCAGCTTAGCCATTTCTATTACGATTGCTTTAGCATGCCATACAGCAAACTCGTTTATGTCAGAGGCTATGGCAACAACAGGCTTATGGCAAAGAGCGATAAGGTTATGGCTTGCGCCACCGAGATGGCAGCCATGGCTCCTACTGAAAAACGAGTGCTTGTGGGTGCCATCGCAGGACTTAGCCAAAAGGAGTCGGCACAAACTTCCGAGGCTGAGCTTGCTGCCAATGCTTCCGTTCAGCTTCGCGAAAACTTCAGCGAGACAGCATTCTTTGCACCATCTCTCATCACCAATGCTCAGGGCGAAGTTGCCATCTCGTTCACTCTTCCTGAGAGTGCCACCACATGGCGCTTCCTTGGTTTGGCTCACGACAAGCAGATGAACTCTGCCACTATCCAGGCTGAGGCTGTAGCAAGCAAGAAGGTGATGGTGCAGCCTAACATGCCTCGCTTCGTGCGCCATGGCGACAAGGCTGTCATCGCAGCTCGCATCAGCAACACCACTACCGATGCTCTCAAGGGTACTGCTCGCATCGAAATCTTAGAGGCTGAATCCGGCAAGGTTGTCTTCACTCAGCAGAAGTCGTTCTCGCTCCAGGGCGAGGAGACTCAGGCTGTCTCTTTCAATTTCTCTGCCACCGAGGGCTTCTATATCTGTCGCATCGTGGCTTCGGGCAAGGGATTCTCTGATGGCGAACAACATTATCTTCCTGTATTGTCCGACAAGCAGATGGTCACCACCACCATTCCTTTCACCCAGACTTCTGCTGCCACCCTCACTCTCTCGCTCGATAGTGTGTTGCCAGCCAAAGCCGATAAGCGCAAGCTCACAGTAGAATATACCAACAACCCTTCGTGGCTCATGATTCAGACTCTGCCTACAGTTTCTGAATATTGCAACCAGAGTTCCCTCTCGCTTGCTTCAGCTTATTATGCCACCACCATCTCGGCAAACATCCTTCAGTCTAACCCTGAGATTAAGAAGGCTATTGACAGTTGGACAGCCGACAACACCTCGCTGCTCTCTAATCTTCAGCGCAACGACGAGCTGAAATCTGTCATTCTCTCTGAGTCGCCATGGATGTTGGATGCTCAAGACGAAAGCGGACAGAAGGCTCTGCTCGCCACATATTATAATAAGAACAATCTCAGCTATAAGCTCTCTACCATAAATAAGCTTTTGGCAGAGACTCAGAATGCCGACGGCTCTTTCAGCTGGTGGAAGGGCATGCGCAACAGCACCTATGTCACCACCTCTGTAGCCACCCTCCTGTCGCGTCTTTCTGCCTATGGCTATTCCAATTCCGATGTCGAGACCATGCTCTCTAAGGCTATGGCTTATCTCGATGCTGCAGCCACCTCTCGCATGCACGAGATGAAGAAGCAGAAACAGCCATCTCTCTCTTCTGTCGACCTCGACTATCTCTACCTCTGCGCTCTCACCAAGGCTGGCGAAACTCCAACCATCAAATACTTCAAGTCGTTGCTCCTCAAGGCTAATCGCAAGGTCGACATCCGTACCAAGGCTATTGCCGCCATTGCTCTTGGCAAAGACAATGCCACAGCTCGCGAGTATGTGGAGTCTATCAAGCAGTATACCGTCAGCAAGCCTGGAATGGGCAGATATTTCGACACTCCAAGGGCGCTATATAGCTGGCGCAACTATCGCATACCTACTCAGGTTGCTGCCATCGAGGCTATCGCTGCCATCACCCCTGCCGACCGTGCCACCATCGATGATATGCGCCTATGGCTCTTGCAGCAGAAGCGCACTCAGAGTTGGGACACTCCGCTCAATAGCGTAGATGCCATCCATGCCTTCTTTGTGGATAACGATGAAGTGCTCAATCAGCCTTCTCTCACCACCATCGCCCTCGATGGCAAGGCTCTCCCTCTGCCTGAGGCTACTGCAGCCGTAGGCTATATCAAGACCACCATCGACAATCCTAAGGCTTCCGAAATATCGTTTGCCAAGACCTCCGATGGTGCTTCGTGGGGTGCCATCTATGGTCAGTCTTTGCAGCCTATCGCTGCCGTTAAGTCGGCTAATGCTGGCATTCGCGTAGAGCGCAATATCGAAACTGCAGGCAAGTCATTAAGGGTGGGCGACAAAGTGAAAGTCACCATCACCATTGTTGCCGACCGCGACTTCGACTTCGTTCAGCTCTGCGATAAGCGTGCTGCATGTCTCGAGCCTGTATCTCAGCTTAGCGGCTACCGCAATGGCTACTATCTGGCTCCACAAGACAACTGCACAAACTATTTCTTCGACCGTCTTTCTAAGGGAAAGCACGTTGTAGAAACAGAATACTTCGTTGATCGTCCTGGCTCTTACCTCTCGGGCGTTTGCACCGCCGAGTGTGCCTACAGTCCTGAGTTCTCGGGCAGAGCCGAGGCCGTTCAGATTGTTGTCAATGAATAACAACTCTTTTTTAATTCCCTTCACGACTATGAATACAAAAAAACATGCCATCCTTGCTGCCTTGCTCATGGCGGCTTCTGCCGTAGCCTCGGCACAAACCATTGAGGCCACTCAGGAACTTGTTGACCTCGGACAGATAGAATTCCAGAAGCCTGTCACCGTAACCTTCAAACTGAAGAACACCACAGGCAAATCGTTTCATATCGACGATATCTATACCGATTGCGGATGCACCACTCTTAGTGCTCCTCAGGGCGTAGTTGAGCGCAACGCCTCCTATACCGTCACCGCCACCTACGATGCTCGCACCATGGGGCATTTCACCAAGTGTGCCTACCTCACTCTCAACAACAATCTCGAACCTCTGCGCCTCACCATTCGTGGTGTCGTTGTCGAAGAGGTCACCGACTTCGTGGGTGGCTATCCTTACACCCTTGGAGCTTTGATGGTCGACAACAACGAGATAGAGTTTGATGATGTAAATCGTGGCTCTCGTCCTTATCAGACCATCCATATCCTCAACACCAGCGACCAGCCTGCGCAGCCACAGGTCATGCATCTGCCTCCTTATCTCTCTGCCGAAGTGTCGCCAACCACCATTCGTCCAGGCCGTTCGGGCAAGGTTACCGTAACGCTCAATTCCAACAAGCTTCGCGACTTCGGACTCTCGCAAACCAACATCTACCTTGGCTTTGCCCAGGGCGACAAGGTTTCTGCCGACAAAGCCATCGAGGTTTCAGCCGTTCTCTTGCCCGATTTCGAGAAACTTAGCGACGACCAGTTGGCTGTAGCTCCACATATCCAGCTCTCCACCGACACCCTCGACCTCGGTTCTTTCGCAGGCAAGAAGAAGCTTCGTGGCGACATCACCATCGTCAACACCGGCAAGTCTACCCTCAACATCCGTTCGCTCCAAATGTTCACCATGGGCTTGCAGGTTTCGCTCAACAAGAGCAAGATTCAGCCTGGCGAGTCGGCTCGCCTTCGTGTCACCGCCGTAGCCTCCGACCTCAAGACTGCCAAGCGTATGCCTCGAATCCTCATGATCACCAACGACCCCGACAATCCAAAGCTCGTTGTGAGAGTAAAAACAAGCAAATAACCCTCCCCAAATGCTCCAAATAGAAATAGATAATGGTAGTGGCTTTTGCTTCGGTGTAACCACCGCCATAAGCAAAGCCGAAGAAGAACTTGCCAAGGGCAAAACGCTATATTGCCTTGGCGATATCGTACACAACGGCATGGAAGTAGAACGCCTCCATGCCAAAGGGCTCGTCACCATCAACCATCAGCAGCTCTCCGAGCTCCACGATGTAAAAGTTCTGTTGCGAGCCCATGGCGAACCGCCTGAGACCTACGAACTTGCCAAGCGCAACAACATCGAGATTATCGATGCCACCTGCCCCGTGGTGCTGGCTTTGCAGCGCCGCATCAGGCGACAGTACGATGCAGCCCCCGATGCCCAAATAGTGATATTTGGCAAAAACGGTCATGCCGAAGTCCTTGGCTTGGTGGGTCAAACTCGCCAGCAAGCTATCGTAATCGAGAAAATCGATGATGTCAAGAATCTCGACTTCACCAAGGACATCTACCTCTATTCTCAGACCACCAAGGGTCTTGACGATTTCCATCACATCATCGACTATATCCAGTCCCACATTTCTCCTTCAGCCACCTTCAAGAGCTTCGACACCATCTGTCGTCAGGTTGCCAACCGCATGCCAAATATCGCAGCCTTTGCCTCTCGCCACGACCTCATCCTCTTTGTTTGCGGTCATAAGAGCAGCAATGGCAAAGTCCTCTTCAAAGAGTGCTGCCGAGTCAATGCCAACAGCCATCTCATCGAGAGTGCCAACGAAATTGATATGGCATGGCTCCAGGGCGTAAAAACCATCGGCATCTGCGGAGCTACCAGCACTCCTAAATGGCTAATGGAAGAATGTAGAGACGAAATAATGAAGAAGGGTGGGGAGTAGGCTCCCTATTTCCCCTTCATATAAAATCATATTTGATAGTAATCATATTGACATTTGATAGTAAGCAAATATAGATTTGATAGAAAGCATAGATAGATTTGATAGGAAGTAAAGATTGGCTGAGATATAGTTTCGATAACGAGAGAAGTCTGTTAAGTTGCTGAACGATAGCTGCTTACTAAATTGGTATACCTATAATAATATAATTTAGCTTTAATGTTGTGTTTTTCTTGCGTTTATTAGGAAAATCTGCTACAGAAGCTTGATAAAAAGAAAACGCCACGTCTCACGACGTGGCGTTTTCGCTAAAAAACAGTAATTAACTCAAAATTTATAATCTATGTGTCCTTTTTTGCAAATGCGTATTTATACATTTATGGTGTTTTGTTTGCGCTTTAATTATTTTCTGTTACAAAGATATTGTAAATCTTACAATTTAAGAAATTATTTCAGCAAAATCTTATATTTTATCGGTAAAAAACATGTTTTTATATGTATAACATGTGATTTTGATGTGATTTGCTTAGAAAATGTGACACAAACTTATTCTCCGCAGCATCTTTCTGTGACGATATCCATGAGCCATTTGTCTTGCTCTGGGATTGTCATGTGGCTATTGTCGAGCTCTACGGCATCGTCGGCTTTGCGCAGAGGGCTAACCTCACGATGGGTGTCGATATAGTCGCGCTCTTCTACATTCTTTAGTATATCTTCGAGCTTGGCAGGCATGCCCTTGGCTTGAAGTTCGTCGTAGCGACGCTGCGCTCTGACGGCTGCACTTGCGGTGACGAAAACTTTGAGCTCGGCATCAGGGAATACCGTTGTGCCGATGTCGCGACCATCCATGACAACACCCTTGGCTGCACCCATCTGGCGCTGCAAGGCTACGAGAGCTTCGCGAACGAAAGGCAGGGCTGCGATAGGGCTAACATGGTTGCTGACCTGGAGCGAGCGGATTTCTTTTTCCACAAGTTCGCCATTGAGATAGGTATCAGGAGTGCCTGTGGTGGCATTGAGCTGGAACGAAATGTGGATATTAGGCATTTCTGCCTGTAGGTGCTCGGTGTCGATGCTGCCGTCGGCATTGAAGATGCCATTGCGAAGAGCATAGAGAGTGACTGAGCGATACATGGCACCTGTGTCTACATAAATGTAGCCCAATTTGCGAGCAAGCTGCTTCGCCATGGTGCTTTTTCCACATGATGAATAGCCGTCGATGGCTATGGTAATCTTTTTCATAGTTTATATGCTAAGTTAAGAATTATCGATGAACTTGATACGTGATATTTGCCATAGGCGATGTTTAGGCTAAAGCGGTCGAGATTGATTCCACCGCCCAATGATAGGCCTGCGCCGTGGCTGCTCTCCTCTTCGCCATTGATGATTTTCATTTCGTTGGCACGACGGAAGTTGTAGCCTGCTCCCACCCACATGGTTTGCGACAGCAATATTTCGGCACCCATCACCCAATGGTTGATGAATTTGTAGTCGGTATGGTTGAGGTCGACGAGGGTGGCAGAAAACTGCAACGGAGTGTTGACGAGACGCTTGGTGACACCAAGCTGCAAGTCGAGAGGCATTTTCTCGTAGTCGTCGTTGTAGGCTTTGAGCTGTCCGCCAAGATTTTTGGCAACGGCAGATATGGACCATCCATTCTCTGAGTCGAAATAGTTGATGCCAAGGTCTACACCCATGGCAACGGAATTATAGTCGCCGATGTAGGAAGTGATGAATCGTGCTGCCACGCCACCAGCTATATGGTCGGTGAGCATATAGGAGAAATATCCCGTGAGAGCAATATCTTTGGCAGAGAACTCACCAAGCTGGATGTTGTTTTCGTCCATCTCCTTCATTTTGCCATAGTTGACGTACTGCCCAGAAACAGCCCAAGAGCCACGATCGTTGACAGCCTGATTGTATGAAGCGCTGGCTGTGGAAGAGCCCGACATATAGTTCATGTAGTTGAGTCCCACGGTCTTGGTGGCAACCGACGAGAGTAGGGCAGGATTATGGAACATCAATGATGCGTCGTCGTCGATGATGGTGATATTGTCGCCACCCAACGCGGCAGCATGTGCGCTAACAGGCAGACGAAGAAAATTATAAGCATTCTGACTCACCTGCGCCACGGCAGTTGAGACAATAAACGTTAATGTGAATGCAGAAATTGCTCTTTTCATTGATTTTTTGTAAATTATCGGCAAAGTTACTCCTTTTTTTCAAATATATGGAGTACTTTTGCGTTAGAATTGCGATAGTATAACGTAAAAGAATCAATTTTAGTGTGGAAATTAAGAAAAGTAATAAAGCAGACATTGAAAAATATCGCCCGATAGCATTCCTGTTGGGCTTGATGGTGGCATTGTCGTTGGTGCTTGCATGCTTGGAATATTCCACACCCGCCGACGATAGTGGCGACATGCAAGAAGCTATGGACGATATGGCACAAGACATGGAACTTGCGCCAGCCATGGACCGTTCGGAGATGATGTCGGCAACGAGCGCAGTATCGAAGTCGATAACGGAGAAGGTGAAGGCGGTGGACAATGCCGACGACAATACCGAGAAGATAGCTGCTCAGACAAGCGAACTATTGGTGGGCAATGGAGAGGGACAGGCAGAAGACGCACATGTGACCGAGGCGCTACCACAGACACCTGCCAGCCTTGGCGACTCGCTGGTGTTGACAACGGTAGAGAAGATACCGGAGTTTCCGGGAGGCATAGTGGAGTTTATGAAATGGCTCACGGCAAACCTGAAATATCCCGAGGCTGCACGCCGTGGTAGGATAGAAGGCAAGGTTGTGGTGTCGTTTATAATAAACAAAGACGGAAGCATAGCCTCGCCAAAGATACAGAGATCGGTAAACCCGATACTCGACAACGAGGCGCTGAGAGTGGTGAAGATGATGCCACATTGGAAGCCAGGCATATCGAATGCTAAGCCATGTCGCACTATGTTTGCGATACCTATTGTTTTTAAAATATAAGCAATACCTATTATCTAAGAAAATATAAATAGATATGAAGTCAGAAGAAATTTTGAAGTTGGTGAATTCTTTCCTTGAGAATCTACCTTACGATCGTAAGCCAGCATCGCTCTATGAGCCAGTGAAGTATGTTCTTTCTATAGGAGGAAAGCGTATCCGCCCTGTGCTGATGCTCTTGGGATATAACATTTTTAAGGATAATCCCGAAAGCATATTGATGCAGGCATGCGGTTTGGAGACCTATCATAACTACACCCTGCTGCACGACGACCTGATGGATAATGCCGATTTGCGTCGTGGACAGCAGACTGTACACCGCAAATGGGATGCTAATACCGCTATACTGTCGGGCGACTCGATGTTGGTGCTCGCCTATGAGCGTATGGCACAATGCAGCCCAGAGAAGTTGCCTGCTGTGATGGCGCTATTTACCGAGACTGCACTCGAGATTGGCGAGGGACAGCAGTATGATATGGAATTTGAACACCGCAACGATGTTTCGGAAGACGAATATATAGAGATGATACGCTTGAAGACCAGCGTGTTGTTGGCTTGCGCCCTGAAGATGGGAGCATTGCTTGCAGATGCCTCAGCCGAAGATGCCGAAAACCTATATAAGTTTGGCGAGCAGATAGGCTTGGCATTCCAGTTGCAAGACGACTTCCTGGATGTATATGGCGACACAAAGGTGTTTGGTAAGGCGATAGGAGGCGACATAGTGTCGAACAAAAAGACATATATGCTGATAAACGCTTTCAACCTTGCTACCGACGAGCAGCGCGAAGAACTCACAAAATGGACTACTGCCAAGGAGTTTGACGTCAAGGAGAAGATAGCTGCCGTGACAGCCCTATATAATAAGATAGGTATAGACAAGTTGGCACAAAAGAAGATTGAATACTATTTTGAGCAGAGTCGTAAGTATCTGGATGCCGTGAATGCTCCTGCTGAGCGCAAGGCAGAACTATTTGCTTATGCTGACAAGATGATGCACAGAGTGAAATAATGGAGATGCTAATAGATACACATGCACATATAGATGGCGAGGAGTTTAAGGACGATTTGCCTGAGGTGATAGAACGAGCTAAGGCTGCAGGCATAGGAAAAATCTTTGTGCCAGCCATCAACCTTCAGGGTATGGACAACCTCCTGGCTGTTTGCCATAAATATCCTGGCTATGCCTATCCGATGATAGGACTTCATCCTGAGGATGTGAAGGACGACTATCTGGAGGTGATAGACAAGATGAAGGCGATGATGACAGAAGAATATATCGCCATTGGCGAGGTGGGCTTAGACTTCTATTGGTCGCGCGAATACCAGCAGCAACAGCTTGAGGCTTTCGAGGCTCAGGTGAAATGGGCTGTGGAATGCCAGTTGCCACTAATGATTCATTGCCGAAAGGCACAAAACGAGATGGTGGCAATATTGCGAAAGTATGCCGACAAACTATGTGGAGGTGTGTTTCATTGTTTCACCGGCAACCAGAAAGAGGCTGCAGAACTATTGGCTTTCGATGGTTTTGTGCTTGGCATAGGTGGCGTGCTGACATTCAAGAGTAGCCATCTGCGCGAAGATTTGCCTGCAGTAGTGCCTTTAGACAGGATAGTGCTCGAAACCGACTGCCCATATATGGCACCTGTGCCTAATCGTGGTAAACGCAACGAGAGTTCGTATGTGCCGCTGATATGCCAACAATTGGCAGAGAGCTATGGTGTGACAGCTGAAGAAGTGGCTGCAACAACCACGGCTACGGCATTGAGAGTGATGAAGGTGAAAGGGTGAAAGGGTGAAAAGGTAAAAAAGTAAAAAGGTAAAAGGGTAAAAAAGGTAAAAGGGTAAAAAAGTAAAAGAATATATATACACACATAGAAGGAAAAGTGATGAAGAAGATTATCTTATTGATGATGTTTTTGGGCATGGTGGCTGTATGGCATACCGACAATGGCATGATGGCTGCTCCGGCAGACAAGCAAGCCAAGGCTGCTGCCGTAGACACTACTGCCGTGGCAGACACTTCGGCTGTAGAAGCGTTGGATGCTGATAGCGCTATGGCTGCTGCCGACAGCTATATGGACAATAGCGACGAGAGCATGACGGCAGAAGAAGATGGCGGAATGCAGCATGCCTTGAAACGAAAGTTTATTGAAGGCAACGCAGGCTTTATGTCGCTTGTGGCATTGGCGTTAGTATTGGGCTTGGCTTTCTGCATAGAGAGAATAATATACCTTAGTTTGTCTGAGATAAATGCCAAGAAGTTTATGGCAGATGTAGACAGCAAGATACAGGCCAAGGATATAGAAGGTGCCAAAGAGTTGTGTCGCGACACCCGTGGTCCGGTAGCCTCGATATGCTATCAGGGACTGGTGAGAATAAACGAGAGTTTGGACAATATAGAGCGCTCGATATCAAGCTATGGTTCTGTGCAAGCAGCCAACTTGGAGAAGGGATGCTCGTGGATAACATTGTTTATAACTATGGCACCATCATTAGGATTCTTGGGTACGGTGATAGGTATGGTGATGGCTTTCGACAATATGCAGCAGGCAGCCGACATTAGTCCTGCCATCGTGGCATCGGGTATGAAGGTGGCACTTATCACCACCATCTTTGGTATCATCGTGGCTGTGGTGTTGCAGTTGTTCTACAATTATATACTCTCAAAGATAGAACATCTGACAAGTCAGATGGAAGAGAGTGCGATAACACTCCTTGACTCAATAGCAAAATATAAGAACGACTAAAAGTGTTGAAAAAGATAAATATTCACAATCTGCAACTACCTTCGGGCAACGCTCCGAGTCGTAGGATGTTTGTGGCATTGTCGGTATTGACAATGGTGGTGTTTATGCTGTTTTGGTTTGTTGGCTATGACACCCCTTATGCCGAAGATTCCAACTTTGTGGCACCATTGTTCACCAATGTGCTATTGGTGTTTATGGTGCTGGTGGTGCTGCTGGCGATAGGAACAACCGTATGGTCGATGGCGCGAGCACTATCTACGAGAGGCAAGGGCGAGCGAACCGTGAACAACATACCGGTGAAGAAGATTACCTATGGTGTGGCAGTACTGACAGCGATACTCTTGCTGTTGACCTTTGTTTTAGGATCGTCAGACGCCATGATGGTGAATGGCGAAGAATATGCCGACAAATGGTGGCTGCATGTGGCAGATATGTTTGTCAACAGTTCGTTGGCGCTTGTGGTTGTTACCGTAGTGGCAATAATAGTGTTTACAATAAAAAATAGTAGGAGAAGATGATAAAACGCAATAAGCGGCGCTTGGTGCCAAGCCTTAACACCACATCAACAGCCGACATATCGTTTATGCTGCTGATATTCTTCCTTGTCACAACCTCTATGGATCTTGACAAGGGTTTGCGTCGTGTGCTTCCTCCTGTAGACAATCAGCAGCAACAACAAGAAACCAATATCGACAAAGATAAGCTTATGGCTATCACCATCACGGATGCCGACTCAGCATTTGTAGACGGGAAGCCATTAGAGATGAAAACTTTGAGAAAGCAAGTGCGCAACTTTGTGGCACGTGTGGGCAAATCGCATCTTATCACTATCAATGCGCAGCCTATGTCGTCGTACGACACCTACTTCAAAATACAAAACGAGATTGTTGCTGCCTATGCAGATATACGCAACGGCATAGCGCTGAAGAAATATTCGAAGCCATACTCTAAGCTTTCTGCCAAGGAGCGAGAGAGGGTGAAGAATATGTGCCCACAGCGAATAAGCGAACAATATAATATGGTGGCTGAGGCACAAGGAGGTGAGAAATGAGCATGATAAGACGCAGCAAGAGAGAGATGCCGGGACTAAACACGGCATCGTTGCCCGACTTGATATTCACGGTATTGTTTTTCTTCATGATAGTTACCCATATGCGTACCGACGTGATGAAGGTGAGATATCAAACTCCACAAGGCACCGAGCTGTCGAAGGTGAAGAAGAAGTCGGCAACGATACATGTATATATAGGTAGCAAGACTACCGCCGATGGCAAGGCCGTGGGACAGCCTGTGTGTGTGCAGGTGGCTGACAAGGTGGTGGCATTAGACGAGGTGGTGGACTATCTGTTAAAAGCCAAGGCAGAGATAGCACCCGAAGACAAGCAGAAGCTCATGATAGCCATTTATGCCGACAAGAAAGCACCTATGGGAGTGGTTACAGCGGTGAAACAAGCCGCAAGGCAGGCAAAAATATATAATGTTTGTTATTCTGCGAGCGAAAAATAGTTTGATTTAGTTGCAATCTAAAATATAAATTGTATCTTTGCAAACAAATTATAAACAAATTGCCTATGTGAAGACTTATATGTAATTATTTGTAATCATGTAAGCAACCAATAAAACAAACTTTATTAAATGTCACATCGTTTAGACTCTCTCGACAAGAAGATTCTTGGAATGATAGCACAAGATGCACGCGTTCCTTTCCTTGAGGTGGCACGAGCATGCAACGTTAGTGGTGCTGCTATCCATCAGCGTATACAGAAACTTGTTAGCGCAGGTATTCTGCTTGGTTCGCAGTTTGTAATCAATCCTGAGAAGATAGGTTACGAAACATGTGCGTATGTTGGTCTTTTCCTTAAAGACCCTTCTCATTTTGATAGTGTGGTAGATAAATTGAAGCAGATACCAGAGGTTGTGGAATGCCACTATACTACTGGTGGCTACGACATGTTTGTGAAAATCTATGCTCTCAACAACCACCATTTGCTCAACATCATCCACGATAAGCTACAGCCATTAGGTCTTTCTCGTAGCGAAACCATCGTATCGTTTAATGCTGTTATTGATCGTCAGATTCCTATTCCTGACTATCTATCAGATGATGACGACGATGATGACGAAAATGAAGAGCCGGAGAATGTTTAGTGTTTAATGTGTAGTGTTTAGTGTTTTTATAACTTAACTCAAGACAGATGCACAAACAATAATATAGACAGAGGGTGTATCAAAGCATGATGACTTTGGTACACCCTCTTTTCTCTTTTTACTCTTTTACCTTTTTCCCCTTTTACCTTTTTACTTTTTTACTTTTTTACCCTTTTACCCTTTTACCCTTTTACTTTTTTACCCTTTTACTCTTTCATAAACTCTAAAGGAATAGCCTTGGCGGGGGGATTCTTCTTTCAACATCCAACCATCGAAGGTGGGAAACCATGCGTCGGCATTGGGGGCTGAGGCATCGATGATGGTAAGGTAGAGGCGATGGGCAATGGCGATGGCTTGCTGATATATCTTTTCGCCACCTATTATATATATGTCTTCTTCGTTGGCACATGCAGCCAAGGCTTCTGTGAGACTTGAGAATACCTCTATTCCCTGCTGCTTATGATAGGAGTAGCCCTCTACAAGCTCCCTTTGTTTCATAGTAGTGCTAACCACAATATTGCGCCTATGTGGTAGGGCACCATTAGGCAATGACTCGAAGGTGCGACGACCCATCACTATGGTGTGGCCCGTGGTGAGCTGCTTGAAATGCTTCATATCCTCATCGATATGAAACAGCAACTTGTTTTGATAGCCTATAGCCCTGTTGTTGTCGATGGCAGCTATGATATTTATCTTCACCATGATATGATATCGCTAAAGTCGGCAGGAATGTGAGTACTCTTAATTCTCCATTCTTGAGGATAGAGGTTGTTTGCCCTGTTGCCTAAGTTTTTAGCAAAGCCAAGAGGTACATCCTTGTAGGTCAGCAACACTATGCCACGAGGAGCCGCAGCATCGAGCGTGATAGCCTCGTGACGAAGATAGGCAATAGCCTGAGTATAGTCGATATCTACAGTAGGATATTTAGCCTTATCCCTCATGATGCTCATAGCCTCGCTATGGTCAGGGATGATCTGCTTGCCCTTTATCTCAGGCGCTTTTATGCCGTTGGCAATAATCTTTAGTCGTTTCTCAGCCGCTTTCAGCAAATCCCTTTGGATGTCAGCCTTGCCAGTGTCGCCATGTTTGCGAAGAATGGTCATGAAGAGACCTTCGCCCTTTGATATGCCAGGGATGAAGCGATAGGCAGGAAGATTGCCGCATAGAGCAGGAGTGATGTTCCATTCCTTAGCCGTTTCTACCTCGATGAAGTCGGCACCCAGCTCTTTAGCTATCCACTCCGCATTTTCCTCATCCTCGTGGGCATTGAAGGTGCAAGTGGAATACACCATGATACCGCCAGGCTTCAGACAGCTCCATATGTCAGAAACAATCTCACGCTGCAAGTTGCGGCATTTTTCCACATTGTCGGTACTCCATTCAGCTATTGCCCCCTCGTCTTTGCGAAACATTCCTTCGCCTGAGCATGGCACATCGGCAATGATAGCATCAAACACCATCTTTGCTTTCTTGTAGTCGGCAGGATAGTTGTTGGTGACCACCATATTGTCTTTGCCAAACTTAGTGATGTTTTCAGCCAACACCATGGCACGAGGGCGGATAGGCTCGTTGCTGAAAAGCATGCTTCCTTCAGGCAATGCCGACATGGCGCAAGTAGACTTGCCACCAGGAGCAGCACAGAGGTCGAGAACATTCATAGGCTCAGAGCCGAAGGTCTGACGGACGACATGGTCGATGAACATCGACGAAGCCTCCTGCACATAGTAGGCACCAGAATGAAGCATAGGGTCGAAGGTGAACGGAGGTCGACCGCTGAGATAATGACCATATTTGCACCATGGCACAAGCTCGTTGCCGTTGCCAATAATGATGTTGTCGGCATCAACCTTAAAAGGGTTTATGCGGATGCTTGTAGGAGCCTCTTCTGAAAGTCCTTGGCAGAAAGCCTCGTATAGCTTTTCACCCATTATATTGCGGGTGTATAGTTCAAAGTCTTTTGGTAATGTCATGGTGCGTATATTAATTTTGTATGCAAAAATAGTTTTTTTTTCGTATATTTGCAACTAAATGAGCATCCACTTCGTCAAACGTATAAAAAATAACTAAAACAACAGTATAGCAATGAAACATTCAATCATCATCACCGTTATTGCATCCCTGATGCTTTGTCTCTCTTTGCCTACCGATGCTCAGCGTCATCGCCATCACCCTGGAGCGACAACCACAACAACAAAAGTAGATAGTAAGGCTAGACAGAAAGCCGACACTGCAAATGCCATAGAAGCATTCTCGGATACTACTTCTGCAGTAGCAGATGTAGATACCACGTCGACCAACGCCACTTATACCTACGATATGGACGACGACGATTGGGAAGAGAGCGTCAGAAATATTCCTTTTAAATTAATGTCACAGATTTTTAGTTTTGGCATATGGGGCATTGTGATATTTCTCTTGATTTTTGTGTTTGCTTTCGCAATTATGCTTTTACCTCTTGTCTTGCTTGCCCTTATAGTGAGATGGTTTATAAAGCGACATAATGATGACGTAGCGAGAAATGCCAATGTGCAGTCATTCTTTAATAATATGACGGCAAACCCTGCAGATAATCCTGCAGCTGGATCTACTGATAATTCTTCTGCAGATTCTACTGGCGATGCTGCAAACAACCAAACTGCAATACCTCACTCCCAGCCAACAGCGGCTCCTGCGCCTAAAGCTCCAGCTCCTATTGACTATTGGGCTAAGGGTGTGAAGAATACTTCTATTGGCGTTGGCTTGGTAATTATGGGAATGTTAATTACATACACAGCCCTCGTAGGTGTCGGTTTCCTCGTTGCTTGCTATGGCATAGGTCAGATTGTGATTTCGCGTAAGCAGTCGAAAAACAACAATACAAACAACGACGAAAAATAAACATTAAACACTACACATTACACATTACATACTAAACACTACACATTACACACTAAACACTCTCCATGTCTCTCGTCAATGATATAATGCTCGTTACGCGTGTGCGTATGCTTCACGACAATAAGGCTTTCGATAGCCTTGTCGTGAAGTATCAGCAGCCCATCAGAAGGTTCTTCTTGAACCAGACGTTGGGCAACGAGCCATTGAGCGACGACTTGGCACAAGACACATTCATAAAGGCATACACTTGCTTGCACCAGTTTCAGGCTCGTTCGCGATTCTCCACTTGGTTGTTTCGCATAGCCTATAATGTGTTCTACGACTACACAAGGCGGCAACATCCCGTCGCTGATGTGGATGGTGCGGAGGCTATGAGCAAGAGTAGTCCTATAGCCAACGACACCGAGCGCATGGATATCTATCATGCTTTGGCATTGCTCTCAGAAAATGAGCGTACATGTATAACACTTCAGATTATCGAAGGCGAGCCTATAGACAGAATAGTAGAGATAACAGGCATGGCACAAGGAACCGTGAAATCTCACCTGTTTAGAGGCAAACAAAAACTCTCAACCTTTTTAAGACAAAATGGATATGAAAAATAAAGATGATATATTGTTGAAGCAATTCTTCGACCAGCATAAGCAACAGATAGCCGACAACGGATTTTCTGAAAAGGTGATGCAGCGCATACCGCAGCAGCAGTCGGCACGCCCATATATCATCTGGCAGATAGTGTGCATATGCTTGGGCGTAGTGTTGTTTTTGACATGCGGCGGCATAGCCTCTATTCGTGCTGTTTGGCAAGATATGTTTGCCAATATCATGTCGTATCTTATTTCTATCGACCTTAGTGTCGTGTCGCCTTTGATGCTCTTGGCGACGATATGCGCCGTGCTCTATGGCTCGTTGTGGTTGATAAAGGAAAATCTTGACGCTTAAGGTTTTGTGGTAAAAATAATTTTTGTTATCTTTGCAACTTGTAATAACTAACAACTATTTTTTTTACCAACTTATGTTGAAACCTATCTTATCAACCGTTCTGCTTAGTTGTGCTGCATTTATATCGTATGCAGACAACACTGTAGTAAATGTGAAGCAGGTGAGCACTCCTGTTTCTATTACCGACAATGTCGACTATGCAATTTCTTCTGCCACTCCATTCTTGGAGACAGGAAATGTCGACATCGTAAATACCGAAAATGCAATCGTTATATTGCATGGAGTAAAACCAAGCGAAGCTTCTAATTGGCTTTCCTATATCAAAATTAAAGGGCAACCAGCTGTTGAAGACGAAAACTGCCAAGTGCGTCTGCATCGCAATGGCACTATGATTCTTCCTTTCTCTGAAGCCGATGCTCCTTTGAAATTGTATACCGATATAGACCAGGGTGGACAATTTCTTTCTGTTAAGCCTTCATCTTCGATGATGAATCTTACTGGTGGTCCTTTTAATAACAAAATCCGTTCTTTTTCTATCCGTCGTGGATATATGGTTTGCCTCAACACTCGTGCTGATGGCACAGGCTATAGCCGTATATATATTGCCGACAAAACTAATCGTACGGTTAATCTTCCTGCCATTCTTGACCAAAAGGTAACTTCGGTAAGAGTAATGCGATGGTATGATGCCAACAAGCGTGGCTTTGGTGGTAATAGTACTGATGCTAATAATGCTCTGAAAACCACATGGTGCTACAACTGGGATGCAGGAAACAATAGCTGGAAAGACCGTGAATATGTGGTACAACACCACCACGAGGGATGGCCAAGTTTCGAGAATCTTGCATCTAATGGCACATCGCCAAATCTTCTTGGCAATAACGAACCTGATAATACAGCCGATGATCGTGAGCACCCAGCTTCAGTAAGCGAGGTGTTGAAAAACTGGCCTAAGATGATGGCTACAGGTAAGCGACTCGGTTCACCTGCAGTTGCTGGCGACTATAATTGGCTATATCAGTTTATCGACTCTATCGATGCTCGCGGATGGCGTTGCGACTTTGTTTGCGTGCATGCTTATTGGTATTCTGATTGGGAAAGTTGGAAGAGTCAGCTAAAGCAAATCCACGAGCGTACAGGTCGTCCAATATGGATCACAGAGATGAACTATGGTGCCAACTGGACTGGATGGCCTGGTAGCAATACCAATGGTAATGATGCCAATTATGCGATCCACAAACAGCACTTTGCTCCAATCATCGATGGTCTTGAGGCTACCGACTATATTGAGCGCTATGCAGCATACAACGCTGTGCAAGATTGTCGTCGTGTGTGGCTCGGTGGCAATAAGCTAACTCCTTCTGGTAAATATTATGCAGAGAAGAATTCTGGTCTTGCTTTCAATTCTGGTAAAGGATTTACTCCAAAGCAGCCAGATATGCACAATCCTTCAAGTCTTGTAGTAACATGGAACGATGTCGACAACACCACAAACTTCTCTTTCTATGAACCAAATGGCGAATACAATCGCTCTATGGTTATAGAGAAAAAAGTTGGCGACAAATGGGTGAAAATAGATACTCCTTTCCAGAAGGAAATTCCTGCTTCATATAGTATCAGTAAAGAGGGACTTGCCTTTGGCGATACCTACCGCATTCATATAGTAACCTTAAATGGCGTTAATCGCTATTCTAACGAGGCTACTTGCTTCCGTACAATCGATAAGGTGGGCGACGTAGTAGTTGCTAATGGCAAAGAATATTATATAGGTAAGAATATCATCACTAATGGTGAATTCAACGACGGTCTTACTGACTGGAATGATGCTACAGCAAAGCCAGCTTCGCAGCCTGGTTTCCAAGTAGTGCCTTTTGGTGGTGCTGAGGGTGACAAGGATGCCTACTTACAGTCTTGGATGCATACTGGTGCTACAGGCGAAGGCTCTTTGGCTCGTAATTTCACCATCGAGAAGGGACGTAAGTATTATTTCGGCGTAATGACAAAGAATAATACAGGTAGTTATCAGAAACTTAGCCTTTCTGCAGATGGTACAGCTGAAACAAAGACTGTAAGCACGCTTACAGATTGTGGCAAATGGCAGAAGCAAACAGCTATTTTTGATTCTGAAGATTTCACCAACCTCATACTTCGCTACCGTTGGCTGGGTTCAAAGGCGCAGTTTGATAAATTCTATCTCGCTCCTGTCTACGATTCTCGCGAGGCTGCACTTGCTGCAGACAATGGTTCGGCAGAAGATGTTCCAAACAATGAAGCAACCGATGTAGACTATTCTTATCTTTCTACTCCAAGTGCTAAGATTCAGAATCCAAGCTTTGCAGCCGCTGATGGTTGGAATGGTAAGGCAGGAACAGTAAAGGATGGCGACCAAAAGACTGCTACAAAGCTCGGTAAAACTTGTTGGAACGCATGGTGGAGCGGACATTCGGCTTCAGAAGGCGATGCTGCCTCTATGGAGGTTAACCAAAAGGTTAAGGCTGTGGAGTCGGGATATTATCGTGCACAATGCAAGGCTGCCACATTCCATTATTGTCTCTCTGATCAGCATGCTTTCATCTCTTCAGCAGCAGGCAAGGCGGTATCGCCACAATTGTCATGGCACTATATGGACGTTCCGGATGTTCGTGCAGACCAGGCTTTCCAAACTCTTACTACCGATTCTATATTTATCAACGAGGGTGAAGAGTTTACTATTGGTTTCGCATCGTCGAAGACTAATGCCATCGACAATGCTTGGCGCAAATATGCTACTACAGATAGCAAGGGTGATAAGAGCGAAGGCTGGTGGTGTGCTACAGACTTCTCGCTACTTTATCTTCCTGCTTATCTTCGTACATCTGAGGCCAACAAGTGGGAGACTCTCTGCTTGCCTTACAATGCAGAGCCTACTAAGAATATAAAGGCTTATGCCGTTACTGGTCGTAATGAGGCTGCAACACTTGTGGTACTATCGCCTGTAGAAAAGCTCGAGGCTGGTCGTCCTTACATATATATTAATGATGATGCAGACGCTATATTCCTTGAAAGCGGCACCAAGCTCGTACAGCCTTTAGCTGCCGAGAATGGTATGGCTGGTTTCTTTAAGAATACTGTGAAGAAGGGATGCTATATCCTCGTTGACGGCACATGGCAGATGGTAACAGCTGCATCTGTTAATATTGGCAACAATCATGCTTACATCAAGGATCTTATGGCTATACCTGTAGTTGTAATTCCTTCCGATGCCATCACTCTTCCTGTAGCATCCGACCCAACAGGCATAAATGGTATCTATACCAATGCTGCTAACGCCGATGCTTTTACCCTTGGTGGAATTAAGGCTGCAAAGACAATGCGTGGCATTGTGATAAAGAATGGAAAGAAACAGATAAAATAATTCTTTATAAAGTAAAATGAAAGAACAAAACGAAGGGCAGATGCAATTGCCCGAAAATGCATTCCGTGAGCTCTCGCCAGGCGAAGAGTACACTCCTATTATGAAGCCTGAGGTTTCATATCCTGAGGTAAACGCATGGTCGGTTACTTGGGGTATCGTGATGGCTATGCTGTTCTCGGCTGCCGCAGCCTATTTAGGCTTGAAGGTGGGTCAGGTGTTTGAAGCTGCTATCCCTATTGCCATCATTGCCGTAGGTGTGAGCACAGCAACAAAACGTTCTAAGGCTCTTGGCGAGAATGTCATCATTCAGAGTATCGGTGCTTGTTCGGGTGCCGTGGTAGCAGGTGCTATCTTCACCTTGCCTGCCATCTATATTTTGCAGGCAAAATATCCTGAGATGACAACATCATTCTTCAAGATATTCATGGCTTCAGCCCTTGGTGGCGTTCTTGGCATCTTGTTTTTGATACCTTTCCGTAAGTATTTCGTTAGCGATATGCACGGCAAGTATCCTTTCCCTGAGGCTACTGCTACCACTCAGGTGCTGGTGTCGGGAGCTAAGGGTGGCGACCAAGCAAAGCCTTTGCTTTTGGCGGGAGTCGTGGGTGGACTCTACGACTTCATCGTTAGCTCTGCAGGATGGTGGAACGAGAATTTCACATCGCGTGTGGTAGGATGGGGCGTTGACCTTGCCGACAAGGCAAAGCTTGTTTTCAAGATTAATACTGGCGCTGCCGTGCTTGGTCTTGGATATATCGTAGGCTTGAAGTATGCACTCTATATCACTCTCGGCTCTTTGGCTGTGTGGTGGCTCATCGTGCCTGGTATGGCTGTCATCTTTAGCGACCAGGTGCTCAACGCTTGGGATCCAACTATCGTCAAGACGGTAGGTGCCATGTCGCCAGAAGAAATCTTCCGCGCTTATGCTCGCAGCATCGGTATCGGCGGTATCGCTATGGCTGGTATCATCGGTATCATCAAGAGTTGGGGTATCATCAAGAGTGCTGTTTCTTTGGCAGCTACAGAGATTAAAGGCAAGAGCGCAGATGTAGAGAAACCTAAGCGCACTCAGCTCGACATCTCTTTCAAGCTCATTGCTATTGGTTCTGTAGTTACCATACTCATCACCTTCTTGTTCTTCTTGTTTGGTGTTCTTGAGGGCAATTTGTTGTTTGCCGTTGTTGGCATTTTGCTCGTCACGGTTATAGCATTCCTCTTCACTACCGTGGCTGCTAATGCCATCGCCATAGTTGGTTCAAACCCTGTATCAGGTATGACCCTTATGACCCTTATCCTTGCTTCGGTAGTGATGGTGGCAGTAGGCTTGAAGGGTACTGGCGGCATGCTTGCTGCGTTGATTATGGGTGGTGTAGTTTGTACTGCACTCTCTATGGCAGGAGCATTCATCACAGATCTTAAGGTGGGGTATTGGCTTGGTACAACACCAAAGAAACAAGAGTCGTGGAAATTCCTTGGCACCCTCGTCAGCGCACTCACCGTTGGAGGTGTGATGATGCTATTGAACGAAACCTATGGTTTTGCTTCAGGTGCTCTTTCTGCACCACAGGCTAACGCTATGGCTGCAGTAATCGATCCTTTGATGAATGGCGTAGGCGCTCCTTGGATATTGTATGGCATCGGTGCGTTGCTTGCCATCATCCTTACATGGTTGAAGATTCCTGCTTTGGCATTTGCCTTGGGTATGTTTATTCCTTTAGAGTTGAATGTGCCATTGGTAGTTGGTGGTGCTGTTAACTGGTATGTGACTTCTCGCAGCAAGGATGCAAAGGTTAACAATGAGCGTGGCGAAAAGGGTACACTCATCGCAAGCGGCTTTATTGCTGGTGGTGCTTTGATGGGAGTAGTTAGTGCATTGCTGAAGTTTGGTGGCATAGAATTCTCTATTGCCGACACATGGTGGGCAAATCCACTCTCAGAGGTATGCTCTCTCGTAGCCTACATCCTCTTGATAGCATATTTCATTCGTGCATCTAAGAAATAGATGATAACTTAGAAATAGATTATACGGAAAAGATGGCGAAAAAAGTATTACGTGATACTTGCCCAAGTATTACGTGATACTTTGCAAAGTATCACGTATTACTTTGCAAAGTATCATTAGATGCCTAATTTCGACTTTACTTAAGTATAAATAACATAAAAGAGAGCATCCGTGATAGGGTGCTCTCTTTTATTTTTTTATAGCTGTATTTTCTTTGTTTTAGGTTCCTGATTCTTCTTAATCTTTCCGCTACGGCCTTCGCGATGGTAGCTACGATAGTCGTCGTATTCAATTTCTACGTCAGGCTCTGTTAGAGTGCCTTCCTTAGGGAGCTTGAACTTTATGTATTTGATGTTTAAGCCACGCTCAAGCCACATTGACTCGTAGTAGGTTCTGATGCCCAATATGCTCTTTGTACCCTCGTCGAGGTCGGTGGCATGATAAAGGTCGTCGGTACACATTTCTACTTCCAGCTTATTCTCTTTCACCATTTCCTTGGTGTAGGTGAACAAGAAGTTAGAGTCAGTTTTTAGGTGTATCAAGCCACCATCTACCAAGAATCGTCTGTATCTCTCCATGAAGTAAGTGGAAGTAAGACGTTTGCGCTCGTTCTTCATCTGTGGGTCACTGAATGTGAGCCATATTTCCTGCACCTCGCCATCTGCGAAGAAGCGATCAATAATCTCGATATTTGTTCTGAGGAAAGCCACATTAGGCAATCCCTCTTCGATAGCAGCCTTGGCACCTGTCCACATGCGTGCGCCCTTGATATCTACTCCGATGAAGTTGATATTAGGAAACATTCGTGCCATGCCTACAGCATATTCTCCCTTTCCGCAACCAAGCTCAAGAACTATAGGATTATCGTTTTTGAAGAATTCTTCACGCCATTTACCTTTCATTTCGAAAGGCACGTTGTCTATAACTGAATATGGATATTGGAACACGTTGTTGAACGTTTCCATCTCTGCGAATTTAGCTAATTTTCCTTTTCCCATGCAATAAATTTATAGATAATAAAATAGTAGTTTATACATTATGCATCAAGATATTTCATCATTTTCTCTAGAGAATCGAACTTCTTGACATTTCCTTTTTCAAAATCAAGGATGTCTTTGTATAGTTTCGATATGTTTTTTGTTCTCTTTACCTTTGATGACATGTTGCTTCGTTTTTATAAAATAACTATTTTGTTTCGGCAAAGTTACACCTTTATTTCTTCTTCGACAAATATTTTAAAAGAAAAGTTGTGTAGGCTTATTATAGGCATGAGTAATAGGCTGTAATGATGTTATAACTAAATGTTTTTACAAGTGAACCATTATGGACTTGTTTGGTAATAAAATAAGCTATATCTTTGCGCCAGCAAATCGTTATTAAATGGGTTCAGTAAAGATATGAATAAAGTATTACTTGCGCTTTTAATATTGCTCACATGCTCTATTATAGCTCCATCTGCTAAAGATGATAGCGTAAGAGTAGGAAAAGTTTCAAACGTCATGAACGTTTCGAATGATAAGAGCGTTGAATCTGACTCCTTACTTTTAAAAGTTTATCAAAACTTCTAAAAAGGACTATACTCAGGTATCAGTAAAAAGAAACAAAGCCACCTTGCAATTATGCTTGGTGGCTTTGTTAGTTATTGTAGAAAACCTATTGATTATTCGATGACTACGGTAGTCCAACCATGCTTGTCTTCTACTGTGCCATACTGGATGCCACGGAGAGTTTCGTAGAGCTTGGTTGACCAAGGACCTGGCTTGTCGCCAAAGTTATAGACCTTGCCAGTGTCCATATCGTCGAGGTGTGAAATTGGCGAGATAACAGCAGCTGTACCACATGCTCCAGCCTCCTCGAATGTATCGAGTTCCTCTTCAGGAACAGGGCGACGCTCAACCTTCATGCCGAGGTCTTCTGCAATCTGCATAAGGCTCTTATTGGTGATAGAAGGAAGGATAGAGGTTGACTTTGGAGTGACGTAAGTGTTGTTCTTGATACCGAAGAAGTTGGCAGCACCACACTCGTCAACGTATTTCTTTTCCTTAGAGTCGAGGTAGAACTCACTTGCATAACCCTTAGCGTGAGCTATAGAGTTTGCCTTGAGGCTCGCAGCATAGTTACCACCTACCTTGTAGGTACCGGTGCCAAGAGGTGCTGCACGGTCGAAGTCGCGGATGATGACATAAGGATTGCTTGAGAAACCACCCTTGAAGTAAGGACCTACTGGAGTTACGAAGATGAGGAATAGATATTCGTTAGCTGGGTGAACGCCTACCTGTGCGCTTGTACCAATAAGCAATGGACGAACATATAGTGTAGCTCCGCTCTCATAAGTAGGGATGTACTCCTGGTTGAGACGTACCACTTTCTTTACCATTTCGCAGAAAAGTTCTGTAGGAACCTCAGGCATCATGATGCCACGGCAGGTGCTCTGCAAACGTGCAGCATTCTCTTCCATACGGAACACACGTACTTTGCCGTCTGGACAACGGTATGCCTTAAGACCCTCGAAAGCCTCCTGACCATAGTGGAGCGAGGTGGCAGCCATGTGCAGTTTGATGTACTCGTCGGAGCAAACTTCTATTTCGCCCCATTTGCCATCACGATAGTAGCAACGTACGTTGTAGTCGGTTGGCATATAGCCAAATGACAACTTTTCCCAATCCAAATTCTTCATAATAATATTATATTTAGATGATGTTATGTTATTATTATTTTTGCAAAAGTAGCAAATATTATTATGCTGTGCAACAAATAATGCTAAATTTTATTCTTTTACTGTCGATTTGATACTTCCGCTTGCTGTTGTGGTTACAATCTCGTCGCCTGGTTCTATATCCTTTAAATCTCTGATGATATGCCCATTGTGGGTGGTTATGGTGTAGCCACGTTGTAGCATGAGCATAGGATCGAGAGGCTTAGTGCGCTGTTCCAGCATGTCGAGCTTGTGGGCTTGGTTTGTGAAATAGTTGCGCAGCGAATTCTCAAGTCGTGAGTATAGCGTGGCGATATATGCCTCGCGGTTGACCTTGACGGTTGAGAAGAGCAATGGTATACGCTCGGCAAGTCGCTGAGTGCGCATGCGCTCGGTTTGTAGGCGATAGGTTATGATATTACTGATGCGCTGAGATGCTTGGTCAAGATAGTTGGCAACCAAAGCAAGATGGTCTATCAAGAATGCCGCAGCGGCAGTAGGAGTCTTCACGTTGTGATGAGCTACGAGGTCGAGCACACTCTCGTCGCGCTCATGGCCAATACCTGTGATGATAGGCAATGGGAAGTTGGCTACATTTTCAGCTAAGCGCAAGGTGTCGAAGCCACTAAGGTCGGCTGTGGCTCCACCGCCACGAATGATGACAACGACATCGAAACTATCAGCCTCATCATTTATCTTGTTGAGAGCTTCTATTACCGAAGCCTCTACCTGCTCGCCCTGCATGATGGCAGGAAATAGCTGGGTGCGGAATTTGAAACAATATTCATTGTCGGCAAGCTGATTGCAGAAGTCGCCATAGCCTGCAGCGTTGGCACTTGAGATAACAGCTATGCGCATAGCAAACATAGGTAGCGAGAGTTGGCGTTGCATATCGAACACCCCTTGCGCCTTAAGCTCATTGATGATGGCAAGACGTTTGCGTGCCATGTCGCCAAGGGTGTATGAAGGATCTATGTCGTCGACAATCCACGAAAAGCCGTAAGCCTCGTGGAAGTTGGCAGAAACAGAGAGCAATACCTTCATGCCAGGATGTGGCATTTCGCCTGTGGCTTTTATGAAAGCAGCTTTTATGCGTTGCCATTTAGAACTCCAGCATTTTGCCGAGGCACGAGCAATAGGAGTAGCAGAGCCTTCATCTTTTTCGATAAGCTCCATATAGCAATGACCGCGCACTTCGCGAGCCTCGGAGATTTCTGCCTGCACCCAGTAAGAGTCTGGCATGGAACATTCGAGGGTATCACGCACCATATTGTTGAGCTCAAAGAGCGACAAGATGGGGGAATGAGAAACGAGGTCGCTGGTGTCGGCAGAAAGGTTGCTTGGGGTGGTAGGCTCTATGTCGGCAGGTTGCGAGAAAAGAGAGAAGGTGCTCATTGCTGTAGCAGTTTGCTTATTTCCTCGTCGGTTTTTGTTAACTTGTCGCGGCAGAGCTTGATGAGCTGCTGTGCCTCTTTTAGCTTTTCTTCAAGCTGGTCGAGGTCCAGCTTGCCTGATTCCATCATCGAGACTATGGACTCAAGGTTTTTTATGGCTTCTTCGTATTTCATATTTCTTTTTTTTTATTTGGGGGTAGTGTAGGGGCTCTTGGAAGCGAAAGCGATGCAGCCGAGCTGCACCGAACGCAACCCCGCAGAGCAAAACGCTTGGCTATATATTTAGCCTTATGTTTCGGGTTTTATTTTAGCCTTAAGTTTTTGGGGTTTGTTTTAGCCTTAAGCTTCGGGTTCTATTTTTTCTTTATTCCAAAGTTGGCAATGCCATAGCCGAAGATATTGTCGGGAGAGGCTGATTGCGAGGCGGAATTGCGGACTATGGAGATAATCTCGGTAGCGGTTTTTGTGGGGTTGGCTTGCCATAGGCATGCTACCATGCCGCAGACGATAGGAGCCGCGAAGGATGTGCCCATTTCTTCAGATATAGAACCCTTGCCTGTGATAACTGCAGCTGGAGCACCAGGAGCCATGACATCAGGTTTAATTCTTCCATCGACAGTATTACCGATAGAACTAAAGGCTGCATTCACGCTGTCAGGACGTATGGCACCTACCGAAATAATGTTTGTGGCATCGGCAGGGAAATTAATCTTCTTCCATGTGCCGATACCCTCGTTGCCTGCACTATTTACAAGAATGATGCCCTTACGAGCTAACATAGATGCCGACTGCGAGATGAAAATAGTCTTGCCATCAAGTTGACTATAGCGATAGGCAGTAGACGGAGTGTCGTTGTCGTAGTGATGGTAGCCCAGCGAGGAGTTGATGATGTCGACACCCATAGAGTCGGCATATTCGGCAGCCATAGTCCAATAGTCTTCTTCCACACGCGACTCGGTGTTATAGTCTTCACTTCGTAGCAGTAAATAGCGAGCAGCGGGAGCGGTGCCTACGAAGACGTTTGGCTCGCAGGTAGCCATGGTTGACAGAACCTTGGTGCCATGGTCTATTTCATTGCAAACATCCTTGCAACCATCAGCCACGAAGTTGCGTTTGCAGATGATGTTAGCATTCTTTAGTGATGGTATGCGGTCGACATTCATGAAGCCACCATCCAGGATAGCTATCGTCATTCCTTTTCCGCGGAAGCCTTTAGCATGCAGTTGCTTACCATTAATGGCTGAAATCTGCATGTCTGTAGCACCGTAGAAAGTACTCTTGTTATTTACAAGAGGAGTAGGCAATAGGCTCTCATGATATGTTTTACGATGAGTAGGCAATATGGAATCAGGAGTGGTGAATACAAGCTCTGATTTTGTAATGAAGGGCAAGGAAGCTGTGATAGACTGTATATCGGCATCCTTGGTGCGAACCAAAACCGTGTTGTGCCATCGGCTTGTGCCTACAACCTGAAGTCCGCTATTAGCTATGGCATCGATATATTGTTTTACTACAGGAATATCTGTAGAATCGATGCATAGTTGCTGACGATTGCGGCGAGTGATGGCTTTAGGCGAAAGAAATTCGCTTGGATTGTCGAGAGAGTAGGGTGTATTATGCTTATCAGAAAGATACAAGCGGAAAAAGAAAGCCTTGCCGCCAGGATATGCTATCATCTTGTCGCCTTGGATATTGGTAGCGCCATTGTCTCCAACGATATGAGCAACCGCAGGCGTGAGGCAAAACAATATCAGCATGCCAAGGATGATGGAAATCTTGGTAAGTATATGGTTGGGGTGTGTGATTAGATTTGATGTAGAAGATATAGGCATATTTTGTTTTATCTTATCTACTGCAAATTTAATGTTAAAAAGGATAATTACCAAATATACATTGTAAAATGTGGAATTATACATTATAAAATATGGAATATTACTGCTGTTTTGTCGTTTTTTTCGTAACTTTGCAGAAAAAAGAAATGGATAACAGGCAAGCAACATTGGAATTAGGGACGAAGCCCGTGGGAAAACTGCTTATGCAGTATGCTATTCCTGCAATCATTGCTATGACGGCATCGTCGCTGTATAATATGGTAGACTCCATCTTCATAGGACAGGGAGTGGGAGCTATGGCGATATCGGGATTGGCAATAACATTCCCGTTTATGAACCTTTCGGCAGCTTTTGGAGCAGCTGTTGGAGTAGGTGCTTCGACATTGATGTCTGTGAAATTAGGACAGAAAGACTATCGCACGGCAGAGAACATATTGGGCAACACCATTACGCTGAATATAATAATAGGAGTAACGTTTGGTGCTATCTGCTTGATGTTTCTCGATCCCATACTTCGTTTCTTTGGAGCAAGCGATCAGACGATAGTATATGCTCGCGACTATATGGAGATAATATTACTTGGCAATGCCATCACCCATCTATACTTCGGTATGAATGCCGTGTTGCGATCAGCCAGCAAACCACGCCATGCCATGTATGCTACCATGTTTACCGTGGTGCTTAACACCATTCTCGACCCATTGTTCATCTGGACATTCGGTCTTGGCATACGTGGAGCCGCCTATGCTACAGTATTGTCGCAGTTTGTGGCTCTGATATGGCAGTTCTGGATATTCTCAAATCCTAAAGAGTTAATCCACTTGAAACGAGGAATATATTCCCTACGTGGCGACTTGATGAAGAATATCATAGGTATAGGTATTTCGCCATTCTCAATGAATGTGTGTGCCTGTATGGTGGTGATATTCATCAACAACCAGTTGGTGAGATTTGGTGGCGATATGTCGGTGGGAGCCTTTGGTATTGCCAACCGCATAGTGTTTATCTTCGTCATGTTTGTGATGGGTATCAACCAAGGTATGCAGCCTATAGCTGGCTACAACTATGGCGCACAGAAGTTGGACAGAATGATGCAGGTGGTGAAGCTCTCTATAATTGCAGCTACTGTGATAATGATATTAGGATGGTTTTTGGCAATGTTGGCTCCACGCCAATGTGTAAGCCTTTTCACTACCGACCAACATCTCATTGAAACCACCGTTCATGGCATGCGCAGAATGATGCTGATGTTGCCGATAGTTGGCTATCAGATGGTGATAACCAATTTCTTCCAATGTATCGGCAAGGTGAAGATAAGCATCTTCCTGTCGTTGTCGCGCCAGTTGTTATTCCTGTTGCCAGCCTTGGCATTGCTACCAATATGGTTTGGACTTGACGGAGTATGGTTGGCACAACCATTATCCGACTTCATAGCATCTGTGGTAACGGCATGGATAATGATAGTATATATGCATAAGTTCAAACTTCAACATAAGGAGAATCAATATGGAAGACAAGAATAAAATTATAATAAACGTCGGCAGACAGATAGGAAGTGGCGGAGGAGAAATAGCCCGCATCCTTGCCGACAAGTTTGGTTGCCGACTCTTGGATAAAGAGTTGCTGAATCTTGCTGCTAAGGAAAGTGGGTTCTCGGAGAAATTCTTTGAGCAAAACGATGAACAGCGAGGCTTCTTGAAGTCGCTCTTCCATATGCACGCACCATTGGTTGGCGATAGCAATATGTATCGCAACAACTTCTCAGAAGAAAACCTCTTCTTGTTTCAGAGTGAGGCTATAAAGAAGGCTGCAAGCGAAGGCTCGTGTGTATTCGTTGGTCGTGCTGCCGACTATATATTGCGCGACGAACCAAATGCCATAAGCATATTTATTACTGCAGATATTGAAAGCCGTATAGAGAATGTTAGCAAGCGTATGGGTGTAGATAAGAATGCGGCTCGCAAATTTATCGAAGACAAAGAAGACGAGCGCTCTAAATACTATAACTACTATACAGGCAAGAAGTGGGGACATGCTTCGAGCTACGATCTCTGTGTAGACTCGTCGATACTTGGCATAGAGCAAACGGCAGAGTTTATAGCCAACTTCATCAAAGCTGCAAAATAATTCCGACTCATGAAGCGTATAGGAATAATTAGCGACACCCATAGCTATTGGGACGACAAGTATGCCCACTATTTCAAAGACTGCGATGAGATATGGCATGCTGGCGACATAGGCTCTATGGAGATTGCTGATAAGCTTAGAGAAATAGCACCATTGAGAGCCGTGTATGGCAACTGCGATGGTGGTGACTTGCGGAGAGTGTTTACCGAAACTCTGCGATGGAAGTGTGAGGATGTAGAAGTGTTGATGAAACATATCGGAGGATATCCTGGCAACTACGACCGTAGCATAGTCGGTCAAATATACGCTTCGCCACCACAACTCTTCATCTCTGGTCATTCACACATCTTGAAGGTGAAGTTTGACAAAACTCTCAATTTGCTACATATAAACCCTGGTGCTGCAGGCATGCAGGGGTGGCATAAGGAAAGAACTTTGGTAAGACTTACCATCGAAGGCAATAAATTTACGGATTGTGAAGTTATTACATTAGGTGGACATAATATTTAAATCATATATCACAAATATTTAGTCGACCATTAATATAAAAAATGATTATAAACTCGAATTAAAACATATAGCAATGAAAACTATCGTCATCACCGGTGGCGCAGGCTTTATAGGTAGCCATGTAGTACGCCTCTTTGTAAACAAGTATCCTGAGTACAGAATTATCAACCTCGACAAGTTGACCTACGCAGGAAACCTTGCTAACCTCAAGGATATTGAGGATAAGCCAAATTATAAATTCGTGAAGATGGATATCTGCGACTTCGATGCCTTCTACAAACTTATGCAAGACGAAAAGGTTGATGGTATCATCCACCTCGCTGCCGAGAGCCATGTAGACCGTAGTATCAAGGATCCTTTCACATTTGCTAAAACAAACGTGATGGGAACTCTCACCTTGCTCCAGGCTGCTAAGTTGTATTGGGAGTCGTTGCCTGAGAAGTATGAAGGCAAAAGATTCTATCATATCTCTACCGATGAGGTGTATGGCGCATTGACTATGACTCATCCAGAAGGCATCAAGCCTCCTTTCACTACTAAGGCTTCTTCGGCAGAACACCATGAGGCTTATGGTGAAGACTTCTTCCTTGAGACAACAAAATATAATCCACATTCACCATATTCTGCATCAAAGGCTGGTAGCGACCACTTCGTACGTGCTTTCCACGATACCTATGGCATGCCTACCATCGTTACCAACTGCTCTAACAACTATGGTCCTTACCAGTTCCCTGAGAAGTTGATACCTTTGTTTATCAACAACATTCGCCATCGCAAGCCATTGCCTGTATACGGCAAGGGTGAGAACGTGAGAGACTGGCTCTTCGTAGAAGACCATGCAAGAGCTATCGACCTTATCTTCCATAAAGGCAAGATCGCGGAGACATATAATATTGGCGGTTTCAATGAGTGGAAGAACATCGATATCATCAAGGTTGTGATAAAGACTGTAGACCGTTTGCTTGGCAGAAAGGAAGGCGAGGATATGGATCTTATCACATACGTTACCGACCGCTTGGGTCATGATGCTCGCTATGCTATCGACTCTACAAAGCTTCAGCGTGAACTTGGCTGGGAGCCATCTTTGCAGTTTGAAGAGGGTATAGAGAAAACAGTACGTTGGTATCTCGACAACCAGGAGTGGCTCGACAATGTAACCTCTGGCGACTATCAGAAATATTACGATAACATGTATTCTAAACGATAAATCATGAAAAAGATATTGTTGTTAGGCTCAGGAGAACTGGGCAAAGAGTTTGTCATTGCCGCAAAGCGTGCCGGTCAGTATGTGATAGCTTGCGACCGCTACGACAATGCACCAGCCATGCAGGTGGCTGACGAGAGAGAAGTATTCTCTATGCTCGATGGAGATGCACTCGATAGAGTTGTGGCTAAGCACAATCCTGATATCATCGTACCAGAGATAGAGGCTATCCGCACCGAGCGATTGTTCGACTATGAAGCACAGGGCATACAGGTGGTTCCAAGTGCCAAGGCGGTAAACTACACTATGAACCGTCGTGCCATCCGCGACCTTGCAGCTAAGGAATTAGGACTTCGCACAGCAAAATATTTCTATGCTAAGACTTTCGAAGAGTTTAAGACTGCTGCCGACGAGATTGGCTTCCCATGTGTCGTTAAGCCTTTGATGTCGTCGTCGGGTCATGGTCAGAGCTATGTTCATAATGATGATGAACTACAGCAAGCTTTCAAGGATGCTATGGAAGGTAGCCGTGGCGATGTGAAAGAGGTGATAATCGAGGAGTTTATCGATTTCGATTCTGAGTTTACTCTTCTCACTATTACCCAAAAGGATGGTCCTACACTCTTCTGTCCTCCAATAGGACATGTACAAAAGGGTGGCGATTATCGCGAGAGCTGGCAACCATTTGCTATCTCTGATGAGGCTTTGCTTAAGGCACAGCATATAGCAGCTGAGGTTACAAAGGCATTGACAGGTGCAGGCTTGTGGGGTGTAGAATTCTTCTTGTCTAAGCAAGGCGAGGTGATATTCAGCGAACTCTCACCACGTCCACACGACACAGGTATGGTAACTCTTGGTCACACCACAAACCTCTCAGAGTTTGAGTTGCATTTCCGTGCTGTTATGGGATTGCCTATCGCTGGCATCCATCTTGAGCATGCAGGAGCAAGTGCTGTAATCTTGTCGCCATCAGAAACCAACGAGCCTTTGCCATACAACTTTGTTGACGCTTTGAAGGAAGACCGCACACGCATCCGCATCTTCGGAAAGGAAGAAGCACATGTAGGTCGTCGTATGGGCGTAGTATTATGCTATGGCGAAGTGGCTGATGGTACAGACCAGCTACGCGAAAAGGCTAAGCGTCTTGCCGCAACAGTTCTCGGCACCGATCCTTATATGAAGAAATAATAATCTATAACAAAGAGGGTGTGTCAGAAAAGACGTGATATTTGCGTCGTTTTGACACACCCTCATTATTATAATATGAAAACAAGATTTATTGATATTCCGCATTTCGGCGACCATCGTGGTGACCTCTCTGTGGTTGAAGCGATGAAGGATATTCCTTTTGAGGTGAAGCGTGTGTTCTGGAACTATAATGTGCCAGAAGGAAAGTCGCGTGGAGCTCATGCCCATAAGCAACTTCGCCAGTTGCTTATTGCCATAGGTGGTAGTTTTACGGTAAATATAGACGACGGAATAGAGAATAAATCTTTCTTGTTAGACAATCCTTACAAGGGATTGCTTGTAGAAGCTGGCGAATGGAGCTCGGAAGACTATTTCTCGCCAGGTGCTGTTTGTTTGGTGCTTTGCGACGACCATTACGACGAGAATGACTATATTCGCAACTACGACGACTTCAAGCAATGGGTGAAGAATCGCTAAACAAATAGCAATAACTGAGGCTTAAGAATACAGAATGGAAATCAGAAGATATAGACGAGAAGATAAGGAACTATGGAACTCCTTTGTGAACAAAGCTCGCAATGCCACATTCCTCTTTGATCGCAACTACATGGACTATCATGCCGACCGCTTCGATGACAACTCCTTTATGTTTTATCATAAAGGTAAACTCAAGGCGGTGTTGCCTGCTAATGTAGCTGGCGATACTCTCTATTCGCATCAGGGACTAACCTATGGCGGACTATTGCTTGATAAAAAGGCTACCGTAGAAGATGTCTTGGAATGCTTCGATAGTCTGAACTCTTGGCTTCGCGAAAATGGTATATCTAAAGTTGTATATAAGGCTTTGCCATGGATATACCAACAATATCCATCTGAGGAAGACCTCTATGCTTTGACTTGGAAGTGCAAAGCGCAACTAATATCTCGTGATATTTCTTCAAGTATAGTTATTGATAATAAACTGAAGTTTGCCGAATCTCGAAAGTCGGGCATACGCAAGGCTCTTTCGCTAAATATCGAAGTTGGCGAGAGCAATGATGTAGATGGTTTTTGGCATGTACTGGAGGATAACCTCGGTAATCGCTATAATGCTAAACCTGTGCATACATCCAGCGAGATGAAACTTCTGATGTCGCGTTTTCCAAACAACATCAAACTATATGTTGCAAAGATGAATGGCGAGATTGTGGGTGGAACCCTTATTTATGTCACACCCCAAGTAGTGCATACTCAGTATATCTCAGCATCTGTAGAAGGCAAGAAGCATGGAGCTTTAGACCTGCTGTTCGACTATATTATAAATAAGGTGTATGCCAACTGCCGCTATTTCGATTTCGGTAAGTCTACCGAGCAGGGTGGAGCATATCTCAACGAACCTCTGATATTCCAAAAGGAAGGATTTGGAGGTAGAGGCGTATGCTACGATTGGTATCAATGGGAACTATGAACATAAAATATCTTGAACTAAAGCGAATAACAGATATGCATGGCGAGGAAATTCGTCATGCCGTTGATGCCGTTGTTTGTAGCGGATGGTATCTGCAGGGAGCATCGGTAAAGGCGTTCGAAGAGCAGTATGCAGAATATATTGGTACACGCCATTGTGTGTCGTGTGGCAATGGTCTTGATGCCCTTCGCCTCATGCTTCGTGGATATATAGAACTTGGCAAACTGAAAGAGGGCGACGAAGTTATTGTTCCTGCCAACACCTATATAGCAACAATTCTTGCTATCACCGATTGTCGTTTGGTTCCAGTATTGGTAGAGCCAAATATCGACACCTTCCAAATCGACGATTCGCTTATCGAACAGTATATCTCTGAGCGCACCAGGGCTGTGATGATCGTTCATCTCTATGGTCGTTGCGCTATGACAGAGCGTATTGCCGACATCTGTCGTCACCATAATCTATTGTTGTTTGAAGATAATGCGCAAGCTCATGGTTGCACATTCCAAGGTCGCCATACAGGCTCGCTTGGCAATGCTGCCGCCCATAGCTTTTATCCAGGAAAGAATCTTGGAGCATTGGGCGATGCAGGAGCTGTAACAACTGATGATGACGAGCTTGCAGCCATTGTGCGTGCCATAGCCAATTATGGTTCGGCAAAGAAGTATGTCTTCGACTATCAAGGCTTAAACTCACGAATGGATGAGATTCATGCTGCTGTGCTGAGTGTAAAGCTAAAGTATCTTGACGAAGATAACAATCGACGCAAGCAGATTGCACATTATTATATTAATAACATCAATAATCCCAAAGTGAGAATGATGAAGGAAGATGATACTGACAATGTGCACCATATCTTCCCAATCCTCTCTCCACATCGTGACACTCTTCAGCAACATCTTTTAGCCGAAGGCGTAGCCACGATGATACATTATCCTATACCTCCACATCGCCAAAAATGTTATCCACAGTTTGCTCATTTGCAACTGCCAATAACAGACCTTATCCATCAGCAAGAGCTCAGTCTGCCATGCCATCAAGCCATGACCGACGAAGAAGTAGAGTGGGTGGCAAAGGCGGTTAATATGTGCTCTCGATAGCTTTTTACCTTCTTTTTACACCTTATTCTCGGATTTTTTAATTACTTTTGCCATAAAATTATAAAGACGATGATAGTTTGCATAGCCGAGAAACCAAGTGTGGCAAAAGATATAGCCAGAATCCTTGGAGCAACAACCGACAAACGAACATACATGGAAGGCAATGGCTACCAGGTGACATGGACCTTCGGACACCTTTGTTGTCTGAAGGAGCCTGACGACTATACCCCTAACTGGCATCGCTGGAGCCTTGCTGCTCTGCCTATGATTCCTCCTCGCTTTGGTATAAAGCTGATAGAAGACAAGGGTATCAAGGAGCAATTTGCTACCATCGAACGACTATACAGCCAAGCCGATGAGATTATAAATTGTGGTGACGCCGGACAAGAAGGTGAATTGATACAGCGTTGGGTGATGCAGAAAGCCAACGTGAAATGTCCTGTCAAGAGATTGTGGATATCGTCGATGACGGATGAGGCTATTCGTGAAGGTTTTCAGAATTTGAAAGACCAGCAGCAGTATCAAACTCTTTATCTTGCAGGATTGTCACGAGCTATTGGCGACTGGATTCTCGGAATGAATGCCACACGACTATACACTTTGAAATATGGTCAAAATCGTCAGGTGCTCTCTATAGGCAGAGTGCAGACGCCTACGTTGGCGCTCATCGTAAACAGACAAAAGGAAATAGACTCTTTTGTGCCAGAACCTTATTGGGTGTTGGCAACAATATATCGTGATGTGGTGTTTACTGCAACACAGGGTAAGTTTACCACCAAGGAAGAGGGTGAGAAAGCTTTTGCCACTATTGCTGGCAAACCTTTCGAGGTGACAGATGTGCAGAAGAAAAAAGGCACAGAGGCTCCTCCACGACTCTACGACCTTACATCATTGCAGGTAGACTGCAACAAGAAATTCGGATATTCGGCAGAGATGACTCTTAACATCGTGCAGTCGCTCTACGAAAAGAAGATAACAACATATCCTCGTGTAGATACTCAGTATCTTTCTGATGATATATACCCTAAGTGTCCACAGATATTGAATGGTGTTTACCAGTCTGTGATAGATGGTCAGCAAGTGTATGCACAGCTTGTGAAACCTCTTGGCGGAAAGAGTCTACCAAAGAGCAAAAAGGTTTTCGATACTTCTAAAGTCACCGACCACCATGCTATCATTCCTACAGGAGTGCCTGCACGTGGACTTACCGATATTGAGAAGAATGTCTTCGACCTCGTGGCTCGTCGCTTCATTGCCGTATTCTATCCTGATTGCAAATTCTCTACCACTACCGTTATGGGACGTGTAGAGGATGTGAGCTTTAAGGTTAGCGGTAAGGAGATTCTTGAGCCTGGATGGCGCAAGGTGTATGATAAAGATGCACAGGCGCAGGTGATGGACGAAGAAGATGCTAAGAAGCAGGATGAGGAGCGCACGTTGCCTACTTTCACTAAGGGCGAGAGCGGTCCGCATGAGCCTACACTTACTGAAAAGAAGACTACTCCTCCTAAATACTATACCGAAGCTACATTGCTTAGAGCTATGGAAACAGCAGGAAAGTTTGTCGACGACGACGAACTTCGTGCGGCTTTGAAGGAGAATGGTATTGGTCGTCCTTCTTCGCGTGCGGGCATCATAGAGACGTTGTTCAAACGTCATTACATTCGTCGTGAACGCAAGAATCTTGTGGCTACTCCTACTGGTATAGAACTCATCGATACCATTCGCGAAGAACTATTGAAGAGTTGCGAACTTACAGGTATCTGGGAGAAGAAACTCCGCGATATTGAGCATGGCACCTACGACCCTGCACAGTTCGTGGCAGAGCTGAAGACTCAGATTAATGATATTGTGATGGATGTATTGCGTGATAATTCGCCTCGCCATTTCACTATTGTTGACGACAGAAAACCTGCAACGACAAAGGGTGCTGCCGCAAAGGGTGGTGCTGCAAAGGGCGATAAAGCTAAGGAACCAGCAAAGAAGCGTGCTCCAAGAAAGACTAAAGCTGCTAATGCTGCTACGCAAAATAGTGGAAATGCAGCTTCAAGCTTGAAGCCTTCTGATGAGCTGATAGGCAAACCATGCCCTGTATGCGGCAAGGGCGTTATCATAAAAGGAAGAACAGCCTACGGATGTAGCAATTGGAAGAATGGTTGCACATTCAAGGTGCCGTTTGAATAATGATTTTCTATATTCTATGAAATCATGGAAATGATTAGAAACATAACTAAAGATACAACCTTCGATGCTGTGATACTTGCCGATGGCGACTTCCCAACAAATGCCATTCCGCTTGGTATTCTCAATAAAGCAAACTATCTGGTTTGTTGCGATGGGGCAGGGGCTAAGGCTATAGAGCATGGTATTATGCCGAAGGCTGTAGTTGGCGATGGCGACTCGCTTCCGCAGAGTGTGAGAGAAATGTTGGGTGAAAGGTTGCACATAGTTAATGAGCAAGATTATAATGATCTTACTAAAGCCACACGCTTTGTGCTTGCCAATATTCCAGGTGTAAAAAATATAGCGTATCTCGCAGCTACAGGCAAACGTGAAGACCATACCCTTGGAAACATCTCGCTTATGGCTTTCTATGCTGAAGAGTTTGGCATAACTCCAACTCTCATTACCGACCATGGCTCGTTTTCTGTAGCCTATGGCAAACAGAAGTTTGAAACCTTCGAAGGTCAGCAAGTGAGTATTTTTAATCTGTCTTGCTCTCTACTATCAGGTTTCGGCTTTCATTGGCAGCCATACGCTTACAAATTGTTGTGGCAAGGTACACTCAATGAGGCTGTAGGCAATGAAGTAGAAATAGATGCCGATGGCACATATATGGTATTTCGCACTTATCAAAGGAAGATTAATGAATAAATAAAAAGGTGTTCAAAAGTTACCAAACTTTTGAACACCTTTTTCTAATATATATATAACTTTTTCTGATGCTTTTAGTTTTGCTCTTTAGCTAAACCTTCTTCTAAAGCCTTTTTCTTCAACATCTCAACTTCATGCTTTTTGATTCTCTTTATGATGCAAGTGCCTACGAAATATACGAATGCCTGTATCCAAAGAGCTATGTACTCCGGCTGTATATCGTTGAGAGTTGCTCCCATAGTATTCATGCGCACAAAACCACGCACACCGAATGTGGAAGGGAAGAGCATAGCTACACCTTGCCATGCACCTGGCATAGCACTCTGTGGCCATGAAATACCAGAAAGGAAGAGCAGAGGTACTGATGTGAACACTACCAACAGCATCACATTCTCACGATAGCGAACCAAGCACGACAGCATCATTGCAAAGAATATAGATGCCAAGAGGAATGGTATTAAGAATGCCATTAGCTCTCCAAAATGAACCAACTGCACTATGCCAAAGAGTTCTGGCACAAACATGGTGACATAAGATGCCATGAAGAGGTATATTATGAAGAAGCACATAGCCTTGCCTATGACAATGCGTACGGTACCATTGGCATATGACGACAGATGCTGCATAACATTCTGCATACGCTTTTCACGCTCTGTTCCTGCGCTAAGTCCTATACCAAGTAGCAATGTCTGATGCAAGATAAGTATTAGCACACCAGGGATAATGAAGTCGGCATAACCACCCGAAGGATTGAATATAGCCACTTCGTCAAAGTCGAGAGGTTTGGTGCTTATCTCTTCGTCGCGTTTAGTGAAATTCTTGGAACCCTCGAGTTGGATATGAGTATTCATATCGCTCGTAACAGCTGTCAGGGTTTGGAATATTGCCTTATAGTGCAACATGATGCTCATATCGCAGAACAAAGAAACCGTAGACTGCTCATTGCGCATTATGTTTTTACTGAAGTCAGAAGGTATATAAACTATTCCCCATGCCTCTTGTCTGCCTATCATCTTTTTGGCATCCTCCATATTGATGCAACGGCTTGCAACTTTTACATCCGACGAGGCATCAAGCATTCGAATTAGTTTTCGGCTTTCGTTGCTGTTGCAGTTGTCGACAACAGCTACAGGCACTTCTCTTGCATATTGTGTGCTGTATATCCAGGCGTAGAGCAAAGGATAGAACAGCGGTACAAGGATGAAGAACATCAACATTCCCTCATCCTTGAACGTATGCCTAAATTCCTTTACGCATACCTTGCAAGTGTCTTGTATTATCTGTTTTATCATTTTTCTTTCTTTATATATCTCGCCTTATGGCATATACACCCATTCGTTCATAGCCTTCTTTATGCGTGGCATAAAAGCTATAGGCAATGATGCAAATATTATCAATGCCCATATATGTCCCCATACCATAGAGAATGGGTAGCCACCAAAGATGCTTGTTTGGTAGATAACGAAATAGTGGCGCATAGGGAAGAGTGCCGACAATGATTGTATGGCTGGCGACATGGCTGTTACAGGGAATGTAGAGCCCATTACTGAGAAGCTGAGCGCTGCCCACAGGCTACACATACTCATCGACATACGTAATGATGGTGTCAAGCCAAAGGCGGTGAGCCCCAAGCCTTGTGATGCCAATACTGTGAGGAAAGCCAATGCAAAAATCTTGGCAAAGCCTGCAGAGTGGGGGAAGCCGAGATAACCATATATATATATAAGGTATAGCGACATCATCACAAAGAAGATGATGAACTGTGGCAACATTTTGCCTACGATAGCAACAAAGATGTTGTTGTCTGCCATGGCGAGCCATTCCTTCTGACGACCAAACTTCATCTCTGTTCCAACAGAATATGCTGTGATAAGGAATATAAACAGAGTGATACATGCTGGCACCATCGAAGTAGACAGATAAACATTATAGTTTATTGTAGGGTTGCCTATAGTGTGCATATCGATGGTGATAGGCTGTAGGAATGTCTTTATCTCGTCAGATGTTTTGCCTATTGCCGATAGTTTTGCCATGCCCACGGCTGCTGAGCCAAGCGTAGATATTGTCTTCAAGTCTTTGAAGATAAGCGAGCCTGAAGTGATACAAGCGTTGCTATAATAGAACGATATCTTTGGTTGTTTGGATGCCATGAGGTCGGCTGTGGTATTCTTTGGGAAATATATGAAGGCATATATCTCGTTAGATTGCATAGCCTTTCGTGCCTCTTCAAAGCTGGCATAGTGTTTCTTCACCTTTGATGTTTGGAAAGCATCAAGGCGACGAACCAATGTGCGAGTGGTAGTAGTGTTGTCAAGGTCGACAACACCAATAGGCATCTCTTGTGGTTGACCGGCATCCATAAGGGATGTGAAGAAAACTGTGACGAGGATAGGAAACAAAATCATGCAAAACCAATAGATGGGATTGTGGATTATCAACCCTATCTCTCGTCGTGAAATATTAAATATCTTTGTAAGCATCTATAATTTGCTTAAACATCTTGTTATTTGCGGATAATGAGAGTCATGCCTGGACGCAATCCCTCTACAGGCTTGCTTGGACGAGCCTTAACCTCGAAAGTCTTGATATCATACTGACCGTTGGTCTTGGTAGCCTTCCATACTGCAAACGAGCCTTGGTCTTTGATATGGTAAACCTTCATCTCTATCTCCTTGTCGAAAGCAGGACAATAAGCCTTGAAGGTGTCGCCAACCTTCATACCATTGAGCTGGTCTTCGCGAATGTTGAAAGTTCCCCACATATCGTTCATCTCTGAGATGCTCATGATAGGAGATCCCAAACCAACAAGTTCGCCAACCTTAGGGAATATCTCGCTCACTTCGCCATCGGCAGTAGCAATCTGAACAGTCTCTCTAAGAAGTGACTTCACTACGTCGGTAGCATTCTTTGCAGCATTAGCCTGATCAGAAGCTGCTTTGCGTTCCTCGTTGCGTGCACCACTCTTTGCCATATCATACTGGCTCTTTGCAGCCAACACCTGTGCCTGAGTAGCCTTGTAAGCAGCAAAAGCCTCGTCGCGCTTCTGAGCACTTATCACACCCTCGTTGTATAGGTTCTGCAAACGCTTGTATGTCTTTTCTGCGATATCGCTTGCTGCTACAGCCTGTTGCCATAGCTGATAAGCTGCCTGAATCTGCTCTTTGCGAGCACCATTGTCTGCCATATCGCTAACAGCCTTAGCTGCATCTTGTGTAGCTTCGGCAGCACGCTTCTGAGCTTCTACCTCTGGCACATCAAGGATGGCGAGAGTGTCGCCCTTGTGAACGAAGTCGCCCTCGGTAACGCATATTTCAGCTATACGACCAGGGAGTTTGCTCGAAACTCGGTATTCGCTAACCTCTACTTCGCCCTGAATAACGTTGTCGTCATTGTTGCCGAAGCAGACGAAGCCTATTACGGCAACGACGATTACTACTATAGTGAAAGCCGATATGGCAAGTAGTATGTTCTTATGTTGTGTTTTCTCTGACATGATTTTGTCGTGTTTATAGTTCGTGTATTTATTGTGTATCTTCTGTAATTGTTATTGGAGAGTTCCCATCACCTTCTTCATGTTGGTATTTGAAAGTGCAACATCTATTTCTGCGTCAATCTTGCGCGACTGTGCCTCAAGCCAGGCTGTCTGTGCAGTCATCACGTCTGTAGTGCTCATTATTCCTTCCTTGAAACCGATGTTCGCACATCTTAAGTTTTCCTTTGCGCTCTCTATATTCTTTTCTGCCATTGATAGGCGCTTACGAGCTTCGCGAGTTTGGAATGATGTTTGGTTGATTTGTAATTCTATCTTTTCCTGAGCATCGTTGAGTTCCATCTGTGCTATATTGGTGGCTGCCTTTGTGGCATTCATCTTATAGCGTCCCTCAAACCATGACCACACAGGCACCTGTACTACTACTCCTACATGGAACATACCAGAGAATTTCCTTTCGAAGCCATTATACAGACAAGGGTTCGACATCATATATCCACCCATAGCTGCAACCTTTGGCAAGTAGGCTGCACGTACGAGCTTTGTATTCTCCTTGCTAATGTCGATAGTGTTTTGGAGCATCTTCAGTTCTGTACGATTCTCAAAAGCTTCCTCCTTGTTGATATTGCTAACAGCTGTTGTTGCTGCAATATCCTCATTGTCTTCGTCGGCAAGGGTGATGCCGCCATTGATGTCGATACCGCAAATCTGGCATAACAACATCTTTGCGAGAGTCAGTCCGTCGTCTACCTTCTGCTTTGCCATCTCTGCCTCGTTCACTTTCACAGCCACTTTCAGTCCGTCGGCTTTTGTAGCAATACCGTCGTTCACCATCTTCTCTACATCAGAATGTAGCTTCTTTACAAGGTCGAGATAGCTATCGGCAAGACGCTGTTTCTGCTTTAGTGATACTACGAGCCAGTAGGCTTTGTCTGTTTCATAGATTGTGCTTTGGCGGCTATTCTCTATGCTGTTGTCTGCCAACTGCTCACTTAGCTTAGCCATTCTGTTGGCTGCTGTGATAGCTCCACCCATAAAGATTGGTTGTGTGATAAGGATGTCAGCAGTAAACAGGTTGCGAGTATCGGTATCGAAAGCATCGCGAATGTGCTGACCTATCTGGTTGAGCGAAGAACCGATGGTAGAACCTGCTTGATTAAGAATCTTGCCAAATAGCTGAGCTTGCTCACCGCTGATAACGCCTTGCTGTGTCAGTTGGCCTATCACATTTGATGCGCTATTGCCAATCTGTCCGCTGGTGGTAGTACCGAGGTTACTCAGTGTATTCTTGTCCTCATTATTAAGAATAGAAATCTCTCTTGATGTAAACTGATACATACCATTTGCGCTCACCTTTGGCAAATACTTGGTATGTGCCGCTTTGCGGGTGTTTGTTGCAACTTCCTTTTTCAGTTTTGAAATGTTCAGTTGCTTATTATTTCGTAGAGCCAGATTTCTGCAGCTATCAAGGTTGAGCACCGATTGTGCGTTAGCCGACAGCATACAACAGAGAAGGCACAGCACAATTGCCATGCCTCTCTCTTTGGCTGATATTTCGCTATTTCTTATCTTCATAGTCGATTATAGATTAAAACTCTTGCTACCTATCATGTTGCCATCTGCAAAGATGCTAACCTTATAGTTGCCCTGTACCATAGCCTGGTTTATATTCCAATAAAGGGTGATAGGAGTCTCGTTGCCATTATATTCAAATGTTCTCTTCATAGAGCATTCCAAGTTGCGGTTCTCATAGCTGAAGCTACCACCACCAGCGAGGGTTGCACCTGTAGGAGATGTGATGCGTACATAGACAGTCTTCATACCGCTTTGTGCTGTAACATTTCTTGCGATAGCGAAGTTGAGCTGAAGAGTCTTAGCTTTCTTCAATTTCTCTGTGGTCTTAGAGCGTTTATCCTTCATCTGGAGGTTGATGCCAATGGCATCGAGCTGAGCAGCGATGGCAACCTTCTCTGACAATGAAGCCTTTTCTGTGTTTAAGCCTTCTATCTGGCGAGTAGCCTCGGCATACTGTCCCTTCATGCGGTTATTCTCATTTGTAAGGTTTTGGTTCAGTCTGTTAAGCGAGTCTATCTCGAGCACATAGCTACGCAATACGGCTCTTACTGTTGCCAACTCCTTCTTCAAACGAGAAATCTCGCGAGCATCGTTGCTCTTTGTGCGCTTCAATTCTTCGAGAAGCTGTTGGGTCTTTTCTTGCTCGGCAGTAAGCTGTGCAACGATAGAGTCGTTGTTGATCTGAGTCTTCATCTCGCTATATTGCATAGCAAACTGCTGATATTCGTTTTCCATTTCCTTCTTGTCCAATTCGGCAAGTTCCTGCATGGCTTTGTTCTCTTCTTTCTGCATGTTGAGGCTATAAGCAAGATATGCAATACCGCCTACCAATAGTAATCCAACAATGATAATTGGAATCAAAACTTTCTTGTTCATATATCTTTCTTTTTTATTATTTTCGTTTTATATAAAAATAGGGTATAAAAATCTATGCAAAATTATAGTTTTTATCTTAATTAGCAAAGTTTTTAAGTTGTTCAAGTCTTTAATATATTAAATTTTAGCATTTTTGTGGATAAAAGGAACAATATTAAATAATATTTTGTATATTTGAGGCGTCTTATTTCATATAATAGACAATGAGAAAACTAATTTTAAACATATATAGGTTGTATGCCGACGGTTTTAGGAATATGACAGTCGGTAAAACCCTATGGACAATCATCATCATAAAGCTGGTGTTGATATTCTTGGTGTTGAAGTTATTTTTCTTTCATGATTATATTGGCGACAACACAAACAAGGGCGAAGAACCTGATTTCGTTTCCACTCAATTGCAACAGAGAGTTGCCGACGATAGTCACACTAAACACTAAACATTAAACACTAAACATTATATGATGCACAACCTATTACTTGACATTACTACCGGAACCATTGATTGGGCGAGAGCACAGTTTGCTCTTACCGCTATCTATCATTGGTTGTTTGTTCCGCTCACATTAGGCTTAGCGCTAATAATGGGCATTATGGAGACATGCTATTATCGCACTCGCAAACGTTTTTGGAAAGATGCTGCTAAGTTTTGGCAACGTCTCTTTGGTGTTAACTTTGCCATGGGTGTGGCTACAGGTATCATTCTTGAATTTGAGTTTGGTACTAACTGGAGTAACTATTCATGGTTTGTTGGCGACATCTTCGGAGCTCCTTTGGCTATCGAGGGTATAGTGGCTTTCTTTATGGAGTCTACCTTCGTTGCTGTGATGTTCTTTGGATGGAATAAGGTGTCGGCAGGATTCCATCTTGCTTCTACATGGCTCACAGGCTTGGGTGCAACAATTTCGGCATGGTGGATTCTTGTGGCTAATGCTTGGATGCAATGTCCTGTGGGCTGCGAGTTTAATGCTGATACTATGCGCAACGAGATGGTGTCGTTTGCCGATGTTGCCTTATCGCCATTTGCTGTAGACAAATTCTGTCATACTGTCACCTCTTCGTGGATAGTTGGTGCTGTGTTTGTCGTGGCTGTTAGCTGTTGGTATCTATACAAGGATCGTGAACATAAGTTGGCTGTAGAGAGTATCAAGATTGGTGCATGTGTAGGTCTTGTTGCCTCGTTGCTCGCAGCTTTCACGGGCGATGGCTCTGCCTACAAGGTTGCACAATCTCAGCCTATGAAGCTTGCTGCTATGGAGGCTTTATATAAGGGAGGTACAGACCAAGGTATTACAGCCGTAGCTTGGGTATCGCCATTCGAGCAACCTGACTATATGAACGAGCAAGAACCTCCATATCGTTTGGCTATACCTTATGGCCTCTCTGTCCTTGCCACTCGCGATATGCACGGCTATGTACCTGGCATACAGGATATCATGAATGGATATACTCGTAGCGACGGAACCAAGGAGCTGTCGGTAGAGGAGAAGATGAAGCGTGGACGCACAGCTGTTTATGCTTTGATGTCGTATCGCAACGCCAAGAAGGCTAAGTCGGAAGAAACTGCTGCGCAGCATCTTGCCACTCTGAAAGCAAACATGCCTTACTTCGGCTATGGCTATCTGAAGTCTGCCGACCAGGTGGTACCTTCTGTTCCTCTCTGCTTCTGGGCTTTCCGTGTCATGGTGGGATTAGGTTGCGCCTTCATCCTTTTCTTCCTTTTGATTCTCCATATCCTTTACCACAACGATATTCGTAAGTTTAAGTGGGTACACCTTATTGCTATAGCTCTATTGCCAATGGCATATATAGCAAGCGAGTGTGGATGGATAGTGGCAGAGATGGGACGCCAGCCTTGGACTATTCAGGACATGCTTCCTACATGGGCAGCTGTTTCTGATATCAGTTCTGCAAGCGTAGCCACTACATTCTTTATCTTCCTCGTGCTCTTTACCGTGCTCTTTGCTGTAGAGATTTCAATCATGCTCAAGCAGATAAAGAGAGGTATGCTTTAAGTAGGTATTTTATGGTTTAACTTATTGAAAACAGAAGATTATGACATATTCGTTTTTGCAACATTATTGGTGGTTCTTAGTATCGCTACTTGGAGCATTGTTGGTATTCTTGATGTTTGTTCAAGGAGCTAACTCTATGTTGTTCTCGCTCGGACGCACAGAGGCTGAGCGTAGGTTGCTTGTCAACTCTACAGGTCGCAAGTGGGAGTTTACCTTCACCACATTGGTAACATTTGGTGGAGCCTTCTTCGCTTCTTTCCCTTTATTCTATAGCACAAGCTTTGGTGGAGCTTATTGGGTTTGGATGATAATATTGTTCTCGTTTGTGGCTCAAGCTGTGAGCTATGAGTTTCAAAATAAGTTGGGCAATCTGCTTGGTGCACGAACCTTCCAGACTATGCTCGTTATCAATGGTGTAGTTGGTCCGTTGCTCCTTGGCATGGCTGTGGCAACATTCTTTAATGGTGCCAACTTCGTGGTCGACAAGATGAACCTTACGGTATTCTCGCAGCCTGTCATCAGCCATTGGGCAAATGCTTCGGGTGGCTTGGATGCTGTTGCCGACCCTTGGAATGTAGTATTAGGCTTGGCGGTGTTCTTCTTGTCGAGAGTGCTTGGCTTGTTGTATACCAAAAACAATATCAACGACGAAGTGCTTTCTCTGCGTATATCTCGCCGACTAATTATCGAGGCTGCCTGCTTCCTCGTATTCTTCCTGTTGTTCCTTGTTCGCACCTTGTTTAAGGATGGCTTTGCTTATAATCCTTCTACTGGCGACATCTTTATCGAACCTCAGAAATATCTCAATAATCTTATCGATATGTGGTATGTTGCCTTGACTCTTGTATTTGGAGTAGTGCTGGTTCTATATGGCATCGTGCGTACTATATATAATAAGGTGTATATTTTTGGCATATGGTTTGCTGGTATAGGTGTAGTTATGGTAGTATTGTCATTGCTCCTATGCGCAGGCTGGAACAATACGGCTTACTATCCATCTATAGCTAACCTTCAGAGTTCGCTCACCATCGCCAATAGTTGCAGTAGCGAGTTCACGTTGCATACAATGGCGGTAGTATCTTTGCTCATACCATTTGTTCTTGCATATATCGTTTATGCTTGGAGATGTATCGACAAGAAGAAACTCGACCACGACGAGATATCGCGTGGCGAAGCATATTAAGAAAATAACAATATATGATATAATGATGAAATCGTTTTTATTTTCTCTCTTTGCAGCTTTGGTATTTCCATTAGCTGCTTTTGCTCAGCAAGACACCGTTAGACATGAGGTGTTGTTGGAAACTAACAAGGGTAACATTCGTGTGGTGTTATACAACGAAACACCACGCCATAGGGATAACTTCTTGAAATTAGTGAAGGAAGGCTACTATGACGGCAACCTGTTTCATCGTGTCATTGCCGACTTCATGATTCAGACTGGCGACTCTACCACTCGTCATGCTAAGCCTGGCGATACCGTAGGACAGCATCAGCCTGACTATACCATTCCTGCAGAGATTGTTTATCCACAATATTTCCATAAGCGTGGCGCTTTGGCTGCTGCTCGCGAGGCTGATGCCGATAATCCGGAGCGCGCTTCGTCGTCGGCACAATTCTATATAGTATATGGCACAAACTATAGCGAACTAACGCTCAATCGCATTCAAGAGCGTATTGATGCTGCTACCGATGGCAAGGTGAAACTCACCGACGACATTCGCGACTATTATCGTAAATATGGTGGCGCTCCTCATCTCGACGGACAGTATACCGTATTTGGCGAGGTGGTAGAAGGAATGAATGTTGTTCGCGATATCGACTATGTCCGCACCGACGACTACGACCGTCCTATTGATGATGTACGTATCATCAAGGCTACTGTGGTGAAGTAAACAGTTGGAAACTTCCCTTTAATTATTTCTTTAATAACTTATGCGTATAAAGAAAATACTTTTTATATTGTCGATGTTGCTGGTCTTTGTCTGCTCAGCAAAGGCTACGGTCTGGTCGGCTGACAACATTAAGATGGTGCACCTGCAAGACCGCACCAAGTATGTCTGCGACCCTGATGGTATACTGTCGGCTGAAGCTATAAGTCAGGCTGACAGATTTCTAGATTCTCTGCGACGTGGATGCAAGGTGCAGGTGGCATTCGTGGTAGCCCGCCGAGTGGAGAATGGCGATACTTATCGTATGGCTCAAGACTTGGGTAATAAATATGGAGTGGGAGACAAAGATACCCGACGTGGACTGGTGGTTGTCATCGCAGTCGACGACAAACGCTATACCATAGCTCCTGGTCAAGGTCTCGAAGGCGAACTTACTGACGTTGATTGCAACCATATCGCACAAGCTTTCATCATTCCAAATATGAAAAGCGGAAACACCGATTTGGCAGTGGTGCAGACTTCGCAAGGATTGCTAACGAAGATAAAGACCGGAAAGCTAACACTACAGGAAGATACTGAGGGCGAAGATATGACAGCAGAAGACTGGTTCTTGATAGCCGTGATGCTAATCGTAATTTTTGGCATCCCGTTTGCATATCTTCTCGAGTGGATACTCTTATCCCTGCATATCATCAAGAAACCGTGGTTTAAGAAACCGAAGAATAATAATCGTAGAAACAACAAAGATGACAACTTCCCACCATTCATCTTCTTCGGAGGTGGTGGAGGTTCACATTCTGGTGGCGGCTCTATCGGAGGAAGCTTCGGTGGAGGAAGCTTCGGAGGTGGAGGCTCAAGTGGTGGCTGGTAGAATTATTAACAACTAAAACATATTTATTTTATTATGAAGAAATCAACAATGATAGTCATTGGCGTTATCGTCGTGGCTATATTATGGGCTGTATCTGCCTATAATGGAATGGTAGGTAAACAGGAGTCGGCAACAACTGCTCTTGCTAATGTGCAGGCAACATATCAGCGCCGTGCAGACTTGCTTCCGAACCTTACGAAGACTGTAAAGGCATACGCCAAACATGAAAAGGAAACTTTCGAGTCTGTCACTAAGGCAAGAACTGAGGCTACTCAGATAAAACTTGCCCCAGAGTCGTTGACTCCTGAAAAACTTGCAGCCTTCCAAAAGGCACAGGGCAATGTTGCTGCTGCTTTTGGTCGACTCATGGCTATTGCTGAAAACTATCCAGAGCTGAAAGCAAGCGAAAACTTCAAAGATTTGCAGGTGCAACTTGAGGGTACTGAAAACCGTATCAACGAGGCGCGTCAGAAATATAATGATGCCGTTCAGAAATACAACCAGTCTGTCCGCACCATGCCTAATGTTCTTGTTGCTGGCATCTTCGGTTTTGAAAAGATTAGCAAGTTCGAGGCTGCAGAAGGTTCTGAAAAGGCTCCAGATTTGGATATCTAATCTTTAAGATAGTCTTTTTAGCAAAGCTATAACCAAAATATGGCACGATTATGATGTAAAAGTTGTCTTTTCATCATAGTCGTGCCTTTTGTTTACCATAATCTGTATGGTATTTTCTTAATAATCGCAAGAAAAATACTAAACTATATTCCAATTTGATAATTATGCTTTCTTCTCTGTAGTAAGTCGCTTTCATCCAGTGATTTAACAGACTTGGTTCGTTGTCGAAGCTATGCTTCGAGCAATCTATGCTTTCTATCAAACGAATCTATGCTTTCTGGCAAACGTATTTTTGCTTTCTCTCAAATGTCAATATGATTGCAATCAAATATAATTTAATATTAAGGTTACAGGGCAGACGCATTAAATATTTTATTCGTTAACATCTGTGTTGTACAGTTCAATACTCTGTTAATTCTTATGTAATCGATTGAAAATGAGAGAGTTAATTAACGT